>JAEAME010000413.1_pt1 | contig 44808 bp, 41 predicted proteins | sample 8958731 | NCBI WGS metagenome assembly JAEAME01 (sample SAMN16933194, study PRJNA681113) | bioreactor sludge metagenome | isolation source: anerobic bioreactor sludge (Control) | place: India:Bengaluru | collected 2018-10-24
CCGTACGTACGGTGGTGTGGGAGGTCGGAGGGGGTAACCCCTCCTCCTACCCGATACAGTTATGAGGGTGTCGAAACGAGACAATATTCTTTAACGATTCGGGAACCCGGTCCTGATAAACGGCTTCATCTGCGCTTCAACCGGCACTGCTGCCATCTTCTGCATCATGGCGATGATATCCGGCCGCTCCTTCTGGATGACATCCATTTTTTTCATGATCGATCCATTGATGTTGTTCACCAGGTTGTAAGGATTGAGCGAGCAGGGAAGTATTTCGGTGACCAGCTTGTAGAGATAATTGGCCACATCCTCGCCCACCAGCCCGGCGCTCAGCAGGGTGAGGAATTCCCGGTAGTCCATAAATCCGGGTAAATTCTTCAACCACCAGTCAATGTAGTGCTGCACCCCCTCCCGGTTGGGCTTGTTGTTGCGCAGCGCTTCGGTAATCGCGTTGGCGGCCCTGGATCCGGTCATCATGGATCCGGTGCATTCCGCCTCCACTGTCCAGCCCGCGTCCCCGGTGATGAGCACATTGTCCTTGAAGGGGGTCGGCGCGGGGGACCAGATGTTTGCCACGTGCCCGTGCCGCCGGAGGATGGTGGCGCCTTTGAACCAGCCTGAAAACGGGCTGTCCTTGATGGTGCGGTCTATGACCTCTTGATAGTTGACCTCGGGATGCGAGCATCCACCCGCGTATACCCAGGATTCGTCATCGCCATAAGGGCTGAGGCCGACCCAGAGCATGATGGGCAGCCTGCCTTTATGAAACACGATGGGATAATTGACCGCTTCCGGATAGGGCGGCCGTACCCCCTGCATGTAATAGCCGGCCCCCACGATGGTGCCGAAGAAGGAGCGCTGCTGGTTGAGGCCCAGAAGCTGCATCAATCGTGAGTTGACGCCGTCCGCGGCGATGGTGAATGTTCCCTTGAAAATTTTCCCCTCGGCGGTGCTGATCTCATTGACCCCGTCGGCCCGCCGGTGCCCGATGACATTCATGCCCGGAAACACCTTGACGCCGGCTTCCAGCGCTTCGCTCATCAGGCCCTTGAGCAACTCATGCTTGTTATAAAAGGCGGAAAGGCGGGTCTTGCTTCCGCCCCGTTTGTTTTTTTCGTAATCCCCCAGCCGCACGCAGTGCTTCCCGTCGGGGGTGTAGACGTTCCAGGCGTAAAAGTTCTTAAACGGGCCGTTGTAGCGCACCGAGAAGTTGTTGACCGGGAAGACGATGCGGCGCTGCTTTTCATCGAAATACATCCGCTCCCCGAAATAGTATTCATCTTCAATGGCGACCATGGTCTGGCAGCTGCGCTGAATTGCGGTGACGCTGTCCTTGCGCTCGAGCAGGGCCACATCCAGGCCGTTCTCGCCCGCCACCTTTGCCGCCATGAGTCCCGCCGGTCCTCCGCCCACAACCACCACATCAAATGCCTTTGCCATATGCCGCCCTTTCTGCTACGGGTTGAATAGTTTCATCATCGAACCATTTTTTAAAGCGATTGCAGTATAGAAACGCCTCCTGCGCCTGTCAACAAAAAAATGCCTGCTCATTACCCTGCAGAGGGGGCGTATGACAATACGCCCCTGCCAACCCTTGGGCGGTCACTGATGGACGTTTCCGCCACAATTGTATTGACTCACCCGGGGTGTTTTCATATAGTGACCACCTGCAACGAGGTAATGATGCTGGTAGCGCGCCGCGCGGCGATGCTATCAGCAGTTTACTGAACCGTGTCTTTGTCTGCAATGAAAGGAGAACCCCATGAGTAAGATTCTTGTCATCTATCACAGTCAGCAGCGCGGTAACACCAAGGGACTTGCGGAAGCACTGGCGGAAGGCGCCCGCACCGCCGGAGCGGACGTGGTAATCATCAATACCAATGAGCGCCGGGTACAACTTGATGATGTTCTGAACGCCGGAGCGGTTGCCATCGGCTCACCCGATTATTACGGCTATGTGGCGGGCACCATCAAGACCTTTTTCGATGACATGTATATCTGGGACAAGGAAGGAAAGGCGGTTACCGGAAAGCCGGCCGCTCTGTTTTATTCCCACGGCGGCGGCGGGACGGTCAGGCAGGGCCTGGAGAAATTCGGCAACCGGTTCTTCAAGCAGGTGGGCGAAACCGTGGAGCGAAAGCCCGCTGATGCAGGTGAAGCGGCGGAGAAGTGCCGCGCCCTCGGCAAAGAGCTGGCGCAAAAAGCAGGGTAGAGAAGAGAGACAGAGTTATTATAAGGGTTAGATTTACTGGTCGGGGCGAGAGGATTTGAACCTCCGACCCCCTGCTCCCAAGGCAGGTGCGCTGAACCAGGCTGCGCTACGCCCCGACGGTGATGTGGCTGGACCGCCTGCAATTATAATACGGTTTGCAGGCCTCGCATGGTGTTTCTTAATACGTTTCGGGGTTGCTGTCAAGCAGTCATTGACCGGGACCTCTCACGTCACACCATTCTTGCTTATTATGTGCCGCTCGGATAATAAGGGGGAAATTAAATGCTCCGAACGCTTTTAACGGTGTTCGCTGTGTTTGCGCAGGAAATGAGCGAAGATTAATGCTGCTTTGCAGCTATCAGATACCCTGTGAAAAAGCCCCCCGGCCTTGTGCCGAGGGGGTTTTTTGTTGCCGTGGAAGAGGAACTTGATGCCGCGCTTCACCTGCCGCTATGTATCTTTGAGCGCCGCTTTGAGTTTCAGACCGAGCTGCCGCGCCTGCTCCATGATGTCGGGCTTTTCCCTGACGTCGTCCATGCCCGCAATCGCCCCCAGCTTACCCACGACCTTCATCTCGCTGTAGGAAAGGAACTTCTCCATGACCTCCAGCGTGTGGTCAATGCCGTGGCCCGCCACCGCTCCCACCACGGCACCGGGCTTGCCGGCGAGGGGCTTCCGCCCGTGCATGGGATTGTCGGACTCCTTGCCGATTCCCATGTAGCCGAGCGCGATGCTTCTGTCCATCATGCTCTTCATCAATCCTGAGACTTCGCCGTAATAGCAGGGGGAGCCAAGGACGATGGCTTCAGCGTCAAGGATTTTCTTGTACATGATGGTGGTCATCCCATCCTGCTGCCAGCAGTTGCCCTCGAACACGCAGCGCATGCACCCGGTGCAGTAGGCGGGGTTGATGTCGATGAGCCATATCAGCTCGTGTTCCGCGCCGGTCGCTTTCAGTACCGCCTCAATGAGTGCGCCGGTGTTTCCCTCTTTCCTTCCGCTTCCGCAGATCCCGAGTATCATGATGCGCTCCTTTCAAGCCGAGTTGATGGTAGGGTACGGGTTCCTGCAAAAATCAGTTGCTCCGCCCCCGTATGTATCACGTTTAACGTCGGCTGTCACATGTTTTAACCAATTCCTCCGCCCCCAGACTCTTTCATGCAACAGGTTTTTAAGCAAAAAAAACACCAAAGACCACAAATAGCCCCTGATTCCCTGCGGGGTTTTTTCTTAAGTTTTTTTATGCACTTTCCGAATCACTGTGGGAGTGTGTTCGGTACTAAAAAACTTTGTTTGTCCATGGGTTCGCGCAGGTGAATGACATGAGAGATGAAGACAAGACAAAAAAGCAGCTGATCAGCGAACTGCGGCAGTTGCGACACAGGGATGCCGGGGGTGAAGCGAAAGACGCGCCGTCACCGCACGGAGATGTGGAACTCAAACATACAAAAGACCACCTGGATAATATAATAGAAAGTTCGCTCGACGGCATCGTTGTGGGGGACAGCACCGGAAATATGGTCAGGGTGAACAAGGCGTTTTTAGCAATGATTGGTTACCAGCCTGAAGAGATTCGTGGCAAACACGTGATGGATCTTTCCATAACCGAGGAGGGGGTCTACAAATCCACCACCGGGGAAATGATCACGATTGATGAAACATTCTTCAATGATGCGCGAAAAGCCACGCATGACAAATTGCTCAAGGAAGGAAAAGTAGCCAACTGGGAGACCTATTATCTGCGGAAGGACGGCAAAATCGTTCCGGTGGAGATGAACCTGACATTTATCTACGGCGAGGAGGGGGTAATAACCGGATCCGTCGGCATCGTGCGGGATATAACCGAACGAAAAAAAAGCACCGTATCCATACAAAAGTCGGAACAGAAGTACCATACCCTCATCGAGCTTGCCAGCGCCGGCATTATGGTTGCTGAAAACGACAAGATAACCCAGGTGAACCGGACGGCCGAGGAAATCTACGGCTATTCCAAGGATGAGCTGATCGGCCAATCCCCGAGCATGTTGTCGCCCGAGCAATACAAGGAGCGCCACCGGAAAATACTGCTGGATATTTTAACCTCGGGCACGGCGGACAAGATGATTTTTGAGGAGGAGGGGTTGAGAAAGGACGGATCCCTCGTGCCCATCGAGATTTCCTTTACCCTGGAAGTGGAACGGGAAAACATGATCATCGCGGTGGTGCGGGATATTTCCGAGCGGAGGAAGGCGGAGGAAGAGCGCTGCCGGTTGCTTGAGGAGCTGAAGGACAAGAACAAGGAGCTGGAACAGCTGGTGTATATTGCGTCGCATGACCTGCGCTCGCCGCTGGTCAATGTTCAGGGCTTCAGCAATGAGCTGGAGCATTCGTTCAAGTACGTGCAGTCCATCCTGTTTCACAGTGAGGACGTCTCCCCGCGGGTCAAGGAGATGCTTGCCCCCGCCCTGGAAGAGGACATTCCCGAGGCCATCCATTATATTCTCACCAGCATTGCCAAGATGGACTTGCTGCTCGCCGGCCTGCTGCGGCTGGCGCGCCTGGGCCGGGCGGCGCTCAATATCACATCGCTCGACATGGACCGGATCGTGGGTGACATCACCAAGTCCTTTGAATACCAGGCCAAGGAGGCCGGGGTGACCCTCAAGGTCGATCCGCTGCCCGCCTGTCTCGGTGATGAAACCCAGATCAACCAGGTCTTTTCCAACCTTATCGACAACGCCCTGAAATACCGCAAGCCCAGCCGGCCGGGCAGCATCTCCATCGGCGGGAGCCGGGAAAACGGCAATGCGGTGTATTACGTGGAAGACGACGGCATCGGCATCGCGCCCGAACATCAGAACAAAATATATGAACTGTTTCATCGCCTTGACCCGAAGGCCACCCAGGGTGAGGGACTGGGTCTTGCCATCACCCGCCGCATACTCGACCGGCATACCGGTAAGATATGGGTCAAATCCGAACAGGGCAAGGGCAGCACGTTTTTTGTCTCCCTGCCGGCCAATTAGCCATTCTATCAGGAGCGTACGCATATGAAAAAAGAAGTGGTGATACTGATTGCCGAGGATGATGAGGGGCACGCGGCGCTGATCAAGAAAAACCTGAAGCGCGCGGGCATCTCCAACGAGATCGTGCACTTCAAGGACGGGGCGGAGGCGCTGGACTTCCTGGTGGGGAGCAACGGCGGCATGCCGCATCGCAAGGCAAACATCGCCTATCTGCTGCTGCTCGACATTCGCATGCCCAAGGTTGACGGGGTCGAGGTGCTGCGGCAGGTAAAAGGGCATGAAGAATTGCGCAAGATGCCGGTGATCATGATCACCACCACCGACGACCCGCGCGAGGTGGAGAACTGCCACACCCTGGGCTGCAGCAATTACATTACCAAGCCCATTGACTATGAGAAATTTGTTGAGTCCATAAAGCAGCTGGGTCTCTTTCTGATGGTGGTGGAAGTGCCGCAACTCAATTGAGAAACCGGGCATGGAAGAAACGAAGCGCGCTGCAGAGACGGTGAAGCACCGGGTGATCCTGGTGGTGGAGGACGAGGAGGGGCTGTCGCACCTGCTCCGGAAGCACCTCGACCGCGAAGGATATCACACCGAAGGCGCCGCAAGCGGGGAGGCGGCCCTGGCGTTCATTGCCGCCAACCGCAACACGCTGATGCTGCTGGACTACAGCCTGCCGGACATGTCGGGCAGGCGGGTGGTGGAAATGCTCACGGAGCGGCAGCACAACGTTCCCTTCATCATCATGACCGGCCACGCCGATGTCAAGGTGGCGGTGGACATGATGAAGCTCGGCGCGCGCGACTTCGTGGTGAAGGACGCCGAATTTCTCGCGGTCCTGCCCGCGGTGGTCAAGCGGGTGGTGGAACAGCTTGAAGTAACCGAGCGGCTCGCGGAGGTGGAATCGAAACTGCTCCGGTCGGAGGAGCGCTATCACGACCTTATCGAGTTTGCCAACGCGGGGATTATCGTCGCCGAGGGAGATGTGATCACCGATATCAACAATAGGGCAGAAGAGCTGTACGGGTATGAAAAGGACGAACTGATCGGTCAATCCCCGCGTCAGCTGACTCCCAAGCAGTACTGGGAGCAACATTACGCGGTATTGGATGAAATTGCAAACCATGGCAAATCAAGGGCAACCATTTTCGAAGAGGAGGGAATCAAGAAAGACGGTTCGGTCTTCCCCATCGAAATATCTTTTTCTCTTACCGGAAAGGAAAATAAAACCATCATCGGCGTCATCCGGGATCTTACCGAAATAAAGAAGATGGAACAGCAGCTTCTCCAGTCGGAAAAGCTGAAATCGCTGGGGGAGCTGGCAGGAGGGGTCGCTCACGATTTCAACAACATTCTCGCCGCCATTCTGGGAAGGGTGCAGTTGCTGCGCAAGCAGCTTGCCCCGCCACGGGGACAGGCGGAAAAGAGGGGCTCGGCGATTGATCTGGAGAAGGCCCTGGAAATTATTGAGCGGGCATCACTGGATGGGGCGGAGACGGTCAGGAGGATCCAGGAATTCTGCAGGCGGAGAGGCGATCAAAAGGACTTTGTGCAGGTTGATGTTAATGAGCTGATAGAAAACGCCCTGGAATTTACCAGGGTCAAGTGGGCGGACGAGGTCCAGTCCCGGGGGGTAAAGATCAAACTCAACAAAGCGCTTTCCCCCATTCCACCGATCATGGGATGCGCCTCGGAGCTCAGGGAGGTGTTTACCAATCTGATTAACAACGCGGTTGATGCCATGCCCCGCGGCGGTGACATCATCGTCACATCCCTCATGGATCCGCCGTTCGCGGTGATTGCCATACAGGATAGCGGGGGCGGCATTCCCCTCAGCATAAAAGACAGGATTTTTGATCCGTTCTTTACCACCAAGGGCCCCCAATCCACCGGGCTGGGATTGAGCGTTTCCTACGGCATCATCAACCGCCATCATGGAACCATTGTCGCAGACAGCGTGGAGGGAAAGGGAACCGCCTTTACCATCAAGCTGCCCATCACCGCGCAAACAGATGCGAAAGAAGATCGCCCGGAAAAAGTCATACCCCTGCAGGCGCGGCAGAAACAGGCCCGGGTTCTGGTGATCGATGATGAGGCGGAGGTGCGCGAGCTGCTGCGGGACATTCTCAGCGATGCCGGCCATGAGGTTGACATTGCCGGTAACGGCTGCGAGGGCATCGCCATGTTTGAACAGCAGGCCTATGACATTGTTCTCACCGACCTGGGGATGCCGGTGATGTCCGGATGGGAGGTGGCGGGAAAGATCAGGCAGATTAACAAATGTGTTCCCATTGCCCTGGTCACCGGGTGGAACGTGGTGCTGGATGATGCGGCGATGCACAGCAGCGGGATCAACCTGGTTGTGCACAAGCCGTTCCAGGTGGACCAGGTGCTTAATCTGGTCAGGGAGGGAATGGTGGTCAAGGACCGGCTCATGGCGGTGTGAGTGAAGGGGACACCTCTGTAAAATCCCGTGTGCCATAGGAACGCTGCGCAGTGATACAATGAGCATTGATTCCCGCGAACGCGGGAATGACTTTTTTATGGCTCTTTTTTTCGGATGTCCTCCCCGTTTTTTTCTTGTCATCCCCGCGATAGCGGGGAACAAAGTTCCATCCAAACGTAGGGGCGACCGGCCGGTCGCCCTTGATTATTTGTGCGCTCGGCAAGGCGCACTCACTTGGACACCCTATTACCCATGGAGACCACAAAACATGAAAATGACAGCGGTAAATTTTATACCCCTCACCCCATCCCTCTCCCACAGAGGGGAGAGGAGGCTCTTTGCTTCTATCTTGCAATATGTACATCGAAGAAAAAATCATTCCCTTGCCCCACCGGGGGAGAGGTTTACCCGCCTCTGGCGGCGCCGAAGGCGACCAAGGGTTAGGGTGAGGGGGTATGCTGATACATGTTCCGGTCTCATGTGTTCCGGCAGGAATAGTAAAAGGCGGGAGCAGTAATCACTCCCGCCTTTTACAGCGTCAACCGCCTGCCGGATCTCCGTCGCTCTTTTACCGGGAAATCACCGGGAGCAGGATGCGGGAAGGGTAGGCGCTGTTATGGTGGATGGTATTGGTGGCCTTGATCATCGTTCCCTTGTCGAAGGTGTCTCCACCGGTGTTGGGATTCACGTCGAAGCGGGGGTAGTTGCTGCTGGAAACGGCGAGGCGGATGCGATGACCGGCGTTAATGATGATGCTGGTGGCCCAGAGATCAATCTCAAGTTGGTAAACGGTTCCCGGCGTCATCAGCTCCGGGCTGCTGAGCGAGTTGCGATAGCGGGCGCGAATGATGCCGTCGGCAATGAGCATGGATCTGCCGTCCGGATAGACGTCGGTGAGCTTGGCGGTAAAGTCGGTATCTAGCGCGTCAGACGACACGTAGAGGATTGCTTTCAGATCGCCGGTCACTTCCAGCGGCTGCGCCAGGGTCGCGGTTGTGAAGAGCAGCACATCCGGACGACTTTCAAGCGATGACTGATCATAAGGCCCCGCGTCGATGATCAGGTTCAAACCGCCCCGGGTGGGAACGGGGTTTTCCGGGTCGAAGACATAGGTTGACAACGCATTTCCTGGCGCGGTTTCACCAGGTGAAAGCACGCCCTCCGGTTGGAGATAGTAGGGAGTGGGGGCCGTATTAAAGGGCGGCCAGGTTTGCGCCTCCCTCCACTCATGTTCCGGCGCTTCATTCATGACATAATAGACAACCGGGAGCGTGTCCATAATTCCCGTGTCCCTATCTCTGAGCCAGTAGTTAATCCATTGCTTAAACAGATTTTGCTGGTTAAGAACCGAGTTGGGAAAATCGACTTCGCCCTGAACGGTGGTTTTCATTCCTACGTGGGTCCAGGGACCGATGAGCAGCCGCTGATTTCCCCGGGCGGGGCCGATTCCCTCCGCCTGGCGGGTGAGAAAGCCGTTGATGCTTCCCCTGAGGGCCATGTCATACCAGCCTCCCACGTGCACCGCCGGTGCGTTGATCAGGGAAGTTCTGGTTTCAACATTACTCAGCTCCCAGAAGGAGTCGTAAGAGGGGTGTTGTTTGTAGGTTTCGACCCAGGCACTTGCACCCTGACGTTCCAGCCAGCCGGTTACCAGCGCTTCGAGAAAGGCGCCGCCCTGGAAGACGATCTGTGAGTACAGGTCGGTGGGAGCAAGGCGGATGAACTGGCAGGTGACGCCCGGCGACGGCGGGGCGCTTCCCGCGAGCAACTCCTGGGTGATCCCGTCGGCGGAAGTCCCGAAGGTTCCTATCTTCCCGTTGCACCACGGCTGCTCGAGAATCCATGCCACGGTATCATACCCGTCCTGCTTGTCACCCCAGCCGTCGTCAATAAAGGGGCGATAGTCGCCCTCCGAATCATAGCGCCCCCGCACGTCCTGGATTACCAGGGCATAGTCTTCGGCGAAATCAAAAAGTTCTTCATTTTCACTCCGGCCGTATGGCGTCCGGATCAGAAGGACCGGCCAGGAGTCATTGCCGCTTGAAGGCAGGTATACATCGGTGGCCAGAAGGGTGCCGTCGCGCATTTCCACCATGTAGGTTTCCGTGACGGCGCATCCCGACTGCATCAGGCCGAGTGAAAGCAGCAGCAGGGGCGCAAGGTATTGTAGAAAAACTCGTCTGGCGGGCGTGCGCGGCCATGCCGGTTTTACGGTTGTGCTGAGCATTCTCCGATATCTCCTGTGCATGGGTTAGCGATAGCTCTTGAGGCCCTGGCGGATAAAGACGGCGCGCTGAATCTGCTGAAAGAGATATTGATAGCGGGCGGGAGCCTCCACGATCCGGGATTGCTCCTTGCCGCCGACGGTTACAATATTCTGTTTATCCTTCTTCTTTTCGGCATGGCTGTATGTGTTGGCGGGAAGCGAACCGACGGCGGTGATGGTGATGCGCTGCCTGATCCGGTTTTCCCCCCAGGGCTCAATGTGGCAGGTGAGCTGTTCCCAGCGGTTCCACTCGGCCGGGGCGGTTTTCCGGTCCTTTGCATCTTGTATGATGGCATCCCGGAAGCCGGCATCGTTCTCCGCGTACCAGTCTTCATTCGGTCCGATGATGTCCTGATGCTTCAGCGAAACCGCCTGGATGATGCCGCTTGCCTTGTCAACCACTTCAATCTGCCAGCCTTCGTCCTGCAGCACCGAGATGGTCGCGGCAAACCCCGTGTCAAAGTCGCCTTCCAGCTCCTTGGTCTGCATGGCCGACCGCTGCTGAATGGAGAGCGGCGGCGGGGGCTGCAGGCGTGATTTCCGCCCGGCACAGGCCGGGGCGAAGGCGGCGCACATCAGAACCAGGAGCAGAAGGAGAGATATTTTTTTCATCGCAGTGCCGTGATCCTCTTTAAAACTGGGTTGCCATCATGCGATAATCCCTGACCACGTCCTTGTCATCAAACTGGATCATCAGGGTGAAGGTGGCGCTGCTGACCTGCCCGGCGGAGCTGCTCTTGCCGGCAGACCCGCCGGCGGTTGCTCCGCCGCCGATGGCCACCTCACCCGCCAGCCCTCCGGCAATGGCGCCGGCGCCGCCGGAGGCATTCCATTCCGCAACCTCTGAAGCGGATGCCATGCTCTGCTTGTCATAGGTCCACACCTCGTTGCCGTCTTTGTCCCGGGTGATGATGTTGGGAGCGCCGAAGACCGAGATGATTTCGGTCTGGGTGGCAATGCCGGCCTTGACATACTTCTTGACCATGCCGGCGGTGAGGTTGCTCTTCTGCTGATTGCTGTACGGCAATTCGGGGGATCGGGCCTTGACGCAGCTCACGGCGAAAGCGCAGGATAAAAGGATGAGCGACAGCTTGAAGGGAAATGCTCTTGTAACCATGGCTCCTCCCGATGTGATGGTTATAAGAATCTTATATGATAAGACTAGGACATAATTTCTCAACTGTCAATGGAAATGGCAGGCGGTTGATAAGGCATGTGATGACCCCCCGCTACTAGGTAAGGGCGTATGGCAATACGCCCCTACAGCCCGTGGTTATCACCGGCTAGGGAGCCTCCATTCGGATCTTTTTTACCGGCCGCCGCTCAGGTACGCGTCGATGGCCTTTGCCGCCTTCCGGCCGGCGCCCATGGCCAGGATGACCGTGGCTGACCCGGTGACGATGTCTCCCCCGGCATACACCCCCTTGATGCTGGTCCGGCAGGTTTCCTCGTCGGCGGTGATATACCCCCATTTGTTCAGCGCGAGGCCGGGCGTGGCCTGGGGCAGCAGCGGGTTGGCATTGGTGCCCAGGGCCATGATGATGGAGTCAACCTCGATGATGAATTCTGATCCCTTGACCGGAACCGGTCTCCGCCTTCCGGAGTCATCGGGTTCGCCCAGCTCCATCCGGATGCATTCCATCGAGGTTACCCATCCCTTGTCGTCGCCGATGATCCTGACCGGATTGGTCAGCAGCTTGAAAATCGCCCCCTCCTCCTTTGCCCGCTCGATCTCTTCGTTGCGGGCGGGCATCTCCTGCTCGGAGCGCCGGTAGACCAGGTAGACCTCCTCCGCACCCAGCCGGATGGCGGTCCGGACCGAATCCATGGCCACGTTTCCCGCCCCCACCACCGCCACCTTTTTGCTCTTCTTGATGGGGGTATCGTACGCGGGAAAGAGGTATGCCTTCATCAAGTTGGACCGGGTAAGAAACTCGTTGGCTGAATACACGCCGTTGAGCGCCTCGCCGGGGATGTTCATGAACATGGGGCCCCCCGCGCCGATGCCGATGAAAACCGCCTCATAGCCCATCTCCATCAGCTCGGGAACGGTATACAGGGTCCCGATAAGCGAGTTGGTTTTGATCTCCACTCCCAGGCTTTCCACAAAATCAACCTCGGCCTGCACGATGGCCTTGGGAAGCCTGAATTCAGGTATGCCGTACACCAGGACGCCCCCGGTCTTGTGCAGCGCCTCAAAGAGGGTCACCCCGTACCCGCGCTTGGCCAGGTCGGAGGCAACGGTGAGTCCGGCGGGGCCGGAGCCGACCACCGCAACCTTTTTATGGTTAGGCCTGGGCTTGGGCGGCGGTTCGACCTTCCCCTTTTCGCGCTCCCAGTCGGCGACAAATCGCTCCAGCCTGCCGATGGAGACCGGCTCGCCCTTCTTTCCCACCACGCATTTGCTTTCGCACTGGATTTCCTGGGGGCAGACCCTGCCGCAGACGGCGGGCAGGCTGTTGGTTTCTTTTATTTTTCGCGCCGCCGCGGCGAATTGTTTTTCAGCCACCAGCCTGATGAATGCGGGAATGTCTATTTCTACAGGGCAGCCGGTCGAGCAAGCGGGCTTCTTGCACTGCAGGCATCGGGCCGCTTCCTCCGCCGCCTGGTCTTCGGTATAGCCGAGGGGAACCTCCCTGAAATTTTTTATCCGCTCCTCCGCCGGCTGCTCCGCCATGTGCACCCGGTGGGGACTGATCTTCTTTTTTTCCATTCCTTCAGCTGCCATGAGCTTCTCCTTATGGTTGCCTGTGATCGACGCAGATAGCGCTCGTGCCTCAGCCCGCAGGCCTATCCCTCGATGGCGGAACGCGAGATTTTTTCTTCCGCCAGATACTGATTGAGCCGATTGATGAGCAGGTCAAAGTCCACCTTGTGGCCGTCGAATTCCGGACCGTCCACGCAGCCGAACCTGGTCTCGCCCCCCACCATGACCCGGCACACCCCGCACATGCCGGTGGCGTCAAGCATGATGGGATTTAAGCTGACGATGGTCTTAACCTTGTAGGGCTCGGTTGTCTTGCAGACAAATTTCATCATCACCGCCGGGCCGATGGCGATAACCCGGTTGATGGTATCCCCGCTCTCCAGGATTTCCCTGAGGGGGTCGGTCACCAGGCCGTGCCGTCCCATGGATCCGTCATCGGTGGTGATGATCAGCCGGTGGGATACTGCCTCCATCTCTTTGGTGAAGGTGAGCAGGTCTTTGCTGCGTGCGCCGACGATGCCGATGACCTCGTTGCCAGCCTGGTACAGGGCCCGGGTGATGGGATAAATGACCGCGGTGCCCACGCCCCCGCCGATGCAGACCACTTTGCCGAATGTTTCAATTTCCGTATGCCGACCCAGCGGACCTACCAGGTCAGCGATGCCGTCACCCGTATTGAGTCTTCCCAGCAGGATGGTTGTCTTGCCGACCTCCTGGAAAACAATGGTGATGGTGCCCTCTTCCCGGTCAAAATTATTAACCGTAAGCGGAATGCGTTCGCCCGTTTCGTTCAACCGTATGATGACAAATTGTCCCGGCCGGACCTTTCGGGCGATTTCCGGCGCCTTAAGTTTCAGCAGGGTAACCGTAGACGCCAGTTTTTGCTTGTCTATCACCTGATACACAGTCTGCCTCCTTTAATTATAGCTGATAGGACAACGGCCGCGCTGCCGCATGCGGCTGTGCTTTCCGGCCATGACTTATAAGTATGCTAAAACAATAAACTTATATGCTGCGCCGCCGTAGGGATCGCCGCGGAATTACCTTGACAGGTACATACGCATATGCTAGAAAATTTAAACCATTTTTCAGGGTATTATTATAAAACCGGTATTTTATCAAGCGGTAATTTTTTCGCGCCGTCTTTTGTCGGCAGATGAATGATGTCATACAGGCATGGATACGCGCAATGCGGGTAACAACCCTTCCGGTTCACCGTACCACCATGCTTTTAAACTGGCCTGCGAGGTTTTACGAAGTGCGGACATAGAGGATCGGGCAGAAAAAAGCGGGGCTTGCTTTGAGAAAGAAGATGACGGGCGCTGCCTGCTCAGGCTCACTTTTTTAAATCGATATTGCCTCATACATTTTCCCGACATCACGGTCACCTATCAGGACGAAGGAGGGGAGGTTCCTCTCTGGAGCAAGCTCGTCATTCTGCATTATATAGCGCAGGCGCAGGGACGCCCGGTTGCCGGCGAATGGATCAGTTTCCGGCAGTTGTCCGGCGGGGAGGCGTATTACCCGGCCTTTGACAGGCGATCGCAGGGACCGTTGCTCCGCTTTTTTGCCCGGCGGGCGGATCTTTTGGAAAAGGCCGGCTGTTCCCTGGGCGGGACAAGGATCCGGGCGGCTGATCGCGGTGTGATGCTAAACGCCCTCCCGCGGGTTCCCATTGCCTTTCTCTTCTGGAACGGCGATGATGAATTGCCGCCCGAGGCGCGGATCCTGTTCGATGCGAGCGTGCCCGCCTATCTGTCCACCGAGGATGCGGTGGTGCTGGCGCAGCAGGCGGTCTTCCGGCTCATCGAGCGGGGGCGGGACCTGTTGTGAAGACGAAGCGAATACATTTTGTTTCAACAATCTTCTAGTGTAAGGAAATTACCATGGCCGAAGGGTACACACCGCTGTTCGTTTTTTTCCTCCTGGCCGTCCTGTTTGGTGGGGCGGTCATCATCCTGTCGTCCCTTTTTGGAAGGAAGGCCGCCACCCGGGAAAAGCTCATGCCCTACGAATGCGGCCTGGATCCGGTGGGCGATGCCCGCGCCAAGTTCCCGGTCAAGTTTTTCATCATCGCCATGCTCTTCATCGTGTTCGATGTGGAAGCGGTGTTTTTATACCCCTGGGCGATTGTCTTCCGGCAGTTTAACCAGTTCAAGGGATTTGTGTTCGTGGAAATGGCCGTTTTCATCGGCATCCTGCTGGTCGGCTTTATCTATGTGTGGAAGAAAGGGGCATTGGAATGGGACTAGAAAGCTGTTTCGGTGATACCATCATCACCACCACCCTTGATAAGCTGGTCAACTGGGCGCGCAAATCATCGCTCTGGCCGGCGACCTTCGGGCTTGCCTGCTGCGCCCTGGAGATGATGGCCACCGCCGCCGCCCGCTACGATATTGCCCGCTTTGGCGCGGAGGTCTTCAGGGCGTCGCCCCGCCAGGCGGATCTCATGATTGTCGCCGGCACCCTGACCAGAAAAATGGCGCCGGTGGCGCGGCGGATTTACAATCAGATGCCCAATCCCAAGTGGGTTATCGCCCTCGGCGCCTGCGCGTCCTCGGGGGGGATTTTTGATACCTACGCCGTGGTGCAGGGTGTGGATGAGATCATCCCGGTGGATGTGTACGTTCCCGGCTGCCCTCCCCGCCCGGAATCACTGCTCTATGCCATCATGCAGCTTCAGAAAAAGATAGAAACGGAACACCTAAGGGAAAAAAACAATGGCTAACCTGGAAGAGCTGGTCGGGAAACTGAAGGAAACCTTTCCCCAGGCCATTGAAGAAACGACGGTCTGGCGGGATGAGCATACCATTCGGGTAAAGCGTTCGCACCTGCTCGAGATCGCGCGCTTCCTCCGGGACGACCCGTCCTGCTCGTTCGACTTCCTGTCCGACCTCTGCGGCGTCGACTATATGGGCCGGGCGCCCCGGTTTGAAGTGGTCTACCACCTGTACTCCCTACAGCACCGGCACCGGCTGCGGATGAAGACATCTCCCCCGGATGACGACCTGACCGTGCCTTCGGTGGTTTCCATCTGGAAAACGGCCGACTGGCACGAGCGGGAATGTTATGATCTCCTGGGCATAACCTTCACCGACCATCCCGACTTGAGAAGAATTCTCACCCCTGACGGCTTTAAGGAATATCCGCTCAGAAAAGATTTTCCGCTGCGGGGAAGATAAACGGGGGCATTGCACCGTATGGAAACAGCGTCTGACATCAGGACCGAAGTGATAACCCTCAACATGGGACCCCAGCATCCGAGCACCCACGGGGTGCTGCGGGTGGTGCTGGAACTGGACGGTGAGGTGGTGACCAAGGCCACGCCGGTGCTGGGATATCTGCACCGGGGGATTGAGAAGCTGGCCGAACACAAAACCTACCACCAGGTCATTACCCTGACCGACCGGCTCGATTATACCTCGCCCTTCATCAACAACCTTGCCTACGTGCTGACGGTTGAGAAGCTGCTCGGCCTGGAGGTGCCGCTGCGCGCCCAGTATATCCGGGTGATGCTGGCGGAGCTCACCCGGATCCAGAGCCACCTCATCTGGCTGGGCACCCATGCCCTGGACATCGGGGCCATGTCCCCGCTCCTGTATTGCTTCCGCGAGCGGGAGGAGACCCTGGACATGTTTGAAATGGTGGGCGGGGCCCGGATGAACCAGAGCTACTTTCGCGTGGGCGGCCTCGCCGCCGATCTGCCTGACGGGTTTGAGGAAAAGGTGAAGGCATTCTGCGAGGTGCTGCCCTCACGCATTGACGGCTACGAGCGGCTGCTGACCGAAAACAAAATCTGGCTCAACCGGACAAAAGGGGTCGGGGTCATATCGGCGGAGGAGGGCATCGCCCTGGGACTGTCCGGTCCCTGCCTGCGGGGCTGCGGGGTGAAATGGGACCTGCGCAAGGCCAATCCCTATTCGTCCTACGATCATTTTGATTTTGAGATACCCATCGGGCGGGCGGGCGATTCGTATGACCGCTACCTGGTGCGGCTTGAAGAGATGCGCCAGAGCAACCGCATCATCAAGCAGGCCCTGGAGCGGCTGCCCGACGGGCCGTGTAACGCGGCAAGCGCCAAGGTGGTGCCGCCGCCGAAGGAGCTGGTGCAGGAGAGCATCGAATCGCTGATCATTCACTTCCACCTGATGACCGAGGGCTTTAATGTGCCCCGGGGCGAGGCATACTGCAGCGTCGAGTCGTCAAAGGGGGAGCTGGGCTTTTATATTGTGAGCGACGGAAGCGGCAGGCCGTACCGGGTGAAGATCCGCACCCCTTCCTTTGTCAACATGGAGTCGTTCGCCGTCATGGCCGAGGGGAGGATGATGGCGGACATCGTGGCCATCATCGGCAGCATCGACATCTGCCTGGGAGAGGTTGACCGGTAGGCGGAGACGAGCAGGGAGAGAGCACGCGCATGACCTTTAAGGAGTTGGCGAATCTTTTGAACGCCGAGGTGCTGGTGGGAGACGACCGCATGGATGTTGCGATCAGGGACGCCTTTGCCTCCGACCTCTTGAGCGATGTGCTGGCCTTTGCCAAAGAGGGCACGCTCCTGATAACCGGGATCACCAATCCCCAGGTGGTGCGCACCGCTGAAATGCTCGAGCTGCTCGGCATTGTATTGGTGCGGGGCAAACGGCCCGACGAGGACGCGGTCAAGCTGGCCCGGGCGAAAAAGATACCGCTGCTGTGCACCCGGTACATCATGTTTGAAACCTGCGGCAGGCTGTTCGCAAACGGTCTGGCCGGCTGCATTAAAAGAGTGGATGATGCCGGAACAACAGGCTGAGCCCCTTCTGGAGAAGGATTTTACCGTGCAGGGCGGCGACTTCATCCGCGCCGGCGAGGTTTCCAGCAGCATTAAGGCGATTTTAAAAGAGATCGGCATGTGCCACGAGGTGATCCGGCGGGCTGCCATCGCCACCTACGAAGCGGAGATGAATGTGGTGTGCTATGCGCGGCAGGCGGCATTTCACCTGGCCATTACCCCCGAGCGCCTTACGATTATCGCCCAGGACGAGGGGCAGGGCATTCCGGACATCGATCAGGCCATGCAGGAAGGATTTTCCACCTCCACCCGGGAGATCAAGGAAATGGGTTTCGGGGCGGGCATGGGTCTGCCCAACATCAAGAAGAACACCGATCAGCTGAACATCAGCTCGGTGGTGGGTGAAGGCACGCGGGTGGAAATGATTATCTATAACCGGACATAAGACCGGCCATGAGCAAATATTATCACTCCATTGAAGTGGATGCCGACCAGTGCACCGGCTGCATGAACTGCATGCGCGCGTGCCCGACCGAAGCCATGCGCATACGCGAGGGCAAGGCGCTCATTCTCGAAGACCGCTGCATTGACTGCGGCGACTGCATCCGGGTGTGTCCCGCCCGGGCGGTCCGCTCCATGACCGGATCCTTTGAGGATTTGACCCGGTTCAAGTATACCATTGCCATCCCCTCTCCCCCGCTGTATTCCCAGTACGGCATCAGCATCACCCCCAACCACATTTTAAACGGTCTCAAAGGCCTGGGCTTCAACGAGGTGTACGATATCGGCAAGGCCTGTGAAGCCTATTCGGCGGTCCTCAAGGAGCACCTCCACAACTATTCCGACAGCAAGCCATACATCTCCACCACCTGCCTTGCCGTGGTCCGGCTGATCCAGATCAACTTTCCCGAGCTGGTGGGGAATCTGCTTTCCATGGAGGCGCCCAGTGCCATTGCCGGGGCCTATAAAACCGCCCGGGCAAAAATACTGGGGATAAGCCCCCAGGACATCGGGACCATTTTCATCACCCCCTGTCCCGCCAAGATGATCGCGGTCAATCACCCCATTTTCAAGATGGATCCGACGCTGGACGGCGCCATCGCCATCTCCGATATCTACGGGGTTCTCTTCACCGCCATCCGCAAGATCAAGTCGCTGGAGCCGCTGCACAACTCCGGCGGCGTCGGGGTGGGCACGGGCATTCCCGGCGCCTGCATTGCCAGCCTTGAAATCGAAAACGCCATCGCCGTGGACGGGGTGGAAAATGTCATCAAGATACTGGAGGACGTGGAGCGCGGCAAGATCAGCAATGTCAACTACCTTGAATTATGGGCCTGTCCGGGCGGGTGCATCGGGGGGCCGCTTGCGGTGGACAATCCCTATCTGGCGCGAATCAAGGCGATGAAATTGATGCGGCAGTTGGGGACGCAGCTGAACATCACCCCGGCCGAAGTGGAGCGGATGCGCGCGCACCTGTCGTGCGACGTGGAGCTGTCCACCCATCCCCTGCAGCCGCTGGGCATGGATGCCGCTGATTCGATCAAGAAAATCAATGAGCGGGAGTCGATTGTCAAGACCCTCCCCCGGATCAATTGCGGGGCATGCGGCGCCCCCACCTGCAAGGCCTTCGCCGAAGATGTCATCCAGGGACGGGCCGAGCTGGTTGATTGCGTATTCAAGCTCAAGGAAGCGACCATGGAATCGATCCGCCGGGGGCTGGACATTGCGCAGCAAACCCCCCTGGCGATCCGCAGGCGGGGAGCATAGACCAGAATTTTACATATGTAAAAGTTAAAAGGTTGCTCGTAAATCCGAAGCACGAAATCCGAAATTCGAAACAATGAAAGAAAAATCCAAATGCTCCAATGACCAAAACCTCGGTTATGGCAAGACGTGTTTTGAACATTTTGTCATTTGATATGTGAGCTTGTTTCGGGTTTCGATATTCGAATTTCGGATTTAAAACTAAAGGGGATGGAATGAAGCTGAAGGAAATCATTGACCGGCTGGAGCTGCAGGTGGCGGCCGGTGAGAACCTGGACCGGGAGGTGGCCGGGGGGTACGCGAGCGACCTCTTGAGCGATGTGATGGCCAACAGCCGGGAGGGAGATCTCTGGGTGACCCTGCAGGCGCATCCCAACATCATTGCCGTTGCCTCCCTCAAGGGCATGGCCGGCGTTGTTATTGTGCAGGGCAGGACCCCCGAGGCGCAAACCGTGGAAAAGGCCCGGCAGGAAGGGATTCCCCTCATGGTCACCGGGCTGCAGACCTTTGAGTTCGTCGGCAGGTTGCACGGCCTGGGCGTTTCCGGAATGAGGTGATGCTCAGAGCATATCGGGCGGATTTGCATATCCATTCCATTCTTTCCCCCTGCACCGAACCTGCCGAGATGTCGCCCCGCGCCATTGTGAATCGGTCGGTGGAGGCGGGGCTGGATCTGATCGCGGTGTGCGACCATAACTCCTGCGAGAATTTTCCCGCCCTGCATCAGGCGGCGCGGGAGGCCGGGCTTACGGTGCTGGCGGGCATGGAGATTACCACCCGGGAGGAGATCCACATTCTGGGCCTTTTTGATGGTGAAGCCGATGCCGTCGCGGTGCAGGCGGTGGTGTACGAGCATCTCCCCGGCGAGAACGACGAAAAGACCTTCGGCTGCCAGGTGGTGGTCAATGAACACGAGGAGGTCGTTTCCTTCAATAAAAAATTGCTGATCGGGGCGACAACCCTTCCCCTGGAAGCGGTGGTTGATCTCATTCACGCCCGCGGCGGTGTCGCCGTCGCTTCGCACATCGACCGCGAGGCATACAGCATCATCAGCCAGCTCGGTTTTGTTCCGCCGGGGCTGGCCCTGGATGCCTTGGAGGTATCGCCCCGCACCGGTTTGGAAGAGGCGCGCCGGCGGTTTCCCGGGCTTGAGCACCTTCCCCTCATCAGCTCATCGGATGCCCACTCCCTTGACGGGATCGGCGGCGGCTCAACCGCATTTTTAATGGCGTCCGCCGGCGTTGGTGAGATAAAGCTGGCGCTTGCGGGGAGGGAAGGCAGAAAGGTGCTCGGGGGATAGGCAAAACGTGCAGGATTTTTCCCTCCACATTCTTGATCTTGCCGAGAATTCAATAACCGCGGGGGCAACGCGGATCGAGATCAGGATCGACGAGGACAGCAGCCGGGATCTGCTCACCATAGAAATTATCGACAACGGCAGGGGCATGAGCAGGGAGATGGCCGGCAGGGCGCTGGATCCCTTTGTGACAACGCGGACAACGCGGAACGTGGGCCTGGGATTGCCGCTCTTCGCCCAGGCGGCGCGGGCATGCAACGGTGATGTCCGCATAGAATCAGAACCCGGCCGGGGCACAACGCTTAAAGGCACCTTTGAGGCGAGCCATATTGATCGCAAGCCCTGGGGAAGCATGGCCGACACCCTGATCACCCTTATTGCGGGCAATCCCGGGATCAGCTTCTTGTATCAGCATCGCAGGGATGATCGCGCCTACCGCCTGGACACGGGGGCGATCAGGGAGGAGCTGGGCGACGTTCCGGTTTCCGATCCCCGGGTGATTGGGCTGATCAGGGGCGATCTTGAGGAAGGGCTGGCGCAATTGGGCGTGCAATGAAGCGTGCTACCATTGTTGTGGCTGAACATGCACCCAGCCCCGCGCGCCGATAAAAAACAGGTGCCGTGCGAATCATGCCGTACACAACCTCACGGCACCCATGGTGGAGGTATTCCAAGCAATGAACGCAGAAGCAGCGGAGAAGCAGCAGGAAGTGACCGTGGAGATAACCGCGGAGCAGTGGGAAAGGGTGGACCAGGTTATCGCCGCAAACGTCGGCAAGGCCGGTTCCCTCATACCCGTCCTCCAGCAGTGCCAGGAGGTGTGCGGCTTTCTGCCCGCCGAGGTGCAGCGCAGGATCGCCGAGGGCCTGAACATATCGCCCAGCCTGGTATACGGGGTGGTTTCCTTCTATTCTTATTTTACCATGAAGCCGCGGGGCAAATTCAATATCCGCGTCTGCCTGGGCACCGCCTGCTTCGTCAAGCGCAGCGAGGAGATTTACCGGCGTCTGCAGCAGGAACTGGGCATTCGCGAGGGCGAGGTGACGCCGGACATGAAATTTTCCCTGGAAGGGGTGCGCTGCATCGGATGCTGCGGCCTGGCGCCGGCAATGATGGTCAATGAAGACACCTATGGCCTGATGGAGCCGGCAACGGCGCTGGACACCATCAAAAAGAATTATTAGCAGGCTGCTCAATCGTGCTGAATGGTAGGTGGCACAAAGGGCAGGGGCTTTTGTCGCCACGCATCAGTTGGCTGTTATTCAACAGCCTGCCGGGAAGCAGGCTATGCTCAGGAGAGATGATCTATGCCGAAACTGACGCTCGACGATTTGAAACGGATCAAGGAGGAGTCAAAGACCGCGACCACCCTCCGGGAAGGCGGCCAGCGGGTCAAGATAACCGTCCACATGGGGACCTGCGGCATCGCGTCCGGAGCGCGGGCGGTGATGAGCGCCTTCATGGACGAGATTGCCAAGCGCCAGCTCCAGGATGTCATCGTCACCACCTCCGGGTGCGCGGGGCTGTGCAGCCGTGAGCCCATGGCCACGGTGGAGCTGCTCGGCGAAGCGCCGGTCAAGTATGTGGATCTCGATGACGCCAAAACCCGTGAGATCCTGGTGGAGCACGTTATCGGCGGAAAGATGGTGGAAAAGTATGCCCTGGCAGTGGGCAGTGAAACCACGTATTAAGCTGCAGGAAGGAATGGGAATCGGCAGATGAAAACCTTTCGCTCACATGCGTTGATTTGCGCCGGAACCGGCTGCGTTGCCAACAAGTCCTTACAGGTGCGGACGGCGCTGGAAGAAGAACTCAAGAAATGCGGACTGGAGGAAGAGGTGCAGGTGGTGATTACCGGGTGCAACGGCTTCTGCGCGGTCGGCCCGGTGATGGTGGTCTATCCCGAGGGCATCTTTTATCAGAAGCTGACCAGGGAGGACGTCCCCCTGCTGGTGTCGGAGCATTTTCTGAAGGGCCGGCCGGTCGAGAAGCTGATGTACCGGGAGGAGGCGAAGAAGTCCGCGGTGCCGCGCATGCAGGACATCTCTTTCTTCGGGCTGCAGGTGCTGCGCGCCTTGCGGAACCGCGGCATCATCGACGCCGAAAAGATTGACGAGTACATCGCCCGCGACGGATACCAGGCCCTGGGCAAAGCCCTTACCGCACTGACCCCGGAAGGGATCATCGAGGAAGTCAAGACGTCCGGGCTGCGGGGGCGGGGCGGCGCGGGGTTTCCCACCGGCCTGAAGTGGGAGTTCTGCGCCAAGGCGCGGGGTGACGTGAAGTATGTGCTCTGCAACGGCGACGAGGGAGACCCCGGCGCGTTCATGGACCGCAGCATTCTGGAGGCGGATCCCCATTCGGTGCTGGAGGGCATGACCATCGCCGCCCGGGCCATCGGCGCCCACCATGGCTACATTTATGTCCGCGCCGAATATCCGCTCGCCGTTTCCCGGCTCAAGGTCGCCATACGGCAGGCGCGTGAATACGGGCTGCTCGGGACCAACATCCTCAATTCGGGGTTTGATTTTGACATCGACATTTACCAGGGCGCCGGGGCGTTTGTCTGCGGCGAGGAAACCGCGCTGATGACCTCCATTGAAGGGAAGCGGGGCATGCCGCGGCCGCGGCCGCCGTTCCCCGCATACAAGGGGCTCTGGCGCAAGCCGACCATATTGAACAACGTGGAGACCTACGCCAATGTTCCGCCCATCATCCTGCACGGCGGCAGCTGGTACAGCGAGCTGGGGACGGAAAAGAGCAAGGGCACCAAGGTCTTCGCATTGACCGGCGCGGTCAACAACATCGGCCTGGTGGAAGTGCCCATGGGAACCAGCCTTCGATCGATCATCTACGACATCGGCGGCGGCATCAAGGGGAAGCGCAAGTTCAAGGCGGTGCAGATGGGCGGCCCGTCGGGCGGCTGCATTCCCGAGTCGCTCATTGACACCCCGGTGGACTATGAGTCGATCAATCAGACCGGCGCCATCATGGGGTCGGGCGGCATGGTGGTGATGGACGAGACCACCTGCATGGTTGATATCGCCAAATTCTTCCTCGGGTTCACCCAGGAGGAATCCTGCGGCAAGTGCATACCCTGCCGGGTGGGGACCAAGATGATGCTGGACATCCTGACCCGGATCACCGAGGGCGAGGGGCGGGAGGAAGACCTGGAGACCCTGCAGGATCTGGCGGCTACCATCAAAAACACGGCGCTCTGCGGCCTGGGCAATACCGCGCCCAACCCGGTGCTTACCACCATGCGCTATTTTCGCGATGAATACGAGGCCCACGTGAGGGAGAAGCGCTGCCCCGCCCACTCCTGCATCCCCCTGATCAAGTTCAGGGTGAATCCGGAGCTCTGCAAGCGGTGCGGCCAGTGCTTCAAGGCCTGCCCCTCCGGGGCGATCACCTGGGAGAAGAAGCAGGTGGCCGAGATTGACCTTCAGAAGTGCGTCAAGTGCAAGAACTGCATCATGGCCTGTAAGTTCAATGCCATTGAGTAGCAATGGCGCGGCAATAAGTTCGTTGCGAGGCCTGCCCGGTTGCATGGAGAGGCGTGAGAACATCGTTTCGGCCAGGGAGCGGAAGCGACGAAGCAATCTCATATAAAAATTTGCGAGGTTGAAGGCGTACCATGATAAGTTTGACCATAGACGATCGGGAAGTAGAGGTGGCGGACGGCTCCACCATCCTGGAGGCCGCTGAGGCCGCCGGGGTTTATATTCCCACCTTTTGCTATCACCGGCGGCTGATGCCCTTCGGGGCGTGCCGCATGTGCGTGGTGGAGGTTGAGCAGATGAAGGGCCGGCTGGTTCCCTCCTGCTCCACGCCCGCCGCCAACGGCATGGTGGTGAATACCAACACCCCCGCGGTGCGCGGCGCCCGCAAAACCCTGCTTGAACTGCTGCTGGTGCACCATCCCCTGGATTGCCCGGTGTGCGACAAGGGCGGCGAATGCAAGCTGCAGGACCTGGTTTATGAATACGAGGTGAGCAGCAACCGCTTCCTGGACCGCAAGTTCAGCCAGCCGGTCGAATCCGCCTCCCACCTTATAGAAAGAAATGTGAACCGCTGCGTGCTCTGCGGGATGTGCGCCCGGGTGTGCGATGAGATGGTGGGGGTGTCCGAAATCAGCTTTGTCAACCGGGGATTCAAGACCCGGATCGGCACCGATTTTGACCGGGTGCTCAACTGCGAATTCTGCGGCGAGTGCGTCAACATCTGCCCGGTGGGCGCCCTCACCGACAAGCTGTTCAAATACAAGGCCCGCTCCTGGGAACTGGTCAGGACCGACACCGTCTGCTCCTATTGCAGCACCGGCTGCACGCTCACCCTGGGGGTGAAGAACAACCGTATCTACCGGGTGATCGGAGACGACAGCATCGGGATCAACCGGGGCAGCCTCTGCGCAAAAGGCCGGTTCGGCTACGGCTATGTTTCCAGCCCCGAGCGGATGAACAGCCCCCTGGTGAGAAAGGGCGCCGAGGGCCTGGTGCGCGCGACCTGGGATGAGGCGCTGGGGAAAGTAGCGGAGGGCCTCAGCGCGGTCAGGCAGAAATACGGGCCTGATGCGATCGGCGGGATCTGCTCCGGCCGGCTGACCAATGAGGAGGCCTACCTTTTTCAGAAATTTCTACGCGCCGCCGTCGGCACCAATAATATCGACCACGCCGGCGGGTACACCTACTCCGGGCTGATGAAGGGCTTGCGGCCGGCGCTGGGCATGACCGCGGGCACGGCGACGCTGAACGACATACGCAACGCCGACACCGTCTTTATCCTGCGGTCGCACCTTGCCGAAACCCATCCGGTGGTGGGATACCAGGTGACCATGGCGGTGAAGCGGGACGAGCGTAAGCTGGTGGTGGCCAGCGAGCGGCCGGTCAAGCACAGCCGGATGGCAAGCTGCGCGCTCATCCATCAGCCCGACACCGAGCTGGCGCTGCTCCAGGGCATGATCAATGTCATTATCGGCGAGGGGCTGTATGATAAGGAATTCGTCTCTTCCTCGACCACCGGGCTTGAAAACCTGCAGCAGTCGGCCGCCCGCTACACCCCGGAATTCTGCGAGGGTGTGACCGGCGTCAACCGTGACACCCTGCGGGAGGCCGCACGCCTCATCGCCGGCAGCAAGCGCCTGTGCATCATCGTTTCCACCGGCCTGGGCATCCCCGCCGATGATGAAGCGCTGGGGCTGGCGGTGGCCAATCTTGCCCTGCTCACCGGGATGGTCCGCCGGGAAGGATGCGGCATCGCCTTTCTGGGGGAGAAATGCAATTCCCAGGGCGCCCTGGACATGGGGGTGCTTCCCGGTTTTCTCCCGGGATTCGGCGCCGTAGAGGATGAAAAGGCGCGCGGCGCCTTTGAAGAAGCGTGGAAGATATCGCTTTCCCCGCGGCCCGGGGCAAACGCCATGGATATGATCAAAGCCGCCGCGGAAGGACGTCTGCGGGCGCTGTACCTGGCGGGGGAAAATCCGCTGCTTACCTATCCGGAGAGCGACTACACCCAAAAGGCCCTCGAGTCGCTGGATTTTCTGGTGGTGCAGGACATGTTCTTAACCCCCACCGCCCGGCTGGCCGACGTGGTGCTGCCGGTGGCAAGCTTTGCCGAGAAGCGAGGCACCTACACCAGCTTCGAGCGCAGGGTGCAGATGCTGACACCGGCGCTGCCGGTGCTGGAAGGGGCCAGGACCGATCTGGAAATTTTTTGCGAGCTTTCCCGGAGGATGGGATATGTCATGCCGGCATCAGGTCCGGAAGAGGTGATGCAGGAGATCAACGCGCTGGTGCCGCTCTATGGAGACATGACCTACGGCAGCCTCGGAGACAAAGGGAAAATGGCGGTGACGCCCGGCGCACCGAAGAGCTACAGCTTTACCCCCCTTGACAGTGCCGAGCCGGCGGGCGGGACGGACGGCGACTACCCGCTGCTGCTGCGCACCGGCAGCATGCTCTTTCATTCAGGCTCGCTGTCAACCCACTCCCCCGCGCTCAATGAAATCGGACCGGGCGGCCGGGTGGAGGTGTCGCCTGCCGATGCCGGGACCCTGGGCCTCGGCGAGGGGCAAAAAGTAAAGATTACCTCAGCGAAGGGATCGCTGGAGGCAACGGTTACCATCAGCAGGAAGCAGGTGAAGGGGATGGTGTATATGCCCTGCCACTTCGCGTCCCATCCGGTCAACCGGCTGACCGGCCGGGACCTCGCCCCGACCCGGGTCAGGCTGGAGAAGGTGTAGCCGGTAAAAATAGTGAGAGCCGGTAAGAGTGCTTTAAGCGTGAACGTTGAACATTCAACTTCCAACATCCAACTTTGAACGAAAATAAAATTCCTTTTCATTGGATGTTGAACGTTGGACGTTCGAGGTTGGAAGTTCCTGATTTTTAATTTCGAATTTTAAACCCAAGATATGCATTTTCAGATATAGCTGATTAAGAATCTGCAGGAGAAACCGGTTCCTATGCTAAGTGTAATTATCATGCTGGTTAAAGTCATCGCGGTGTTTGTGGTGCTGCTCCTCTGCGTCGCCTATCTCACCTGGCTGGAGCGCAAGGTGCTCGGCCACATGCAGGTGCGCTACGGTCCCATGCGGACCGGCTGGCACGGCCTGCTGCAGCCCATCGCCGACGGCATCAAGCTCTTCTTCAAAGAGGACATCGTGGTGGAGAGCGCCAACAAGGTCATTTACGTTCTGGCCCCCTTTATCGTGGCGGTGTGCGCCTTCGCCTCCTTCGCGGTGGTTCCCTTCGGCAACGTGATCACCCTCTTCGGCCATACCATTGACCTGCGGGTCGCCGACGTGGACATCGGCATCCTCTATATCTTTGCCCTCGGATCCATGAACGTGTATGGCGTGACCCTGGCGGGATGGGCATCCAATAACAAGTATGCGCTGATGGGCGGGATCCGCTCCTCGGCGCAGATGATCAGCTACGAAATAGCCATGGGGCTTTCGGTGATCGGCGTGCTCATGCTCACCGGTTCGCTGAGCCTGGTCGAGGTGGTGAAGGCCCAGTCCGACGTGTGGTTCGTGGCGCTGCAGCCGATCGGGTTCATCATCTTCCTCATCTGCGGCATCGCCGAGTGCAACCGCTCGCCCTTTGATCTGCCCGAAGCCGAGAACGAGCTGGTGGCCGGCTTCCACGTGGAATATTCCAGCATGAAATTCGCCCTTTTCTTCATGGCCGAGTATGCCCACATGATCGTCATGGCGTCGCTCATCACCACCCTTTTTCTCGGTGGGTGGCAGCTGCCCTTCATCGACATCAGCAGCTTCCAGCCCTCGAGCCTGGCGGGGCAGATGGCGGTGGCCCTGATTCCCATGGGCGTCTTCGGCACCAAGGTGTTCCTCTGCCTCTTTTTCTTCATCTGGCTGCGGGCGACCTATCCGCGGCTGCGCTATGACCAGTTGATGCAGTTTGGCTGGAAGGTTTTGTTTCCGCTGGCGCTGCTCAACATTGTAATAACCGCCGTTCTGCAAATGGTTAATCTGCTTTAGGCAAAGGGAATAGCATGGTTGGTTCTGTGATCAAACGCATCTGGGCGCTGCTGGTGGGGCTGAAGGAAACCCTCGGGTATTTTCTCGGGACGACCATACTGGGAAAGCCCATCACCCAAAATTATCCCGAGGAGCGACGGACCCCATATCCCCGCTTTCACGGGCTGCACCTGCTGTTGCGGGATGAAGAGGGCAGGGAAAAATGCGTGGCCTGCGGTTTGTGCGCGGCGGTCTGCCCCGCCCGCTGCATCACGGTTGAGGCCGGCGAGAAGGAGAACAACGTCAAGTACGCCGAGCATTACCAGGTCGATCTCTCCCGCTGCATCTTCTGCGGGTACTGCGTGGAGGCGTGCCCGGTGGGCGCCATTCTGCTGACCGGCGACTATGAGCTGGCCGATTATACCCGGGAGAGCATGATCTACACCAAGCAGCGCCTGCTCCGGGAGTGAGATACATACCGTTAACCCGAAAGGTTGGTCTATGGAAGCGCTTATTTTTTACCCTCTGGCTGCGGTGATGGTGATTTCATCGCTGATGGTAATCTTGCGAAAGAACCCGGTGCACAGCGCGCTCTTTCTGATCCTTGGCTTCTTGTGCCTGGCGGGCATCTTTCTCCAGCTCAATGCCCAGTTCATCGCCGCCATCCAGGTGATCGTCTACGCCGGTGCGATCATGGTGCTGTTTCTGTTCGTGATCATGCTGCTCAACGTGGAGCGGGAGGCGTCGGCGGGCAACGGGCGGGGGCTGCAGAAATTCTGGGCGCTGCTGCTGTGCGTGGCCATCGCCGTTTCGTTCATATCCGCGACCACCATGAGCGTCTTCACCGGCGCCAGGGGAAATTATCCCCCGGAGAAGGTCGCCGCGATGGGCAACAGCGCCCTGATCGGCAGGTCGCTCTTTACCGATTTCCTGCTGCCCTTTGAGATAACCTCGGTCCTGCTGCTCGCCGCCATCATCGGGGCGGTGGTGCTGGCCAAAAAGAAACTGTAGAAAGGATGCAAGCCATGGTTCCTCTCAGCCATTATCTGATCTTGAGCATCATCCTCTTTTTCATCGGCGTGTGGGGCGTCTTCACCCGGCGCAACGCCATCGTCATTTTCATGTGTATCGAGCTGATGCTCAACGCGGCCAACCTGGCCTTCATAACCTTTTCCCGCCATCTCGATTCCATCGACGGCCAGCTGTTCGTCTTTTTCGTCATGACCGTGGCCGCCGCCGAGGCCGCCGTGGGACTGGGCATCATCATCGCGCTCTACCGGAACCGGGAAACCTTAAACGTTGACGACATCAATCTCATGAAGTGGTAGGTGAAGGAGCATCCTCATGATCGACTATGTATGGCTGGTTCCCGCGTTTCCCCTCATCGGCGTGCTGCTGAACGGCCTTGCGGGAATACGCTTCCCCAAAGCCCTGACCGGCTTCATCGGATCGGTCATGATCCTGCTTTCCTTTGTGGTTTCCTGCCTGATCATGGCCCAGGTGCTGCAGACCGACCCCGGGGCGAGGGTGTTTGAGGTCCTGCTCTACCGCTGGATACCCTGCGGCGACCTGCAGGTGAATATCGGATTCCTGGTTGACGCCCTCTCGCTGATCATGATGCTCACCGTGTCCGGCGTCTCCTTCGTCATTCACGTCTATTCAGTCGGCTACATGCACGATGACCCGGGGTTCCGGCGCTACTTCACCTACCTGAACCTCTTTGTCTTCTTCATGCTCATCCTGGTTTCCGCCAACAGCTTCCTGCTCATGTTCATCGGCTGGGAGGGGGTGGGGCTGTGCAGCTACCTGCTCATCGGCTTCTGGTATCAGCGGCAGGCGCCTGCCGACGCGGGCAAGAAGGCCTTTATCGTCAACCGCATCGGGGACTACGGCTTTCTCCTGGCGATGATGCTGATCTTTGTCGTCTTCGGCACCCTCGATTTTCTCCCGGTTTTCGAAAAGGCGCCCCAGGTTTTCAAGGGAGGGGAGGCCGCGGTGACGCTGATCACCCTTCTCCTGTTTCTCGGCGCCTGCGGCAAGTCCGCCCAGATCCCGCTCTATGTCTGGCTGCCCGATGCCATGGAGGGCCCGACCCCGGTCAGCGCCCTCATTCATGCGGCGACCATGGTCACCGCCGGCGTCTACATGGTGGCGCGGTGCAGCGCCCTTTACATGCTTGCGCCCCTGTCCATGGAGGTGGTGGCGGTCATCGGCGCGCTCACCGCGATCTTTACCGCCTCCATCGCCATCGTGGCCAACGACATCAAGCGGGTGCTGGCCTACTCCACCATCAGCCAGCTGGGCTACATGTTTCTCGCCTGCGGGGTGGGGTCGTTTACCGCCGGCATTTTCCACCTGATGACCCACGCCTTTTTCAAGGCCCTGCTCTTCCTCTGCGCCGGCAGCGTCATGCACGCCCTGTCCGGCGAGCTGGACATGAGAAAAATGGGGGGCTTAAAGTCCCGGCTGCCGGTGACCTACCTGACCTTCTTTATCGCCTGCCTGGCCATCGCCGGCATACCGCCCTTCGCCGGATTTTTCAGCAAGGATGAGATTCTCTGGAACGCCTTCCAGAAGAGCCTGCTGCTCTGGGCGGTTGCCGCCTTCGCCGCCTTCATGACCGCCTTTTACATGTTCCGCGCCGTCTTCATGACCTTTTACGGGACGTCGCGCATGGATCCCGAGGTTGAGCACCATGTGCATGAATCGCCCCCGGTGATGACCGTCCCCTTGCTGATCCTGGCGGTGCTGTCGGTGGTCGGCGGCCTGGTGGGCATTCCCCTTATTCCGGGCTGGAACCGCATCCACGATTTCCTCGCCCCGGTGGTGGCCGGGCATGCGGTGGAGGTCGCACAGAAGGCATACGCGGGGCTTGCCTTCGCCTCTGAAGGGGCGTCGGCAGCGGCGCCGCTCGCCCATCATTCGGCGGGCCTGGAGCTGCTGATGATGGGGGTTTCGGTTGCCATCGGCCTGGCCGGCATCATCACCGCCTATTATCTGTATATCCGGCGGCCGGAGCTGCCTGATACCATTGCCGCGCGCTGCAAGGGCTATTATCACCTGCTCATCAACAAGTATTTTGTGGATGAACTCTATGACGCCCTGGTGGTCTCGCCGCTCAAAAGCATCTCCACCTTCCTCTGGAAGCGGCTGGACGAGGGGGTGGTGGACGGGGCGCTGGTGAACGGGTCCGCCGCGCTGGTGAGGAAGGCAAGCGGCCTGCTCAAGTATGTCCAGACCGGACTTGTTCAGAGCTATGCCCTCTCCATCCTGGTCGGCCTGGCCATCATCCTCTACGTGATCATGAAATGATGTGAGGGGAAAGGGGTAACAATGACGAGCATCGGTTTTGATATCCTCTCGGTTTTGATTTTTCTGCCGCTGGCGGGCATACTGCTCATAGCCGGCGTCAGCAGGGAGAAGCCCGGCGTGATCAAGGGCATCACCTTCCTGACGGCGCTGGTGAATTTCCTCATTTCCCTGCTGCTCTACCGGGCCTTCGACAGCACCACCCATGAATTCCAGTTTACCACCACCGTTCCCTGGATAGAAGAATACGGCATCAGCTACCACCTGGGCATTGACGGCATCAGCCTCTTCCTGGTGCTGCTCACCACCTTCCTCACCGCCATCTCGGTGATCGCCTGCTGGAAGGACATCCAGGAGAAGGTGAAGGGATTCATGATCTGCCTGCTGCTGCTGGAGACGGGGGTCATCGGCGTCTTTGTCTCGCTGGATCTCTTTCTCTTCTACATCTTCTGGGAGGTCATGCTCATCCCCATGTACCTGCTCATCGGGGTCTGGGGGGCGCCGGCGCGGCGGATTTACGCGGCGGTCAAGTTCTTTCTCTTCACCATGTTCGGCAGCCTGCTGATGCTGGTGGCCATTCTGGTGATCTATTTTTACAACCACAGCGTGACCGGCACCTATACCTTCCTGCTCGAGGACCTGTACAAGCTCTCCATTCCCTACGGCATGCAGATCTGGCTGTTTCTGGCCTTTGCCCTGGCCTTTGCCATCAAGGTGCCCATGTTTCCCTTTCATACCTGGCTGCCCGACGCCCATACCGAGGCGCCGACGGTGGGAAGCGTGCTCCTGGCGGCGGTGCTGCTGAAGATGGGGACCTATGGATTCCTGCGCTTTAACCTTCCCCTCTTCCCCGAGGCCACCGTGGCTTTCGTCCCGCTCATGTCCGTCCTGGCGATCATCGGCATCGTCTACGGCGCCCTGGTCTGCATCGTGCAGAAGGATCTGAAGCGGATGATCGCGTTTTCCAGCGTGAGCCATCTGGGGTTCGTGGTGCTGGGCATCTTCGCGCTGAACCTGCAGGGCCTGGAAGGAGGCATCCTCCAGATGCTCAACCACGGCTTCTCAACCGGCGCCCTCTTTCTCATCGTGGGCATGATCTATGAACGCCGGCACACCCGCCTCATCGAGGAGTTCGGCGGACTTTCCAAGGTGATGCCGGTTTTTGCCACCTTCTTCATGATCGTCACCCTGTCGTCGGTGGGCCTGCCCGGGCTCAACGGGTTTGTGGGAGAGTTCCTCATCCTGCTCGGCACGTTTCGGGCCAACGCCGCCTACGCGGTGTTTGCCGCGCTGGGGGTTATTTTTGCGGCGGTGTACATGCTGTGGATGTTCCAGCGGGTGATGTTCGGAGAGGTGACCAAGGAAGCCAACCTGAAGCTTAAGGATCTTTCGCTGCGGGAGGTGTGCGTGCTGCTCCCGCTGGTGTTCTTTATCATTCAGATCGGCGTTTATCCCCGGCCGTTTCTGTCACGGATGGATGCCACGGTCAAGCACCTGGTTAGCCAGGTGGAATCGAAAACGTCAAAGCGCGGCGCCGAAGGGATGAAGATGGTCTCGACCGGCACTGATGCGCGGCATGAGAGGACAGGAGTTCGATGATGGAGCCGATAGTAATTCCGCTGATCGATATGCGGGCGGTGCTGCCCGAACTGATGGTGGTGATCACCGCACTGGTGGTGCTGCTCGCCGATCTCGCCCTAGGCAGGGACAACACGACGCCCCTGGCATGGGTGACGCTGCTTGGCCTGGCCACCTCATTTGTTGCCTCCGCCGGCATATGGGCGGACGGCACCGCCGGGCAGGCGTTTAACGCCATGATCGCGGTGGACCGCTTCAGCCTCTTTTTTACCGCTCTCTTCGCCGTGGCGGCATTCATCACCGTCCTCATGTCCGTCACCTACATCCGCCAGGAGGGGATCAATTACGGGGAGTTTTACGTGCTCATCCTGCTGGCAACCGTGGGAATGATGCTCATGGCCAAGGCCAATGACCTGATGATCGTCTTCCTCGGCCTGGAAACGCTTTCGGTTTCGGTGTACGTGCTGGTGGGCTTTTTGCGCAACAGCCTCAAGTCGAACGAATCCGCCCTGAAATATTTTCTGCTCGGCGCGTTTTCCAGCGCCTTTCTCCTCTACGGCATTGCCTTCATCTACGGCGCGACCGGCACCACCCGGCTCCCGGCCATTGCCGCTTATATTCAAAACACGCCGCTGCTTGCCTCCAATTTCCTGGTGCTCGCGGCAATGGGGCTGCTCCTGGTGGGATTCGGCTTCAAGGTGGCGCTGGTGCCCTTCCACATGTGGACCCCCGATGTGTACGAGGGGGCGCCGACCTCCGTCACCGCCTTCATGTCGGTGGGGGTCAAGGCGGCCGCCTTCTCCGCTTTCCTGCGGGTCTTCCTCTCGGCGTTTGCATCGCTGCGACCGGACTGGACCATGATTTTCTGGACGCTCTCCGTGCTCACCATGACCCTGGGAAACCTGGTGGCCATAAGCCAGGAGAACATCAAGCGGATGCTCGCCTACTCCAGCATTGCCCATGCCGGCTATATCCTGGTGGCGATGACCGCGGGAGGGAGCCTGGCGACCACCAGCATTATCTATTACCTGATGGCCTACACCCTCATGAACCTGGGCGCGTTCGCCATTGTCATCATCTACGGCAAACGGGGCGAGGAGAATATACTGGTCACCGATTATGCGGGTGCGGGTTTCAAATATCCCTGGCTGTCGGCGGCCATGGCGGTCTTTATGTTTTCCCTGGCCGGCATTCCCCCGCTCGCCGGCTTTATCGGCAAATTTTATATTTTCAGCGCGGCGGTCAAGGGGGGATTTATCTGGCTCACCATCATCGGCGTTCTCAATAGTCTCATCGCCGCTTATTACTATCTCAGAGTAACCGTGGTCATGTACATGAGAGACCCGGTGAAGGAGGTCGGCGCTCTGTCCTTTTCGCTCCCGATGATTGCCGCGCTGATCATCACCGCATTTTTTACCCTGCACATGGGCATTCTTCCGTCCCGCTATCTGCAGCTTGCCAGGGCATCGATTGAGATGTTTATGTAGTTGATTAATATAATTTTTTGTCCTACCACATGGTTCTGCCTCACCAAACCGCTCCCCGGGCGGTTTTTTCTTGGATGAAACCGAGTAACCGGCAGTACATTACGTGGCTGGATTCGCCCTACCCTTCGGATGGTACTAAAAGCAAGGGCAGAGAGCGCCAGTTCATCCCCTTGCTCTGGCAGTAGTCTTTGATTTATAATACGATTTTCCTCGCAGCCCCGTCCGTACCCGGTGATCCTTCCTGCAAAACAAGCATCAGTAATTTATAATAATTTTGGTTGCTTATAGAGCTCATTCCGTGTATAATTAAAATTGAATCAGGTATTCTCTAGAATTTCTTTGTATCACTAGTGGGAAGGAGGAGAATCGGGTGTTCAAAGTTGGTGATATGGCGGTGTATCCAACTCACGGCGTGGGCGTTATCGAGTCCATAGAAAGCAAAGAAATTTCAGGCGATAAGCACACCTTTTATGTGCTCCGGGTGTTGGGCAACGGCATGACCATCATGATTCCCACCAAGAATGCTGATTCCGTGGGGCTCAGGGAAGTGATATCCGAGAACCAGGTCTCCAAGGTGTATAAGATCTTAAAGAAAAAAGACATCGAGATTGATTCGCAGACCTGGAACCGGAGGTACCGCGAGTACGTTGACAAGATCAAAACCGGGTCCATTTTTGAGGTTGCCGGCGTATTGCGCGACCTGTTCCTGCTGCGGCTGGATAAAGACCTTTCGTTCGGCGAGCGCCGGATGCTGGACACGGCAAGAAACCTGCTGATAAAAGAGCTTTCCATCGTGAAGAACAGCTCCGAGAAGTCCATTGAAAAAGAGCTGAAAAAGATTTTTGACTACTGAAGCATTGCCCCTCACCCGATCAAAAACCCCTGCTTTCCTCTCACGCGCAGCTCTTCAAAACGATGATTGTATTCCTCGCGCACGAAGGATCTTATCCGATAATTCATATGAGAGACCGGGCTCTTGCGAGTGGGGAGCCTGTGCGGCGTATTCGGTAATGCGCCGCATAGTGCATTGACACCATGATGATTTCACAGAACAGATGAAAGGAGGTGAAGACAATGATGCTATTAAGATGCGTGCTGGCCATAGGCGCTGCCGCGGTCGGTTCTTTTCTTTTCTGGGGCCTGTTCGGGACGGCGATCCTCGCTTCGCTGGGCGGATTGGCCGGGATTGTCCTGGCGGCGATGGCAATGCTCATTGAGCACAAGGTCGGGAAGACCCCTTTAAAGGTAGTTGTGGGAGGTGTGGCAGGATGTGCCGCGGGCCTGGCGCTGGCCAATCTTTCTTCCTTTGCACTTCTTTTTCGCTATCCGGGAAACGGTCAGGTCGGCTTCGCCGTCTATCTTATGCTGAATGCCCTCTTGGGATTTCTGGGGCTGGCAATAGGGGTCGGCAAGGCCGATGAGCTGGTGAGAGCCAGGTCCGGCGGGCAGCGGGGAGCGGACTCGAATCAGAACATCAAGATCATGGATACGAGCGCCATCATCGACGGGAGAATAGCGGATATTTTTGAAACCGGCTTTGTTGAGGGCACGTTGATCATCCCGCAGTTTGTGCTGCAGGAACTCGTGTACATTGCCGATTCTTCAGACCCGCTCCGGCGGGTCAGGGGAAAGCGGGGGCTTGACATCCTGAACAAGATTCAAAAACAGGTGGATATAGAGGTCAAGATTATTGACCAGGATTTTCCCAAGATTAAAGAGGTGGATGCCAAGCTGGTCGCCCTGGCTAAAAAGATGGAGGCAAAGATCATCACCAATGATTTCAACCTCAACAAGGTTGCGGAACTGCAGGGTGTTTCGGTGCTCAACGTGAATGAGCTGGCCACCGCCCTTCGGCCGGTTGTCCTTCCCGGCGAGCAGATGAATGTGTACATCCAGCGGGAGGGAAAGGAGCAGGGCCAGGGGGTGGCCTATCTTGATGACGGCACCATGGTGGTGGTGGAAAACGGGAGACGGTTCATGGGTAAAAACGCCGATGTTACCGTCACCAGCGTCCTGCAGACAACGGCGGGAAGAATGATTTTTACCGAACTGAAGAGCAGGAAATCGGCTGACTATGCCGGCTGAGTATGCCTCCGGCTCTTATAGGTAAACGCGGATGAAATGCACTGCCCTCATTCCGGCCGCCGGGCAGGGGAAGCGAATGGGCGCGGCACGGAGCAAACCCTATCTCCTGCTGGATGAAAAGCCGATTCTGCTGCACACCCTCCTGGCGCTTGAGCAATGCCCGCTGATTGATGACGTGGTGCTCCTGGTGGAGCACGGGGAGATTGAGCACGCCCGGGCATCAGTGGTCGAAGCCTTCGGTCTTGCCAAGGTAAGCGCAGTGCGAGCCGGAGGGCCGAAGCGCCAGGATTCGGTGTGGGAGGGACTTAAAACGATTGCCGATGACTGCGACCTGGTCATGGTGCATGACGGGGTGCGCCCTTTTGTAACCCAGGAGATTCTGGCGCGCGCGGTGCAGGGGGCGATTGACTGCGGGGTAAGCGTTGTCGGGGTGCCGGCCAAGGACACGGTGAAACTGGTTTCCCCGCACCGGCAGGTGCTGGAGACACCCGACCGGGCGGGCGTCTTTCTGGTGCAGACCCCGCAGACATTTAAACGGGGCATCGTGCTCGAGGCGTACCGGCAGGCGATGCGGGACGGCGTTTACGCAACCGATGACGCGGCGCTGGTTGAACGACTGGGGATACCGGTCACCGTTGTTGATGGCTCGTATGACAACATTAAAATCACCACGCCGGAGGACCTGGCGGTCGGGGAGATGATAGTGAAGCGAAGGATGAAGAGGATGCAGGATACATGATGCAGGAGGTAGGAAGAAATCCCAATGCCAAAGCTCAAATGACAAATGTTTTCGCATATCATACAGATTCCGTCCCTGTCATTCTGAGCGCAGCGAAGAATCTCTTCTTTTTCATGTAAACAAAACCAGATCCTTCGTTGCACTCAGGATGACAAGCTCAGTGCTGGACAAGTATACTCTGGCCGCTATCCGATTGACCAATGACCATTGACAAATGACCGATTTCGGGCACCTGTAAACTGTAAACCGACAACTGTTAACTTCTTCAAGAGCTGGAATACAATGCCGATTCGCGTGGGCTATGGCTACGATGTGCACCGGCTGGTTGCCGGCAGAAAGCTCATGCTGGGCGGGGTTCATATACCCTTCGCGCAGGGGCTTGACGGCCACTCGGATGCGGATGTGCTGCTGCACGCAGTCTGCGACGCGATTCTGGGCGCCCTGGCGCTGGGTGATATCGGGGTGCACTTTCCCGATACGGACGGCCGGTTTAAGGACATTGCCAGCCTGGAGCTGTTAAGCAGGGTGGTTCGCATGGCCGGGGAAAAGGGCTATGCGGTCGGCAATATTGATGTTTCGCTGGTGGCGGAGCGGCCGAAAATCGCCGCCGACACCGAAGCCATGCGCGAGAACATAGCGAAAGCTGCGCACATTGCCTCTGACCGGGTCAGCATTAAGGCCACCACCGCTGAAGGGCTGGGACCCTTCGGGCGGGGCGAAGGCATTGCCGCCCACGCGGTGGTTTTGATGAAGCCGGTCGAGTAGAGGCAGTTTTGCTTGACGAATTCGCGAGAACATATACTGTTGTCAGATGTAACCATTGATATAGTAATAGACATGTCATTTATTTCCCCCTCACCCCATCCCTCTCCCCCCAGAGGGGAGAGGGGTTTAATGATTCTTTCATCCTACAAAAACAGAAAGGAAACAAACTGATTCCCTCGCCCCACCGGGGGAGAGGGCTAGGGTGAGGGGGATAACGTATACGCTAACATCTCCACAAGGATGAATTGATGGCACTTACCATTTATAACACCATGACCGGAAAGAAGGAACCCTTTCAGCCCCTCACAGAAGGCAAGGTGGGGATGTATGTCTGCGGGGTGACCGTGTATGACCTTTCCCACATCGGGCATGCGCGGGCGGCGATTGTGTTTGACATTATTTTCCGGTACTTGAAGTACAAGGGATACGATGTCACCTACGTGAGGAATTATACCGATGTGGATGACAAAATCATTAACAAGGCCAATCAGGAAGGGGTGAGCGCCCGGGAGATTGCCGAGCGCTACATCGCCGAGTATGACCGGGACATGGCGGCGCTGAATGTGGAGACGCCGTCGCATACCCCGCGGGCAACCGAGCATATAGCGGAAATGATACAGCTCATCGAGCGACTGATCGCAAACGGGTACGGCTATGAAGTGGATGGCGACGTCTATTACGCGGTATCCAAGTTCGGCCCGTATGGCAAGCTCTCAGGGAAGAATACCGAGCAGCTGCAGGCGGGCGCCCGGGTGGACGTGGACGACCGGAAGCGGGACCCCCTTGATTTTGCCCTGTGGAAGGCAAGCAAGCCCGGGGAGCCGGAGTGGGAGTGCCCCTGGGGCAAGGGGAGGCCCGGCTGGCACATAGAGTGTTCGGCCATGGGCCAGCACTTTCTCGGCGAGACCTTTGACATCCACGGGGGAGGGGCCGACCTGATTTTTCCCCACCACGAGAATGAGATTGCCCAGGCGGAGGGCGCCTCCGGGAAGCCGTTTGTCCGCTACTGGATACACAACGGGTTTGTCACCATCAACCAGGAGAAAATGTCCAAGTCGCTGAAGAATTTTTCCACCATCCGGGAGATCCTGGGCTACTGCCATCCCGAAGCGGTGCGGCTGTTTCTGCTCTCCAACCATTATCGCAGCCCGGTGGATTTTTCCGAGCAGAGCCTGCGCGAGGCGCAGCAGGCCCTTGACCGCCTGTACGCGCTGCTCAAGGACCTGAAGGACATGCAGAGTGACGCCGCGGGAGCGCCGGCTTCAAGCGCGGCGGCGATGGAGGGGATTGTGCGGGCACTGCCGGAGCAGTTCGAGAAGGCCATGGACGACGATTTTAATAGCGCTGCCGCCCTGGGCGTGCTGCAGCGGGCGACCCGCGATCTCAACCGGCTCATCGCCGAGGCCCGGCAGAGTGAGGCCTCGGGGTTTCCCGCGAAGCTCCTGGAAGAGGGACTTGCGACCTTCACGAGGCTGGGAGCGGTGCTCGGCATCCTGACATCCGATCCGCTTGATTATTTCAAACAGAAGCAGGATGAGGGCATGAAGGATGTGGCATTGAGCGAGGAGCAGATCCGCCACTACATTGAGGATAGAAAGGCCGCGCGGGCGCAGAAGAATTGGAAACGGGCCGACGAGATCCGTGATGAACTCCTGGGCAAGGGCATCATCCTGGAAGACGGCCCGCAGGGGACGACCTGGAAGGTCAAGACGTAACATTTTCAGGGCTCTCTATGCCTCCTTTTACCATCTTCTCTTCCTTTGCTCCCCAGGGTGATCAGCCGCAGGCCATCGAACAGCTGAGCAGGGGCATCAAGCGCGGAGACCGGCACCAGGTGCTCCTGGGCGTGACCGGCTCCGGCAAGACCTTCACCATGGCCAAGGTGATTGAACAGGTGCAGCGGCCGACCCTGGTCATCGCCCCCAACAAGACCCTGGCCGCGCAGCTCTACGGAGAGTTCAAGGAACTCTTTCCTGAGAACGCGGTTGAGTTTTTTGTCAGCTATTACGATTATTACCAGCCCGAAGCATACCTGCCGACCACCGACACCTACATCGCCAAAGATGCTTCCATAAACGACACCATCGACAAGATGCGCCACGCCGCCACCCACTCGCTGTTCGAGCGCAGGGACGTGATCATCGTGGCCAGCGTTTCCTGCATCTACGGGCTGGGTTCGCCCGAGGAGTACCGGAACATGCTGGTGCTCTTCCAGCGGCAGGCGGAGGTTTCGCGGGACGAGGTTCTGGCGCGGCTGGTGGAGATTCAGTACGAGCGCAATGACTACGATTTCAGCCGGGGCACCTTCCGGGTGCGGGGGGACGTGGTGGAAATCTTTCCCGCCTATGAGGAGGACCGGGCCATCCGGGTTGAGTTCTTCGGCGACACCGTGGACGGCATCTCGGAGATCGATCCGCTGCGCGGCAAGGTCCTGCGGAAGCTCAATAAGATACCCATCTATCCCAACAGCCATTACGTGACCGGCAAGGAGCGGCTCGAGGCGGCCGTCCGCTCCATTCGCCTGGAACTCAAGGCCCGGCTGGTGGAGCTGCATGCGCAGAACAAGCTGCTCGAGGAGCAGCGGCTGAAGGAGCGGACCCGGTTCGACCTGGAAATGATAGAAGAGATGGGCTACTGCACCGGCATCGAGAATTATTCCCGCCACCTCGACGGCCGGAAGCCCGGCGAGCCGCCGGCGGTGCTGCTGAACTACTTCCCTGACGACTTCCTGCTTTTTATCGATGAAAGCCACATAACCGTCCCCCAGCTGAACGGCATGTACCGGGGCGACCGCTCCCGCAAGGAGACGCTGGTGGAATTCGGCTTCCGCCTGCCGTCGGCGGTTGACAACCGGCCGCTTACGTTTGAGGAGTTTGAGCAGAAGGTCAACCAGGTGGTGTATGTCTCGGCGACGCCCGGTGAATTTGAGCTGCAGAAGAGCCGGGGCAAGGTGGTGGAGCAGATTATCAGGCCCACGGGATTGACCGATCCCGCGGTTGAGGTGCGGCCGGCAACAAACCAGGTGGATGACCTGCTGGGCGAAGTGAGAAAACAGGTGGAGCGGCAGGAGCGAACGCTGGTGACCACCCTCACCAAGCGCATGGCCGAGGACCTGACCGAGTATTATGCGGACCTGGGGCTTAAAGTGAAGTACCTCCACTCGGATATCGATACGCTGGAGCGGGTGCAGATTATCCGGGACCTGCGGCTGGGCACCTTTGATGTGCTGATCGGCATCAACCTGCTCAGGGAAGGGCTGGATCTCCCGGAGGTTTCCCTGGTAGCCATACTGGACGCCGACAAGGAGGGCTTCCTGCGCTCGGACCGGTCACTCATTCAGACCTGCGGGCGGGCGGCGCGCAACCTCGCGGGCCGGGTGATCATGTATGCGGATACCACCACCCGGTCGATGAAGAAGGCCATTGATGAAACAAACCGCCGCAGGATCATCCAGGACAGCTTCAACCGCGAACATGACATCACTCCTGAGAGCATTAAGAAATCAGTGCAGGACATTCTGAGTTCCGTCTACGAGGCCGATTATTATACGGTCTCCCTTGCCGCCGAGGAAGAGGCGGCCTATGTCAAGGCCGATGACATCCCCCGCAGGGTCAAGCAGCTGCAAAAGCAGATGCAGGCGGCGGCGCGGGAGCTGGAGTTTGAGCGGGCGGCGGAACTGCGCGACGAGATTAAGCGACTGGAGGCATTGGAGCTGCAATACCGGTCCGGATGAAGGCAGCTACTTTTGTGTTGACATCTGCCGCATTTTTACATTAATTTGCAACCTATCCGGTAGGAGCGGCTTGAAGCCGCCAATTGATTTCTTTTGAAACGTATCATTTGACATTGAACCTCCATTGTGCCGGCGTGGTGAAACTGGTAGACGCACGGGACTCAAAATCCCGCGGGCTCACGCCCATGAGAGTTCGATCCTCTCCGCCGGCACCATATTTTTTAATAACTTAGACGCTTCTCTCATTGACGCGTTTCCTCCTGAATATGCTGGGTGTGCCCAAAGTGTGCCCGTGATTTTCATCATGGTACCTGGTTAGGCACATCGCAGCCTTTTTGAGGTCTGTTTCGTTGACGATGTTGTAGCGGTCAAAGACAGACCTTGTTTTGTGACCGGAGATCTTCATTGCCACCTTCTCGGGCACCCCGGCTCGCACCATATTCCTTACTGCCGTTCTCCGGAAGTCATGGAAGATCCTTCCGTCAAGCCCTGCATCTTTACAGGCCTTATCCCAGGATCCCCGGAAATCGTTAATTCTGTTACCCGTCCTGAAGAACACATAAGGACAATCCGGAAATGTGTTGTCCCTTACTTTCTTCTGGAAGGATATTACCTCTAACAGCTCTCCATCCATGTAGATAACCCTTGCCTCATCATTCTTGGTGCTTCCTGCTGCCAGGGTTATTTTCCCTTCGTCCATATTAACCTGATTCCACAGGATGGACAGAATCTCCTCCCGCCTCATACCGGTGTAATAAGCCATAGTGACAACAGGCTTCAGTATACAAAGCATATATACCAACCCCGAGAGAAATTCTGTGTTGATTCAATCGTATTTTTGCCATAGGATACCTGCCAAATGTAGGCATGATGGACACAACCAATCCGGAACACTGCTCGATGAATGATGCACGGACTGTAAGCGGAAAAGGATCTATGTTTACCACCCAGCAGCTTCCATGGACGAAGGCGCATTACATCCTCCTTGCCTTGATAATTTTGTTCACCGGTGCGGCACAGATCTATTTGTTCAAGCAAGCGTTCTACTCTATTTCGCCAGATGAGAGCGGAAGAGTTTTAAATGCAGCGGAGATGTCTTTCAGACAGATACTAAAGCCAACGTGGTTTCCTCCATTGTACGCCTTTATAAATAAGTTGGGTCTCTCACTTTACTACGATCTGTTTTTGACGCCACGGGTTATGGCATCGCTGGCCGGCATTCTAACCTCACTGGCACTAATGTTTTTTGCCCACCGGTTATTCGGCAACAGCAGCATATCCATAATGACTGGGTTTCTTGCGGTCTACTTTCCCCACCGATTGATTTTTAGCGTTGCGCCGATGTCAGAGATTTACTTTATGTGTTTCATGACACTGGGATGTGCCTTCGTCCTGGGGTGGTTCTCCGATGCGAAGAAATGGGATCTCTTATGCAGTTCAATCTGTTTTTTACTCTGCTCCTCTCTCAGATATGAAGGGTGGCTGGTATGTGCGACAATGGCCTCTATACTGAGCGTCCAACGCTTCATTCATGGAAAGCCCGGCTGGCGTTCATATCTGGTCAATATCGCCATCTTAGCTTCTTTCCCATTATACTGGTTCCTTTCAGCATATTTTTCCAAGAGAATGTGGGCGTTTTCTTGTATTGCCCAGTATTATATTGATGTCCATGGAAAGGACTTGACGAAGGTATGGCAGAGAAGTTTCTTGTATCAATTCATTGAACAGGCGGTTTTCAGTCCTTTGATTGTCGGTCTTCTGTCAATCGTTTATCATGCCTTTCAAGACAGGAAAGTGCGGCTGTTGTCACTGCTTTTGTTAGTACCAATCCTTGGAATGACGGCAATGGGATTCGTGAGCTATGCTCTTCCCGCTCACAACTGGTGGAGAGTAGCAGGCCCTGCACTTTTTCTGCTGCTGCCCTTTCTCGCGCCGCTTATTTATAAAGTTACCCTGCTACTTTTTGCGAATCGTCATTTGCAATACACCTTCCTTTTGATTACCTCTGTTCTGTGTATGGCAGCGTTTCACAATGAGGTCACAGAACGGACCAAAAAATCATGTATGAAAAGTGACCATCTGAAGTTGGGTGCTGTCATCAAAACGCTGAGTCTTGAGGGTAATGAAAAAATACTGATCGACACAAGCACGTGGATATATACTAACGTGATTGTCGCATCCAATATACCAGACAGATTCATTGGGAATGGAGGTCCTGGCCCGCTCAATCCAAAACCGGCAGTCCTTGATTTCAAGGACGGGATTGATGTAAAACTTTTAAAAAAATGGAATATCAAGTATCTCGTGTTTCAAACAAAAAAAGGCCCGGCTGAATACGGGCGTAAATTTCTTTTTGAGATGAAATCACGGACGACTATTTTGAATACAAGTAAGGCCTTGCGAAAACTAAACCAGATAGGGGAGTGTGGTATTTATGCCGTGCAATGATCAAACGACTTTCTAATCAAACAAGTTGCTCATAGCACCCCTCTTGTATGGTTGGTGAGCAGAATGTTTATAGCATAGGCCGGTAAAAGAAAGCCCCTCGGGGGTTGGCCAAGGGACTGTGCGAAAGTGAGGCGGAACAAATTCCTCCTTATGGATATATGCACCAGGGTTCTGTTGCACATTTGGGGCAGGGGTTATGAGCTGACTGCAAAAAATATTATCTAATCTCAATTGTTATGAATGTTTTATTTACAAGCGGGGCAGGGATCTAATATTTTACTTCTGCCGAAATCCTCCTTGAACTTTACAGCATCAGTTCCATCCACATCCTCATCACAATCATAATTACCCTCACAATCACAAACATCACCTATACCGTTACCACCTATGGGATAGCTGTCTTCCTGGTTCATGCTGCAAAATCCACCAAGTCCACACTCCCCACTGTTCATACATTCTATTCCTTTTGTCTTCCCTGATGTACAAGTACCTTTAGTAGGGCCATTAGGTTTAGAGACGCAATTATCTAACATATCACAAATACCGTCAAGGTCTGTGTCACCTCCCACATTACTGCTTCGCACACAGCGAACATAATGATTATTCTTACTATCAGCAAGAACCTCCCCGTTATAAAAGCTAACTCCCCATGCGGTAGATGGAGAGCTATAATCAGAAGTTGTGTTTAGGAGGATAGGCGGTGTATCCTCCGGGTG
>JAEAME010000412.1_pt1 | contig 44757 bp, 19 predicted proteins | sample 8958731 | NCBI WGS metagenome assembly JAEAME01 (sample SAMN16933194, study PRJNA681113) | bioreactor sludge metagenome | isolation source: anerobic bioreactor sludge (Control) | place: India:Bengaluru | collected 2018-10-24
TTAAATGGATTGGGATAATTTTGTGACAGCGCAAATTCAGATGGCTTCACGACCGTTTCTTTATTATCCACCGCCGTCATTTCTGGTATAGTGGGCCCTAATTCCACAGTTCCGAACAGCACCGGCTGCTGCCACGTCATATTATCTTCTCCCCACCAGCGCATCATATTTTCACGGTTTACACCATCGTTTTCATCGACCTGGACCTCCCAGCCCATCACCAGGCCTTCTGTGAGTGCGAATGTTAGTTCAGCTACAGGGATCTTTATCTCAAAGGTATAACCCGGAAAGTCACCTTCCAATAAACCCCAGGCGAATTCCTCAGTCTTGCCCGTCGTTTTAAGTGTTAAGTCATTATAATGCCATCCCCAGCTCTTGTCATCTACGCCATCATAAGCAGTACCCTTGCTATTATTGCCGTCGAAATAAAGTTCGAAGCCATCCCGTTCGTAGTCATTGTTATGGTGGACATCAATGACTTCGTCAATGGCCTCACCCCAGAAATAGAAAGCGGTTTCATCCCACATCGTCCGGAATGCTACTTGAAAATCCTGCCAATCGTAAATCTCAGTATAACTATCAGGAATAGTGGCGCCGTTTCTGAGGTTTAATTCATCGGCTTGAATCAATACCGAATTGTCCAGCCAGGTATCATCCAATACGCCGTCAATTGCCGGAGCAACAGTGGTTTTGGGTATTTTCAGGTAATCTGCTGACACGTAGCCAGTTAATTCCGCCGTTCCAAACAGGTCAGCCCAATGCCAGGCATCATTGCTCGTTCCCCACCAGCGATACATGTCATCACGAGCGCCAGTGTCATTTTCATTCAACTGAACATCAAAACCAAATTGGCTGCCCACTTCGGCCGCTATCTTGAGCGCTGACAGCGGAAAAGCGACTTCCAGGTTCCAGCCGCTCGCCTCACCCACTGGCGTTCCAGCAGCCGGATCAAAACGCGTGGCGCGTTCCCAATCTTTCTCAGGATTATAGACAATGCCCGTGGCATCAAACGGCGTTGTCCAGGCGACATTCACATTGACATCGATACCCGCGGCATCCACATCGTCGTAGCCAATTCGCAATTGTACGTCATCTACGCCATCGTAGGCTTGTACGGTTTTGCTATTATTGGCGTCAAAAAAGAATTCCCAGCTATCGTCCTCATAAGTATTCGAAGCCGATACATTGAGAATATCATCGACCGCATGCAGATACAGGTAAAGATTGTCAGCATCCCACATCACCCGCACCGTGGCGAAGAGGTCTAAATAGTCTGCCGGCGGCGTGGTATCAGAGGCGTCCAATTTTACGACCCTTTCAAATGAGGCGCTGTACCAAATATCATCCAGCACGCCATCTATTTCTGGTGGATGCGCGGCTTTGGGGACCTGAAGGATACCATCTTTGGTGTCGGCAATTATGGCGCTGGTTAATAACAGCATCACAGCCAGGCACATAATGGTTAATAACACTTTTTTCATAGCTTACTCCTAATTAGGTTTTAGAATGAATGAATGCTAGCAATCCAATATAATCAGATCAAATGCTTCAATTTCGCCCTTCCCTCTCTTGTGAATCGTGAGAAAGAAGGGCTTTTCAAAGAAATTTTAGCTGGACCACCAATCTTTTAAACACTGGCACCCTTTCAGTTGTGATACATTAACTTTGACTGAGGGGGTGAAAAAATTGTTTAGGTATTATCTTAATTGTCAGCTAATTGCTAATAAGCACGACTACTTCACAACCCGCGACCATAGTAGGGCGCTCCAGGTTTATTCATCTCGATGCGTACGACCTGTACGGCATCATAGTTTGCATTGCGTTTGACATACAAATAATGACTATTACCCCAGATTATATTGCTAATTGGAGACAAAAGTATATCTTTGTAGAGGGGTTCCGAGCTTCCATCCGTGTGAACGATCAATACTGGATCGGTATAATCGCTAGCGATATATAAATCGCCATCCTGTGAAAATGTAATATCTAAAACTTCAGCGTCAGCGAAATCACCAGAATTCTTCCAATCAAATACCAACATTTTATCTCCTAAATCGCCATTGGTATTCAATATTTGATTTTTCCAGATGGCTGTCACTGGAATTGCTGGATCATTGCCAGCATATTCTGCTGCTATATAGACATATCCCTCGAAGACTCGGACCGCTTTGATATTGAATTCATCGTATATTCCCAATGCTGAGGCGGTCGAATCTGGTTTCACCCTCACCAGACCATTTTTATTTCCACCCAAGAATATGTTGCCGCTTTGATCGAAATCAAAAAAGCTTGCTTTTTTTGGAAGGGTATAATACAACTGAATTTTACCACCAGACGGGGGAATTCGTGAAAAGGCGTTGCTGTTTGGTTTTTGCACATATAGGTATCCAGCCGGCCCGCTCCTCATTGCAGAAACTTTGCCAGTATAGGTGCCAAAGGAAGTCCTCTCCCCGGCTGGAGTTAATTTATATATCACGGTATTGGATGCAGCATAAATATTATTTTCGGCATCAATATCGATGATGGCAATAGCGTCATCCGCGTCAAAAGCATCAACTGTAGTGATCATGCTCTCAATCTTATATGGGGAATATTTGGCGATGGTATAGGCGTCCTTGACCACCACTTTAACGGTCAGCGAATCACCAGCGAGATTGGGTCGGTAAATGCAAATTTCAGTTTTGGAAGCGCTTTTAATTTCGGCTTTATTATCACCTACATAAACACTATTGTTTTCAACAATTGGAGAAAAATTATCGCCAATGATTTTAATTTCTAAAGCGGCAATGGAATTTTCAGGCTCAATTCGGCTAATTGTAGGGGCTAATCCATCTGGCAGCGTCGGATTCCAGATTTCCTCTGGGCCATCATATTCACAGCCAGATCCTATACTCAATATGAAGAATAGGGATAGCCAAAAACCTTTGAAAGTATTAGAGCTATTCATTTTTTATTCTCCATTAACAAATATATTAATAATTTTTTTTGTTTAATGCAACATGTTTTTTTAATGTGTTAATCCACTTATGTCTTAACTGACCAATCGCTTACCAGTGACCGGTCAGTAAGTTCTTGACCTTTATAACAGCAGCCTATCTTTAAAATGAAAATCGAGCCGTAACCCTCTCAACCTGATCGAACACGCCAAAGGGTGTATAAGCATAATCCAGCATGAGTCCGAAATGAGAGATACCAACGCCAAAGGTGACTCCATCCTCATCATTGTTCACAGCATAGCCACTTCGGAGAGAAAGCAGGTTCATCACCGTATAGTCCAGACCAATCAGCAACTGTTCCGGGTGAGAACGATAATGGGTGGCATCGATGTTCAACCATAGGGATTGCTGAAAATCATTTTTTTCAAAAAAGTCCATCAAATTCATCGACACGCCCATAGCAAATACTAACGGAAGCTGAAAACCTTCATGTTCATATTTTATCTCTTTAGAAAAATTGCGCACCGACATGCCAAACGCCAGGCTTTTGAAACCAGTTTTGAACAGCGTTCCAAAATCAAAAGCCAATGGCGATAGGTCATAATTTTTGTCGGCCGTGGTCGTATCAGAAGTCGGAATCCAGCTTGATTTTAAATCCTGCTTAACCCATTTTATTTGTCCGCCTACGGAGAAGCGATCAGTAAGCGCTTTGGCGTAACCGACTCCCACAGCGATCGCTGATGGAGACAGCGTTTCGGTATCGACAAAACCTTTCGGATCATAGATATCGATGCGTGTTCCCAGCACATCACCATAATCAACAGATTGAAAACTTACTCCGAAGACGCCATAACGTCCGGCATAGGGGCTTAGCGCCAGGCTGATCGTGCTGTGATTTATATCGGCGATCCATTTATTCAAAGCGATTGATAGATCAAAAAATTCGGTCATGTTTGCCATGCCGGCTGGGTTAAAAAAGAGAGAGCTCGATCGGATCTCAGCGCTGGTCACAGCTCCTGCTATCGCTGCAGCACGGGCATCTGAAGTGACACTCAAAAATTGAAATCCGGTTTGCGCAATTTTTCTATTTTTAGCTTGCAGGCTAAGCGTTGATAAACAGCAGATAATGAGTAACGCTAGGCTTAAAATGAAAAATATCTTTTTCATGTATTCCTCCCCTTATCGAATAATGATAAATTTGCGAAAGGTATTATCACCCCGGCTTAACAGCTTTTTGTTGGTTTGGGAATCGATCACATCTTTAGTGACCTCAAAATAAGCGATGTACAATCCACTGACCACGATCTGTCGCGATGAAGTAACTGAATCCCATAGCTCATCACCGCTGCCATCGGTGTGGTGGATTGTTTCCACTAAATCGCCGCGTTCAGTATAGATTTTAATTGTGCATTCCGGCGGCAATCCATAAAAAGCGATTCGATCTGGGGTATCGCTGCCAAATTGTAATGACGTCGCTTTAATATTAAACGGATTGGGAACAACGCGAATTGCAGCTAAATTATTTTCCGCCGGCCGTTGAAGCTGAGCCGGTCGATTGGTCATGGTGTAATATTTACTGCTTACGAGAGGAACGCCCTGCGCAACATCATTGGTTGAACCATCATCTTTGGTTTGAATATAGTAGTAATAGTCAAAGCCGCGCACCGCTGACGTGTCATCGTAATGATCAACCGCGGAGGCTTTATCACATGAAAATATTTTTTGGTAGGAAGTATCAGGCTTACCAATGGCGCGATAAATTTCATAGCCATTAAAATTAGGCCAACTCTCCTCCGCATTCGTATCCCAGCTCAGTTGTATTCGATCCCCGCCAGATTTAACGATGAACTGCTTCGGTGGCGGTGGCGGCTGAGGAATTGAAAAATCGCTGTTATAATTATCAATTGCACGCTGAAAGGTCAGGAACAATGAATCCTTGGCAGTCCAGACCCAGGCTTTCTTATAAGCTTTGTGATCCGTAGTAGCCGAGCCATCTGGCATTATTAATGCTGGGGTTCCGGTACCAGCATAATATTGATACCAATTCTCTCCAACTTCTTCACTCTTCAACCGTCGAAGGCCAGCGACTGCTTCAGCTAATACAATATGAATGCTATCGCCAGGATTTAACTTGTAGGGTCCATAGGCGATCGTCTGCAAAGTTCCACCGGGATCGGCTGACCATAAATTGGCAAATCCGTCACCGACTTCCTGAGCATGCGTTTTAGCCGGATGACCAGCGGCCATAAGAGCGTACTGGTCTATCATTGCTTCTTGATTGAAAGAGTCATAAATGTTATGTATGGTTTCATCAGCGCCAGAGTATTGGGTAGAAGAAGGCTGGCTCAGGTCATCATTTTGATCGGTCGGCGATTTGTCAGCGTGAATAGTAACAGCACCGACAAATGCTGGAGCTCCCAGGTGTGTAGCATTCCGATAATTGGGAGCGCCCCAGTCCGAATCATAATCTGGGGCGCCAGAAAAAGGTCCCCAATAAGAATAACAAGCCCGGAATCGGAAATCCTGAGCACCTGGATTCTGTCCGATTACTTCATTTAAAGTATTAAGTCCCCAGGTCGTGCCGCCGCCAACACCAAAGCTTTGGCCAGCCTCCCAGCCGGGGGCATGACGAAACACAAAAAGCACCCTGAAATCCGTCAAGGCCTTATTTACCGTGGTACCTTTTAGATCGATAACGCCAGTATTCTTAAACACATAATCATAGATAAAATAATCGCTATGGTATTGCTGGCTAAAAGCATAAACTTTCCGGGTAATCTCAACACCCATATTCGAAATTAATTTGGTCAATACCATTCGGTCAGCTTTCAATTCATCATCATACTCATCAACGATGTCATTCACATCGTTTTCAGAAGCGTTAAAACCATCTACCACTACGGCAGGATGCGCAAATTGACCGACCATTTTGAATTCCTTTGGCATAAAATTCGTCAGGGTATTGGCAAATTTCGGCCCGGCTTGAACTACTTTATAGGTGAAAGTTTTGCTCACGATTGGATCGTCATAATTGGTAGCTCCGATCCACATCCCTTTAGAACAACAACGATCCTGCATGGCATATTGAGCTTCCCAATAGAGTTGATCCGCCTGGTCCTCTGCTTGAAAACTGGCACGCCCCCGTCGTCCATATTCTACTTCAGTACCTGAATTAGAGTACCAGTTATGCAGATTCCCAACTCTTAGCCACTTGATTTTATGTGGCCCTGTTACTTCTTGAGCGAACACTGAGGGGGGGATCGTCACGAACAAAAGAGCGCAGATAAAAATAAGCATCTCAACTCTTTTCAAATGTGCTTTTATAAGTTTCATTATTATTCCCTCTAAAAAGTTTATTTTGATTTGGCAATTATTATTGTAGATCAAAGGTAACTTTTACACCAAAAAACCATTGCCGTGGATTTAAGAAATTAAACGAAGTTTGATTCGGCATATCGATATAAGCCTTGTCGTCAAGTACTTTTTTCATGCGATCCTTTTCAACTTCAGCCCAGCCACCGTTGCTGTAATTCATATATTTTTGGGTGGTGGTTTCATAATAAATCGCCCTTGAAACAAAGCCAGCAGAACTTTCTAAACCCAGCACTGAGCCGACTTGCTCAATGGGTTGAAATTCCACGCCAGTTTTGCGATAGTCGCCGGGCTTATCATCTCCTGGAATATTGGTGTAGTTGGAGTTCTTGGGAAAATGCAATGAATTCATATAATCAAGATAATCATCATTATCATAAAAACTGGCTCCAGAGAGACGTTTCAGATTGAATAGGTTCTCGACTTCCATAAAAAAAGTAAGCTGCAATTTGCTAAAATCAACTGTTTTGTTAAAACGCAGTGCCATATCATGATAATCAGTAGTTTGAATATTATCGAAAATATCCTGTCGATTATAAGGCCAATTGATATATTCGCCAGCGCGATAATTATAAATGAGATTCACATTGCATTCTTCCAGAGGATTGATACCGATTATGTTGGGACCGAAATCCTTTGGCGAATTAAACATTAAGCTGACTCGAGCATAAGGTTGGGCTAATGGTTTCCCTTGATAAAGCAATCGGGTGTTGGCGTCGCTTTGCCGTTGATCGGATTGGTTTTCATAAATAAATTGTTTGCCAAAATAGCCGTAAGTATTGACCTGATAAGTATAATTGGCAAATCCTGAAAACAAGCCCATTGATTTATTCAAAGAGATTTCAAAACCGCGAATGTCTTCATAGCTATTGTTGGTAGCCAGCCGATAACCGACTGTCCCGTCAGCGCTGGCAATGCTGGTATAAGCGAGTTGATCGCTGATGTCATGATAAAATGCTGCCACCTGAACCAAAAAACTATTGAACAGAAGGTGATCATAACCTAACTCATAAGAAACGGTCTTGGCAAGGGCTAAATTTGGATCGCCATAATTTTTCACAGCGCCACCCGCACGTCCGATCCGCAGCAATTCTTCGTAAGCCGGCAGTTGCTTAAAATGTCCATAATTAAAAAATAGCTTCGAATTCTCTGTAATCGGATGTGATATTCCCAGGCGGGGACTGAGGGAAAACTCGGTTTTGGGACTCTCGGTACGATACTGGCCATCGGGATCGTAATTCGATGAATAAAAACTGGCATCGTAAATACTGAGCGGCTTAACCCAATCCTCATTCGCATTGCTAAAATCTAAACGTAATCCTAAATTCAAGATAAAGCCCTTGGCTTCCAGTTTATCCTGAACATAAAAAGCGCCGCGATATGGTGACTGGTGCTCATCTACGTTGGTGACTTTACCAGTAAATTTATTAACATCCCCATATTTAAGATTAAGATCGTTATAGACAAACTCAAAGCCGGTTTTAATGAGATTGCTAAAATTCAATTGACTGGTCATGTCAACTTTAATAGTAGTCGCCGAAGATCTGGTAGAATCTCGTGCTTCACTGGAGTGTCCACCAAAGAAGAAATAGGAATCACCAATTCCGGTAGTCGAATAGGGACTCCAACCATAGGGTCCTTCATCGACAAAATAGCCAGGGACAATCTCATAATTCTGTGTGTAATCTCGTTCGGCTATGGGTCCAGTTAAATATTTGCGGGCTACATGTTCAATGCTCGCTTCATAAAAAGTCGAAGGGCTTATGGTATGAGTTAGCTTGGCTGCTAAAGAATAATGGCTAACCTTAGCTTGTGAGTACCAGCCGTCATTAAATATTCGTCCTGATCTCTGTTCTGCGGTTACTTTGGCAATTTCCCAGGGAGTTGTTAAATAGACCGTAGGATACCAATAAGCAGTCTGGCGAGCATCATTCGGACCGAACTCTGAGGTCATAAATATCTCATCGCCTTCATTTATCGCTGCTGTGTAGAATCGCCCCGTCAATCCCGAAACCGTTAATTTCATTGCATTGGTAATATCGGATGTCAGTTTCAACGTTAAATTTTGTTCTAAATAATCATCCCTGGTAAGCGGGATCAGCAGCATTTCTCGTTCCTGTCGATAGCTGGAAAAAAACCGCAAATTACCAAGCCTACTGCCAATAAACGGAACAGGTCCGCCAAAGCCGGCATCGATATTGTAATCAGGCTGATCAGTGACTGCCTGCCGGCGGTGTTGCCATTCAGCCAATCGTTGAGCAGCCACCGGGCTTAGATCATTATTCGGATCAGAATCGGTTAATAGATCATTTGATACTTTGTTCCAGCCGTCAAATCTGGGGTACTGACGCTGGGTGTACTTATCCCACGCGCCACTTTCCGTACCGGTCCAACACACTGCATCATCAAAATAGGGCCGCATCCACATGGAATTTTTATCGTACGGAGAAATGCCAAAATATTTGGCTGATGGTGGGCTGGCTTTTACAGATATTGAGCCAAAATAGCCGCTCTTGTCGCCCTCCTTAGTGATCACATTAATTAAGCCGGAACGAATCTGGCCATATTCGGCATTAAAGCCACCTCGTTCGACAGCGATTTCTTTAACGGCGCTCAGGGCAATGCCCGTGATCGGCTGATTGTTTCTTGGATCACGAAGCGTTACGCCGTCCATCAGGAATAGCGCTTCCTCGGCTCCGCCTCCGCGAATAACCAATCCTTGCTCGACTCCAGCTTGCAATTCCACTACTTCTTCAACGGTGGATAACGGCAGAGTCGCAACCTCCTTGTCAGAAATGGCAACCACACTGGTGGCTACATCTTCTTTAATGATGTTTTTTTCAGCAACGACAGTGACCTCTTCTCCAGCGATAACTTCAAGATGAAGCTGAAAATCGACTCGCGCTGTTTGATCGATTCGGACACGGACATCACGGATGATTAATTTGGCATATCCGATGATCGAGGCTTGTAAATCATATTCCCCCGGCAAAACATATAAAATAGTAAAATTCCCATTTAAATCCGCCGCTGCGCCGAGCTGAGTTCCCACGACGAGCACATTCGTCCCGGGCAAAGGCAAGCCGGTATCTTTATCAGTGACTTGACCGGAAATCTTGCCAGTTGTTCCCGGGAATGCCGGTTGCGCGAAAAAAAACAGCACAATCAAACAGCAAACCATGATTCCAACATTTTTAAAATGCATAAGCATACCTCCCAATTAAAGGTAGATTACATTTTTTAAAAGAGCTTGTGTCTATCATTAAAAGATTAATTTGACTTAGAAGTACAGAGGGAAATCGAAAGAAAATGAATAAAAATCCAGTTAGTATTAGAGAATGACGGGCAAAAGGTAAATACTCCGTCCAAAGAAGCTCGACCATACGTCGATCACAGCGCCAAAAACATCTTCTCAAAATTGGAATTTCGAGAATTGAACCTGATTGAAGATGCTTTCGACCACAAGAAAGGCTCATCATCTGAATCATTTTACGCTCAGGTATAGTGTTTATAAACCAGGCAAAGATACTTTTATTTTTCTGGTTTGGCACAGAAGCCTGTTACTTTAACCTTTTGATTTCGAACGATCCAGCTACTCGTGCAAAGTTCATTCTAACTTTGCCGCAAATATTTATTTTGGATTTTTAAAACGAAAAACGGTCTGTTCAGATGTAACCCTAAATATACAAAATTTCTAAATAAAAAGTCATTCACTTTCGTTTCATTTTGTTGAACGTATGTTACATTTCATCAAAAAAATTTTACGAATGAAATTCATCGTTCAGTTTGCACAATATTTCCGAATAACATCCTCCGCCTCTTTAAATCCCAGCTCTTTTGCTCGATATAAATCCTTACAACCCGCTTCATTATTACCGAGCCTATGCATCAAAACACCTCTCTGGCAATAGGCCATTGCAAAATTCGGATCAATACGAATCGCTTCATCGTATTCATCAATCGCGCCTTGAATATCGTTCAATGCAATCTTACAAAGGCCGCGATATGTGTAAATCTCCTTTGCTTGGGGATTTATGTTTAATGCTTTCGAGTAAGTTATGGCTGCATCGTTGTATCGCTTCAACTGATAATAGCAATTCCCTAATTTTTCAAGAGCGCTCACATTTGATGGATTTATTTTAGTCGTCAATTCAAAATCAACAGATGCTTCCTTATACTTTTTTAATAACGCATGACTCAATCCTCTTTCATAATAGACTTTATCCAATTGGTAACCCAATTCAATAGATTTATTATAATCAGCAATGGCGCTTTGTAATTTACCCAGCTTGGCTTTGCTGCTTCCCCTGGCAAAATAGGAATATGGATTTTTGCTATCCAATTTAATAGCTCGATTGAAGGATTCGATCGAGCCATGGTAATCTTTTGCTTTATATTGAGCTGCTCCTTTATTGATATATAATTCAATATCTCTGGCGTTCAATGCAATCGCTTTATTATATGAGCGAATGGCGCTATCGTAGTTCTCTAAATTATATGCTAAATGTCCCTGAAAAACATAAGCATCGATATTCGTTGAATCCAATTCAATAGCCTTAAGAAGCGCCTGGGCGGCTTCAGTATTTTTATTATCACCCATGAACTGGCGTCCTAAAGTTACGTAATAATGGCTTTGATTGGAAAAATGATCGACAATTTTCGTCCAGTTTTCCGGCTTGATATTTACAAATTCAGGAATATTGCAGGTGCGATCTATAAATGAAAATTTTTCTAATAGAACTGGCGGCGTATCTTTCCCATTTTCATCGATATGAGTCAGCAACAACTCAGAATAAGGCCTTCGGAATTTCGATGCAAAAACGAGCCATCGGCTATTGGGCGACCACGAATGCCAGGAATTCATATTCGAAGTATTGCAAATCATCTCACGAGGCTGACCGCCTTCTGCTGGCATGATGAATAATTTGCTATCAGGCTGTAGTAGCATAAAATTGGCTGCCTGAGTGAATACCAGCCACTTTCCATCGGGAGAGATTCGTGGGAAAAAATTGCTCATGCCATTATTCGAAGCCCCGGGAACCGGAGCCGCCTGACCTCCTTTGCCATTGTTAAACGGGAGCCGATAAATATCGTATTTAAATTCACGCTTTCTCTCAATAAACTCCTTTGCCATCGAAGTCGGCAGAATAATGTCATTAACCTTCTCCGCTTTCGGGAGATGATACACTGGCCCACGGGCAAAATAAATATATCTTCCATCAGGACTCCAGCAGGGACTGCTCTGGACATAGGCAGGATCATTGGCGCCGGGCAGCGACTGATATTTTTGAGTTTCTCGATCATAAATCGCCAGTATTCCTTTGATGGGGAAAAATAACTGAGAATATTCAAATCCTTCGGTGGCGACAAAAATGGAGCGATCTTTCACAGTGCTCACCACATATCGGCCATCAGGCGATATTTGTGATAATAGCCCAAAGGTTTTTTCATCATCCGCTCTGCTATAGTCACTCCAGGTGATGATGTTATCGGCTGTTAAAATTGTCTCTTTTCGAATTTCAGCAATGGCATATGAACCTTTATCATTGGCATAATCCACATCCATCGCCACTGTGGCACCGTCAGGGGTAAACGAATGACAATTACCGCACAGTGGCAAATTCTCCAGTAATGCTGGGGGTTGGTTTGGCGATGAAATATCTCCCAGATGCCAGCGAATTTCATTGAGATGTTTGGTCGCGTAGATAAACGGCAATGGCACCGCACGATAAAAAATGGGAGCATTCACCGAATCAGATGAGATGCGAATGATCGCTTGGGCGCCTGATAAGATTTTTTCATCTCGAAAACCTAAAACCGTGATGGCAACATCATTTTCTCTTCCGTGAAATTTTATTTGTTCCCACTGTTCAGGATTAGGCTGCCATTGCTGCACCTCGGCCAAGTCGGATACAATCTCTTCATTCGGATTAACATGAATGAAGATGCACCAATTTTTTATTTCACTGCTCTTGTCCTGCCAGGCAATAGTTGGAGCAGCAATTTCAGGCGGAAACAATGCTCCTGATAATGGATGAGTGATTATCAGATTTCCCGGAATTATCTGGTTACTGCGCCAGCTAGCAAGGAGAGTTTGTTTCATATCCTTTTTTGAACAGGAAAATTGCCAGCCAATTGAAGAAAGGATTATAAAAATGAGCGGCAATGCGATTGACCTTTTTCTACTTACCAGATAGCACATTTACAATAATCTCCAACTGTTCTTAATTTCGATAATAGCTTCAACAACGATACTGGGAGAAAAGCAAGTAATGCTTCGACCTCCTAATTTATCAAAACAATTCAAGACAAAATAATTGATTTTAACTTAAAATCAAATTAGATTTTATGCTGATTTATTTTTATTTTTAGACAGTTATGGAGTGAGTTGACAGCGTCAATTCATGCGTGACACAGTCTCTGCACTCCATAATTTTTCAATGACTTACAAAATATTTGGTAGTCCCATTTTAGAAAGTTGGATCTAAAAATAATCTTGACTAAAATTAGCAAAATTACTTCACCAGAATCATCTTTCGCGTCTGGCTGTAACTACCAGCCTTTATTTGATAGAAATAAATACCGCTACTTACCGGCTTATCCTGCCAGTCACGTCCCTCCCATTGAATGCTGTATTTTCCAGGTAATTGTTTCTTATTCACCAGGTTCGTTACTAATCGGCCTGCCACGTTATAAACCTTTACAGAGACATTCACTTCTTTTTCAAGCGTGTATTGAATTTGAGTCGCCGAATTGAACGGATTGGGATAATTCTGTTCCAGGTCAAACGACTGTGGCTGAGCGAATCTCGAAGCATCGATGGCAGAAGCTGCGTCATCCGCGCCGGGAGACCCGTGGATATTCCCCGATATGGTCCAATAACCGGGTTGGGAGGGATCCCCATCGCCATCCAGATCGCGAGCTACCATTGAATAACCAGTGCCATCGGCTTGTTCTGGCCAGGGGCTTTTATCATTGTACCGCAGCGATAACAGCGTATCGCCCGCCAAATTGATGAGCGTCAGCCTTTCCCCGGCGTTTTCCAGTTGTCCGGCATATTCACTATAAGGTGCAAAGCCGTATCGCTGATGGAAACTGTTTCTATTAGCGGCTACAACGATGAAACTGCCAGGCGCTATTACGGTACCATTCGGAAAGCGATAATCGATTCCCTGAACAAACTGAATTCCCGACAACGGTAGTGCAGTCGTGCTGGTGTTCTTTAATTCGATAAATTCAAACTCGCTGCCAGCTATAGAGCCATCATCCAATGGATTGTAATGGATTTCAGTAATTTTTAATGCGCTAAAATCCTGTCCGGTGTTTAACAGGATTTCGTGCAGCGCACTCCACGTTGTGCCATTTTTTATCCGGGTTTTTAAAACAGTATTGGATAGAATCGTGATATCTTTTGCATCGCCAGCGTCTTGCGCTGTAGCGAAGATTCCACCTTCAATGGCACGTGGATCTGAGCCATCCAGGGTGTATTTAATAGAACCCACCGCATTTGTGTTTGGATTGACGAGACGAATTACAGAACCAGAACTCATCGTCCAAACCGAATCAGAAATATTCTGGGAACCAGCATAAAAGAGCGGCGGATCAATGGCTGGATACAGATTTTTTTTCTTTAATTGTCCGAGCACAATCTCAGTGCGATCAGCAAAGAAAGTGTCCATGATCCACTCGACTGCTGGCAGCCAATGATCGTCTTTAGTGAGCGCCGGAGACGCCACCGAGTCACCCCAACGCGCTGACTCGGCGATGATTGCCAGATCGATTTCATCCCGCCGCGCTGCTAATCGCTGCCGCGAAGCATCTCGGGTCAGGGCGCCCTGGTTGAAAAAATTCCGATATATTCGATCAGCAAACCGCATCCGATATTCGAGATTTTCCGACAGCTTCTGATGAAGCCATTGCGGATTGAAATACTGCTTTTGATCGCCGCCGGGATATGGACCAGTTCGATCCAATCCGTATTCAGAATATCCCATTTCACCATACGCCGGATTCATCAACGTATGTTCTGCGTCGTGAGCGAAAAACAAAAACCCGGAGCGGCCGAGACGATTATAAATACCATAGAAATTGTTGGGAAAACTGTTTCCGCGGAAAGCTGTTACTGGCGAGTCAAAATTTCCAGCATAAAAAATGACTAACATATAGTCAATCAAGTTGTTTAAATTGACTAACACTGGATAGCTCCAATTTTCATTCCCATTCGCGAGCTTGCCCTGGATTTTAAAATAGGAAGTCAGGTTGGTAAACCCCCGACTTGCATAATCCCATAATTCATTGTGTGCATTCAGCGTTCCGTCAGTAGCTTCCATGATATAGCCATTTTCGACGTCCACTTTAACGACATCATAATTTTCTTCATCGCCACCGAAATAGGTTTCAGCGTAATCAGCTTCGGGACGCTCCTGCGTCTGGAACAGCCCCCAGTACATGCCATTTAAGTAGAGATGACAGGCGCGGCTGCGCGTATATGGTTGCCCCATATCCCGCTGACAATCACGTGAGAATACATCGCGAATCATAATGCAGACCGGGCTGCCCTTGTAACTCCAGGAATAGTTTTGGGCGGTGCGCAAATCCAGGCAGTCGAACGAGTTGGCACCTTCATCTCCGAACAACGGATAGTCCAGCTTGCCTTTGCCGTAATCGCTTCGAAAAAACAGCCGGAACGCATGCTTGGGATTTTCAGGATGACGGCTCCAGCCCCCGCGAATCCGGATGCCACAGTTGATCTGAAATCCATTTTCTCTCCGCTGAGGATCGATCAGTTCGACCGACGCCGGCCGCTCCCAATCTCGTCCGTAATTCAGTGCATTCACATAAATGCCGATTTGAGAATCAAATAAGTTATCGAGGTCAGTAACGATTGAGTAGCTGGGGATGTCCAGCAAAGCATCGTCCATCTGATTTTTATATCGGGAATCATCCACCACATCCGCATCCATATTCCAATCAAAGATCTGCCCATTGATATTGGAAGCAGGCCAGGCGCCGCCTGGATGAATCTGGGTCAAAACCTTGGCGATGAAAATATAGGTATGCGTCCCGACCTGCGTCACTGGCGACCCATTCACAAGGGCATACGCCCGCAATGTGACGGCAGGTGTTTTCGCCCTTCCCTTTGTACTCGACGGATCGATAGAAATTTTAGCCGGCGAAGTTATTTCAACAGCGGAGGAACTCGTTCGGGGATCCGAGCCGTCCAATGTGTAGCGAATAACCGATCCAATCGAATCCCAGCTTACTGTGCAATCAAAAACGGATTCGTAAAAGCCACGTTGCGCCGAAAAATCTGGTTCATCCGGCAGCGTTATCGTTTGACCGTAGAGGTTTAAATCAAATCCAATCAAAAATAATAAAATACACAATCTGTTTCTCATCGTTGCACTTTCATTATAATTTATCTTCATATATTTTCAATCATATTCCTTTGGCAAAATTTCAAAATAATTTTAATTAAGATAACTTTCAAAGATTTATTCTTTTAATTTTCATCTTCCACTAAAACGTATTGCACTGAATGGGCTGGCGTATTCATGAAGATTCCATTTTTTATCTTAGAAGAAAACGCCTTAATCTGCTCGACATTTTCAGGGCCGCCAGCCGACAACTTCGTACCATGTCCATTGACCAAGACCTTCAAAGAGAAATCACCATTGTCATCGCCGCCGGTGAGGGAGTAAAAATAATAGCGTTGCCCGTATCTAAAATCTGAAACATTAATTTGTGCGGTTTGATTTTTTTCGCCTTTATTTACAACGATAATCCCGACTTCGCCCGAACTAAATTTTGAGGAATAAGCAACTACATTGCTATCCCCTGTAACGGATGATGCTATAAGATAATCTCCAAAGAATTTTTGAAAATAATACATGTAATAAAAAGCTGGCCGGGGATTCCACTTTGGTACGCCTGGTTCGCCACCCTGCGAAAACATGCCGTGATCATCGCCGTTTGCCCAATTATTTGCCAGATTCCAACGGCAAGCCATGCCGTATTTATTTTTAATCAATTCCCCCAACACCAGCACGGCATGAATCCCATTAATATACGAAGTTTGTTGTTTAGATCCAAGGGCAAAAATATTCCATTCAGTCAAAGCAACCGGTTTCATCGTCACGCCGTTTTCCTGGCATATTTGCCTTATATAATTCATCATTTTGGGAGTTTCGATTTCAGCGGAATTCAGGATGATTGGCACAGGCGAATTCTGCTGCCAGGGTGTAAAATAGGAATGAATAACAAAAAAATCCGCGCTATTGCCAGCTTGTTTAAAAAAACCGGAGTTCCAATTTTTCTCAGTCGGCGAATGCCATTCCTGATGGGCTTCCAGCAGCCCGACGCCTATCTTTATATCAGCGCCAATTTCCTGAGCCGCTGCCCGCATGGAATCGACAAACACCTTGAAATGCCGACCGTACAGTTCGCCAGTGATTATCTCGGGTTGATCATCCTTGTTATTTTTTAAATCAATTTTATAACCTGCCTGCCAGTTGCCGAAATTCTCGTTGCCGATCTCCCAGAATCGGGTGCGACCATTGTCATAGCGAACCCAATCAGCGGCATATTTCGCAGCCGTCGCTACTGGATTACTACCGATGCCATAGCGGGCATAGCTATAATTCACACAGATAATTCCAGTATTATTTGTCTGCTCCAGCATTTTATAATAATTATCGATTGAAAGATATTTGGCGCTGTCGTTTCTGCCAAACCAATACTCTTCCCGGTATCTGCTCTCGACCCCGCCATAAAGCGTATCCGGCGCTCCTTCTGGAAGCTCGCCCGGCATCGCATCCCAGAAAAAAAGATTGCTGAGATTCCCCCCGGGAAAACGTAAGACATGGGGTGAAAGCAATTTTATATTTCGCATCAAATCAGGCTCGGTGATCATCTGCGTCATATAAACATTGGCATTATTGCCGTAAATGTATTGCGATACCCTGCTAATGGTATCTGCAAAATTGACAGAAACAGTAATAGTCGGTTTGATTTTTGTTGGGCTGATATTTTCATGGGGAGGAATAATAGCGCTTTTGGGGCAGGAATCTTCTAAAAAAAATCCTTGTGAGTCTTGCCCCAAGAGTGGGACAGTAAACAAAGGCAATAAGAGACATTTAAAAATCCATAATTTTTTCATCGCTGATACCTTTTCTATTAAAATATCCGGTAGAGATTTTAGCACCCGTTGACATGCCGTCCCTAAAGGGACTAAATGGTTTTTAATTCTATAAACATTTTATCCCTACGGGATAAAAAATCTTTTAGTAATTTTAATTGCCATTGGGACGTTAACTTCAATTATTGCCTACCAAATCAATCTATCGGATCTGTTCCGTTAGGAACACAATGTTTATAGATTCAATTTACCATGAAGAGTGAGAGTCCCGTTAGGGACGAAATGTAATTCATTCAATTGATCATTCATGTTCTAAGTCCAGTTGTAATGTCTAAAAATTACTCGATTCGAGCAAACCCATTCCCCACCACATAGAACGCTGCCCAGTAGGCTGGATTGGAATAATCGCTTTTATTCTGCCCTGACTTGATTTCGCTCAACTTTGGCTCTATCCCTAAATATTGTTTAGTTGCTCTGCCGATTTCTTCAGGAGTCGCTTTCATGAGCCACAGTTGCGCACGGCGCAATGCTTCAGCCGTGCAAATTTCTTTCTTACTGGCAAGAAGCTCCTGGTAAAAACGACTGAATAGCAGGCAGGTCGCTTGATTCTGAACCGTCCAGAGACTACCTATTACACAATTGGCGCCTGCTCGCAAAAATCCTGCCGGCAAACCCATGTACTGATCTTGCCAATGAGAATGCGCCACATCGGTCATGCCAGTTTCACAGGCAGAAAGCAAAACCAGTGAGGATGGATGTTGTTGTAAACTCTGGCTGATCTGGTCCATTGTGAGAAGTTGAGTGGTATCTGGAGAATACATTTTGATGCCCGATGCTTCGGGATTGAGCCAATCAAAATATCCATGGCCATAATAATGGATTAAAGCTGCGTCTTGCATGCATGCCAGAACATTCTCTGCTGTTATCTCAGCTTTTTGAAGAAGAACCGGTGCTATTTTTTTATTTCTTAATTGATCCGTTAAAAGCTTTTGCCCGGCAAAGGAAAATCCTAAGTTGCCATCCGGATCTTCGACAAACAGGGCTTGTTTTTTTCGGAGCTCAAGATTAGCATTGGCGCTTAATTGATCGTAAAGACGGAGCGAAGGGGTGTAAACAATGGTATACCGCTCTAGGGGATAAATGGTACTCTTGTTATTGCTATCCAAAGGCATAAAAGAAGCCGCATGTAAGGGATAAAAAAATAATTCAGCCTGAGGTATCAAAATAACCTGCTCTATTTTTTCTTGCTGCAGCAAGTGATCTAACCTGGGCCAGAGCCAGTTGCCTAATTTGCTCAGAATGCGGCGCTGCTGACTGCACCATCTTGTCCAGTCTTCATTACTTTCTGGCAATAATTCAACCCAACTCAAAGAACTTGATTTTTGTGGTTGTTCTGTCCAGGTGATCTGAGAGAGACTATCACTGGTAAATTCTTCGATAAAAATGGGAACAATATCATTCTTTGTCGGGCGGGAAACAAGCAAAACTGTGCCGACCGGAGTAATGTTGATTGCTACCAGAGCCGTATTGACTCTCTGGCATTTCTTGATTGCGCTTGCCAGATCCCAATTTTCCATGGTTTCCAAAGGAATTTTTTGCTGAATGTGTTGCAGCAGCTTTTTCATTTCTGCCTGCCTGAGACACAGTTCCGGGGCGAGAGACGCATAGATGGATACTTTTTGATCAGTGGTTTGATCTAATTGCTGCTGCAAGTTATTCATTTCCTGTTGCAGCCTATTAAAATCATTTTTTAATTCAGGGTTAAATGATGCCATTTTTATTTTTTGAAAAAAAAGCGCTTGATTCAAGCTCCTGGTCTTGCCCTTCTCTAACGTCGCTAAAGCGGTTTGATATTCTTTCATTTGAGCCAGCGCATAAGCGTGACGGCTAAAAGCTTGTTGGAATAACGATAGTGATTTTGCCTGCTCTTCTTCACCGGCGGTTAACATGAGAAGATCTTCCCCGACTTCTTCTACTGCACCATAAGTAGAACAGGCAGTAATCCAGGCATGTTTTTTTAAATATGCCTCACCAAGATTCATTGATGTCTGAATAAAATCATGCGGAAATACTTCCCTGGTCCTCACCTGCAATGCCAACTGATAGTGCGCGATGGCCTGCTCAAGATTATCAGTACGATCACCCCTGATGCGCTCCCTGNGTGCGCGATGGCCTGCTCAAGATTATCAGTACGATCACCCCTGATGCGCTCCCTGCAAGTATTTGCTAGGTTGTCTTGGGTCCCGGCCCAACTTTCTGGAAATGTCTCCCTGGTATACACCTGCAATGCCAACTGATAGTGCGCAATAGCCTGTTCCAGATTGGCTGATCGATCACCCTGGATGCGATACAAATAAGTATTGGCCAAGTTGTTTTGGGTTTGAGCCCAATCTTGTGGAAAGGCATCTCTGGTATATACCTGCAAGGCTAACTGATGATGCTCAATGGCTTGTTCAAGATTGGCTTTTCGATCGCCCCGGATGCGATCACTGTAAGTAGTTGCGAGGTTGTTTTGGGTCATAGCCCAATCTTGCGGAAAGCCGTCCCTGGTGTACACCTGCAAGGCTGAGTTATGGTATTCAATGGCTTGTTCAAGATTGGCTGCCCGATCACCCCGGATGCGAACACTGTAAGCATTTCCTAGGTTGTCTTGGGTAGCGGCCCAATTTTCAGGTAATGCGTCTCTGGTTCTCACCTGTAATGCTAAGTGATAGTACTTAATGGCCTGTTCTAGGTTGGTCGCCCGATCACCCTTAATGCGATACAAATAAGTATTGGCCAGGTCATTTTGGATCATAGCCCAATTTTCAGGAGATACATGCCTAGCATACACCTGTAAGGCCGCATGATAGTGCGCAATGGCCTGCTCCAGATTAGCTTTTCGATCACCACGAATGCGAATACTGTAAGCAGTAGCCAGATTGTTTTGGGTCTCGGCCCAATCTTCTGGAAATGCTTCCCTGGTTCTCACCTGCAATGCCAACTGATAGTGCTCAATGGCCTGTTCCAGATTAGCTACCCGATCACCCCGGATGCGATCCTTGTAAGCAAGAGCAAGGTTGTTTTGTGTCATAGCCCAATATTCTGGAAAGACATTCTTGGTAAACACCTGCAAAGCCAATTGGCAGTGTTGAATGGCTTGTTCCAGATTGGCAGCTCGATCGCCCCTGATGCGATCCTTGTAAGCAAGAGCCAGGTTATTTTGGGTCATGGCCCAATATTCTGGAAAGGTATCCTTGGTTCTCACCTGTAATGCCAACTTGCCGTGTTCAATGGCTTGTTCCATATTGGTTTCACGAGCAGCACTGATGCGCCTGCTATATGCAATAGTCAAGTTGTTTTGGATCATAGCCCAATATTCTGGAAACACATCCCTGGTATACACTTGCAATGCCAACTGATAGTACTCAATTGCATGTTCCACATTGATTGCTACCTCACCTCGCATGCGATCTATGTAAGCTGCAGCCAAGCCGTTTTGGGTCATAGCCCATTGTTCTGGAAATGCGCTCCTGGTATAAACCTGTAATGCCAACTGGTAGTGCTTAATGGCCTGTTCCAGATTGGTTGCTCGATCACCCTTGATGCGTTTACAATAGGCAACTGCTATGTTACTTTGGATCTTGGCCCATTTATCTGGAAATGTGTTCCTGGTATATACCTGCAATGCCAATTGAAAATGTTCAACGGCCTGTTCTAAATTATCTGCTCTATTACCAAACGTATTTTCATATAAACTATTAGCCAATAATTCTTGAAGAGCAACCCATAGTTCAGGCATATTATTTTTGGTAATTTTTGTTAACACAAAATTCAACAATTCAATCTTTTGCGGTATCTCAAAAGGCTTATTTAGTTTTAGAATTTGCTGGAGAGCATTCTGTATTTGTTTAGCCTCTTGTAGTGGAAAAATTTTTTCGAACCGATTTTGCCCAAATACATTATTCGATAGAATTAAAAAAATTAAGTAAATTAATATATACTTTTTCATAAGCCCACCTATGGTTTATGCCAGACAAATTGCAGGAGCAAAGCAGAGCCTTTATCCTGGGCCTGGTAGAGACAGGTTTTCACTTTAAAGGGCGATATGCCTGTCAAATTATGCTCATATTCTCCAGAAGAAATAAAATGAATCGGCGCCAGCGCCAGTAGTTGGTTTTGCAGCGAGTCCAATATTGCGTTCTTGTTAGCCGAGCTTTTCTTTACAATATCGATTATGTTAGTAATATTTTGTTTAATATCATCCGATCTTTTCAAGCTAATATAACAAAGAAATATTTCAAGACCAACCTTTTTATCAAACTGCCAGGTCTTTGCACCAGATGGGATTTCTATCCAATAATCCGATTTTACAGGATTAGTCTGATGAATTTCCTCAGCAGGAAAAAGCTGTCGAACCGCAGTAAAGGTTGTATCAAAATGAAAGATATAAACATATCCTTTTCGATTTAATCGAATTCGCATCTGCGCCTGCTCCCCGGAATAAACCTCAGGAATCCCTTTCACCTCGCCATATTTGGGTTCCAATCCAAGAAATGGTGGCTTGCCTTCACCCAATAAGGTGCGTAGTTCATAAGAACCGATAGCTTCCTCTTTGAGAGCATAAAATGCCCACTCTACTTGTAAGGGTTGGGGTTCGGGGCACGTTATTACAGAATAGATAATGACAATAATAAACAGAGCAAGATTCCCCCAGAGAACTATTTTTCTTTTTGCCCTAATTTTTTCAATTGCCAATATTGCAATTGTTGAGGATATTGCTAAAGGCAAAAAAGAGATTAGCAAATTGTTCAGGATAGTTTTTAATAACATATTAAAGACCTCATTTAAGCTACGGAATCCCCTATTTTCAGCCCGCCTAATTGCGCATAATTATAATACTCACTGTGGGATTCGATCGCTAATAGATTTCTTCAACGCCTCTAGCTCAGCGATAGCAGATGGATTCGACCAAATTCTTTTGAGCTGTACCAGTATTTCATCCCCCCTTTTGAATTGGCTGGTATTGTAATAAGCGCGGGTTAAATTATAAAGCAATTGCTCATCATCCAGCCTCATGCTCCGGGCTTTTTCAAGAAAAAAAATACCCTCTGGAGGATGATTGAGAGCCAGATGTATCTGCCCGATCCATTTGTAGATAAAAAATGATTGATTGTATTTCAAGGCATCAGTCAAAATCTGCAATGCCCGCTCATACTGCTCAGTCGTCAGTAGAAATTGCACCATTGGTTCATAAAATAAATCGAGATTAGGGACGGTGTAAATGAGCGACTGATATTCTTGAAAGGCGCGTTCCAATTCTCCTCTGCTTTCATAATATTGAGCTAATTCAATATGAGCCAATTCCAGAGTTGATTGGCCAGTTCTCAAAATGTTGAGGGCTGAGCTATCCTCTTTGGTCTTCGGACTAAATTGATCGAGCGCCAGATTGGGTCCAGAGCGTTTAAAGGGCCAGCCACCTTTGAGGTGAGTTATGGTCAGTGCGGCATAGACGCTATCCAGGCGTGTAAAACCCCAGTTCTGTCGATAGTACGAAATCGGTTTTGTATTTTGACTCTGCCAATCCGGGCTGATAAAATGATGCTGGCGCAAGGTATTGAAAAAGGCATCTGCCATCAAAAAATAGCCGTCGCTATTGGGATGAAGATGGTCGCAGGTCAAGTTATTCCCGATCAAGCCATGAGGAGAGGCGGCTTCGAAATAGGACTTCATGGGCACAACTGGAATATGAAATTGTGCAGCCAAATTTTGGATGATCTCATTAAATTCTTCAGTGGCACGAAATCGCAGAGCATCCAGGTCTTTGGCGCGATAATAGACTTGTCGGGCTTCTTCATATTTTCCTTCTTTCTCCAGCAAGCGCGCTTCTTTAAATACTTTTTGAGCCGAGGGAAGTCCACCCTGCTCGATTGAAACAAAAGGCAATTGGTCTCGAATATTGCTCACCAATTCACTGATCAAAACGGGCACTCTGGCGTCTGTGGCTTTTTTCAAAATATCGTGCAAGTTACGACGGAACTGCTCCTTCCCCAATTCATAAAGATCGCTTCCCAACGGGATTTTCTGCTCCTTGACGATGCGAGACATCTCGGTCGCCATTGGGTCATTCAGTAGATCAATATCGGATGAGCCAGCAAGCCATTTTTTCACCTGGCCAATCGCATCCCGAAGCAGCATCACCGTTTTAAATCGTTGCAGTTTCAAATAAGCTCTGGCAATCCAGCGAACCTTGCCCAGCGATTCCATTGAACCAACACCCAGCGCGCCGTAAAATTCATTATGACCGGCGTAAATGAGAATTGCGTCTGGCTGCTGTTCGAGAATCTCATCCATAAAATCTAACAGCGAATAGCTATTGATCGCCGTAAATGCTGTGTTGACGACTTCAATTCGACGGTCGGGAAAGGTATCTGACAGACGACGGTTTAAAATTCGGGGAAACGTCAAATTATTGCCGTAAGGGAAACCAGCCGTTGTTGATTCTCCCAACACAAAGATCCGATAACTGTTTTTGGGTTTTATTTTCAGAAACAGATCTTTTCGAGGAGTCGGATTAAAGGATTCCGAAGCAAAGTAGCGTCGCGCAACATTCCTATTGATTCCATTATATACTGAGGTTTCATCCGGCGTTGAAACAAACAGCGCTGTGTTACCGCCATACTTAAATATTTGTAAGCCGACTTCCAGCACTAATAAAAAAAACATCGGAATTAGTAGCATGACAAAATTAAAAAATCGCCTTCTTGAAGGAGAAATTTCAACCGCTGGGCTGGACTTCGATTTCATTTTCTGAATATTTTTATGCTTTTTCTTCATTTACAATTGCCATTTATTTAATAGAAAATCGCACCTCTGTAAAATTTAAAGAAATAAATTCCCGAACGAAAAAGAAAATTTAAGAAAATTGACCGGCATAGTCTGACGGCGGAACGCCAAATTGTTTATAAAATGACCGGCTAAAATAAGATGAACTATTAAATCCGACTGAATAAGCGATCTGGGTGACGCTATCATGGTTTTGTTTTAACAACTGAGCCGCACGATTCAGCCGAACTACGCGAATAAATTCACCAGTTGACTGACCGGTCAGGGCAAGGATTTTTCGATAGAGCTGTACCCGGCTTAATGCAATTTCTCTGGCAAATTTTTCCACACCAAAATCTGGCTTGCTCATGTTTTTCTCGATAATATCGAGCGCTTTCTGCAAAAATTTCTCGTCGCCAGAACTTGTAGCAATTTCTTCAGGTTTTAAGCCTGCCTGGCGATTAAAACGCTGTTTTAGCCTTAAACGCTGTTCAATCAAATTTCGGATCCGCGCCTGTAATTCTTTCATCTCAAACGGTTTGGTGATATAGTCATCAGCTCCGATTTTTAATCCAGCGATCTTGCTTTCTCCAGTAGTCCGAGCCGTTAAAAGAATGATTGGAATATGGCTGGTGCGCTGGTCGGTCTTAATTTTTTTGCACAGTTCGAAGCCGTCGATCATGGGCATGATCACATCACTGATGATCAAATCCGGAATTTGCTCGATCGCCTTCGCTATCCCTTCTGCACCATCACTGGCTTCCAGGATTTGATAGCTGGGATTCAGATGATCACAGAGATATTTCCGTAATTCAGCGTTGTCTTCCACGATTAAAACCAGCGGTAATTTTTTTCGGGAATGCCTATTTGACCGAGTAGTGGAAGTTATTTCAAGTTCACTCTGGCTGTCTTTCAAGATCGACGTCGCAGCATTGTCATCAGATTTTAAAATGGCAGCTTCTGCCATAATTTCATTCTTGCTTAAATGGTCTTTGCCGGAGGGGAGTCGCACGGTAAATATCGAACCTTTGCCGTATTCACTCTCAACCTCAATCGTCCCATGATGCAATTCTACCAGTTCTTTGGTCAACGCCAATCCCAATCCAGTGCCTTCATGCTGATACGAGTATGCTTCATCTACCTGATAAAAACGGTCGAATATTTTATCGATCTGTTCGGCTGGAATACCCATGCCATTGTCTTTAATTATAATTTCTATATCGCCTTGATTCTGAACTGGCGAGTCGTCCGTCAAATCTGAATTAGTAACTTTTTTATTCGTGCGGCGATGGATTACCGTGTCACTTCGATTTTTGAATTTGTTGAATGACTTTGAATTTAAATCATCAATTCCACACCTCCTCAGGTAAATCTGAACTGTTCCGCCTTCCGAGGTAAACTTGATGGCATTGGATAGCAGATTGGAAATAATTTTTTCTAATTTGTCCCGATCTACATAAACCTCAATCGCCTCTTGCTTAAAAGCCGAGTGACCCAAAACAGAATATTGCAGTTTGATCTCTTTACGCTCTGCCAATGGAGCAAAAAGCATGATGATATCTTTCAACAATGCATCAATATCTTCTCGCCTGGTTTGTAGCGGCATCCGTCCCGCTTCCAGCCGAGAAAGATCCAGCAATTGATCGATGAGTTGATACAAGTTCTGACTGTTACGAAGAATCATTTGACCGAGCGCTTTAAAATTGCTACTCAGATCACTGGCAAGAATTTGCTTGATCTGCATCATAATCAAGGTGAGTGGTGTTCGAAATTCATGAGTGATATTGGAGAAAAAGCGAGTTTTCATTCGGTCGATTTCTTCTAATTTCTCCGCATGACGATGTTCTAATAATAACTCATGTTTCATCCTCACTCTATTCAATTGAAAACGCCAGACACCATAAAGCAAAGCGCCTGCCATCAGGATATAAAATATATAGGCCCAGAATGTTTTCCACCAGGGTGGAATTATTTTTATTTCAATCGAGGCGCCCTGTTCATTCCAGATGCCATCATTATTCGATCCTTTAATTTTAAAAACATAATCGCCGGGATCTAAATTGGTATAGGTCGCTGAACGCCTGTTGCCCACATAACTCCATTCCTTATCAAAACCTTCCATGAAATAGGCGTATTGATTTTTATCGGGAAAAATGTAATTCAGGGCGGCGAACTCAAAGGTGAAAACAGATTGATCGTGACAAAGCGTAATCTCTTTGGCCTCAGCAATATGGCATTGCAGCGGCGAATCAGCAGTTTCGATCCCCACATCTTTATTGAAAATTTTAAAATTCGTTAATACGATTGGAGGAATAAATGAATTTTGTATCAGATCATCTGGGAAAAGTGCGTTTAATCCCAGGTTGCCACCAAAAAAAATCTCACCATCCTGGCACTGGAATAAACCTCTGAGTCCATCAAACGTACCCAGATTTATGAAATTAGGCTTGTCTGGGAAATTAATGGCATCGACCATTTTTAAAATGCTATAACCAGCGCTCAGCCAGAGATTGCCGTGCCGATCCTCGACAATGCCAGCGACGTTATTATTGGGCAAGCCGTCGCTCAGCGTATATCGAATGAATTGCTGTGTTTCTCTATCAAAGCGGTACAGCCCTTTCAAGGTGCCCAGCCATAAATGTCCGCTGCTGTCTTCATACAAAGTATTTATATTGCTGGGCACGCTGCAATTCTTATCGTTAAAATCATGAAGATAGTTTGTCACCCGAAATGCTTTCTTGTCGATCAAGCTCAAACCGTAATAAGTTCCCACCCAGAGATTGCTGCGATGATCTTCAATCATGGAGAGCATGCCGCTGCTGATGATAGGATAGGGGAAGCGACTGAATTTTTGCATTGCCCGATGATAACAATCCATCCCGGAGAACAAACCAATATATAAGTTACCCTGACTATCCTCAAAAATGCTTTGAACGAAATCGTGCTGAATGGAAAGTGAATCCCTGGGATCATGTCGGAAATGAGTGAAGTTGCCGGTTTGTCGATCCAGTAAATCCAGTCCGCCGAGATAAGTCCCGACCCAGATTTGATCCCGGCTGTCCACAAAAACAGCAGTTACTTCATTGACACTCAGGCTATTCGGATCGTTTTCATCATGCTGGAAATGTTTAAATTGCCCCGTGCTTCTATTAAAAAAATTAAGGCCACCGCCATCGGTACCGATCCATAAATTGCCATCATGATCCTCGGCAATGCTGAGAACGTATGGATTATTAAGCCCGGTTTTTGTGACTTTATAATGCCGGAATACCTGGGTTTGTTTGCTTGAATAGTTCACGCCGCCGTTAAATGTTCCCAGCCAGAGGATGCTATCGCGACTGAAATAAACCGAGTAAATCGAATTGCAGGTGATGCTGTTTTCTTCATTAATATCCAGAACATGATGGCTAAATTCCTGTTTTGAAATATCAAATATATTAAGCCCGCCATTTTCAGTACCAATGTAAAGAAGATTCTTGGCATCACCGTTGATACAAAGAACATGATTATTGCTGATGGTATTTCTTTTGGTCGCATCATGACTGTAGCGCTTGAACATTGCTTTTTCAGGATTGAATTGAAGGATGCCTCCAAAATAAGAGCCGATCCATAAACTGCCGTGAGCGTCTTCATAGATTGCTCTTACTTCATTGTAGCCTGAACCGCCGATATTACCCGGATCATAAAAGTATCGAGTGAATTTGCCAGTTTCTCGATTCACTAAATTCAGTCCATTATTGGTGCCAATCCATAATCTTTTTTTTCGATCTTCAAAAATGGCTCGAATAACATTGTCACTGATACTTGTATGGTCGCTGCTGTGGTGTTGGTAACGGGTGAATGTTTTAGATTCTTGATGAAAAAGGTACAGTCCATAAGATGTTCCGACCCAAAGCTGCCCTTCGCTATCTTCAAATAAACACCATACCATGGCAGAAGTGACCCTTCCTTCAGAACTGGTGTCAGGAATGAAGTACGTGAATTGATCCCTCAGCCGATCGTAGCGATTGAGACCGCCTCTTCGGGTGCCAATCCATAAATAGCCCTGGCGATCTTCCAGCAGAGCTAATATCTCGGAGTCATTGATACTATGGGAATCATTCGGGTCATTTTTGTAAACTGTGAATTGGTAGCCGTCATATCTGTTCAGTCCATTGCTCGTGCCAAACCACATATAGCCGCGTCGATCTTGAAGAATGCATTGGATTGTGCTGTTCGATAATCCGTCCGCCACCGAAAGGTGATTAAATCTTAAATTCATAGTCTGGGCAAATAATGCTTGGATAAAAGATATCGAAATTATTGAAGCTATTAACAATTTTATCATGCCAATTTTTTTGGTACTCATAACTTCTCTCGTTCCAATGATTCTAGTTGGAGTAATGAAGAGCTGGGACAATGGACGCTTAATGTTTAAACTCTATCAAACCAGCACTCCATTACTCCTCGTCAAATTATTTTTAACTATTTTTGTTCAATAGGGAGAATTTCACTGTTCAAATATAAACTTGTCTCTAAAGCCTATCGACAGTCAATCACAACTGTCGCAGCCGTCAGTTCTGCTGAAGTCGCTTTCAGCGTAATCGTCCCAGCCTTTTCCTTTGACTGAACGACGATCAGACACATCCCATTGAACGCCTTCCGATAATTCGCCTTGAACGGTTCATGGCTGATCTGGTGTCCGTTATCCACCCCCGCAATTGCACCTTCTCCTTGAATTTCAAAGTTGATCAGATTATCCGCACGGGGAACCAATGTTCCCTCCTGATCGAGTACTTTCACCGTGATAAATGACAGATCACAGCCATCGGCTTTGATCTGACTGCGGTCAGCCTCTAACATGATTTTGGCGGGCTTGCCAGCAGTCTTTATTTCCTTGATCAAAGGCTCTTTTCCATTTGCCTGAGCTATGGCTTTTACAGTCCCGGGAGCAAAAGGCACTCGCCACACCAGCTTGAAATCATCGGCGGTTTTTTGTTTTTTGCCCAGTGATTGGTCATTCAAAAATAACTCGACTTCATCGTAATTCGTATATGCCCAGACATCGATAGAATCGCCTTCGTTCCAATTCCAATACGGAAAAATGTGTAGCACTGGCTTATCGGTCCATTCGCTCTGATAAAAATAAAAAGCATCTTTCGGAAAGCCGGCCAGATCGATGATGCCGAAATAGGAGCTGCGCGCGGGCCACGAATAAGGAGTCGGCTCGCCCAGGTAATCCCAGCCGGTCCAGATATACAGGCCAGAAAGGAAATCATATTTTTTGATCACCTTCCAACTCTCTTCATGAGTGGAGCCCCAGGGCGTGCTGCAATTATCATAAGCCGAGCAGGTAAAGTCAGCATTACCGGTTGTAAAAGGTAGGTCCCAGCGAATGGGCCAGCGCCGAATACTATCCGATGGCATGTCATAGCCACCCCGCGTTGCCAGCGCCGAGGTCGTTTCAGATCCGATGAACTTTTTCCCTGGAAATCGGTTCGGAAAATCAGGAAAATCATTTTGTCTATAGTTGTAGCCAATAAGATCAAGCGCGTCCGATCGAACAATAAAATTATGCGGCTGGGGATCATTGCAGGCTGAGGTGATCGGACGTGTGGTATCGAGGCTTCTGACAATGGCCGCGTTTTCCTGGGCCATGGCCGTGCCCGTGCTATCCCATTGCTCCATGATTTCATTGCCAATACTCCAGATGAAAATGCTGGGATGATTGCGATCGCGGCGCACCATATCCTCCAGATCGCGCCGATGCCACTGGTCATAATCCAGATGATAATCGAATTCGGTCTTCTTTATCTTCCACATGTCGAATGCTTCGTCCATCACGATGAAGCCCATGCGGTCGCATAAATCTAATAGCTCCGGCGCGGGAGGATTGTGCGACGTGCGAATCCCATTGCAGCCCATTGCTTTCAGCATTTCCAACTGACGCTCCAGCGCCCGAGTATTGATGGCAGCGCCGAGACAACCCAAATCATGGTGATTACAGACGCCCAGAATTTTGGTCGGCTTGCCATTGAGCGCAAAACCTTTCTCGCTATCAAACTCAAAATAGCGGATGCCGAAAGTCGTCTCATAATCATCCCGCACCTTGCCGTCACATATAACCTGAGAAACGGCTTTATAAAGATATGGATTTTCCAGCGACCAGAGGGTGGGATTATTGATAATAGCTTGTTGGGAGATTTCGCCAATTGAATTCTTAGAAATGGTGGTATCAAAAGCAACGGCAGTGACTCTTTTACCCGCCTGATTATAAATGGTCGTTTTCAGCGTGATCGGCTGATCCTGCTCCAAAGCATTGCGCACTTTAGTTTTCAACGACACTGTAGCTGACTGTTCACTTACTTCAGGTGTGGTAATAAACGTTCCCCAATGATCGACAAACACTTTATCGGTAATCACCAGCCATACGTTGCGATAAATTCCTGAGCCGGAATACCAGCGGGAGTTGGGCTGCTGTGAATTATCCACTTTTACGGCAATTACATTTTTTTTGTCGCCGTAGCGCAGATGAGGCGTCAATTCATATCTGAACGAGCTATAACCGTAAGGCCGTTTGCCCAGGTAATTGCCGTTGATCCAGACTTCGCTGTTGCGATAGACGCCATCGAAATCAATGAAAATCAATTTGCCCTGATCCGCTTCCGGCAGGGTAAATGTTTTTCGATACCAACCAATGCCGCCGGGCAACGCGCCGCCGCCCGGTGTGGCTGGGTTATCGTTGCTGAACTCGCCTTCGATGCTCCAGTCATGCGGCAGATTCAAAATGCGCCAGCCAGAATCATCAAATTCAGGTAACTGAGCATTGGAAACATCGCCCAATTGAAATTTCCAGTCCTGGCAGAATTTTTCGATGCAGCGGCTTTTTATTGGAGTTTGAGTGCAAGAATTGAACAATAAAAACATGAAAAAGAGCAGAATAGTAATCACCCCAGCATCGGGTATCATTGCTTTGTATTTCATCAAAAATTCCTCCTCCGAAAAGTTTGAACCTGCGGGAGGTTCCGAAGCTCCCGCAACCGATCCGCCGCCTGTTCTGGCGTAATATCCCGCTGCGGCTCGGCTAACATTTCATAGCCTACCATAAATTTCTTCACAGCAGCAGATCGCAGCAAAGGCGGATAAAAATGGGCATGCAACTGCCAGTGTTGATAATCCCGATCATCGGTTGGTGCGCCATGCCAGCCCATTGTGTAGGGAAACGAAACATTAAAAAGTTTATCATATTGCGTGAGATGCCGTTTCAAAATTTCCGCCAATGAATTTCTTTCGCGATCAAAAAGATCAGGCAATCTCAAAATATGTCGTTTGGGCAGCAACAGCGTCTCGAACGGCCAAACTGCCCAGAATGGCACAAGCACGACCCAATCTTCATTCTCGATAATGAGGCGCTCTTTCAAATCGAACTCCTGCTTGAGATAATCTTCCAGCAATATCGAGTGATTCGTCTTAAAATAATTTTCCTGCTGACGATCCTCTTTATAAGGCTCATTGGGAAGGGAAGTCCCGGCCCAGATTTGTCCATGCGGATGGGCATTGGAGCAGCCCATGATCTCTCCCTTATTTTCAAAGACCTGAACCCAGCGATATGCTTTGCCCAGTTCGGCTGCTTGTTCAGCCCACAGATCAACTGCGCGACGAATATCTTCAACCGCCATGTCAGGTAGCGTGAGATTGTGATACGGTGAAAAACAAATCACCCGACACGTGCCCTGAATGCTCTCACTCCGAAAGAGGGGATCATCATCAAGTTTAAAAATTTCGCTATCGGGCAGCAGCGCCTGAAAATCATTGGTGAAGCTAAAAGTATGTTGGTATTGGGGATTCACTGCGCCGCTGGCGCGTTTATTCCCCGGGCAAAGATAACAATTGGGATCGTAGCGAGGCTTGTCCTCGCGTGTCGGTGCTTCCTGTTTACCCTGCCAGGGACGTTGCGTGCGCTGGGGCGAAACCAATATCCATTCGCCAGTCAATGCGTTGTACCGGCGATGGGGAGTTTCTCTCATATTTTTTTTAATCATCATAATTCCTGAATTCTATCTTCAGAAAGTTTTGAATCTCTCTGTAAATTTCTCAAAATTAAAATTGAATAAGCTGACCTTTACCATTATATTGAATAATTTTATCAGGTTTCTCCGTAAACTCTAATCCTATTCCACGGTCCTTTTGGACGATGACGAGATCGATCTGACGATCCCTCAGCATTCCGGGGAATTCACCCTTTCGATCCCCAATCGTAAGCTGACGACTGGCATCATCCCAGTAAAAATCAATGGTGGCGTAAGCCCCCTTTTCATAATTATAATTGACGTTTTCATCTTCATACAAAGTAAAAGCGCCATCGCTGCCTGCATAAACCATCAGTCGAATCGGATCCGCCGGCTTTTCATCAGCATATTGAATGGCTGGACCGAAGGGAATGATCGAGCCGGCTTTGACAAAAATTGGAATGTCGGAATAAGGCGCATCAGCCTGAATGGTCTGTCCCCCTTTGTAATACTGACTCGATTCCAGATCGTACCAATCTGTTCCAGCGGGCAGATAGACCTGTCGAGTTCTAACTTTGTATTCAGTGACTGGATTAACCAGCAGCGCTGGACCGAACATGAACTGATCGCCGATATTCAAAACATTTTTATCGCTGCCGAAATCCATCACTAGCGCCCGCATGATCGTATAATCGTTGTGCGTCACCATGCCAGTTAAAGAATAAATATAGGGCATCAAGCGATAGCGCAGTTGGTCATAAGCCAGCATGGTCTGGTAAGCCGGGTGATCCACCGGCGCGATGTTGAACATTTCTCGATACGGAAATTGACCATGAACCCGGAACAGCGGACAGAATGCGCCGAATTGGAACCAGCGGGTATGCAGCTCACGCCATTCTTCCAGATCAGCTTCTTTTACATTACGCTCATAACGCGGCTCCACGGCAAAACCCCCGATGTCGGTCGTCCAATATGGCAGTCCGGAGAGACAGAAATTCAAGCCGGCGGAAACCTGGGCTTTCAAGTCGTACCAGCGCGTCGCCACATCGCCGCTCCAGGTTGCAGCAGCATACCGTTGTTGCCCGGCAAAAGCCGATCGGGTGAGGATAAACACACGCTGATCTGGATTGCTCTGGCGCTGGCCTTCGTAAATGCCTTTGGCGTTCATTAAAGAATAAGTATTCAGGTAGCGTGCGGCTGTTCCCAATGCTGTAGGTCCGATGCGCAACAAAGTTTCTTCTCGGGAAAAATTGGAGTGAATATCCGGTTCAGTCGCATCCAGCCACCAGGCATCGATTCCTTTGCAGAACAGATGCTCATCGATCTGTTTCCAGAATAAGTCGCGAGCATTTTTATCATAGACATCATAGAACGTCTGAAGATAGCCCACCCAGTCCTTCTCCTTTTTTTCAACATTGCGCAAATAGAGCCAGCCTTTTTCTTTGAATTCATCGTAATGTTTCGTGCCCACGTAAAATTTGGGCCAGACCGAAATCATAATTCGGGCGTGAAGATTATCATGCAATTGTTTGACCATGCCTTCCGGATCAGGAAAGCGCGAAAGATCGAATTCATGGCTGCCCCATTGATCTTCCTTCCAATAAAACCAGTCCTGCACGATATTATCCAGTGGAATCTGGCGCTGGCGAAATTCTGTTACAATTGACAGCAATTCATCCTGCGTTTTGTATCGCTCACGACATTGCCACAATCCCATGGCCCATCTGGGCATCAGGGGCGCTTTGCCAGTGATTTTGCGATAACCGGCTATGATTTGATCCAGATTTTCGCCATGAATAAAATAATAATCGATCTGATCCGCCACGTCAGAATAGAGCGACAGGCTGGCTCGAGATACTTCATCTTCCGGACTAAGATATTTCAATCCGATATAGCCGCCCAGGTGAATCCATTCGATTTTAATGGTGTAGCGCTTGCCGGCTTCCATGTTCAATTTGGGCAAATGCGTCCAGGGCAGCCAATTCTGGCGCCAGGAATCTACCACCAGCTCGCCGTTCAGCCACATTCTGGTATAGCCAGAACAATAGACTCTGAATTTATGAATCCCCGGCTCACAACATTCGATCTCTCCGCTCCATCTGATGGCAGCGACGTTGTTTCGAAATCCTTCGGGGAATTCATCATTGACATCCAGAAATTCATGCTCGATCCTCGATTCTGAGCGCGAAGTAAATAGCGACTGAAAGTCCGGGTCTTTGAAATATTCAGCCGTGAGTCCACCTTCTTTCCCTTCTTTATCAAATAACTTCAGCGATGACAGCGATTCAAAGTCTCGAATATCGCCAAACTTGGTGCGCGAATTATTGTCCCACAAGATGCCATAATTTTTGCTCGAAACCAGAAACGGCACGACATCGACTATATTGTATTGCCAGAGATCCACATCGTAACCTTTGTAATTCATGACATCATTCTGATGCGCGCCCAGGCCGTAAAAAGCTTCGTCCGCGGGCGAGTCGAAAAGCTGTTGGATGTGATAAGTTTGTTCGCCCATCACTTCAGCAGGTGTGAAAATTTTGCTGCCAGCCGCTTTCTCCGACAGGATCAATTGTCCGTTCGCTTTGTAGAATGCAACAACGCCAGTCTGCCGGTTCACTTTCACAGTCACTTTGGCCGTGGAAATAATGATTTCATTCCTTTCCTCTTTCATCGACCATGCCACTGGCGTCCATTCGGTTTTGTCCAGCATCAAGCTGGGACGGGTGGAAAAGGATTTGCCCTGTGCCGCGACGATGCGAATAATATCCTCGGTGCAGACCTGAATTTTCATGCGATCAGCATCGGTAGCGTTTTCTTTTTTAAGCTCGATCACGATGCCGTCAGGCTGTTTTTCAAAGGCATGATTACATCCCGAATTCAATATCAAGACCAGCACGAATAACAGCAGTAAACTAAATTGACTTTGTCGAATTGACATTTCGTTCACCTTATTTTATCAAGATCATTTTTTTTGATTGCGTAAAATTTCCTGCTTTGATTTGATAGAAATAAACTCCTGAGCTCAAATCCTTTGCTTCAAAATAAACATCATGATTTCCTGCCGACATCGTTGCATCGATTAATGTCTTCATTTCCTTACCCAAAAGATCATAAATTTTCAATTGAACCAGACTTTCTTTTGCTATATTAAAATTAATCGTCGTTGTCGGGTTGAATGGGTTGGGGTAATTCTGGCTCAGGTTAAATTCCATCGGGACGCTTTCTGGCGGTTCCGACACTCCAGTTACATCTCTGAATCTACCGACAGAGAATGGACCGAGAGCTGTAATTCCTGCACGAGAGACAGTATAGGGCTGGGTAATGAATTGCATTGTGTAATTTCCAGTTCCGGCTTCTGTTGTATCTGATAGATTAAAGATCTTCGCATTGTATTCTCTATTGGCACGAAATGCTGCATCTTCCAGCGAGAGCACCCAGCCAAACTGGAGCGTGTAATTGCCTCCGCCAGACTTGCTTTCGCTGATATTCCATTTTGCTTTTACTCGACCTCCGTATGGAGTTGCAGCCGCATCGCCAATCACACCCACGCCAATCGTATCCACCGTTCCGGAATTGGTGATCCAAACCGGTGCGTAGGCAGTCGTACCAACCGGGAAGAATGTCTGCAATTTTCCCACAGCAGTCAGCTTTAAAATACCGCCACCACTGGTTACAATATAATTAGTAGAAGTTGCATTAAATATTGAATCTGCACTTAATGTATTCGCTTCAAGTCGCAATTTACCGGAAAGATCAAGATTTTTGATTGTTCTGGAAGCGTGGAGTGTTACACCTCTTGAATTAGTTACGATGAGGTCACTTGGTCCATTAGTTGCAGGAAATTCAACATCACTGGATGTTTGGGCGGCCGTGCCGGAATATTTTAGTGAAGCATTTGTGCCATACAAAAGTGCATGACTCCCCATTGACAGAGCACCTTTTCCTATTTCCAGAGTTCCGTTTACAACCACAGAATTCGAAAGCGTGACGCCCCCGTTGTTGTTGATAGTCAAATTATGAACAGAATCAGGCATGAGGCTTCCTGTCACCTGTGCGGCAATTCCATTAAAAGCATAGCTTGCGGCTTTATCGAATGTCCTGGTTCCGGTGGTGGCAATCGAAGAATCAAGACCGGATACATGAGCCGTTTGCAAGGTAGCCCCAGCTTTTAGATTAAATATCCCATTGCCCCGCAAAATATTGGTACCCATATCCAGCGTCGCGCCACTGTCCACTTCAACGGGGAATCCGCCTCCGCCAAAAGTTACATTGGATAAACTAAGCGTCTGTGTGCCTCCGTCTTTGGAGAAAACAAACTTTGCCCCGGCGCTATTTGAATTTTGGGTTGTGGTATTACTCAATGCTACATTCCCATTTAAATTCCACACCGTAGTCCCGGTACCTCCCTGAGAGCCACGGCTGACTGAAAAATTTCCACTTGTAACATTGATATTTCCGTATTGGTTGATCGTAATCGTCGTGCCGGCATTGCCGGTACCATTTGATGTAAACTGGCCGGCAGATTGCATAATATCGCCTTTGATGGTTACAGTCGCTGAATTGTTGGCTGTTGGCGCACACATTTGCCATCTGCCGGCACCTGTACTTTGAACCGTTATATTTCCCCCAATCGTATTGCCATTCCACTTCATATTCAGATTACCACTTTGATTGGGACAATTCCAAACTATATTGTAAAAGCTCTGATTTCCATTGGATGGGGCATTTGTTTTCACGCTATCGATCAGGCAGGTAGAACTGGGTCTCCATATCGCTGTTGGAATTGAGCCACCATCTTGCTCATGTTCGTATTTGCCATCGTTAGCGAAACTCAGGGTTGCCTGAGCAGCGCTGCTAATGGATCCGAAATTCCTCACAGTGCCTTCGACCATCAAATCAGTACCAATCCCATTTTTCACCAAGAATGTGCTTTCTTTATTAATCACCAGTGTCCCGCCGGCAGCAACGGTTAACTGATCAGCCGAGTCAGCCTTAGCAATGGTAACTGTGTGTCCATTCAGAATCGTGATCGATTCATCCAATGGAGTTGGTACGTTCGCTGCCGGATGAATCCACGTTGTTCCATCATTCTGCGCCCAGGTATTGACATCATTCCAGTTCCCTGATTTAAAAGTTTTAAATTCATTGGAAGAGCGAAAATAATCGGTGCCGCTATCAAAAGACTCGACTGAAAAATAATATTCAACTCCCTTATTTAAGCTATGAATGGCGACGCTATCAGCATTATAGACCATGTAATTGTTATACAATTTATCCGAGGCGATGCCATAGCGTATAATGTAGCCATCGGCATTTTCGATTGGAGACCAGCGAACGATGGCATTACGATCATCAGCGGCGTCTCGTTGAACCGTAAAATTAGTGATGGGTGTAAAGACAGCTTGTTCTGCATTGCCAAATATTCTTAAATCACGGACTGCAAAATTGCCTCCCCCCGGAGTAAATATATTTGAAAGCTTTATATAACGAGCCATCGCTGGTTGGGCTAATTCGATGTAATCATGTGGCACATCCTGCTGGTTTTGACTTTTATCGACAAGCATATCCCAGTTCAATCCATCAGCAGATTTTTCGATGGCGTATTGCTCATACAATATTTTATCACGACCTCGCACCCTTGCGGGATCAGTATTATGCTCTGCAAAATTAACCTGGATGGCTCGAATATTACACTCTTTACCCAGATCGATCATCAGCCATTCGCTCGCATCGCCGCTGGAAGCGCACCAATAGGTTCGGACATCCTCATCAACAGCTTTTTCAACGCCATGATCTACCAGAGAGGAAGAAGCCATGACACGCTTTTTATGGGATAGCAGCGCCATCCCGGCAAAATTTTCATCAATGGGATTGTTTTTCACACCAGGAAAATATTGGGGATAATCTCCAAAAGCAGTGTTGCATCGAATATTGCCATCATTATCGAAGTCAACCGGGAAAAGACCCAGGCGGCGCTCAAACATAGCTTTAATCGAAATGGTCATCGTGCCAATGTGCCAATATTGTCCATTTTTATCTTTAAATGTACTGCCGTGACCAGCACCGCAAATAAAGCCAGTGGGCTTGAACGAAAACGGACTGTAAGTTGCATATTGGAAAGGTCCCTTCGGTGAATCAGCGACATAGATTCCATCGGCATAAGTTTTCCATTCAGTACCCGGCGCTGCATAATGCAGGTAATATTTATTGTTATTTTTGATCATCCAGGAGCCTTCAATCCAGGGCTGTTCATCTAACAGATTATCATCGCCGCGACGTTCCCAGCCATGGCTTGATGCCTGCGCGTAAATTACATTTACAGCACTGCCTATCTCCTTAAAGGTCATTGGATTAAGCTCGACAACGCTGATCGGTGCATTATTCGAGAGACCATAATACATATACAGCCGTCCATCGTCATCAAGAAATAAAGCTGGATCACCATAGCTACCGACGCTGGGGCCCCGCTGCCAGACACCGGATTTGGGGTCAGCCGTTTTATAGATTTGACTATTGCTTGATGGGATATAAAATAATGTATCTCTTATGGCGACAACCGCTGGGGCATAGGTTTCAATATCTATTCCAGTTGGAATAATCAGCGTCCAATTGCGAAGGTCTGGTGAGGTCCAATATCCGCCTGAACGCGAGGCAAACAGATAATAATCCTCCTTGAATAAAACGATTACCGGATCAGCCGCCTCGCGTGCATCTACGGCATCCACCATAAACCGATAATTTAAATTCAGCGGATTACAAAAGGTTTGCGGATTCTCTGCCGGCTGCGCCAGAACAAGAGAATTCATTATCATCACAAAAAAAATAATGAGTTGATATTTTTGGGTAACGTGTGACATAGGAACCTCCTCTAGTCTGTTTTTGTAAAGGATATTATCCATTTGAATATAGAGTTATTATGGATTGATCATAAATTTATTTCTCTAATTTTTAAAAGATGCTATCTCACCAGAATCATTTTTTTCGATTGACTAAAGTCTCCCACTTTGATTTGATAAAAATAAATTCCAGACTTCAGATCATTTGCCTCAAAATGTATCGTATGCTTGCCTGCCGACATTTTTTCATTGACCAGAGTCTTTATTTCCCGACCCAATTCATCATAAATTTTTATCTGAACAAAACTCTCTGATGCTATGGAAAAATCAATCGTCGTGTTCGGATTGAACGGATTGGGGTAATTTTGAACCAGTGTTGGCTCATCGGGCATAAGATCACCCTGAAATTGAACACTGGATGGAGCGCTGCTGGTAAGTACAACTTCGCCGCCGTCGGGGACCACATCAAACATCATATATTTTACTGAATTGATCTCCACGATCTCAGCTTCGGTCGTCTGATTGTTTTGTGAAACGCGAGCCGCCTGCCAATTCGCTGGAAGCGGGCGACGCAAAGTAATTGGATAGTTATAAATCGAATCGGGGAGAGTATCCGTAACCTGCAACGTAATGCTGCTGTCCTGATTTGTCAGTTCCACAACCGACACGGCATTGCGCTCTTTTATATAGCGGGCGACATTACTAAAAGTCGATACCCATAATTTATCCTGGTTCGCTTTTAAAAATTCAAGGTCAGCCCTGAGCACAGCAGAATCAACTGATGACCAGCCGCCGTCGTTATCGACACCGTGAAGAAGAAGCACGCACCATCCCTTGGCGTTGATCGCAGTAGTTGCTCTGTTAATGAAGTCCTGTGATGTTTTAACCGAGCCTTCAGTTCCGCAGATTATCGAACTTATCGCCATAAAATCCGCCGGCGTTTTTGGCTCAATGATACCAGAACAGATTCGCGCTGCAATATAGTATTGTGCGCAAAGTGCTTTGTTACCAACATTACAGTAGGCATAAGCAATCGTGATACATTTCTGTCCGGTGATATGGGCATTAATAGCATCTTGGGAATTCTTCAACTCCTTTATTTGTACTGAGTCGCTCATTCCGGTAAATGAAGTATGTGTTATTGTGTGACTGGCAATTTCATGCCCCTGGGAAGCGGCATTTTGCAGCGTAGTCCAATCGACTGGCCAACCAAATTCTATTCCGGTATCAATAAACAGGGTCAACTTAAAACCAAATTCATTGAACATCGGCACTGCGATGGAAAACTGATTGGGACTACCGTCATCGAATGTAAAAGTAATGACTGCCGTTCGAAAACCTTGCCAGGTGCCAACTTCATACGGTGCCACGACATTTTGAGCATAGCTTAGGCTAACGAAGAGCAAGAAGGCAACCATGATGAAAATTCTGTTCGCTTTGTTCATAACAAATCCTTTCAAAATATTTATATCAATTTATTGGGCGACCAACTATCCAAAATATTTACATACCTGGAAGGTAACTATTAATAGTCCGATGGCTGGCAGATCCTTCCATTTCTTAGCCTTGTCGTATTCGGCAAGGCAAACTATATCTTAAAATAATCTACTTCAACATTAGCATTTTCTTTGTCAATTTAAAATCATTTGCCTCCAGATTATAAAAATAAATGCCTGATGGCATACCTTTGAAATCGAATCGAAAAGAATAAGAACCAGCTTTTTGAGCTTCATTAACCAAGACTTTAAATTGCTGCCCCAGGCAATCATATAGCGCCAGTTTTACTTTTGCTGAACTTTGTAGTTCATAGCTAATAGTCGTAACTGGATTGAACGGATTGGGGTAATTTTGATTAAGCCTGAATTGATCTGGTACGAATGTGCTTTTATCTTGAATCGCAGTCGGGATATTATTCAATTTTAGCGTATCTGATGCAACTTCATAGCCGTCTTTATAAAACTTAGCCAGATAATATTTTTCTTTCCCGGTTGAAATAGAAACAGTGGTACTGATCTCGTCTATCAAGCGATAGCCGCTCGCAGGAACGAAGGAATCACCGATTTTATCAGCAGAATAGTATTTCAAACCGCCATCGGCGATGCTTGAATTGAATTTTATATTATAGCGGGCATAAGTGGAAGTTTTTCTGGCTAAGGTACTGGTGATAATCGGCGCATGAACTGAACCCGTTTTTAGAACTTTCAATTCAGCAATCTTGATAGACTTCACCGCTGTATCGGCACAACTAAATGCAAAACGGATAAATTGAGCTTCAATAGGCGTAATACCTGCCACGGCGAATGCGGCTGCGACTTGCTTATTTAAAGAATCCACTGCCACAGTCCAGCTTGAGTTATCCTGGCTGGTTTCGATTTTATAGCCGTACTTTGCCGATTCATCAAATATAATTTGCAGCATATCAACGGATTCGGCAGCGCCCAAATCGACGACCGCTGCATCGCTGTCCTGACAAGCATAAATGGTTTTTATATCGCCATCCACAAGATAGCCAGGATTTTCTGGCGATAGCGGTGTGAGAACGGTTTTATTTAAAGCCAGGTTCACATCTTTAATTTCCTGAACACTCTTTTGAGTCAGTGACGAATAAATAACTTTTGCCATTTCCCAAACGCCTTCGATGTTCGGATGAATGCCATCGTAAAGAAGGCCGCCTTTGTCACTAAAAAAGGTATAGAGGTCGATGGTTGGTGCATTTTTTTCCTGGGCAACCTGTTTAATCATGGGAACAATTTCATTTAGGATGACAGAATCCCTGATGTCAAATTTATCGCTAAAAGACTTCATCGGCAGACAAACATAAATATCAGGATGTGATTCCAGAGCGCGAAAGGTATCTATCAATGCTTTATAATCCTGAACAAATTCATTTTTATATATCCAATTGTACGGCTTAGAATCATTGGTGCCCAGTTTTATGATGACCACATTGGGCTTAAACGCCAATGCCGCAGAGAATGCCAGCTCTTTCCAGTATGGATAATCTCCCTTTTTTAACAACGTTCGCCCCGAACACCCGAAATTTCCGACATTATAATTGGTGCCCAATAAAATACCAAGCTGGATTGGATATGAATTTTGAGCGACTGTCGGATAAATGCTCTCATTCGTAATGCTGTTGCCGATGCAAGCGATTCGGATTTCCTGTGCCTGTGCTACAGCGATCAGGCTGATGACTAAAATAATAATCAATACCAGATTTTTCATAATCGACCTCGATATTTATTCAATAAAAATTTATTTATTGCAGATCAAAATTATATTTGTTGCAGGTTGATTTTTAATAGACCCTCCGTCATTGCAGGGGACGAAGCAATCAAACAATTTTTTGGCATTTAAAAGATTGCTTCGCTTGGCTCGCAATGACAGCATTCTATGGAATTCTTACCTTTAATCAGCATATCTTTTTATTGCAGAAAAATTTTTATTCATCATTAGAAAGAAGATAACTTGAGCTGATGCTCAAATCATTATCGCCTGAATTAGTGCAATGATTTTTTCTGGCAAATCAAATAAATCGCATCAGCTCAAGTCGGTGAATACAACAATTATCTCTGCAAAACTAATTTCTTTGTTTCTGAACGATCACCAGCTTGTAATCTGTAAAAATAAATTCCGCTCGGTAATCCCTTTGCTGTCCATTTAATTTGATGCTCACCTGCGGGTTGAACCGTATTTACTAATCGAGCCACTTTCTGACCAACGAGATTAAAGACAGTCAAAGTGAGAAAATCGCTTTGGGGCAACCAGTAGCTTATCGTCGTCGTTGGATTAAACGGATTGGGATAATTTTGAGCTAATCGAAACTCGTGAGTTATGGCAGCATCTGAGGATTTCACCCCAGTTGCTATATTAAGTGTTTCAGCTGGTCCGACGCCAGCGGTATCAGGATCAGTTGCTGGAACATAATCGGGATTGGTGGTGAGTACAATTTTGTCAACTTTGAAAGCTTGCTCACGCATATACAGCTCAAACACATGAACACCCGTTCCGCCGACCTCGATCATGGCTTTTCCATGATTGCCTTGCGTACGATTTAACCAGTGCCATACATCGATATAATCTTGAGTCATCGTGGTTAATGGTTCACTGCTGGCTTCGGTAATCAGCGTATCGAGTCCAAACCAGATGGAATCATCATAGCCATCCTTGTGGGCATTGCGAACCCACACATACACCGGATCATCGCTGACAAAATTAATGCTGTACTCCAACACCGGCGCATAATCCTGGGCATATGTGTAAGTCTTATTCGCCGTAAATGATGGATCCTTTGGTAACGCCTGCATGGCACAAGCACCTGAATAATCTAAAGGATCATAAACAATATTCCACATAGCCGTATCCGCTACCGATGGCCTTATATTAGAAAAATTCTCCGCTTCCATCACCACCAGTCCATCGGGGCCGGTCTGCTGTTTAAATTTCGCTTCTTTGGGTGCAACGAGTGTTTCAGCCGGTCCGACGCCAGCAGTATCGGGATCAGCGGCTGGAACATAATCGGGATTAGTGGTAAGTACAATTTTGTCAACTTTGAAAGCTTGCTCACGCATATACAGCTCAAACACATGAACACCCGTTCCGCCGACCTCGATCATGGCTTTTCCATGATTGCCTTGCGTACGATTTAACCAGTGCCATACATCGATATAATCTTGAGTCATCGTGGTTAATGGTTCACTGCTGGCTTCGGTAATCAGCGTATCGAGTCCAAACCAGATGGAATCATCATAGCCATCCTTGTGGGCATTGCGAACCCACACATACACCGGATCATCGCTGACAAAATTAATGCTGTACTCCAACACCGGCGCATAATCCTGGGCATATGTGTAAGTCTTATTCGCCGTAAATGATGGATCCTTTGGTAACGCCTGCATGGCACAAGCACCTGAATAATCTAAAGGATCATAAACAATATTCCACATAGCCGTATCCGCTACCGATGGCCTTATATTAGAAAAATTCTCCGCTTCCATCACAACTAGCCCATCGGGCCCACTCTGCTGTTGGAATTTAGCGACCTGCGCAAAGCTAACGCTCTGAATCATAAATGCTGACAGCGCGAGAATAAATAGCGCGCATAGTGATTTTGTAATTTTTGACATCTTGGTTCTCCTTGATTTTTAATACTGCTTAGTTAAATACAAATTTTATCGGCTTATCGGATGTTATGAGCCAACTTTTGGAGTGAATCCGCCAAGGCGGATTCATACGTTGATACAGTCAACGCACTCCAAATTGCATGAAGTTTTAAATCTGACCACGTAGAGTTAAGTGATAAAAAAATACCAATTTTGTTGCACTAAATAGTTCTTTTTCTCTCACCTCCTCTCATTTTAAATTCGTGGTTTATCATCATTCTTTTAAAAAGACTCTTTGAAAAAATGTAGCTTGTTATCACCTCCTTAATCATTGGGCTTTTGCATCATTAAAGCTTGTTGTTTGAAATCAGCGTGAACATTAGACTATTTGATGAGAACCAGTTTTTTGACGCAAACAAATCCGCCAGCTTCTAATTTATAGAAATACACGCCAGCCGCCAGATTAGAGGCGTTAAAAGTAACCAGATGATTGCCCGCTTCATATCTTGCATTGGCTATCTCTGTCACGAACTCACCAGACAGATTCACCAGCACGAGACGAACATTATCTCCTGCTGGCAG
>JAEAME010000416.1_pt1 | contig 44523 bp, 34 predicted proteins | sample 8958731 | NCBI WGS metagenome assembly JAEAME01 (sample SAMN16933194, study PRJNA681113) | bioreactor sludge metagenome | isolation source: anerobic bioreactor sludge (Control) | place: India:Bengaluru | collected 2018-10-24
GCGGCCCGCGCTTCGCGGGCGCAGCGGACCGCCGCCGGGCCCGCGCCGGCGGCCCCGCGCCCGGCCCCGGCCGCCGAGCCGCGGCGGCGCGAGAAGCCGAAAGACGACGACAGCCTGTTCGCTCTGCCGGAGGACCTCGACCGCTTGAGCCGCGAGACGCCCAAGGCCCGCCGGCCGGCCCCCGTGCCGGTCCGCCGCGAGCCCGCCGGCGAAGCGCGTTTGGACGCCGCGACCGACGAGCTTCTCAAGAACGTCCTTCTCGAGCACATGGCCGCGGCCAAGACCGTGGTGGCCAAGCCCGCCGGCGGCAACGGCAACGGGAACGGCAACGGCAACGGGACGACCGACATCGACAAGTTCCTGAAGTCCGCCCTGGCCGACCTCGACCTGACCAAGGAAAAGGTCAAGGTCCCCAAGACGGCTCCCCTGCCTCCGCCCGCGGTCAAGGCCCAGCCCAGGCCGGCGCCTGTCCCGCCCGCCGAGCCCCGGCCGAAGCCGACGCCGCCTCCGGCCCCCGCGCCGGCGTTGGAAACCAAGCCGCGTCCGGCGCCGCCGGTCGTCTCTCACGGCCCGGCCGCTCCCGCGGCGCCCGCGGCCGACATGAAGAACACCCTGACCCCGGGCGATCCGGGGTCCGACATCTCCCCCTTCTTCAAGCCGGAAAAGCCGCGGCCCGAGCCTCCGGCCGAACGGCCCCGGCCCGCGCCGGCGGAGAAGAGAGCCGCCCCGGCGCCCGCGCCCCGGGAGACGCCCCGCCGCGAGCCCGCCCGGACCGAAGCGGTCCTGCCCGAGGCGGCCCGGAAGGACGAACGGAAGCGCGAAGCCGAGGCCCTGGCCTCGACCGACATCTTCCAGGACGTCGGCGGGGACACGGAGAAGAAGGGTTTCCCCAAGATCGCCCTCATCGGCATCGGGATCGCGGCCGTCGCCGCCCTCGGCTTCGTGCTGTTGCGCCCGAAGCGGCCGGCCCCCGTGCAGCCCCCGGCGCAGCGGACGGAAACGAACCTGGCCGCCTCGAACGTCCCGGCCGCGCCGGTCGAGGAAGCGCCCGCGCCCGAAGCCAAGCCCGCGCCGGTCAAGCCCAAGCCGCAGCCCAAGGCCAAAACGGCCGACCCCGGGGAGGCCGCGGCCGACGCTATACTGCCGACCCAAATGCCCGCGGCCGCCCTGCCGCCGCTTGCGGCCGCCGCCAATCCCGGGACGGCCAGCGGACAGAACCCCGCCGGCACCGTTCCCGCTCCGGTCGAGGCCCCGGCGGTCAAGACGGCCGAGGCCGACAAGCCGGCCGCGGACCCGGCGGCCGGGGCCGCCCAGGGCGCCGCCGGGAACCAAACCGCCGCCGCGCCGGCGCCCGTCCCCGCGACGCCCGTCCGCGAGGGCGACCTGGTCGAGCTGGGGACGGTCACGGAGCTGCCGAAGCTCCTCAAGTCCGTCAACCCCATCTACCCCTCGGCGGCCCAGCGCATCGGCCTGGGCGGATCGATCACGGTCAACGCCCTCATCGACGAGCGGGGCAACGTCATCGACACGGGCATCCTGAAGGGCATCCAGGATGACAACGGGCTGGGCAAGGCCGCCGAGGCCGCCATCCGGAAGTGGAAGTTCCAGCCGGCGACCAAGGCCGGCGTCGCCGTCAAGGTCTGGAAATCGTTCGTCATCGTATTCAAGCCGGAAGCCGACCCGGCCAGGAGCATCGCGTAAAGGAGCCGCACATGGGTCTCAGCAAGGAACAAGAGGATCTCTACAAGAAGACGATGTCCGAGGTGAAGAACCAGCTGGACCATCTCGACGAGGAAGTCGAGAAGGAGCTCCAGAAGGTCCGCAAGCGCCTGGCCGAGCTGCAGGAGTCCAAGAAGTCCCTCAAGATGGTCTACGAGGGCACGGCCAAGCTCCTCGGCATCGAGCTCGAGGTCGAGGAAGAGTCCGAGGACCAGGCCGCCTCCATCGCCAAGATGTGAGCCGGCGCCCGGCAGCTCCCGCCGCGCGATTGACAGCCCTTCCGGCGTTCTGGTAATCTCGGCGGAGCATGTTCGCGCTCCTCGGGATCTTCTTCGGGCTCATGGCCTCCGTGCCGCTGGGGCCGATCAATTTCTTCGTCGCCTCCCAGGCCCTGAAGCGCGACCTCCGCCATGGCCTTCTAGCCGGGCTGACGGCCTCGTTCCTCGACGCCGCCTTCTGCTTCGTGGCCCTGGCCGGCTTCTTCAAGATCAAGCTCAACCTGCCGCCCTACGCCATGTCGGTGTTCAAGGCCGTGGCCGCGGTCATCATCCTCCTGCTGGCCCGCAAGATGCTCAGGGACTCCAAGACGTTCCGGCTGCCGGAGGACCGCGACCATGTCCCGCCCGCCTCCCCCAAAGCGGTCCTGGGCGTCGTCCTTCTCTACATCAGCAACCCGACCCTCTACATGTACTGGATCTTCGTGGCCGGCATCGTCACCGGCCACAACCTGCTGGGCTCCAACCTGGTCCGCTACGGCACCTGGACCGCCGTCGTCTTCGCCGCCGTCGTCGGGCTGACCTCGTTCGTGTGGTACTTCGGGCTGGTCCGGTTCATCAGCTACCACCAGCGGCGCATCAAGCAGGAGACCTTCCGCAAGATCCTCTATGTCCTGGGCCTGATCATGGTCGCCTTCGCCATCTACACGCTGGTCCGCATCTTCGTTTGAGGCCATGACCAAGCGCGAGCGGGTCGAGCGGGCCCTGGCCTTCGAGCCGGTCGACAAGATCCCCTTCGTGCCCGCCGTCTACGAGCACAAGGCCCGCCTGATCGGCCGGTCCCCGTCGCAGGTCGCCCGCAGCGGCGACCTCCTTCTCGAAGCCCTCGAAAAGGAGCTCGAGCTCTACGATCCCGACGTCCTGACGGTGGGGCTCGACGTCTACAACGTCGAGGCCGAGGCCGCCGGCTGCGAGGTCCGCTGGTTCGGCGACGCACCCGACGTGCCGGCCGTGGCCGGTCCGGTCCTGAAAGGGCCGGACGGGCTGGGCCGCCTGCGGCGACCCGACCCCGCGCGGGACGGCCGCATGCCCCTGTTCGTCGCCGCCGCCGCCCGGCTGGCCCGGGACCGGGGTCGCGACCTCGTCGTCCGCGGCGCGGTCACCGGCCCCTTCTCGCTGGCCTGCGCCCTGGCCGGGACGGAAGATCTGCTGGTAGCCACGGTCGAGGACCCCGGCTTCGTGCGCCGCGTCCTGGACTTCGCGGCCCGGGTGGCGGTCGATTACGGCGCCGCTTTTCTGGCCGAGGGGGTCGAGCCGGTCCTGTTCGATTCCAAGGCCACGCCGGCCGCGGCCTCGCCCCGGGTCTTCCGCGAATTCGTTTTGCCGGCCTACCGCGACCGGGTCGTCCCCGCCTTGCGCGCGGCGGGCGCCGGGAGCCTGCCTCTGATCATCGGCGGCGACACGACCCCGATCCTGGAAGACCTGCTGGCGACCGGCGCCGGCCAGCTCCTCTGCGACGCCGGGGCCGACCTCGACCTCTTCGTCCGCAGGTGCGCCGAGGAGAAGCGGGGCCTGCGGGCCAGCGTGGACGCCCGCCTGGTCCACACCGGCCGGCCGGGCCGGATCCGCGAGGAAGCCCGGGGCCTGCTGTGGCGGCTCGTCGGGCGGGCCGGCGTGCTGTTCGGCTGCGGGGTCGTCGCCTACGACTGCGACCCGCGCAACGTCCTCGCCCTGCGGGAGGCCCGGGACGAGTTCGCCCGGTCCTAGCCGGCGGGCCTCGTCTCGATCCGCACCGCCCGCGCCGCCCGGCTCCCCTGCCGGCGCAGCAGGGCCTCGACCCGGCCGGCTTCGACGGCCGTCGTCGTCCCGACGCCGGTGGCGCAGACCGCGCCGCAGGCCGAAGCGTAGACCAGGATGTCCTTCCAGGCCGTCGCGTCGGGCCCTTCGGCCGCGCCGCCCCGCCGGCCGAGCCGGCGCTCGAGCCGGAGCAGCACGCCGGCCGAGAAGGCGTCGCCGGCCCCGGTCGGGTCGACGACGCGGACCGCGAAGGCCGGGGCCCGCAAGACCGCGCCGGGGACGGCCGCGACCCATCCGTCGCCGCCGCGGGTCACCAGGACGTTCCGGGCGCCCAAGCTCTGGATGCGGAGAGCGGCCCGGACCGGGTCCGGCTCCCCGACGAAGGCCCGGGCCTCGTCGGCGTTGCAGTGGAACACGTCCGTCCAGGGCAGGGCCGGGCGGAGGCCGTCCCAGGACTTGCCGTACGGGCTGACGACGTCGACGAAGGTCAGGGCGCCGCGGCGCCGGGCCGCGCGCAACACCTTGGGCAGGTCGGCGTCGAAGCGGCCGAGCAACCCGACGCCGCCGGCGTAGAAGACGCCGGGGCGGTGGCGCTCGACGAGCTCCAGGACCGGGGCCGCGGTCATCTCGGCGTTGGCGCCGGGGTCGGCGTGATAGCGCCGGTCCTCGCCGCGGGCGACCAGGATGAGGTCGAGCGAGGTCGCCGCCCGCCGGGCCGGCACCGGCGTCGCCCGGATGCCGCGGCGGCGCAGCTCGCGGGCCAGGTAGGCGCCGAAGACGTCCCGGCCGGCCGGGAAGACGGTCCGCAGCCGGCCCGGCGGCAGGCCGAGCCCGACCAGGTCCGCCGAGACGTTGCAGGCGTGGCCCCCGATCGAGGGCCGGACGGAGCAGAAGACGAGCTGGCCCGGCCGGGCCAGCCTGTCGAGGCCGCTGCCGATCATGTCGACGACGGCGATGCCGCTGACGAGGATCACGGCGGCCTCCTTCCCCGGGATCAGGCGAAATGGAGCTTGAGCTGGTCGACGCGCCGGCCGATGTCGATCCGGCCGCGGCAGCGGGCGACGCACGTCCCGCACGAAGCGCAGGCGTCCAGGCCGCGTCCGGCCGGCAGGGCGGCCAGGGTCTCGCGGGCCTGGAAGACGTTCGGGTAGCCGAGGTACATGTGCGCCCGCATCAGCGCCGGCGTGTCCACGCCGGCCGGGCAGGTGCCGGCGCAGCCGGCGCACTGGACGCAGCGGGCCATGGCCAGCCGGACGTTGCGGTCGGCCAGGAAGGCCTTTTCCCGGTCGGTCAGGGTCAGGTCCCGGGCCACGGCAATGTCCTCCTCGAGCTGGGCGAAGGTCGTGAAGCCGGGCACGGCGCAGGCGAAGGCCTCGTTGCGCAGGGCCCACTTGAGCACGGCCGTCTGGACGATGGACCCGCCGTAATAGGCCTTCTGGTCGGCCGGCAGGTCTTCCCGGTACCAATCCTGCATGCACTGGGTCTTCATGGCCACCAGCCCGATGCCCTTGGCCGCCGCGGCGTCCAAGGCCTTCTTCAGACGCAGGTCGTCCTGCATGGCGTAGTTGTAGGCGATGAGCAGGACTTCGTAGTCGCCCGAGACCGCCGCGTCCTCGAGGCAGGCGGCCATGTTCGCATGGCAGGAGAAGCCGGCGAAGCGGATCTTCTTCTGGTCCTTGAGCTCGGCGAAGGCCTCCAGGAAGCCCGGCCGGCGGGCGTCGGCGACACGGGCCACGTCGTGGATATAGAGGATGTCGACATAGTCCGTTTTGAGGCGGCGCAGGCTGCCCTCGAAGGTCCTGATGAAGGCCGCCTTGAGATCGGCGGCCGAAAGCGACTCCCGCTGGGCGGGCGGGATGTTGGCCTTGGTGGCGATGACGGACTGGGAGCGCCCGCCGAGCTCCTTGAGGACCTTGCCCACCATCTCCTCGTTCTTGCCCCGCCAGTAGCCGGCCGCCGTGTCGAAGTGGCGCATGCCGAGCTCGTAGGCGCGGCGGACGAGGTCGGGGTTGTCGGCGTTCATGACCCCCATGTTGACGACCGGCAGGACCAGGCCGGTCTTGCCGAGCGGCCGGGTCAGGAGGGGCTTGGCCGCCGGGGAAGCAGCGGGCTCGGATGACCGGGCCGCGGCCGGACGGGCCGGCCCGCCGAAGACGGCCGCAGCGCCGGCGCCGGCGAGGGCCGTGGAAATGAAGTCCCTGCGGTTGATCTTCTTCGCCATGGAGGCCTCCTAGCCGAAGGGTCCCGGCCGGCGCCCGAGGGGCCCGCGGCCGTGCCGCCTTATTCTATCCGACCCCGGCCCGGAAGCCAACCGCCGGGTGAACCTTCGGCGGCCGGCCGCCGTATAGTACAGCGAGGAGACGGACGATGACCAAATTCCTTCTGTGGCTCATCCTGCTGGTGTTCTGTTGGCCGCTGGCCCTGCTGGCCTTGTTCCTGTACCCGATCGTCTGGCTCCTGCTCCTCCCGTTCAAGCTCCTGGGCATCACCGTCGGCGCCGTGCTCGACCTCTTCAAGGCCGTCATCACCCTGCCGGCCCGGCTGTTGCGCGGTCCCGGCCGGGCCTAAGCCGCCCCCGGGCGGCCGCCTCGCCGCCCCGTTTGCTTTCCGGCCCTCCGAATCCCTATAATCGGGGCCATGGAAGTCCGGGAACATTTCTACGCCGACGACCCCTCGCGCGGGCCGGCCGACGCCAAAACCACCCTTCGCGACGTCGACTATTTCTTCCTTGGCAACGGGCTCATCCAGGCCGCCGTGCAGGCCGCGCCGGCCGGCGACGGCACCCCCCTCGGACTGCTGGTCATGGACCCGGAGCGGCTCGGCCCCAAGCGCGCCGCCCTGACCTTCGACGCCGCGTCCGGCTTGGCGGCCACGGCCCTGACGATCGTCGATCGCGGCCGGCGTCTCGCCGCCCGGCCCGGCGCCGTCCGCGCCGGCTGGCGGCGCGAGGCCGGGGAGCCGCAGGTCGAGGCCGTCTGGCGGTCCGGGCCCTATCGCGTCCGTGAGTCCTATTCCTGTCCGGACCCGGCCGCCGCCCGCTTGGTCCGCCGGGTCTCGGTGACGCGCTCCGCAGGGGGCGCGCCGAGGGTCCGGCTGGAGACGGCCGTGCCGGGCCGCACGGCCGGGACGGAGATCGTTTTCCACGGTCCCGCCGCGCCCGACGTCCGGTTCGAGTACCGCCTGGCCGCGGCGGCCGCCGGCCCCGTGGTTCGTCTGCGCGTCGCTTCCGGCCCCGGCAAGAACGGCGCGTCATCCGCCTATTGGAACGCGACGGCCCAGGTGCGTTGCCACGATCCGCTGCTCGACCGCTTCTTCGATGCCGCCAAGGTCCAGCTCCGGGCCGCCACGGCGGCCTCGGGCCGGCTCGACGGCAGCATCTGGCAGTACAATCTCGAGTGGATCCGCGACCAGTCCCTTATCGCCTTGTCCCTGGCCATGTCCGGGCAGGCCGGCCTGGCCCGGACGATGCTGGCCCGGCTCCTCCGGGACTTCATCGGCGACCAGGGCCAGCCCATGGACTCGAGCCGCTTCCGGCCCTGGCAGGAAAGCGAGCTCGACCAGAACGGCCTGCTGCTCTTCGCCCTCGAGTCCTACGTCAATTGGACGGGCGACCTGGACCTCGTCCGCGACGCCTGGGACCGCGTCGCCGCGACGGCCGATTTCCCGCTGCGGCCGGCCTTCCGCCATGGGCCCTCGGGCCTGATCTTGAACCGCCGCGAGTTCTGGGAGCGGCACGGCGCCCACGGCCTCCAGCCCGGCATGGAGCTGGCCCACCAGCTCTTCGTGTCCATGGGCCTGGCCGCCGCCGGACGGCTGGCGTCCCGCCTGGGCCGGAGCGACCGGGCCCGGGCCTGGAGCGAAGCGGCCTCGCGGCTGCGCACGGCCATGCTCAAGGACCCGGCTTATTCGCTCGTCGAGGCCGGCCGGTTCGTCAAGCGCCGCGGACCCGACGGCCGGGTCGAGCGGGCCATCCGGCCCGAGCCGGGCACGGACCTGCCCCGCCAGGCCCCGCTCTTCGGCCCCGGCCGCCACCTCCTCGATCCGGACACGGCGGCCGTGCTGCCGGTCGTCTGGTCGTTCGTCGAACCCGGCGGCCGTTTGGCGGCCCGGACGCTGGACGCCATGGAGACGCTCTGGGACCAGCGCTGGTCGGGCGGCGGCTACGGCCGCTATCACGTCACCTCGGAGCCCGATTCGCCCGGCCCGTGGCCGTTCGCCTCGCTCTTCGTGGCCCGGGCGGCGCTCGAGGCCGGCCGGCCCGCCGCGGCCCGCCGCGTCCTCGACTGGCTCGGCCGGGTGCCGGGCCGGCGGGCCGCCGCATGGTTCGAGTTCTACGGCCCGCGGCCGGTGCCGCCCTATCCCCAGGTCGGGATCATCCCCTGGACCTGGGCCGAGATGATCGCCCTCGTCGTCCACCACGCGCTCGGCGTCCGCCCGGGCGAGGACCTCGTCTCTCTGCGTCCTCGGCTCCTGCCGGGCCTGGACCGGATGGAGGCCGACCTGCCCCTGCGGGGCGGCCGGCTCGAGCTCCAAGTCCGTCGGGCCCGCCGCGGCGAGGAGCCGCGCTTCGAAACGGGCCGCCGCCGGTCCGCCTACCATCCCTACGGCTTCGGCTTGGAGCCGCCGCGGCGCTCCGAGCGGATCCTCGTGCGCGCCATCCTCCCTTAGAAAGGACCGCCCATGCCCGTCCGCAGAGTCCACCTCATCGCCAACGCCCACATCGATCCGGTCTGGCTCTGGGAATGGCAGGAAGGCGCCGGCGAGGCCCTGTCGACCTTCCGCCAAGCCGCCGAGTTCTGCGAGAAGCGCCCCGGCTTCGTCTTCTGCCACAACGAGGCCGTCCTCTACGCCTGGGTCGAGGAGCACGAGCCGGCCCTCTTCCGCCGCATCCGCCGTCTGGTCCGCCAGGGAAAGTGGCACGTCATGGGCGGCTGGTACATCCAGCCCGACTGCAACGTCCCCAGCGGCGAATCGTTCGTCCGCCAGGCCCTGATCGGCCGGCGCTACTTCAAGGCCAAGCTCGGCGTCGAGCCGCGCACGGCCGTCAACCTCGATCCCTTCGGCCACACCCGGGGCCTGGTCCAGATCCTCGCAAAAAGCGGCTACGCGGCCTACCTCTGCTGCCGGCCGGGCAACAAGGAATGCCCCCTCCCCCGCGACGAGTTCGTCTGGGTCGGCTACGACGGCTCCGAGGTCCTGGCCAACCGGGCCTCGGCCCATTACTGCTCGGTCGGCGGCCAGGAGCGGGCCCGGCTCGAGAAATGGCTGGCCGAGAACCCCGAAGGCGACCTCGTCGTCCACCTCTGGGGCATCGGCAACCACGGCGGCGGGCCGTCGCGCAAGGACCTGGACGACCTGGACGCCCTGGCCCGCGAGCGGCCGGACCTCGAGCTCGTCCCGTCGACGCCCGACGCCTATTTCGAGGACCTCGAAAAGCGGCGCTCGAAGCTGCCCCGCCGGGCCCAGGACCTCAATCCCTGGGCCGTCGGCTGCTACACCTCGATGGCCCTGGTCAAGCAGGGCCACCGGCGCCTCGAGAACGAGCTGTTCTCGGCCGAGAAGATGGCCACCGCGGCCTGGCTCCAGGGGCTCATCCCCTACCCCCAGGACGAGCTGGCCGAGGCCCAGCGCGACCTGGCTTTCGTCCAGTTCCACGATACGCTGCCCGGCTCGGCCATCGCGGCCGGCGAGGCCGGAGCGCTGCGGATGATCGGCCACGGCCTGGAGATCCTGTCGCGGCTCAAAGCCAAGGCCTTCTTCGCCCTGGCCGCCGGCGAGCCCAAGTCGGCCGCGGACGAGATCCCCATCTTCGTCTTCAATCCCCAGGCCTATCCGGTGCGGACCCTGGTCGAATGCGAGTTCGAGCCCTGGGAGCCCAATTTCGGCCCGTCGGCCTGGGACCCCAAAGTGTACGCCGCGGGCCGGGCCCTGCCGGCGCAAGCCGAGAAAGAGGACAGCAACCTTAGCCTGGAATGGCGCAAGCGGGTCGTCTTCGAGGCCGAGCTGGCGCCGGGCCGGTTGAACCGCTTCTCCTGCCGGTTGGAGAAGGCCCCGGCGACGACGCCGGCCAAGGCGGCGGTGGAGGACGGCGCGGTCACGGTCGAGACGCCCGATCTCACCGCCTCCGTCAACGCCGGGACCGGGCTTCTGGACGTCTTCAAGGCCGGCGGCCGGGACCTCCTCGCGCCCGGCTCGTTCCGGCCGCTGGTCGTCCGCGACAACGCCGATCCGTGGGGCATGAAGGTCCGCGGCTTCCGGGCCGTGGCCGGGAGCTTCGCCCCGGCCTCGCCCGAGGATGCGGCCCGTTTCGCCGGCCTGCGCGAGGGCCGGCTCGAGCCGGTCCGGGTCATCGAGGACGGCCAGGTGCGGACGGTCGTCGAGGCCATTCTCGCCTACGGCTCGTCGCGGCTCCTCCTGCATTACAAGATCCCCAAGCGCGGGACCGAGATCGAGGTCGCCGCCCGCGTCTTCTGGGCCGAGCGGGACGCCATGCTCAAGCTCGGCCTGACGCCCCGGTTCCGGGCGGCCCGGTTCCTGGGCCAGGTGGCCTACGGCGCCGACGAGCTGCCGTCCAACGGCGACGAGGCCGTGGCCCAGAAATGGCTGGCCCTGGCCTCCGAGGCGGAGGGGGCGGCCCTGACCGTGATCAACGACGGCACGCACGGCTCGGATTGGGACGGCACGGAGCTGCGGCTGTCGCTTCTCCGCTCGCCGGCCTATGCCGCCGACACGTGGGAGGACAAGCTGGCGGTGGCCGGCGACCGCTTCATTCCCCGGCAGGACGTCGGCGAGCGGACGTTCCGTTTCTGGCTCAACGGCGGGCCGCTCCGGGAGCGCCTGGACGCCGTCGACCGCGAGGCCCTGGCCCGCAACGAGGCGCCCTACGTTCTGGCCTACGGCCCTCCCGGCGGCGGAAAGACGTCGGCCGCGGGCGTCGTCGTCGAGGGCGACGACGCGGTCGAAGTGACCGCGTTCAAGAAGGCCGAGGACGGCCGGGACGTGGTCCTCCGGCTGTTCGAGCCGACCGGCCGGCCGCGCCGGGCCGTCGTCAAGCTGCCGGCGCTCCGGGCCCGGGCCGCGGTCCGCCTGGGCGCCTTCGAGATCAAGACCCTGCGCTACGAACGGCGGACCAAGGCCTTCGTCGAGACCGATCTCCTCGAAAGGAAGGCGGCCAAGGGATGACCTCCAAGGAACGGGTGGCCGCGGTCCTCGACGGCCGCCTGCCCGACCGGGTCCCCTACGCCGAATTCGCCGTCGATTTCGACACCGTCGAGCGCCTCCTCGGGCACGAGACCTTCCTGCGGGCCAAGGCCAGGTCCCAGATCGCCTTCTGGGCCGGCCGGCACGACGAGGTGGCCCAGAGCTGGCGCGAGGACCACATCGCCCTGCACCGGAAGCTGCCCCTCGACATCGTCACCTTCCCCATGGCCACCTGGGAGCTGCCGCCGCCGGACGCGCCGCCCCCGCCGCGGCGGATCGACGCCACGACCTGGGAGGACCGCCAGGGCCGCGTTTACAAGCTGTCCGAGGCCACCCAGGACATCACCTGCGTCCACGACCCGGTCCGCGACGCCCGGGTGTTCACGGCGGCCGAGTTCGAGGCCGACCCCGAACCGGTCCGCCGCGACGAGCGCTCCTGGGCCATCCTCGACGCCGTGGTCCGGGAGTTCAAGGACGAAAAGTACATCGCCGGCCCGTCCGGGGGCTCGGTGGGCATCGTCCTGCTGGGCGGCCTGGAGCGGGGCCTGCTCGAGCTGGCGGCCAACCCGGACGCGGTCCGGGCGGCCACCCGGCAGCTCGTGCGCCGCGCCGGCGCGGCCGACGAGGTCCTCGTCCACCCGGACGCCGACGCCGTGCTCTGGGCCGACGACCTGGGCTTCAAGACCGGGCCGCTCGTCGGCCCGGCCATGTTCCGGGACTTCTTCTTCCAGGCCAACCGGGAGCGGGTCCGCCGCGTCAAGGACCGCTTCGGCCTCAAGGTCCTCCAGCACTGCTGCGGCAACATCAACCTGCTCCTGGACCAGTTCGTGGACATCGGCTACGACGCCTACCAGTCCATCCAGCCCACGGCGGGCATGGACATCTGCCGGCTGAAGCGCCAGATCGGCGGCCGCATCACCCTGTGGGGCGGGGTGGCCGTCGAGCACCTCGTCGGCGGCACGCCGGACGACGTCCGGGCCGACGTCCGCCGGGCCATGGCCTGCGCCAAGCCGGGCGGCCGCTTCATCCTCGGCGCCAGCCACAGCGTGGCCGTCGGCACCCGCTACGACAACTTCATGGCCCTGCTGGACGCCCACGCCGAACTGTGTCAGTATTGACGCCAAGGAGGCGTCGATGGGCGAGCCCGTGTCCCTGGTCATGGTCGGCGTGGGCGGCATGGGCGCCGTGTATCTCCAGGCCCTGCTCGAGCGCCAGGACGAGGGCCTGTTCCGCATCGCCGGGGCGGTCGATCCCCAGCCCAACCGCTGCAAACAGTATGTCGAGATGCGGGCCATGGGCGTGCCCTGCTTCGTCAGCCTCCAGGACTTCTACCGGAACCGCAAGGCCGACCTGGCCGTCCTCTCGTCCCCCATCCAGGTCCATATGCCCCAGACGACCTACGCCCTGGCCAAGGGCAGCCACGTCCTGTGCGAAAAGCCGGCGGCCGGGACCATCCAGGAGCTGCGGGCGGCCCTGGAGGCCGAACGGGCCTCGGGGCGCTGGGTGGCCGTCGGCTATCAATGGTCGTTCAGCCCGGCCGTCCAGGCCCTCAAGGCCGACATCCTGGCCGGCCTCTTCGGGGCGCCGCGCAAGCTCAAGTGCCTCTACCTCTGGCCGCGCGACGAGGGCTACTACGCCCGCAACGACTGGGCCGGCCGCAAGCGCGACGCGGAGGGGGCCTGGGTCCTCGACAGCCCGGTCCAGAACGCCATGGCCCACGACCTCCACAACATGTTCTACCTGCTCGGCCCGGAGACGGCGCGGAGCGCCCGGCCGGCGGCGGTCGAGGCCGAGCTCTACCGGGCCAACGCCATCGAGAACTTCGACACCGCCGCGGCCCGCATCCGGACCGAGGCGGGCGTCGAGATCCTGTTCCTCGTCAGCCACGCCTCGGCGGCCGACCGCGGCCCGGTCGTCCGCTACGAATTCGAGAAGGCCGTCGTCCGCTGCGACAGCCGGACCTCGGGCCTGTGGGCCGAGTTCCCGGACGGGACCCGGAAGGACTACGGCCGGCCCGACGCCGAGCCCATGGCCAAGCTCTGGCAGTCGATCGCCGGGGCCCGCGAGGGCGGCCCGCGGCCGCTCTGCGGGCTCGAGGCGGCGGCCAGCCAGACGCTGTGCGTCAACGGCCTGCAGGACTCGATGCCCGAGATCCGCGATTTCCCGGCCGGGCTGGTCCGCTCGGTCGAGGGCCCGGCCGCGCCGCGCTCGGTCGTCGAGACGCCGGGCGCCCGGCGCCGGGTGGTGGACGGGCTCGACGAAGCGTTGGCGGACTGCTACGATAAAGAGAAGCTCCCGTCGGAGCTGGGATTGGCCTGGAGCGCCAAGGGCACGCCGATCGACCTGACCGGGTACGCGGCCTACCCCTCGCGCTAAGGCGGACAGGACGGACACGATGCAGGTCAGGATCGAGAAGATCGTCTATCCCGGCCGGAGGATGGCCCTCCTCGAGGGCAAGGTCGTCTTCACCGACCGCGGCCTGCCGGGCGAGACCGTCGAGATCGAGGTCTTCAAGGACCGCCGCAGCTATGCCGAGGCCCGGACGGTCCGCATCGTCGAGCCGTCGCCGGCCCGGGTCGAGCCCCGCTGCGGCCATTACCTGGCCTGCTCGCCGTACCAGGACATGGACTACGGCCTGGAGATCGAGATCAAGCGGGCCCAGGCGGCGGAGATTCTGTCGCGGGGGCTCAAGCGGCCCTTCCCGGGGCTGCGGCTGACGCCGTCGCCCGAGGTCTGGGGCTACCGGAACAAGATCGGCCTGCGCGTCCTCCGCGAGGAGGGCCCGGCCCTGTTCGTCTATCATGAGCCCGGCGAGCGGGACTCGTTCCTTCCGGTCGACCGGTGCTACCTCGCGCCGGACCGGACCAACGACCTGCTGGCGGCGCTGCGGGAGACGATCGAGGCCGGGCCGCTGAAGACGGTCGAGGCGGTCGAGGTCCGGACCAGCCGCTGGAGCGGCGAATCGCTCCTGCTCTGCGACCTGGACTCGGAGGCCGAGCGGGAGGCCGCGGCGGAGGCCTGGCGCGGGCTGCGCCGGCCGTTCGGCCTGGTCGGCGCGGTGGCCTCGATCTTCGACGGCCGGCGGAGCCGGGACGAGCGGCTGTTCGGGCGCGACTTCATCGAGGAGCGGGCCGGCGGCCTCGTCTTCCGCCTCGGGGCGCGGTCGTTCTTCCAGACCAACGTGCCCGTCCTCGAGAGCGTCTTCGAGGACGTGGCCGCGGCGGCCCGGCTCGGCGGCGACGAGACCGTGGCCGACCTCTACTGCGGGGTGGGGACCTTCGGCCTGTTCCTGGCCAAACGCTGCCGGGAGGTCTTCGGCGTCGAGCCCGAGCCCGGCAACGTCGCCTTCCTGAAAAAGAACCTGGAGCTCAACGGCGTCGGCAATTTCGCCGTCTGCGAGGGCACGGCCGAAGAGTGGCTGCCGGACGTCCTGGAGCGGGACCCGGCCGTGGTCATCCTCGATCCGCCGCGCCGGGGGGTCGACCCGGAGATCGTGGCCCGGCTGGTCGGCGATCCCGTGGCCCGCCTGCTTTACCTGTCCTGCAACCCGACGACGCTGGTGCGCGACCTTCAGGGGCTCGACCAGGCCTACGAGGTCGTCGACGTCCATGTCTACGACTTCTTCCCCCACACGCCCCACATCGAGACCCTGGCCGTGCTCGAACGCCGCCGTCCCGTCATCACCTCCCTCTGATGGGGGGCACAATGCCCTGTCCCTGCTTTTCCGCCTGAAGAAAGGTCGGGACACAATACACCTCTTGGCCGGACGACCCTCCCCGCGCGTGTCCCGGAGCCGCGATGCGCGGCCGGCGGCGATTATGATAGAATCGTGCCCATGGCCGCCGGTCCCCCCGTCGATATCCGCGATCTGACCCTGGCGGAGCTGCGGGCCGGCCTCGAGGCGATAGGCGAAAAGCCCTTCCGGGCCGTCCAGATCTTCGATTGGCTGTACAAGAAGAGGGCCTCGCGGTTCGAGGACTTCACCAGCCTGCCCAAGCCCCTGCGGGAGAATCTGGCCGCCCGCTATGCCCTGGCGCCGCTCGAGGTCGCCGACAAGCGCGCCTCGCCCGACGGGACGACCAAGTTCCTGTTCCGCCTGCGCGACGGGCAGCACGTCGAGACCGTCCTCATCCCGTCCAGCCGGCGCCTGACGGTCTGCCTCTCGACCCAGGTCGGCTGCAAGTTCGCCTGCGCCTTCTGCGCCAGCGGCCGCCACGGCTTCAAGCGCAACCTGGCCCCGTCCGAGATCCTCGGCCAGGTCCTGGCCCTCGACGAGGCCCTGGGCCGGGACCTGACCAACTACGTCTTCATGGGCATGGGCGAGCCCCTGGACAATTGGGGCAGCGTCGAGAAGGCCATCCGGATCATGAACGCCCCGGAGGGGCTGGCCATCGCCGCCCGCCGCATCACCATCTCGACGGCCGGGTTCGTCGACGCCTTCGAGCGCCTGGCCCGACTCGACCTCCAGATCAACCTGTCGATCTCGCTCCACGCCGTCACCGACCGGCTGCGCGACCGGCTCATGCCCATCAACCGCCGCTTCCCGCTCGAACAGCTGGTCGACGCGGCCGAGGCCTACGTCCGGGGCGGCGGCCGGATGATCACGCTCGAGTACATCGTCATCCGCGGCCTCAACGACTCGCTCGACGACGCCGACGGGCTGGCCGCCATCGCCCGGCGTCTCCGGGCCAAGGTCAATCTCATCGCCTACAGCCCGGTCGAGGGCGCCGCTCTCCGCCCGCCTTCGGAGGCCGAGATGGCGCGCTTCCGGCGCTGGCTCGAGGAGCGCAAGGTCAACGCCCTGGTCCGGCTGTCCAAGGGCGCCGACATCGCCGCCGCCTGCGGCCAGCTGGCCGGGCGGTTCCTGCAGAACCCGGGCCCGGGCCCGGACGGGAGGACCCCATGACGCCGACGACATCGCGCCGACCGGCCCGGTCCGCCATCGCTGCGGCCCTGGGCCTGGCTCTAGCGGCGGCCGCCGCCTTCGCCGCGCCGGCGGCCAAGGACGCCCGGCGCTTCTTTCCCAGGGCCGACCTGATGCGCATCGGCGTTTATTACTATCCCGAGCAATGGCCGGCCGCCCAATGGGAGCGCGATCTCCGGCGCATGGCCGAGATGGGCTTCGAGTTCACCCACTTCGGCGAGTTCGCCTGGGCCTTCATGGAGCCGGCCGACGGCCGCTTCGATTTCGCCTGGCTCGACCGGGCCCTCGACCTGGCCGCCCGAGCCGGCCTCAAGGTCATCCTGTGCACGCCGACGCCCTGCCCGCCGGCCTGGCTGGGCGAGAAATTCCCCGAGATCTACCTCGTCGGGCGCGACGGCCGGCGCCTCGAGCACGGCACGCGGGCCAACGGCTCGCTGGCCAACGACGTCTTCGTCCGCTACTCGCGGCGCATCGTGGCCGAGCTGGGCCGCCGCTACGGGCAGGACCCGCGCGTCTGGGGCTGGCAGCTCGACAACGAGCCCTGGGGACCGCCGGACTACAGCCCGTCGGCCCGGCGCAAGTTCCAGGCCTGGCTCGAGCGCAAGTACGGCACGGTCGAGGCCCTGAACGCGGCCTGGGGCGGCGCCTTCTGGAGCACGCGGTACGACTCCTTCGCCCAGGTCCTCATCCCCAACGAGGGCCTGTCGGGAGAGGACGCCTTGAGCCCCCACGCCGTCCTGGATTTCCGGCGCTTCACGGCCGACACGCAGGCGGCGTATCTCAACCTCCAATACGACGACCTCCGGGCCCGGATCCGGCCCGAGCAGTGGATCACGACCAACTACATGAACGTCACGGACTCGGCCGACCCCTGGCGCAGCGACCGGCTCGATTTCCTGTCGTTCACCATGTACCCCGTGCGCGGCGAGGCCAACCTCGGCCCGCTCGGCTTCCGGCTCGGGTCGCCCCACCGCATGGCCATGGCGGCCGACTACTACCGCTCCTTCGCCGGCGTCACCGGGGTCATGGAGCTCCAGCCCGGGCAGGTCAATTGGGCCCGCGTCAACCCGCAGCCCGAGCCGGGGGCCGTGCGCATGTGGCTCTGGCACGCCTTCGGCGGCGGCCTGTCGTTCGCCTGCACGTACCGATACCGGCAGCCGCGCTACGGCAGCGAGCTCTACCATGCCGGGATCGTCGGGCCGGACGGCGTCACGCCGTCGCCGGGCGGCCGGGAGTTCCTCCAGGTCATCGGCGAGATGAAGGAGCTGCGGCGGCTCTACGATCCGGCGGCCGGGAGGCCGGCCGGACTGGAGGCGCGGCGGACGGCGTTCCTGTGGAGCCAGGACGCCTTGTGGGACCTCGAGACCCACAAGCAGACGGCCCTGTGGGACACGCGGGACCACCGCTTCAAGTGGATGGCGGCGGTCAAGGCGGCCGGCGCGCCGCTCGATTACGTCGACGAGGACGCCGATCTCCGGGACTGGCCGTTCCTCGTCGCTCCGGCCTATCAGCTGGTCGACGCGGCGCTGGTGGCCAAATGGACGCGTTACGTCGAAGCCGGCGGGCACCTCGTCCTGACCTGCCGCAGCGGCCAGAAGGACAAGGCCGGGCAGCTGTTCGAGAAGCCCTGGGCCGGGGCCATCGCGCCGCTCGTCGGGGCCGAGATCGAGCTCTTCGACGGTCTCCTCGAGAGCGGCCGGGGGCTCGTCCGCATGGGCGGGCGCGGCTTCGCCTGGAACCGCTGGGCCGACGTCCTGAAGCCCGCGTTGGGGACGGAGACGCTGGCCGTCTACGCCGACCAGTTCTACGCCGGGAAGGCGGCCGTGGTGACGCGGCGGCTGGGGCACGGCACGGTGACCTACGCCGGCGTCGACACGATCGACGGGGAGCTGGAGCGGGAGATCATGCGGACGGTCTACGGGCGGGCCGGGGTCCGGCCGGCGGCCTATCCCCCGGGCGTGTACGTCGAGTGGCGGGACGGCTTCAACGTGGCGGTCAACTACTCGTCGCGGCCGTACGACGTCCCGGTCCCGGCGGGGGCCCGGATCGTCGTCGGGGCGAACCCCATCAGCCCGGCCGGCGTCCTCGTTTGGCGGTAGGCCCGATCAGCGGATGTTGACCATGAGCCAGAGCAGGAAGACGATGACGCCGACGAGGGCCCAGCAGCCGGCGAAACCGAGGACGTCGACGAGCCGAGGCTTCATGATCTCCCAGTTCGAGCCGGGCTTGAGCTTGCGGGCCTCGATCTCCTCGTAACGTTCCACGGCCCGCCGCAGCGCCGCGGCCTCCGCCTCCGGCGTGGGCTGAACGGGGGTGTGGACCTTGGCGAAGAAACGGTCCAGATCGGTCTTGGGCACCGGCTTGCTGAAGGCGCTGAAAAGAAAGAGCAGCAGGAACGGGAACAGCGCGTCGAAGGCGAACCGCGCGGCGCTCAACTGGGCCTTGGAGCAGCCGGTGAAATCGATCCCGAGCCAGCTCAAGACCCAGATCTCGGCATGAAAGCGGCCCAGGCCGATCTTGGCCGAAGCCGGGTCCCCGGGATCGACCCGGACCACCTTCTCGAAGAAGACGCCCTCCGGCGGGCTGGTGTGGTCCTTGCGGATGATCTCCCCGACCGCCGCGGCCCGCCCCGCATCGACGTCCTCCCGCACCGCCGGCACGGTGATGGGCACGGTCCTGGCCCGGGTCTCCAGCAGATAGCCCGGGCGGGTCCGGGCCCACTCGAGCGACTGGAACGCGTTGGGGATGACGGCGTAGACGGCGAAACAGATCACGACCTGGGCGATGACGGCCGGCTTGGTCACCCGCCGCCACAGGAAGCCCAGCCAGATGGCCGCGCCGAAGATGGCCGGCAGCGAGATGAAGTACTTGAACATGTCGAGCAGGTTGCCGATGAACAGGGCCACGCCGACGCCGCCCACCAGGGTCACGGCGATGGCCGCCCGCCCGACGTTGAGCAGGTGGCGGTCCGACTTGGGCTTGACGAAGGGCTGATAGAGGTTGCGGATGAACAGGGCCGAATAGGACACGCTCGACCCGGCCAGGCTGGACATCTTGGCCGACAGCACGCCGGCCATCATCAGCCCGATGGCCCCGGGGAAGAGCAGGTCCATGGTCATGTGGCCCCAGATGAGGTCGGGGTCGTGGAGCCGCCCGGCGTACAGCGCGATGGCCAGCAGGCCGGTCAGGGCCCAGAAGATCATGATGAAGCGCTTGAAGAACATGCCCCCGATCATGCCCACCCGGGCCGTCGTCTCGTTCTTGGCCGAACCGGCCGTCTGCATGCCGGTGGCCACGGCGATGATGGAGACGAGGTTGGCCAGGACCATGGCCAGGATCGTGTACCAGGCGTACTCGCTCGTGGCCGCCGACCCGAACAGCCGGAACATGTAGTCCGGCACCGCGGCGTGGAGGCCGGCGAAGCCGCCCACCCGCTGGAGCCCGATGGGGATGAGCAGGAGCGAGAAGGTCGTCAGCAGGATGCCCTGGAGCACGTCGGTGATGGCCGCGGCCATGAAGCCGCCCATCATGGTGTAGACGGCGACGATGACCGTGTAGATCAGGTAGATGGAGACCGAGTCGGTGTAGGAGATGAAGGCCTTGAGCTCGCCCTTCTTCTGCCGCTCGCCGAGCTCGGCCAGGCGGGCCGCCTCGGCCGGGTCCAGGACGGCCTTGTCCGCCTTGGCCTGCAGGGCCCGGTACTCGGCGAACAGGTCGACGCTCTGGCGCTCCTGGACCGTGTATTTGGCGGCCGGCTTGGGGGTCAGGGCCATCATGGTCTTGGCCGCCACCATGTAGCCGGCCCCGTTGCCGAGGAAGGCCATGAACAGGGTGAAGACGGCGAAGGCCGCGCCCAGGAAGCGGCTCTTGAAGCGCTCGGTGAAGAAATCGCCGATCGTCACCAGCCGGACGCGGCGGAAGAAGGCCGTGGTGAACCAGTAGAACGGCGTCAGGAACAGGACCAGGTACTGGATCCACATGCCGCCGACGCCCTGGCGGTAGACCTCGCGGGAGACGACGACGGCCTGGTCGGCGTTGGTCGAGGTGCCCAGATTGAGGAAGAACTGGTAGACCTTGCCGAGGCGGCGCCCGGCGACGAAGAAGTCCTCGGTCGTCTTGGTCTTGCGGGAGGCGCGCCAGCCGAGGTAGAGGACGAACAGGACGAAGGCCAGGACGATGGCGAAATCGACGACGTTCAACCCGAAGATGGTCATGCCCTGCCGCGGCGCCGAGGCCGGTCCCCCACCTTAGAAGTTCCCGGAGTACTTGAGCCAGAGGTCGTCGCCGAGCTTCCAATAGGCCTGGACGGCCTGGATGGCCAGGCTGTGGCAGTAGCTCGTGATCCTCTCCCGGAACCTCTTGGCGTCCTTCTTATAGAGCTCCAGGGCCTCCTTTTCGAAAGCGGCCTGGTCGGCGAAGGCCTTGTCCTCGATCGGCCTCCAGACCTTCTCGATGTCCTGCGACATCTCCTGGTAGCGGACGTTCGCCAGCCGGCTGACCGTCCGGAAGGCCCACCAGGCGCACTCGCGGCTGAAGGCCCAGCGGCCGTCGACCATATACGAGGCCGGCATCTGGGCGATCCCGATGTAGAACGGCAGGTGCGGCGTCGTGGCCGGGTTGTCGTAGCCGAGCCAGACGACGCCGCCGAGCGGCCCCGGCAGCCACTCGCGCGACTGGGTGATCTGGAGGTAGGTGGCCGCGGGCGAGCAGATGGTCCGCTCCCGCTTCAGGCGGAACAGGGCCAGCGTGTCGCCGTTCATGAACGGCGTCGCCACCGGGCTCTTGACCGTCTCGCCCTTGCGGTTGACCGCGGTCAGGGTCCGGGTCATGTCGTAGTCGGTGCCGCCATAGGTGTCGCGGAAGATGGCCAGCAGGTCGGCCACGCCGACCTTCTTCTCCGGCTTGACGGAGAAGGGGTAGTTCTCGGATTCGGGATTGAGCCGCAGCGAGGGCGCCAGCAGGCTCAAGACCCGCCACTCGCGGCGCCGGCAGTAGAGGCTGGTCCGCGAATCGGGGTTGTAGGCGTAGGTGAAGTCGAAGGGCTGGCCGCTCGCCTTGGACCAGAAGCCCTTCTCCTCCGCCAGCGACATGACGTTGGCCGAGGCCATGTAGAACTCGGCGTCGGCCAGGTCGAGCGTGCGGATGCGGCCGGCGTTGGCCGAGACGCCGATCTCGTCGTCGGGGACGCGCCGGGCCGCCCAGACGGCGCCCTTGGCCCCCTTGCCCGGCCCGTGGATCTCGAAGTGCCAGACCTCCTTCGGGTCGGCGAAGGTGAAGCACTCGCCCCAGTCGTTGTAGCCGTAGGCCTTGGTCAGCTCGTCGGCGACGCGGATGGCCTCGCGGGCCGTCCTGGCCCGCTCCAGGACGAGCCGGTAGAGCTCGGGCGCGTCGATGATGCCGTTCTCGCTCGTGAGCTCGCGCCGGCTGCCGATCGTCGTCTCGCCGATGGCCAGCTGGTGCTCGTTCATGATCGGGTAGGCCGCGTTGAGGTAGGCGTAGGTCTCGGCCACCTGCGGGATCTCGCCCGTCTCCAGCCGGTCGGGATCGGCCGGTCCCTTGGTCCTCTTGGGATCGTAATAGACCTTGGCCATGGCCCCCGGCTTGTGCTTCATGTTCGGGACGATGGTCATCCAGGTCCGGTCCGTACCCGAGTCGCAGGAGTGGGAGGTCATCGTCGAGCCGTCGACCGAGGCCAGCCGCCCGACCAGGATGCTGGTGCAGGACTCGAACTCGGGGGCCGCCGCCGGCGAGGCCGGGGCCTGGGCGGCCGGCAGGGCCGACAAGGCCAGGGCCGCGGCCGCGAGGGTCAGGAAAGACAAGAGTCGGCATCTCTTCATCGCGCGTCTCCTTGGAGCCGGTTATAGCATGCGCCGCGGACGCCGGTCAAACAGAGGCCGCGGCCGGAGCTTCCTTGACCCGCAACACTTGACGCGGGGAAGCCGGACGGCCCGGATTAAGGAGAAGACAGGGATGGGTCCGAGGGCGATGACGCGCGGCGGCGGGGGGCCCCCCGCCCGCGCGCAGGCGCTGATGCCGAAGAGCCCTTTGGAGCGCCGAGCACGGCCGGGGGGTGACGCCGAGAGAGGAGTCGCCCGAGGACCCAACAGCGCGAACGTTGTATTGGAACGCCGAACGCAGGGCCTCAACTGTCACTCTGATTGACGCCCCGGGGCGTCTCTGCTATAGGATGGCCTCATGTTGGACGCCGCCGCCGCTCCGCCCCGCGCCCTCGGCGAGATCCTGGCCGCCGGCTCCGGACTGGTCTGGGCCGTCGCCGTCATCCTGTTCCGGATCAGCGGGCGCCGCATCCATCCCGTCGGCCTCAACCTCGGCAAGTGCGTCCTGGCCCTGGCCTTCATGGCCCCGACGCTGGCCCTGCTCGGCGAGCCCCTGGCCCCGGCCGTGCCCGCCTCGACCGTGGGCCTGCTCCTTGTCAGCGGCGCGCTCGGCATCGCCGTCTCGGACACCCTGTTCTTCTTCGCCCTCAACCGGCTGGGGGCCAGCCTGACGGCCATCGTCGACTGCTTCTACAGCCCCTTCGTCATCGGGCTGTCGTTCCTGCTGCTCGGCGAGCGCCTGAGCCCGGTCCAGCTGGCCGGGGCCGCCCTGGTCGTGTCGGCCGTCCTGACCCTGTCCAAGGAGGGCAAGATCGAGAAGATCGGGCGGCGGGACCTCGTCGTCGGCGTCGGCGCCGGCATCCTGGCCATGTTCTTCGTCGCCTTCGGCATCGTCATGGTCAAGCCGGTGCTGGGCGGGGTGTCGGTCTACTGGTCGACGTTCGTGCGCATCATCGGCGGCGCCGCGGCCCTCGTCCTCCTGGTCCCCTTCCTGCGGAACCGCCGGGCCGTCCTGGCGCCCCTGCTCGAGCCGCGCAACTGGAAGGCCCTCGTCCCGGCCTCCTTCTTCGGCTCCTACCTCTCGCTCATCCTATGGATGGGGGGCATGAAGTACGCCAAGGCCTCCGTCGCCGCCGTCCTGAACCAGCTGAACACGATCTTCATCGTCGTCATCGCCGCCCTCGTCCTCAAGGAACGGCTGACGCCTTGGAAGGCCGCGGCCGTCGGCCTGGCCCTCGTCGGGGCCTACCTGGCCGCCTGGCCGTTCTGACCGCTCACTTCGCCGGCCCGGCGGCCAGCCGGACGTCGGTCCAGACGACGTGCTGGCGGGTCCGGGGATCGTGCGAGAGATAGGCGCCGCCGCCGCCGCCCGTGTCGTTCTGGTAGTTGCCCAGGGAATCGTCCAGGCCGCGGTTAGCGGCGGACGCGCCGCGGTTTCCCGCGGCCATCATGGCCCGCTTCATCTCCGCGGTCAGGCCGCCCCAGTCGAACCCGAGCCGGAGCGTCTGGCCCGGCTCGGCGCCGACGCCCCCGGGCTGGTTCGTCCGGGCCAGGGGGACGCGGAACTCGTAGACGATCCGGCCGGCCTGGGAGCGGGTGCCGAAGGCCGGGGGCTCGGTCTCCACGGCCGGGTCGGCCGGGGCCGGGACCTTTTTCGCATTGATGACCTCGGCCTCGAAGACGAGATACTCCCTCTTCTGCCGCAGCTCCGCCTTGCGGGCCTCGGTCAGCGTCTCGCCCCGCTTCTCCAGGCTCTCGATCAGCCCGTCGGCGGTCAGGCTCTTCTTCAGGAAGTGCACGCCGCGGTCCTTGCCCTTCTTGCCCGCGGCGGCGTAGAAGATCTTCAGCCCCGTGGCCTCGATCGACGAGGCGGCCTGGGGGGACTTGAAGACGAAGAGGACGTACAGGTTCCGGCCGTCGTTGCGGACCGCGTACTCGGCCTTCGAGCCCGGGTCCGTGCGCAGCGCGACGCCTTGCCAGTCCTGGTCCAGCCCGTCGACCTTGACGGGCGCCGCCGCCCAAGCGCTGTCGACGATCTTGGCCGCGTCTTTGGGGTAGGCCAGAACGGCCAGCGCCGCGGCGGCCGCCAGAAGGACGAACGATCTCGCACCCGTCCGGATCATGCCACACCTCCTCGGGCCCTGCGGCCCGTCCTTATCATACGCCGGCGGCCGCGTCCGCGCACGGCCGCTCAAGCGGCGGTCTCGTTCCAGGCCTCGAAGACGGCGGCCACGTTCTCCGGCCGGGCCCCGATGCCGAACTCGCATTGGGCGATGACCCCGCCCCGGCGGTCGAAGGCCCGGCGCAGCCGGCCCACCGCGGCCCGGACCTCGTCCGGGGCGCCGCGGGCCAGCAGGTGCTGGCGGTCGACCTCGCCCCAGAAAGCGAGACGCCCGGCGAAGCGCCGCCCCAGGTCCTCGATGTCCATGCAGAACACCTGGGCGTTCAGGGCGTCCACCCCGATCTCGACCAGGTCCGGCAGGATGGCCGCGATGTGGCCGTCGGAATGCATGAACAGGTACTTGCCGTTCCGGTGGGCGATCTCGGCGTAGGCCCGGTAGAGGGGTTTGAACAGCTCCCGCCACAGGGCCGGCGAGATGAGCAGCGCGTTCTGGCTGCCCCAATCGTCGGCGCAGAACAGGGCGTCGACGTCCGTGTCCGCCCAGAGACGCATCTCCTCGAGATAGAAGTCCTGGATGCGCTCGATGAGCCGGAAGAGGGCGGCCGGCCGCTCGGCCAGGTCGACGTAGAGGTTCTCCGGCCCGCGCAGGAACTGGAGGAGCTCGAAGGGCCGGACGATCGTCCGGGCGTAGACGAAAGCGTCCGAGCGGGCGCAGAAGTCGTCGACGGCGCCCCGGTCCACGGTCAGCCGCTCCCGGGGCTCGCGCAGCCGGCCGAGATCGTCCCAGGCCGGCAGCAGCGGCTCCTTGACCTCGCCGATGATGCCGGCCTGCCGGCTCTCGAATCGGCAGCCCCACTCGTCGACGAAGGTGCCCGTCTCGTACTCCTCCCCCGCCGTTCGCAGCGGCTGGCGCAGGAAACCGGGGGCCATGACCAGGTCGTCGGGGAAGCGGCGGCGGATGGCGGCCAGCTCGTCCGGCCAGGTCCGCTCGGCCCAGGGCAGGGTCCACAGCTGGCGCGGCGTCCGCTCCGGGGCCCGGAGCTCGAGGGCGTCGACGACCAGCTGCCGCGGGGTCATCGGCCGGCGACGAGGCGGCCGATCTCCTCGACCGCCGAGGCCGCGTCGGGGGCGTAGCCGCGGGCGCCGATCTTGTCGGCGTAGTCGCGGGTGACCGGCGCGCCGCCGATGACGACCGGGACGGCCAGCCCGTCCTGGGCCACGGCCTCGACGACGGCCTTCATCTGGACCATGGTCGTCGTCAGCAGGGCCGACAGGGCGATGACGCCGGCGCCGTTGGCTTTGGCCGCCTCGATGTACTTCTCGGGGGCCACGTCGACGCCGAGGTCGATGATCTTGTAGCCGTTGCCGCGGAGCATCATGGCCACGAGGTTCTTGCCGATGTCGTGGAGGTCGCCCTTGACGGTGCCGATGACGACGACGCCGCGGGGCCGGACCCCGGCCTTGGCCAGGTGGGGCTCCAGCTTGGCCAGCCCGGCGTTCATGGCCCGGGCGGCGACCAGGACCTCGGGGATGAAGACCTCGTTGTTCTTGAACTGGACGCCGAGGCGTTCCATGCCCGGGATGAGCCCCTCGTTGAGGATGGTCCCGGCCGGCGTGCCGGCGGCCAGGGCCCGGTCGACGAGGGCCTCGACTTCGGCCTTCTTCCCGGCGATGAGGGCGTCCTGCATCTCTTTGAGCATCTCTCTACTCCTCGCCAAAAAATGCGCGGCCTCGGCGGCCCCTCCTCAACGGACGAACGGAAAGCTGATGAAAGCCTGGATGACGGAGTTCCGGGCCGGGCCGCCCGACAGGGCGTCGAGCGGCGTTTCGGACGGCCGGCGGACATCGACGAGCCCGGCCAGATAGCGGACGTGGAAGACGAGGCCCAGGCCGCGGCGCGGCTTGGCGATCGTCCAGGAAGCCTCGAAGGCCAGGCCGAGATCGGTCTTCCTGAAGCGGTCGGTCACCTCGCGCTCGTAGCGCAGCACCCGGCCCGTGTCGAGCTCGGCCTTGAAGCGCTCGCTGGCCGAGCTCAGGAAGCTGATGACGGGCCCGGCGCCGAGATGGAACCGGCCCAGGCGGTACTTGACCAGGACCGGCAGGTCCGTGTACTGGAGCGCCAGAGCCGAAGCGTCCGGGTCGGCGAACGCCTTGTCGAGCGCCGGGTCGCCGGTCCAGCTGAAGGGGATGCCCGAAACGCCCTTGCGGGAGAACGGCGAGATCTCCGGCACGAGCGACAGCCGGCCGGTCAGGCGGATGGTGGCGGACAAGCCGACGTTGAAGCCGCCGGTGCGCTCGGTCCCGGCCCCGGCCCCGGCGAGATAGGCGACGTTCAGGCCCAGCTTGAGGCTGAAGTAGAGCTTCTCCGACGCGACGGACGGCCCGGCGATCTGGCTGACGATGGACGATTGGGCCCGGGCGGCGAGCGGGGCGAGGCCGGCCAGGAGCAGGAGCGAGGCGAGCGCCTTCTTCATAAGGACGGTAGGATAGCCCAAGGTCCCGGCCATTTCAAGCCCGGTCTCTGGTCTGTCAAGCCGTCCCGAAACCTGTTAGAATGAGGCCGCCGGACGGAGCCATGCGCCAGCTCAAGGTCGGAGTCGACAGCTACAGCCTCAAGCCCCTGGGCCTTTCGCCGTTCGAGCTGCTCGAATGGGCCGTCATGAACGGGGCCGACGGCGTCCAGTTCTCGGAGGTCAACGTGCCGCCGGGCACGGCCGTCGACCGGCCCTTGCTCGAGGACCTGCGGAGCTACGCCGTCGAGAACCGCCTCTACGTCGAATGGGGCGGCGGCGAGCACATCCCGCTCCACCTCGACACCGGCCGGCCCAAGGACATCGCCGCCTCCAACCGGCGGGCCGCCGAGCAGGCCCGCTTGGCCGGGTCGGCCACGGTCCGTTCCTGCTCCGGCGGGCTGATGCGCTGGACCAAGGGCGGGCCCTCGACCGCGGACCTGCTGCGCCTGACGGCCGACTCCCTCCGCGAGCAGAAGGCGGCCTTCCGGGACGCCGGCGTCATCCTGGCCATCGAAACCCACTTCGAGTTCACCTCCTTCGAGCTGCTGCGGCTGTTCGAGATGTGCGGCGCCGTGCCGGGCGAGTACCTGGGCATCTGCCTGGACACCATGAACCTGCTGACCATGCTCGAGGACCCGGTCCTGGCGACGCGCCGGCTCCTGCCTTGGGTGGTGACCACCCACATCAAGGACGGCGGGCTGGCCCTGGCGCCGGAGGGGTTCGTCTCGTTCACGGCCGAGGCCGGCAAGGGCGTCGTCGACCTGGCGGCCATCGTCGAGATCCTGGCCGCCGTCCATCCCCACGTCGCCCTGACCGTCGAAGACCACGGCGGCGACTTCCTCATCCCGGTCCACGATCCCGGCTTCCTGGCCGAGTTCCCGGACTTGGCCGTGCCGGAGCTCGTCCGGCTCCAGGCGCTGGCCGGGCGCACCCGGGCCCTCATGGACGCCGGCAAGCTGGCCGTCCTGCCCCGCGACCGCTGGCCGGCCGCCTGCGAGGCCCGGGTCAAGCGGGACCTCAAGGCCGTCCGGCGCCTGCTCGGCGGGCGGGAGTAGCCGGCCATGGCCGCGCACGACCGCTACCGCTTCCGGGCCGCCTCCGGCCTGCGCGACGCGGCCCGGCGACTGGGCCTCGACGTCCCCTATCGGGACGATCTCTCGGCGCTGCTGGCGAAGTCCGCTTTCGCCGGCCGGACGGTCCCCAACCGGCTGGCCGTCCTGCCGATGGAAGGCGCCGACGCCGAGCCCTCGGGAGCGCCGTCCGCGGCGACGCGTCGACGCTACGAGCGCTGGGCCGCGGGCGGGGCCGGCCTGATCTGGTGCGAGGCCACGGCCGTCCGGCCCGACGGCCGGTCCAATCCCCGCCAGCTCATGCTGACCGAAGGCACGCTCGGCGGCTTCGCCCGGCTGGCCGGGGAGATCCGGGCCGCGGCCCGGCGGGCGCGCGGGCCGGCCCACGCGCCGCTTCTCGTCCTCCAGCTCACCCACTCGGGCCGCTTCGCCAAGCCCGAAGGGACGCCCCGGCCGCTCATCGTCCAGCACAATCCGCATCTCGACCCGCTCCACGACCTGCCGCCCGATGCCGACCTGGTGTCCGACGACGACCTGGCCGGCATCAGGGACGACTTCGTCGAGGCCGCCGACCTGGCCGCTTCGGCCGGTTTCGACGCCGTCGACATCAAGGCCTGCCACGGCTATCTCGTCGCGGAGACCCTGGCCGCCCACGGCCGCGAGGACAGCCGCTACGGCGGGACGTTCGAGAACCGGACCCGGCTGCTCCTGGAGATCGTCCGGCACGTCCGCGAGGAGGCGCCCAATCTGCTGGTGACCTGCCGGCTGTCGGCCAGCGACGCCGTGCCCTTTCCCTACGGCTTCGGCATGGACCCCGACGCGCCCGAGCGCATCGATCTCGCTGAGGCCAAGGCCGTCGCCGGGCTGCTCGTCCGGGCCGGCGTCCGCTTTCTGGCCCTGTCGATGGGCATCCCGGCCTGGCGTCCGCACATCGGGCGGCCGTTCGACCGCCCCGTGCCGGGCGGCCGCCTGCCCGACGAGCATCCTCTCGAAGGCGTGGCCCGCCACTTGGCCGCGGCGGCCGAGGTCCAGCGCTCGGCGCCGGAGCTGGCCGTCGTCGGGGCGGGCTATTCCTGGCTCCGGACCCTCGGGCCCGGGGTCGGGGCGGCCATGGTCGCCGCCGGCCGCAGCGCGGCCTTCGGGCTCGGCCGCGGCGCGCTGGCCTATCCGGACTTCGCCGCCGACCTCCTCGACGGCGGCGCGCTCTCGACCCGCAAGGTCTGCACGACCTGCTCGCTCTGCTCCTATCTCCTGCGCCGCCAAAGACCGGTCGGCTGCGTCGTCCGGGACCCGGCCTTCAAGGGCGCCGTCCGCCAAGGGAGGGACCTATGAACAAGGCCGAGAAGAGGTGGCTGGCCGCGACGGGCGCCGCCTTCCTGGTCATCATGGCCGCCGTGCTGGTCTACACCGTCGTCGTCCGCCCCTGGTTCCCGCACTGGGGCGCGGCCGACCGCGACCGGACCCGGCCCCTCCTCGGCGACGACGCCTGGATCGGCGGCGTCGTCACCGGGACCCGGGCCGTGACCATCGACGCGCCTCCCGACAGGGTCTGGCCCTGGCTCATCCAGATCGGCCAGGACCGGGCCGGCTTTTATAGCTACACCTGGCTCGAGAACCTGGTCATGGCCGGTATCCGCAACACCCTCGAGATCAAGCCCGCCTGGCAAGGCCGCCAAGCCAAGGACATCGTCCGGAGCGTCAAGCCCGGCTATCTCTTCGGCCTGCTCAAAGACAAGGAAGGCTTCACCGGCTGGAAGGTCTCCTTCGTCGCCCCAGGGGAAGCGATGACCCTCAAGAACTGGGGCACCTTCGCCCTCGAGCCCTACGGCGAGGCCGGGACGCGGTTCCTGATCCGGAGCCGGGCCGAGCCCCTGCCCGGGATCGCGGGCAAGCTGGCCCAGTTCTGGCTCCTCGACCCGGCCCACTTCGTCATGGAAAAGCGGATGATGCTGGAGATCAAGCGGCTGGCCGAAGGCCGGCCCGGGCCGCCGGGCTGGCTGCGCGTCCTGGCTGCGGCCGGGTTCGTCGCGGCCGCGCTCGGGACGGCGCTGCTGATCGCGACCCGCCGGCGGCGCCGCTTCTGGCTCCTGCTGCCGGCGGCCTACGCGGCCGCCATCCTGGCCCAGACCGGCGACGCCGCCGCGGCCCTGACCGGCTTCGTCCTCCTGGGCCTGACCGTCGTGGGCTGCTTCTTCGGCAAGCGCTGGTGGATCTATTTCGGCGTCCTGCTCATCGCCGCGGCCGCGGTCCTCTTCTTGGCCGCGGACGCCTGGATCGTCTTCGGCTTGGTCTTCCTGGCCGCCTCGGCCGCTCTGGCCCTCGCGGCCCGGAAAGGACTGCGGGCCCGATGAGGACGGGCCGGGTCCGGATCGGCGGGCGGGACCTGCCCGTCCATTCGCTGAACACGCTGGTCGTCGGCAGCGGGGCCGCCGGGCTCAACGCCGCCGTCCGCCTCCACGAGCTCGGCCAGACCGACGTGGCCGTCCTGACCGAACGGCTGGGGGCCGGGGCCTCGGCCGAGTCCGGCTCCGACAAGCAGACCTACTACAAGCTCTCGCTGGCCGGCGAGACGCCCGATTCGGCCTTCGACATGGCCCGCGACCTGGCCGCCGGCGGCGGCATGCACGGCGACATCGCCCTGGCCGAGGCCCAGGGCTCGCTCGAGGCCTTCTTCCGCCTGGCCGGGCGGGGCGTCCCCTTCCCGTACGACCGGTACGGGGCCTACGCCGGCTACAAGACCGACCACGACCCGCGCCAGCGGGCCACTTCGGCCGGCCCGCTGACCTCGCGCCTGATGTTCGAGGCCCTGGCCGCGGAGGCCCGGCGGCGGCGCATCCCGGTCTTCGACGGCCCGGCCGCGATCGCCATCCTCGTCGCCGGCCGCGGCGCGTCCCGGCGGGCCATCGGGGCCCTGGCCCTCGACCCCCGGCGCGCCGGCGGGCCGAGCCGCGGCTTCGTCCTGTTCAACGCCGTCAACGTCGTCGCGGCCACGGGCGGGCCGGGCGGGATGTACGAACACTCCGTCTACCCCGAGAGCCAGGCCGGCGGGCACGGCCTGCTCTTCGAGGCCGGCGCGGCCGCCCACAACCTGACCGAGTCGCAGTTCGGGCTGGCCTCGGTCAAGTTCCGCTGGAACGTCTCGGGCACTTACCAGCAGGCCATCCCCCGCTACGTTTCGACCGACGCCCGGGGCGGCGACGTGAAGGAGTTCCTCACCGCCTATTTCCCGGACATGGGCGCCCTGGCCGACGCGGTCTTCCTTAAGGGCTACCAATGGCCCTTCGACGCGGCCAAGGCGGCCGGCGGCTCGTCGCTCATCGACGTCCTCGTCCACGACGAAACGGTGGTCAAAGGCCGCCGCGTCTTCCTGGATTTCCGGACCGACGCCTCGGGCGGAGGGGCGCTGGCCCCGTTCGAGCCGGGGTTGCTCGGCCCCGTGGCCCGCGAGTACCTGGAACGGTCGGGGGCCCTGCTTCCGACGCCCATCGCCCGGCTGCGGCGGATGAACCCGCCGGCCGTGGCCCTCTACAAGGACCACGGCATCGACCTGGCCCGCGAGCCGCTCGAGATCGCCGTTTGCGCCCAGCACAACAACGGCGGCTTCCGCGGCTCGATCTGGTGGGAGTCGAGCGTCCGGGGCCTGTTCCCGGTCGGCGAGCTCTGCGGCACCCACGGCGTCACCCGGCCCGGCGGCTCGGCGCTCAACGCCGGCCAGGTCGGCAGCGCCCGGGCCGCCCTGTTCATCGCCCGCAAGCGCGCCGGCGGGCCGCCCGGCGAGCGCGAGTTCGCCCGCGCCGCCGGCCCGGCCGTGGCGGCCAAGCTGGCCCAGGCCGAGAGGATGCTCGACCGCGGCGCCGGCCGGCGGTTGGAGCCCGTGGACTGCTTGGCCGAGATCCGCCGCCGGATGTCGGCCTGCGGCGCCGTCCTCCGCGACCCGGCCCGGGTCGCAGGCGAGCGGGACCGCGCCCGGGCCCTTTATAAAAGGGCGGGACGCGAGCTGGCCGCGGCCTCGCCCCGCGGCCTGGCCGGCGCCTTCAAGGCGGCCGACCTGGCCTTGACCCACTATATTTATCTCGAGGCCATCGCCGAGTACCTGACCCGGGGCGGGAAAAGCCGGGGATCGTACCTGGTGCCGGACGCCGCCGGACGGACGCCCCACCCGCGGCTCGGGCCGGGCTGGGCCTTCCGCCTGGCCGGGCCGGGGGATTTCGTCTCTTCGCACATTCTCGAGGTCCGGCTGGACGGCCGGGGCCGGGTCCTCAAGGACTGGGTCCCGGTCCGGCCCGTGCCCCGTCCGGAGGGCTGGTTCGAGACCGTCTGGGCCGACTTCCGCGCCGGCCGCATCGTCGCCGAGGAGGAATGAACGTGCCGAGAACACAGCGTTCGGCCGCGCCGGCGGCCGTGGTCACCGGGGCCGGCCGGGGCATCGGCCGGGGCATCGTCCTGGCCCTGGTCCGCGAGGGCTACGACGTCGTCGGGATCGACGCCGTCTTCGAGCCCGGCAACCGCAAGGCCGGCCTGTTCGAGGTCAAGGCCCGGGTCGAGGCGCTCGGCGGCCGCTTCCTGCCGGTGGCCGGCGACATCTCGCGGATCGACGATCACGACCGCCTGCTCGACGCCGCGATCGGCGTCTGCGGCCGGATCGACCTCCTGGTCAACAACGCCGGCGTCGCGCCTCTGCGGCGCGCCGACGTGCTGGAAACGCCGGCGGAGAGCTACGACCGGCTCATGGCCATCAACGCCCGGGGGCCCTTCTTCCTGACCCAGAACGCGGCCCGGCGGATGGCCGGCCAGAAGCCGCGCCGGGGCGGCCCGGCGCCGGCCATCGTTTTCATCACCTCGATCTCGGCCCGCGTCTCGTCGACCAACCGGGCCGAGTACTGCGTCTCCAAGGCGGCCTTGAGCATGACCGCGGCCGTCTTCGCCGACGCCCTGGCCGCCAAGGGCATCGCCGTCTACGAGGTCCGGCCCGGCATCATCGCCACAGCCATGACCGCCGGGGTCAAGGAAAAATACGACCGGCTCATCGCCGGCGGCCTCGTCCCGCAGGGGCGCTGGGGCACCCCGGAGGACGTCGGCCGCGCCGTGGCCGCGCTGGCCCGCGGCGACCTCGCCTATTCGACGGGGGCGGTCATCGAGGTCAGCGGCGGCATGAACATCCGCAGGCTGTGAGCCCGGGCGGCTTCGCCCGGCCGGGCCCTTGTGGTATCCTAAGGGCCGAACGGAGGGATCCATGAGCGAACACAAGACCCAAGGCCGCATCTTCTGGGGCCTGTTGCTCATCGTCCTGGGCGTCCTGTTCCTTTTCGACCAGATGGGCCGGCTCGACTTCGGCGACCTCGTCGGCCGCTTCTGGCCGGTCATCTTCATCCTCATCGGCGTCTCCATCCTGTTGAGCAACAACTTCAAGAACGCCGGCTCGGGCATCTTCTTCATCCTCTTCGGCACCTTCTTCCTGCTGATGCGGATGAGGATCTTCGACCGGGCCCTCTGGCACTACATCTGGCCGGTGGCCATCATCGGGGCCGGCTTGTGGATCTTGCTCCGGCCGGCCTGGCGCCCCGACAAGGCCCGGGGCTCGGCCGTGACCGCGGACACGCTGGACATCAAGCAGGTCTTCTCGGGCACCGAGCGGACCGTCGAGTCCCAGGAGTTCCGGGGCGGTCAGGTCGAGGTCGTCTTCGGCTCGGCCGAGATCGACCTGCGGGCGGCCCGCCTGGCCGGCGGCCAGGCGACCTTGAGCCTGTCGGCGGTCTTCGGCGCCATCGAGGTCCTGGTGCCCCGGGACTGGCAGATCGTCCTCGAAGGCTCGCCCGTCCTCGGCTCCATCGAGAGCCGGAAGGCGGCCGCGCCCGAGGCCGCCAGGACGGGCACGCTGAAGGTCCAGGGCTCGGCGGTGTTCGGCTCGATCGAGATCAAGGAGTAGACCGGTCATGCGGAAAGGCCTGTTGTGGACCCTGGCGGCCGTCATCACCGTGGCTTCAGCCGTTTATCAGCGGATGTCGGGGCCGACCTACCCCCTGCGCGTCGGGGCCGGCTTCGGCGGTGCGGCCGAGAGCTTCCGCCTGCCCCGCAGCGCCGAGACGACGGCCGACGCCGTCGTCAGCGTCCCGGCCCCGGCGCCGGCCGAGGGCTGGCTCGATTGGAAACGGTTCAAGACCGACGACGCCTGGACCCGGGTCCCGCTCGTCCGGGAGGGCGACCGGCTGGTCGGGCGCCTGCCGCGGCAGCCCGCCGCCGGCAAGATCGTCTACGAGCTGGCCCTGCTGAAGGCCCCCGGGGAGGCCCCGGACACGCTGCCGCGCCCGGTCGTCCTGCGCTACAAGGGCCCCGTCCCGGGCTGGATCATCATCCCCCACATTCTGGTGATGTTCGCCGGCATGCTCTTCTCGACGGCGGCCGGGCTGGCCGCCCTCGACAAGAAAAGGAACCCGCGGCGCCTCGTCCTCTGGACCGTGGCCCTGCTCTTCCTGGGCGGCTTCGTCCTCGGACCGCTCGTCCAGAAATTCGCCTTCGGCGTCGCCTGGGCCGGCTTCCCCGCCGGCTCCGACCTGACCGACAACAAGACCCTGATCGCCTTCCTGTTCTGGGCGGCGGCCCTGGTCGCCGGCCGGAAGGGCCGGCCGGCCCGGCCGTTCGTCATCGCGGCCTCGCTGGTGACTCTGCTGGTGTATCTCATCCCCCACAGCGTCCGCGGCTCCGAGCTCGACTACTCGCGGATGGAATAGGCCGGGCGAGGCGACGCCGCTTCCGGCCGGCCGCGAGCAATAGGAGGACCCCATGAAACGAACCGTCCCCGTCGTCCTGGCCGTCCTGGCCCTGGCCGCCGCCGTCACGGCCCGGGCCGAGGCCCCGGCCGATGTCGCCGCCCTGCTGCAGAAGAAATGCGCCGGCTGCCACAAAGGCAAAACCCCGCCCCGGGGTTTGAGCTTTGAGGCGGGACGGATCGCCGAGGCCGTCGACCGTCCCAGCGTGGAGGAGCCGGGCCTGAAGATCATCGACACCGCCGCTCCCGCCGCGAGCTACGTGCTCAAGAAGATCCGCCGCGAGGCCGGCCTCAAGGGCAAGCCCATGCCGCCGCTCCAGGCCCTCGCGCCGGCCGAGCTCGCGCTGCTGGAAAGCTGGGTCATGGGCCTGAAGAATGCCCCCGGCCCGGCGGCCGGCAGGCCGGTCGGCCCGGCTACTTCCCGACCAGGGCGACGGTGACCCGCGCGTCTTTGAGATACCGGGCCATGAACTCCCGGGCCAGCAACCGCTCGACGTCCGCAAGGTCCCGCGAGGCAACGGGGACCTCTCCCACCAGGGGCACCTCGATCGTCCCCGCCGTCGAAACGGCATAGGAGCCGTTGAGGGCCGGAACGCCCTCGACCTCGACGGCTACCACATCCCCCGCTTCGAGCTTGAGCACGAACCGGACGGTCACCGTGAAGACGATGGGCACGGCTTTGCCGGCCACGATCGCCGGCTCGTAGACCCACTGCCGGACGGCGTCGATGGCCGCCTGGTCGAGCAGGGGGATGGAGCGCAGGACCATGGAATCGACGACCCGGCCCTCCTGGTCGGCCCGGACGCTCAAGATGACCACGCCGTCGACCCCGGCCTGCCGCGCGGCCTCGGGATAGACGGGCGCGACCTCCTTGATCAGCCGCGGCGGTTTGAGGTCGCCCTCGGCCTTGACCGCGCCGCGGGCGAACGTTTCGAAGGCCTTGGCGAACTCCTGGCTTTTTTCCTTGAGAACGAAACGGACGGTGACCGTGAAGACGACCTTGCGGGCCCGGCCATCGAGGACGAGCGGCTCGTATTTCCATTGCTTGACCGCCTCGATGGCGGCCGCGTCGAGAAGGGGCACGGACCGCAGGATGCGGGCGTCCAGGATGTTGCCCTGTTCGTCGGACTTGGCCTCGAGGATGACGACGCCCTCGACGCCGCCCTTGCGGGCCTCCTCCGGGTAGACGGGGCTGACCTGCTTGACGAGCTTGGGCGGCTGGACGTCGCCGACGGCCCGGACCGCGTCGCCGTCGAATTCCTTCGAAGACTGGGCCCCGACGCCCCCCACGACCCCGCCTTCGACACCGCCCTGGACGCCGCCGCCCACGCCCCCGACGACGCTTCCGACCGAGCCCGCCACCCCGGGCTTCTTCTTGTCGTCCAGACGGAACTGGACGGTCACGGTAAAGGTCACCGGCTGGGGCTTGCCGTCGATGACCATGGGTTCGTAGACCCATTGCTTCAGGGCGTCGATGGCCGCCTGGTCGAGCAGCGGCACGGACCGCAGCACCTTGACCTCGGACACATGGCCGTAGGTGTCGGCCGTCGCCTGCAGGATGACGACGCCTTGGACGCCGGCCTTACGGGCGGCCTCGGGATAGACGGGCGGAACGTCGTGCACGAGCTTCGGCGGCTTGACCTTCTCCCCCGTTTTCAGCACGGCGGAGGCCGCGCCGCCCTTCGCCGGGCCGCCGCCGGCCCCTTCGCCGACCCAACGGGCCACCCTCAAGGTGATGAAGTAGGATTTAAGCTTGCTGTCCTCGAAGCCGAAGACGGCCGCGGTCTTTTCGGGCAGCGAGAATTCGGTGTCCAGGAGGCTGGCCTTGTTCGAAGCGCCCTGTTCGAAGACCTGGATATGGAAGTGGTTGCGCTCGGGCAGGCGGCCCGGGGTGACCATGACCAGGTATTCCTGGCCGTCGATCCGGAACATGTGGAAGGCCCGGTCGGACTGGCCCTTTTCCCAGGCCAGGGTAGCCTCGGTCAGGAGGCCGATGTCCTTGAGGCTGAAGACCTTCTTGATCCCCTCGTCGGCGGCCGCGTCGGCCTCATCCTCGAAATTGGCGAAGGTCACGAACGAGAGGTACGAGGAGGTCACGGCCGGGTTGCGGACGCCGGCGTGATCGCGGCTGCCCTGCAGGATGCGCATCTGCAGCTCGAAGGCCGCCGCTCCGATCTTGGCGGCCTGGCCCCCGTCCTCGCCGGCGGCCCGCGGCGCGGCGAGCGCCCCGGCCCCCAGGACGGCCCCCAGGAACAGGATCCCCAGTGTCTTTTTCATCTCCCCCTCCTTTATGGCGTTCGGCCGGCCCAGACGTAAACGGTGTCCGAGCCTTGCGGCTGATAGACGAAGGTCTGGGCGGGCTCCCCGCCCACGTTGACGTAGTCGATCTGGAACCGGTCGGCCGGAGCGGCGGCCGCCATCTCCAGGCCGGGGCGACCGGCCTCGCGGAGCAGCCAGAACCCGGCCAAAGCGATGACCGCCGCGACCGAGACGGCCAGGGCCCATTGCCAGGCCATCGTCCCGCGGCGGGGCCTCGAAACGATCGCCGGACGCGCTTCGCGACCGATGCGGCGCCACAGGTCCGCCACATCGCCGACCTGGTCGGGGGCCACGAGCAGGCTCCTCGCTTCGTCCCGGCCCAGCAGCCGGGCCTGGCAGCCGGGGCAGCGGTCCATATGGACGCGGATCAGCCAGTCCCGGAAGGGCCGGACCGGGACGGCGGCGTAGAGTCCTTCAGCAATTCTGCAGAAGTTCATGGTCGTTCTCCAGCAGGGCCTTGATCTTGCGCCGGGCGTTGAAGAGATAGACCCGGGCGGTCGAGGCCGAGCAGCCCAGGACCTCGGCGATGTCCGCGGCCGCGTAGCCCTCGTTGGCCCAGAGCGTGAGCGCCGTGCGTTCGCGCGGCGAGAGGGTCGCCAGCAGCTTCGAGGGCAGCGGCGCGGGATCGCCCCGGCCGGGATCGGCCCCCAGGCCGCCGAAGGCCGGATCGAACCGGGCCCGGACCGAGAACTCCGAGAAGCGGCGCTTCTTCCTCAACATGTCCAGCGATCTCCTGTAGGCGATGGTCAGAAGCCAGGTCTTGAACGGCCGCGCCCGGTCGTAGCGGTCGAGGCGCCGGAAGACCTGGATGAAGGTCTCCTGGCAGACGTCCTCGGCGTCCTGGCGGTTGCCGAGGACGTTGAGGGCCACGGACAGGACCAGCGTCCCGTAGCCTTCGACTAGGGCCCGCCCGGACGCGGCGTCGCCGCGCAGGCAACCGTCGATCGTCGCTCGTTCGTCCACGTCGGCTTCGTCCCTTCTTCCACCGAGATTACGCCGGGCCGGCCCGGCCCGTTTAGGGCCCTCCGTCCTCCGTATCCTTTCTACGCCCTTCCGTCCCGCCTGTCATTAAAAAGGTCCCTCCCCTTCTCGAGGCGGCGCCAGGATCAGCCTGGCCGGCCCCCGTTTCCTTTTGACACTCCGCCCCGTCTTTGTTAAAAATGGCCCCAATGAGCGCCCGCCGTCCCGCGCCGTCCTCCGAGGCCCTCGCCGCCCCCGCGGTTCCGGTCGCCGCGTCGCATCCGCTCCGCCGCCCGGCCGGCGAAGACCGCTTCAGGGCCCTCGTCGAGCGTCTCCCCGTCGGCGTCTACCGGACCACCCCCGAAGGCCTCATCGTCGAGGCCAACGCGGCCCTGGCCCGCATGCTCGGCTGCCGCAAGCCCCGGGACCTCTTCGTCCGCAACGTCAGGGACTTCTATGTCCGGAGCGAAGACCGCAGCCGGCACCTGGCCCGCCTGTCCTCCAAGTCCAGGGCCTTCGAGGAGTTCGAGCTCCACCGGGCCGACGGGCGCCGCTTCTGGGCCCGCGACTACTGCCGGGCCGTCAAGGGCCCGGACGGCCGCATCGCCCACTACGACGGCATCCTCGTCGACATCACCGAGCGCAAGACCGCCGAGCGCAAGCTCGAGCTCGCCAACCGCAAGCTGCGGGCCATCAACCAGAAGCTCGAGGGCCTGTCGACCTCGGACCACCTGACCGGGTTGAACAACCGGCGCGGCTTCTTCCAGTTCGGCCTGCAGCAGATGAAGATCGCCAAGCGGCTCAAGAAGGACAACTTCCTGGTCTTCCTGGACATCGACAACCTCAAGGAGACCAACGACGCCCACGGCCACGCAGTGGGCGACCTGCTCCTGCAGGGCGTCGCCGCGGTCCTCAAGAAGACGCTCCGCGAATCCGACGTCGTCGGCCGCATCGGCGGCGACGAGTTCGCCGTCCTGGCCATGCGCTCCCGGGGGCTCGGCGAGCGGGCCCTGCTGGCCCGAGTCGAGGCCGGCATCCGGGCCCACCGCGTCAAGGGCCGGCCGCGCCTGCGCCTCTCGGTCAGCATGGGGCTCGTCCGCGTCGACCCCCAGAAATACCAGCAGCTCGACGATTTCCTGGCCCACGCCGATTTCCTGATGTACCAGGAAAAAAGAAAAAAAGAACGACAAGGAATGACACCATGACCCGACTTCGCGCCGCCCTCCCCCTGCTCCTCGTGCTGGCCCTCCTCGGGACCGGCCTCGCCGCCGCCCAGGACAAACCCGCGGCCCCGGCCGCGCCGGCCGGCCCGCGCCCGATCGCCCTCCAGGACATCCTGGCCTGGAAGTCCATCGGATCGGCTGAGCTGTCGCCCGACGGGACCTGGTTCCTGTACCGGTTGAGCCCGCTCGAGGGCGAAAGCGAGATGGTCCTGCGCCAGGTGGCGGGGAGCCAGGAGTACCGCTTCCCGATCGGCGAGGCGCCCCGCTTCGGGGCCGGGATCCGGCCGGGCTTCTCGGCCGACTCGAAATGGGCCGCCTTTTTCGCCTATCCCGCCGCCAAGGACATGAAGGCCCTGCGCAAGGAGAAGAAGCGGGTCACGACCACGGCGGTCCTGGTCGAGCTGGCCACGGGCGCCAAGACGGAGTTCGAGAAGGTCCGCGGCGCCGCCTTCTCGGGCGACAACCCCGGTTTCGCCGCCTTCCACCGCTACGCGCCCGAAAGCCAGGACAAGGAGAAGGACAAGTGGTCCGGCTCCGACCTGCTGCTCCGGGAGCTGGCGACAGGCAAGGAGATCAACATCGGCAACGTCGCCGAGTACGCCTTCGACAAGGGCGGGGCGCGCCTGGCCCTGCTCATCGACGCACAGGGCCAGGCCGGCAACGGCCTCCAGCTCCGCGACCTGGCCTCCGGCGCGGTGACCTCCCTCGACAACGACAAGGCCTGGTATAAAGCGCTAGCCTGGTCCGAGAAGGGCGAGGCCCTGGCCGTGCTCAAGGGCAAGGAGGACAAGGCCTACGAGGACAAGCTCTGGAGCGTCCTCGGCTTCAGCGGCTTCCAAACGGGCCGCAGCGTTCCCCGCCGGGTGGCCTACGATCCCGCCGGCGACAAGGCCTTCCCCGCCGGCATGACCGTCAGCCCGGACCGGGCGCCGTCATGGACCGAGGGTTTCGACGCCATCCTCTTCGGCATCCATGAGGCCAAGAAGAAGAAGGACGCCGACCGCCAGGAGAACGGCGAGGCCAAGGCCGCGCCGGACGCCGCCGCGGCCAAGGAACCGAAGGCCGCGGAACCCGACGACGAAGACATCCCCGACCTCGTCCTCTGGCACGGGCAGGACAGGCGCCTGCAGTCCCAGCAGCAGGTCCAGGAACAGCGGGACAAAACCTACAGCTACCTGGCCGAATACCGGGTCGAGACCAAGGCCTTCTTCCGCCTGGGCGACGACGATCTCCGCTACGTCGACGCCGCCCCCCGGCAGCGCTTCGCCATCGGGCAGGACAACCGGCCTTACGAGCTGGAGACCAACCTGGTCGGCCGCGGCTTCCAGGACGTGTCCGTGATCGACCTGGCCACGGGCAAGCGGACCAAGGCCCTGGAACGGAACGAGTATTTCTTCGGCCCCCTGTACGACGGGAGCCGCTTCCTCTATTACGAGAACGGCCATTTCTTCACCTACGACATGGCCTCCGGCCGGTCCGTCAACATCACCCGCAACGTGCCGGCCTCGTTCGTGGACGAGGACGACGACCACAACGTCGTCAAGCCGCCGGACGATCCCGTCGGCTCGACCAAGGACGGGCTGAACGTCCTGCTCTCCGACGGCTGGGACGTCTGGTCCGTGCCGGTCAGCGGCGCCGGCCAGGCCGTCAACCTGACGGCGAACGGCTTCAAGGACAAGATCCGCTACCGCCGGCTCCGGCTCGATATGGAGGAGAAGGCCGTCGATCTCCGGCAGCCGCAGTACTTCGCCGCGTACGGCGAATGGACGAAGAAGGCCGGCCTGGCCCGCCTCGACCCCGGCCGCCCGGCGCCCGTGATGCTCGTCTGGGACGACGCCGGCTTCGGCACGCTTCTCAAGGCCCGCAAGGCCGAGGTCTACGCCTACACCCGGGACACCTTCAAGGACTACCCGGATTATTACGCCGCCGACGCGCTGCTCCGGAACGGCCGCCGGCTGACCGAGGCCAACCCCCAGCAAAAGGACGTCCTCTGGTCGAGCGGGGTCATGCTCCTCGACTACAAGATGGACGCCAAGAGCGGGATGGACAAGCCGCTCCAGGCGGCCCTGTTCCTGCCCGCCAACTACGAAAAAGGCAAGCGCTACCCGACGATCGTCTACTACTACGAGAAGATGTCGCAGCAGCTCAACCGCTACGCCCAGCCGTCGGCCAACGGCTTCAACAAGTCCGTCTACACCAGCAACGGCTACGCCGTGCTCATGCCCGACATCACCTACAAGCTCAACGATCCCGGCATGTCCGCGGCCTGGTGCGTCCTGCCGGCCCTCGACGCCGCCGTCGCGGCCGGAGTCGTCGACCGCTCCAAGGTCGGCCTCCAGGGCCATTCCTGGGGCGGCTACCAGACCGCCTTCCTCGTCACCCAGGCCGACTTCGCCGCCGCCGTGGCCGGGGCGCCGCTGACCAACATGATCAGCATGTACAGCTCCATCTACTTCAACTCCGGCTCGGCCAACCAGCCCATCTTCGAGTCGAGCCAGGGCCGGTTCAAGGGCGGCTACTGGGACAACCTCGAGGCCTACCAGCGCAACTCGCCGGTCTACTACGCCGCCAACGTCAAGACGCCCCTCATCATCCTCCACAACGACAAGGACGGCGCCGTCGATTGGAACCAGGGCATCGAGTACTACAACACCCTGCGGCGGCTGAAGAAGCCGGTCATCATGCTCCAGTACGTCGGCGAGAACCACGGCCTGCAGAAGCCGGCCAACCAGAAGGACTACACGGTGCGGATGAAGGAGTTCTTCGACCACCACCTGATGGGCAAGCCGGCGCCGGCCTGGTATACGGAGGGCGTCCCCTATCTCAAGCTCAAGGACCACCTCAAGGAGCGGGCCAAGGACCTCGTGCTCCGGGCGGCGCCGGCGGCGGACAAGGCCGACAAAGCGAAGAAGCCGGACCCCGCGGGCCCCGGAAAATAGGCTCATCTCCCGGGCCCGGCAGGGGACCCTCTCTTCGGCTTTGCTCAGGGCATTGCCTCTAGGTCCCCGGCCCCCCTGGGAGCGGGGAGCGGACTCTTGGAAGCGTACCGGGCAGGATGCGGCTGAGCGCTCGAAGCCGCGATCCTGCGAAAAATCGGAATACAGCGACCCCGCGCCCTAACGGCGGCCGGGCAAGCCGGTCGGCCGGATCGGATTTCGGGGAGAAAAGGCGCCTGCGACCAGCCCGAGGAGTTCGGATGAGAAGGCTGGCTGGCGAGGCGCCAAGGTTTCAAAGGAAAAGGAAGCGGGGCTAAGGAGGATCCCTCTCCAGCCAGCGAATTCATTATAGGGCCGGTTTTTTCGGCTTGTCAATCGGAAAGTGTCCAATTTTGGAAATTCCCCGGAAAGGGGGATGCCGCCCGTCCGGGGCAGCCCTTGCTTTTTAGCCGGCTTAATGTATACTAATTTAGTAGTATTAAATCCAACGGGAGGTCCCGATGCCGGCGCGAGTCAAGATCGCGGTGTTCGCCTTGGCCGTCCTGCTCGGACTGGCCGGGTGGAAGGGGCTCAACGCCCTGGCGGATCTCGAATCGCCCCGCTCCCTCCCGCTGACGCAGGAAGGACAGGCCATGGCCCCTAAGATCAAGAAGTCGGAAAAAGAGTGGAAGGCCGCCCTGACGCCGGAGCAGTTCGACGTCATGCGCAAGTGCGGCACGGAGCGCCCCTTCACCGGCAAGTACAACGACTTCTGGGACAAGGGCGTCTATGTCTGCGCCGCCTGCGGCACGCCCCTGTTCAAGTCGACGGCCAAGTACGAGCACGGCACCGGCTGGCCCAGCTTCACCACCCCGGCCGACGAGAAGAACCTGGAGTACAAGGACGACTACACCCTGCTCGTCAAGAGGGTAGAGGTCCGCTGCGCCGGCTGCGGCGCCCACCTGGGCCACGTCTTCGACGACGGCCCGGAGCCGACCTACCTCCACTATTGCATCAATTCGGCCGCCCTCGCGTTCAAGCCCGAGGCCGCCGGACGGCCGGCCGGGCCGGAGACGAAGGCCGCCGCGACCGAGGAGGCCACCTTCGCCGCCGGCTGCTTCTGGGGCGTCGAGCACAAGCTCGGCCAGATCCCCGGCGTCGTGTCCACGGTCGTCGGCTACACCGGCGGCAAGACCGAGAACCCCACCTATGAGCAGGTCTGCACGGACCGGACCGGGCACGCCGAGGCCGTCCGGGTCGTGTTCGATCCGGCCCGCTTGAGCTACGAGGACCTGGTCCGACGCTTCTTCGACCTCCATGACCCCACCCAAGTCGACCGCCAGGGGCCCGACCGGGGCAGCCAGTACCGGTCGGCCATCTTCTATCACGGCCCGGCCCAGCAGGAGGCCGCCCGCAAGGTCATGGACGAGCTGGAGAAGTCCGGCCGGTACAGGAAGCGCCTGGCCACCGATCTCGCCCCGGCCGGCGTCTTCTATAAAGCCGAGGAATACCACCAGAAGTACTTCGAAAAGCACGGCTACGTCTGCTATTGATATCTTGACCGGCCCCGTCCTCGAATGAGGACACCCGCACCTCCTACTACCCTTGCGCCCTCCTGGCACGATTCTTGAAGTTGTTCGCGTCAGACCGGGAGGAGGCAATGGACAGAGCACCCTTCAAGGCGTTTTCCAGGGGAGACCGGCCGGTTGCGGCCGTCCCTGGCGGTCCGAAAGACAGGAATGTAAAGTTTTTTCTTGACAACGGGGACGGTCGGGGGTATCCTCCGCGCTTCATATCGGACGGATCCGCCCCCCGGGGGTGAAACGGTTCTCCCCCCGACCCCGTTTAATCAAGCGGAGCAAGGGCGGGTCTATGACGAGATCGACGGCCGAGTGGAACGAAAAGTTCGCGAATGTAGTTTTCCTATATTAATAATAGATTAAAAACGGGAGACGCGAATGGCAACCGAATACAAATACAAGAACCGCGAGGAGCTGCTGCAGCTCCTCCCCGGCACGACCGGCGGCAAGATGTTCCCGGACGACGAGGACAGCTTCCTGCCCTCCGACGGCGCCTCCGCCCGGCTGGGCGAGCCCCGCAACGGCAACGGGAACGGCAACGGGAACGGCAAGGGTCTGAACTCCCCCGAGGACATCGAGCAGACCGCCGACCTGGTCAAGATCTACCTGCGCGAGATGGGCAGCATCCTGCTCCTGTCCCGGGACCAGGAGATCGCCTTGGCCCGGCGCATGGAGCGGGGCGAGAAGACCATCCTCAAGGCCCTGATCAAGACGCCGGTCACCCTCGACGAGCTGGTCTCGCTCGAGGAGATGCTGAAGAAGACGCCCGAGGCCTTCGTCAAGTATTTCAACATGGCCGAGGACGGCTTCTCGGACGACAGCCTGGAGGCCCGCCGGCGCGATGTGCTGGACCGGGTCCGCAAGCTGCGGGCCCTCTGCGGGCGGCTCCTCAAGATCCGGCCCCTCGTCCGCAACCGCTTCGCCCGCGGCCGTCTGGCCGTCCGGATCATCCGCATGGCCCGCGAGCTCGAGGTCAAGCCCGAGTTCCAGGACCGGACCGTCCAGGCCGTCCAGCTCCGCCTCAAGGAGGGGCTCAAGGCCGCCTCCGCCAAGCAGCGCCCGGTCGACAAGGCCATCCTGCAGGCCATCCAGTCGGGACGCCGGACCCGGGAACGGGCCAAGAGCGACCTCGTCTCGGCCAACCTGCGGCTGGTCGTGTCCATCGCCAAGAAGTACCAGGGCCGCGGCCTGCAGCTGCTGGACCTCATCCAGGAAGGCAACATCGGCCTGATGCGCGCCGCCGAGAAGTTCGATTACCGGCGCGGCCACAAGTTCTCCACCTACGCGACCTGGTGGATCCGCCAGTCCATCACCCGGGCCATCGCCGACCAGGGGCGGACCATCCGCATCCCGGTCCACCTGA
>JAEAME010000417.1_pt1 | contig 44506 bp, 36 predicted proteins | sample 8958731 | NCBI WGS metagenome assembly JAEAME01 (sample SAMN16933194, study PRJNA681113) | bioreactor sludge metagenome | isolation source: anerobic bioreactor sludge (Control) | place: India:Bengaluru | collected 2018-10-24
TAAAGTAAACCGAATTTAACCATTCTGTTGTTCCGCTTGATTGGGCAGTCCAGTCCGTACCCCCGTTGGTTGTCTTTAAGATGGTTCCATAATAACCCACCGCATACCCTGTATTGGCATCGGTAAAGAAAACTGATGACAGATGATCACCTTGCGGTAAGGGATTTTGCCAGAACCATTGTCCAATTGCTCCGTTCACCATAAACAGAGCAAATAATAAAATGCAAAGCTTTTTCATAACCCTGATTTTGTGGAGTCAATACCGTGTAGGTAATAAATGGCAGTAAGGGAAAAGCAGGAGAAATCCCTGGGCATCAGTTGCATTAAACTTCATTGCGCCAAATATATGAAATATATAGCAGAACTCAAGATATCAGGTCAGGTTGTATCTTTATCGGATTGTCTGAAATATCAAGTGCTGACTTTTACAAATAATTAATTCGAAAATCGTAATTGCATTTCCGTTACGGGTTTCCGTAAATAAATTGGAGGATTTCCTCAAAAATAATTACGTGTTTCCGTAATTACAAGCAAGGTTCTCCTAAATTTGATCTGTAGGAGAAATGGGGTATTTACACTTTTTTCCCAATATAACGATAATATTGAACACCTACCTGATACTGTGGGTCATTCAAATGACGTTTTAATAGATAATGATTTCGAAGATGCCCTCCTTGATATGCTGAGAGACTACAAGCTTATATCAAGTGATCCCGTCTATACGAATAGGTTTGATGAAATGATAGCGGATATTCAAAAATTAAAAGTGAAAACAATACAAGAAATATAAAATGAAATTGAATAAAGTAATCTATCAAATCATCTATGGAGCAGCTTTTCTTTTGCTACTCCATTTATTAAGTGTTACTCATTCTTATATTTTTAATCAGATGATTAAGGATATAAAAGTCGAATATCTCACCGATACTCATCTTCAGATTAAGGTAATGATAATCAACTGGATAATATTATTTTCGATTTCCGTTGCCTGTTTACAAATTTTTAAATATTTCAAACGAATTGAGTCCGGTAAAATACTATTATTTCTAACCACTGCCGGGACTCTTTATATTGTGTTTTCAACATTGTCCGTTATTTGGAAATATTATACCTTTCATTTTTGCACCCCAGACTCTTACGAGATTACGGTTAACAGGTTGATTCAAATCACGCTGTCAACGATCACTCTGGTATACTCCATTTTTCCAATTAGCATTATTTCAAGAAATTATTCAAGCAATCAAATAATCATAACTATAATACTATTCATCACTTATCTCTATCTCCATACTTTCTATTTTGCCTGGTATTTTAAATTGTTTTTTGATCTATGAAGAATGGTTTTCTTCTATTACTTGCCTCAAAATTATACTATCTCTTAAATGAACCTGATATTAAAATTTTAAAAATTGATTATTTAATATATGTTTGATTTTTGATAATAAGCATAACAGGTAAATATGCTTTCAAGATACAAATATTTGAAATGAGCTGCAGGAAATTTTAAAATTACAACTCCCGTCCGGTTTTTTTAGACCACTATATTTCAATCCTAATAGAATAACAATAACATCAAAAAAGTAAAAATAGTACCGAAGATATCCTTGACATGAAGATCACCGGGATAAACATCACACCCCTTCGCCTTCAGGAGAAGGGGCCGGGGGTTGAGGTGAAAAATTGTGGAATGCACTCACGGGATTAAGCAGAACTCAAGATATCAGGTCAGGTTGTATCTTTATCGGATTGTCTGAAATATCAACTGCTGACTTTTACAAATAATTAATACGATAATCGTAATTGTATTTCCGATTTTCGGAATTTCCGTTACGGGTTTCCGTAAATAAATTGGAGGATTTCCTCAAAAATAATTACGTGTTTCCGTAATTACAAGCGCTGAAAAAGTAATGTCCAGCAGATATAACATACTTTTTTTCAATCAACACGCACGAACCGATGATAACGTATCGGAATCCCACCACATGAAAATCGTCCTGCAGAAATGAATTTTCACTTCACCATGTAATATTTCATTCGTATATTCGTCATATATAATAACAAGTCGGATATGGAAGTACCTCGCGTTAAAGGAGAGAATTCTCTTATCCGGGCAAAATTTTTATTTTTTTTACATGCTAATCCGCGGCAAACCGCGTGGAATACGCTCGCTGGATTCAAACTAACGCAGACAATATGAAAAAATGGAAAACCAAAAGCGGCTACGAAGTACTCCGGATTCTTTCCGGCAGAAGCAATGTTTTTTTGGTGACCAACAGGGAGAAAAATATGCTGATCGATACTTCGGTTTCCCTCACCTGGAACAGGCTTCAAAAACAGCTTGACAGATCAGGAATAAAAAAAATCGACTACTTAGTACTGACCCACGCACATGTTGATCATGCAGCCAATGCAAACCGTATCAAAAACAAGTTCAATGCTTTGGTGATTATCCAGAAGGAGGAAGCAGGTTATTTGCTGAATGGCAGCAATATGGTACCCGGTGGAACAACGTTTTTTACACGTCCATTGGTGAAATTTTTTGGTAAACGGTTGTCTCCTCGGATTAAAACACCCCCTTGTAATTATGATTTATTGGTTGATTCGCGTCTTGACTTGAACGACTTCGGATTTAATGCTTATCTGATGCATACTCCGGGACATACCGCCGGTTCAATGAGTCTTATTATTGATGATGAAATTGCTATTGTCGGCGATACGATGGTTGGAGCCGTAAAGTGGTCCGTATTTCCGCCATTCGCGCAAGATGTTGAACAGTTGATCCAAAGCTGGGGGAAACTGCTGGAAACCGGTTGTTCCTTGTTCCTTCCTGCCCATGGAACCGAAAACCGCAGATCATTGGTAGAAAAAGACTATGCCGGTAAGGCGAAAAAATACCGCCGGTAAGGGTGATTTTTATTGACAATTTTTCAAACACTGAATATACATTGTCATGCCACAGGAAAAAAACAAGAGTAAAATCGGATTCTGGCGCCGCTTCGCGGCTCTTTGGATAGATCTGTTCGTGATTTATTCCATTACAAAATTCCTTATCGTTTTACTATCCGTCATCGCATTCAGGGTTTCATTTGAAACACTGTTCGTTTTCACAGGAGCGCTGTATGCTACCCTCATGCTGGCCACTCAACGCCAAACCATCGGAAAAATGCTGTTGCAGATAATCGTGACTTCTAAAACGAATGAGCCGGTACACTTCAGAGATATCTTACTAAGAGAAGTTTTTGGTAAATGGGGTATGACGGTATTGGTCCCGGTGCTCATCGGAATGCACCTGGCCGGAAACAGGTGGATTCCTACGGTTGCCGATATCCTGATTATGATCCCGGTAATAGTGTTGTGTATCCTCTATTATATCTTCAGAAAACATGCATGGTATGAGGATTTAGCTGGTTTGACGGTTAAACGAGATTTTTCGGTACAAAAAATCAAGATTGGATTTTACGCATTACTCATCGTTGCATTTACCGGAGCAGGCACAACATTAGTTGAATTTTCTATCAGGGATAGGGTTCCCTGCCGTATGGCTGCATTCCAGAGCAGTAATTCAACCGGGCCATACGTGGATTTCCTTAAGAAACAAAATACAAATCCGGTCGATTATGTGATTGGTTTATTCGATAAATACGACGTGGTTGTGCTTTGCGAACGGGCCCATCCCGAAATGACCCAGTGGGATTTTATCTACGACGTAATCCGTGATCCCCGGTTCATTCATAAAGCAGGTCATGTATTCACAGAGTACGGACAGGTTGGCATGCAGGACTACCTCAATGAATTCATGCTGACCGACAGCCTGAGTGAATCCGAAATCCATGATCATATCATTCATATTATGCGTAATATGCCGGTCTGGCCGTCGTGGACGAATTTCAACCTCTATCAATACTTAACGCGGCTGTATGCAATAAATCAGAAACTGCCTCCGGAAAACCGCATACAGCATCATTTCACCGATGCCCCGATCGACTGGTCTTCAATAAAAACAAATAAAGACTATAAAGAGTATCAGGAAAAATGTTTATGGAACAGGGATGAGATCATGGCTAAAACTATTATCGGAGAAATGAAGCGTCTGTCCGATTCTTCCGTTAATCCCCCTAAATGCCTTGTGATAATGAATTATCGCCATGCAATGGATCTGACAGACAGGCTGCCTGAATCCGACAGGAGAAATACCTATGAGTTCCTGAAAGACAGCTTTGGAGACCGGGCTGCAAATGTTTTGATCAATACAAGGTTTATTGTCTCCGTTCCGGTTGCAGGCGGTGTCTGGGACGACGCCTTTGAGAAAACAGGAAATAAACCTACGGGTTTCAATTTTCAGGGCTCTCCCTTTGGAACTTGTTACTTTGATCTGTTTCCATTTGATGTTATATTTCACCCGTTTAAAAAAACGAACTCCCCGTCTTCAAATGGCAGCCTCCGGTACCGGGATGTCTTTACCGGTTTCGTTTTTACCCATCCGGTGCAAGATCAGTACTTTAAATCTCATACACCCGGCTATTATGACGGATTTGAAGAAGAATATATCCGCCGGTCCGGTTGCCTCGGCGATGAATATAAAAAGAGTGCAATGCTGGAGATCCAATCATTGAAGCATAAAAAACCTGGTACGATCCGGAAGCATACAGAATTTATAATTGAAACAATGGTTGAACTGTGCTTCTGCTGTTTTGCAGGTATCGGTTTTTTGATCGGATTGGCAGCATTCATTTTCCGGCCGCGGAAAATAGTTGCAGATGAAAATTTATAACGGATCAGCTGGGTAAAACTGAGCTCACTAGCCAAATTAACATCGATCTGCACAGCATTATTCCATCTCTTTATTTATATTTGATCTCCCGGAGCAGAATTACCTCCCCGATCAACAAAACCATCCATGAAACATCCATCCAAACATCGTTCATGCAAACCGCGGATGATAATAATGGATATTCCATTTGACCACTGAAATCAAAAATTATTAACAAATGAAACGCTTCGTCTTTGTATTTCTGTTTTTGATCTCGATTGATCTTTCCGCACAAAATAATACCTCAGTTGAAGAACAAACATACGACACCGACTCAATTATAAACATTTACATCAATGAGATAAACCAGGATAGTATTAGAAATACTATTCAATTATTACAGAACTATACAACAAGGTTTATGTTAGAACCCAACCGGAAAAATATTGCATTAATGCTGAAAGAAAAATTTATTTCGATGGGCTATTTAAACACCGTTCTTGATTCATTTAGCACGATCACTGATTTTAATTATCCCCCTTTTAATATTCAGGATACTACCTGGCAATATAATGTAATTGCAACCATGGAAGGAACACAATATTCAGACAGTGTTTGTATAGCATGCGGGCATTACGATTCCTTTTCAGACAGTATCCTGTTTGGTCAGGCGCCGGGTGCTGATGACGACGCATCAGGTGTATCTGCTGCATTTGAAATAGCCCGGATTTTTAAAAAGATGAATTACCAGCCCCGGTTGACAATAAAGTTCATAGCTTTTGGTGCTGAAGAATTAATGCTGTTTTCTGATGAAAGTGGAGCCAGCTATTATGCAAAAAAAGCTTATGCAAATAATGAGAAAATAAAATTTGTCGCCAACAACGACATGATTTCTTATAACAGGTCGCCTGATAACTGGAAGGCAAATTTTAATTGTTATAAGGGGATGAATTGGACAAAAGACTTCGCAATAAATATATGTATGAAATATACATCTATCACTCCGAAGGTTTACATCACTAATGAATTTGGTGATTCTTACCCTTTTTGGAAACAAGGCTTTCAAACGATATATTTCGAAGAACGCGAATTCAATCCATATTATCATACAACTTTTGATGTCGTCGATAGTGCAAGTATGGATTATTGCGCAGAAATGACAAAAATTACCATGGCTATGCTGATAAGCGGTACACTATTTCCAACCGGAATAGATGATAATAACTTAAGCGTTACGTTAAATGTAAAATTCTACCCAAACCCGGTCGTCGGTGAAATAGTTGTTGACTATGCCGGAATGGATGAAGCTAAAATGTTACTTTATAACATTGTTGGGGAGTGTGTCTTCCAAAAAGAATTGAATAATGGCATAAATAACATAGATATCAGCTATTTACCGAAAGGAATTTATATGATTAAAATTTCAGCAGCAAAGGGATCCATCTTGCATAAACTAATAAAAGAATAATTTTATCCGGCATTTATCCGATATGACCAGAACAATAATCCATGCTCTAATTTTTTCAGTTTTCATCATTTCTGCACATGCTCAATATCCTTCAATAAATTCCGACAGACCCCGGATTTATGCTGATTCAACAAGACTGGCCTGGCTTGAGTATAATATAACGACACCTGGCGATTGCAAGGATACCTATAACGCTATGGCTTATGCTTACTACAATTGGTGGATAAACGATCCTCAACTCTATGTGTTGGGATCAGATTCTTCCCAGTGGAATTGGGATTGGTCGTCATCGTGGTCGACTCAGCAAACTTTTTTATCAGTTCTTATTTATAAGCTTACCAACGATCCGCTTGAACTGAAGCGCTGCCGTTTTGTGGCACAGCAAGTAATTAACCGGATCGACACAGCCAGCTTTCCAACGATGGATTGGTATGAAAAGGAAACATTGTTGCGTAAATTAAGTGATGCCGGAGATGTATTGCTGGATTGGTGCTACGACGATTTTTATTCAGCACTCAGAGAACAACTGGCTCAAAAGATGTATATAATGAACCGGGTATTTATGAATACATACATTTATTCAAGTGCCGGAAACAGCTATGTATCAAGTCATAATACCTGGAACACTATTTATTGCAATCAAAATGCGATCACCTTATACAATGCACCCGGATTGACAATTCAACAGAAAGATACCGTGATCCAATGGTTTCAATGCGTTTATGACAAACTTATCAACGGTTTTATTCCTTGCTGGACATACTACCGCGACGATGATGGCGGTTGGAATTGGGGAGCTGCATACGCAATGTGGTCGCTGGTTGATCAGTTTCAGCTGTTTGAAAACATGCGCATTGGAACAAATAAGAACTTTTATGCTGATTTACCATGGATCCAAAACAGCATAAACCAATACTTATATTTCAATCAACCCGACAACAGAACCATTCATCTGGGAGATGGCGAAACAGGACTTACTGGCGACCGGGTCATATATCTTCATGCACGGATCTTTTCCGATCCCCGCAGTTTGTGGTTTGCTCAGTATTGGTCGCAACCATCTTTAACCCCAAACACAATGGATAAGTATTCCAAACTGCTCTATAAAGATTTCACTATGCCAGCCGTTACGAAACCCGGTAGCCCTTTAAACTGGTGGTCGGATAAAGTTGGCTTATCCGTCAGCCTTTCTTCTTACGACAGTAATGCGACAATGGTAACATTCTTTAACTCTCCAAGCAAAAGAGCTGCCCATGAACATCGTGATAACAATTCATTTACCCTGTTTAAAAACAAACCTCTTCTTATAGATGCTGGGTATTATGATACTTATGGAGGTTCGCATTACCGGAATTATTATCAAAGAACAATAGCTCATAATAGCATCTGTGTATATGATTCTACCGACACTTATTATTGTTTCAATAATCCTGCTTCAAACGAGGGAGGACAAATAGAGTCGAATGCCCTGCAAAATTTCAATGATATTTTCCTGCCTCAGAATCAACGCGGGAAATGGGTGAAATATGCTTCCGGCAATAATTATTCGTACAATATTTCCGATGCACAACTATCATATGATCCTGAAAAGCTGGATTTTTTCAGAAGAAAGTTATTACATATAAAACCTGACCGGGTGATCGTTCTGGATTATATCCATTTAAACAATATTTCGGTTAGCAAGCGTGACGTAAAATGGATAGGGCATTTCAAGAATCGACCCATCATTACTGGAAACATGATCAGCGATCCGGTTCCTGGTCATATCGAAACATACGACGGGAAAGATTATTCCGCTTCAAATGGAAATGGGAATCTTGCTATCCGGACTTTACTACCGGTTAATACAACCACTACCCTGATAGGAGGAACAGGATATGAATACTGGGTTGATGGAGTAAACTACCCACCTTTGGTAACACCCGATACAACGTACCACACACCAGGTAGCTGGAGAATAGAGGTCGTTCCGGAAATGATCACCGATACTATAATTTTTCTTCATACCATCGACATCGGTGATAATGTTGACAGTTCATCTGCCAGCGGTTTGGCTCTGCAAAATACCATTTCGTCGGGGATTGACTGGAATGATACCATCTACTTTTTTTCAGCCGATGCCGATACGGGAAAAGTATATCACATGCTGAATAATGTTTCTGGGGGCAGGAATGTCGGAATATTTGCTACCGATTTGACCCGTGGTTCATATCATGTTAAAGTAGATGCATCTGTTGTATCGACCATCAGCACCGATCTGAACGGAGTTTTGCAATCAACGGCCACCCTTTCAACGGGAAACCATACCATCGAGATTGTACAGGATTTTACTTCAGTCCATACGTTCAGTATGAACAATATCCTGCTGGTTTATCCGAATCCAACGCAAACTGAAATCAAGATTCATATGCCTGAACATTCTCAACATTACGAAATTGAAATATATAATGCTACCGGAGATGTAAAAATAAAAACCATAAAACAACAAATCGATATTTCCTCACTGAATTCAGGTATTTATTTTATAAGGGTAACGATTGATAATAAATATTATACCGCAAAATTTATCAAAGAATAACATCATTCAAATTTCAAGCATTTTCGAGTGCTGATTAGTATTCTGGTCATAATGAATATTATCTTTATCAGTCCCGATTTTTAATTATTGAATGGTAGCTACTCCGTTTCCCCCACAGAAATTGCGAGTAATCAAAAGAAATGATCGTAAGTATTATTTCTTATTTTTTTAAGTTAATTTGAGTTATTCTCAACACTTTTTCGCCACCACATTTATCACTGATTAATGAGCATTTTACTGATATTCTACATTTTATGGGTATTATCATGACTCTTTTAATTATATCAAAGTCATTTTCTCCTTTTACAAGAATTCCTTCAACCATATGGGTGTCTCTATTAAAAACAGGCGAACCGCTGTTACCTTCAAAGGCATCAATTGCAGCATAAAAATAATATGTGTCAGAGTTTTTTAAGACTACACCACTGGTATCAATTTTCATGGGCAGTCCGCAAGGAGTCCCGATTACATAAAGACTCTGCTGATCCGGAATTTTATCAGTTTGTCTGCACTTCGCGATCCTGCTATCCGGGATCTTCCCGGCTACTTTGATTATAGCATAATCCAGTTTTGTATCCATGCTTACAATTTTTTCTGGAATTAAAACTTCGTCATTTTTCAGAATCAGGTTTGGCTTATTATTTTCAAGCATTCTATAATTAAAAACGAAACGTAAATTTTTAAGAGATTCTTCAGCTATACAATGACTTGCTGTCAATATTAAATTCTTGCCAATAGCCACGCCCGTACATTCTGAAATTATCGGTTGATTATAGTAACGTTCTTCAGGGCACAGGTTGTATAATTTACCGTAAAGGTTTCTTGGTAATAATGTATAGGTGCCGTCTTTATTTTTATTGATTTTTCCTTTGTCTATCAAACAAACAACACTGTTCATATCATATAATAAATCCTCATTAATATGTGTTCCCAAAATGGCTTCAACTCTTGAATCCAGATCATATATTGTTTTGACTGAAAAAATCAATGAGTCATCTCCAACTTTTTCCAGAGCAAATTCTTTCAGATAAACCTTAATTATGGAATCTGATAGCAAGGACGTACTCTGATCACCATATGCTTGAAACACCTTGTGGATGGAATCAAATCGCAAGGACGAACTCCGATCACCATTTGCTTGAAACACCTTGTGGTTTGTCGACGAAACTTGTTCAATTCCTGATGTTTCGAAATTAACAAGTCCCCTTTCTCTTAATTCTTCAAATAATTCCTTTGCCGTATAAGAAAATGATAGAGAATCATTTATTTTAATCTCAACCGATTTGTCCTGGGAATATCCATGAAGAATACATGTAAGGAGAAAAATATAGAATGAAAAACTCTTGATCTCCATAAGCCAATTCCTCATTTTAAATTAATGTCCTGTAATGTTAAAAGTTATACCTGCATAGAACCCAAAATCAATTACTTTAACTGTTGTGATTTTGGGGCTTGTTGGATAGGTTTTATCGATCTCCAGATCGGACGATAATCTGTCAACAAGTCCAATTGCCACACCTCCATTCAGAATAAAACGCTGATGTTTACCCAATATAATACTCCCTCCTGATAAAAATTTGAGCGATTGATTATTATATACATCAAGTCCGATCCCGAAATTCAATCCGGCATTCCATTGACAGGAAACCCTGTAGGTAACATGCATCAGAGCCATGATACCAAGACTCACAGGACCTGTTTTCTGACTAATAAGTGTATATCCGGTAATCGAATCCCCCTGATTTCTCTCTTCACGTGTGGTAAATTGCTGATTGATCAGATTGGAAGTATATATTCCGGTGCTGAAATCAATTTTAAATCCACCCTTTGTATAGAGAGAGGTGTTAATAATCTCCGGCTGAAATGAGTTATCTGGAACATTAGATTTGGGCGTAATTATGATTTTTATTTCGAGTTCATCGCATGAAACGGGAGGTAAAGAAGCCCATCGTATTCTGGTTGCTTCATCATTGATCTTGTCGTACAATAACGCAGCTTTATCAATGATAGTCGAATAATCTGATTTTATTATGTCATTATATATCTGAGTCACTTCATCCTTAAGTTGTGAGTCTTTCGTGAACTCCGGCTCCTTCATCAGTTCATTATAGTTCATAAGTGCTTTACTTAATAGGGTTCTGCCATAAAGTTTTATATTGGCTCCGCAAACCGTTGGAAACGTTGTATCAAATCCCAGGATTTCGGCATATTTTCGTTTTCCTTGTTCCATTTTGGTTGCGTATTTATCCGTAGAAACAAGCTGCTGCAAATCATTATAAAAACTTTTTAGCTTTAATAAATCATCATAATTTTCTTTGAAATCCTGTAGAATTTTAAGATAAGAACGGGACTCTTTCTCCCCTTCCTTCTTATCTTTAGCAAGTTCTCCGGTTATCGCACTATCCGTAATCGGAGCTTTTTTAAAAAGGTCAAATATTTGTCCCTGGAACAAGGCTGGCACGTCAGTATTGAAATTTTTTTCACTTGCTTCCAGGGTGGCATCAAAAAGAAATCTGTTGATATTAATTACCTCGATTGTGATCAACGAGTTGTATTTAATATCCTTGAATTTGGTCACAGCTTGTTTATCCTCTTTCCAGGTCTTGTCCTTAAAATCGTAGGTGATTGTCTGGGAAATACCAATATTAACAAAGTACTGGAGGATAAGAATGAATAATAGATTTTTTTTCATGGGCTTGATTTTTAAATGAATGATCGATTACTTGGCATTTTTTGTTACAGTCAATGGGATATCTCATCATTAAAATCATCATAATTGATATATTTAGTACTAAAGTATGGTATATTCGTAATTATTTATGAATATAAAAATCCACTTTTTTCTTCCGTAATTCGGAAAAAAAAGTGAAAGAAAAAAAAGTACTGTACAGATTTTCTGTCAGATATGAATTTCAATCGGGTCCATTAGCGGGACCCGCTCAAATAGATCATCCGGGGAAGTACCTGAAACAATGCAGCGAAAAGGCTTTAGAGGAGCTTCTGCTCGATGAGTACCCTGATCAATTCCGGATTGGTTTTAACATCCATTCGTTTGCGGATTGCCTTTACAACCTTCTCAACTGCAGAAACTGTCATTGATCGTTGATCGGCGATATTCTTAAGAGACTCTCCCATGGAAATTTGAAAGACAATAGAATGCTCTGAGGGCTTTAGATAATATTTCTGAAATAGAAATTCGTTTTTCTTAAATGATGGCGGTAGATCTGAAAAAAATCCGGATATAATGGTCTTTCCCTGGTGAACCTTTTCAAGTGCAGCTTTAAGCTCCTTGCTATCAATATCCTTTATCAGATAGGCTTTCACCCCTTGTTCCATCATTATCTTGATCCAGTATGTGGAACGTTCGTTTGTGTAAATCACTACCGGTTTATTGGGAAAGCGTCGTTTTATAGCGGATAAGTTTTCAATAGGATCTGTACCGGGAAGCCAAAGATCGAGGATAATTATATCGAATGAATCTTCGGGTATGTTTGAAACCAGATGTTGAATGCTGTCGCTCCAACCCGCAACAATTATCTTATCTGTTAAATGTCTGAACCGATGTTTTAATCCGTCAACAATTATTGAATGATCTTCGATGACAAACAACCGTATCATATCTCCGGTTTTAACGATCCGTAAATCTCCGGAACAGATATTTTCCAATAAACTCCATGCCCCGGTTCCGAGTCTAATTCAGCATATCCATTGATTAACTTGACTCGTGCAAAAATATTTAAAATTCCCATCCCCTTTATATCTTCCGAATCGGGATTAAATCCCTTCCCGTTATCGGAATAAACAATTTCAGCCGATTCATCGAAAAATCGGATTGACATTTTAATTTCTGAACTTCCTGCATGCTTCCTTGCATTAGTTACAATTTCCTGAATTATCCTGAACAGATGAATTGCAATATCAACATTCAAATGGTGTTTGGGCTTATCGATAATATAGGAAAGGTGTATCCTGTTGAAATGGATGGTGTCTTCAAAAAAAGACTTCAATAGTAAATCGATCGGATGACGCTCCAGAATTTGCTTGTTCATGCGGTGGGAAATATTCCGGATTTCATCTCTGAATTCGTTAATATGAAGTTCGATGATTCGCCTGGTGGAAGGCTCCAGGTCAACTTTCTGACACATGGTCTCTTTCAGTTTTGATATGAGAATACCTGAAGAATCGTGTAACTCCATTGCATTTCTTTCTTTTTCATTTTCTTCCGCTTCTATGATTTTCCGGGCTGCTTCCAATTTTGTCAACTGTATTTTCATTCTGTCACGCTGCCTTATCAAGAGTATTCCACCTCCGGCCAACATTATCAATATTAGTAATACTGCAAGCCATAGATACATCCGGTTTAATTGTGAATCTTTTTCAACGATCATACTCTCCTTATCCATAATTAAAAGATTCTTATTCTTCAATTCAAGAATAGCATTTAACAACCTGACTTGCTTTTCCGAAATAAGTCTGTCGGATACCGATCGGGCTTCAATTGATTTGCGTAAATAAAAAATTGCAGTTTGAAACTCTTTTTTAGCGACCAGAACATCGGCATAGGTATCATACAGGGTAGATAACCAATCGTCATTCTTCATCTTCATGGCAAGTGGAATTGCCTGAGATGAAATAGTGTACTCCGCTTTCCCAGCTTCCTTTTTTTTAAGATACTTATATGCGATATTGTTATACGCCCCAAGTAATACGATCGGCATGTTGTATTTAATCGCTTTATCAATGGCTTTTTGATAGTACTTAATTGACGAATCGGAATTTTCCTGCAACAAACCGAGATTAACCTCAATGTACGCCTGCTCTTCTTCGGCACCCTGTACCTTGCCTAATAAGGATAATGATTCTTTCAACATCGCCTTTGATGTATCCGGATCTTCGGAAAATTTTGAAAGATTAGCTAATGATACCGCCATTTCCTTGTTCAATTTATTTCTTGAAGCAAGTTTGAAAGCAGAATCATAAATTCTTTCGGCATTGATATAGTCTTCTGTTTCATAATAGATATTGGCAAGTGCAACCAGCGAAGAAGCAACTGCACTGTACGTCTTCAATTTCAACCCTATCCGGATAGAAGAATCGAGAAGGATAACCGCATTTTTATAGTCGTTTGTGAAATCATACAATTGCGACAGATTGTAAAAAATATGCGCTCGTTCGTTCTCTGCTCCTATCCTTTCTGAAAGCGAAAGAGCTTTAGCGAAATAAGAGAACGCCGAATCGTATTGGTCAACCGATAAAACAATTCCTTTTACATTCATTGATCTTGCCAACAGCCTGTTATTTGCTATCCTCTCCGAAAGCTCGATAGCCTTTGTGGCATAGCTAAGGGCTAATGAATTGTTTTTAAAAAAAAGCTTCGAGGCTAAAGAATCAAGCATTTCAATGGAATCTGCCAAACGAACTGCTTCCGCCGATTCCGGTTTGGATTCCATTTTTCCCCTGCAGGCTGGCAATAAAAAAACGATTAAAATTAATACAGGTAATATCAATTGCTTACTCATTGTGTCTCCTATTCTTATTCCGGAATAAAACAATGAATGAAAATGATACCTATTACAAAATCAAAAATAACCAGGCATTTTACAGCGGTCCTCAATCGGGACCCAATATACCGATTTTTCTTTCTGATTATCAGCATTAAACAAAAATTTTTAAATATTTTTTCTGTTTTTCGGAACTATTTTTTCCAATTATATATACGGATCGGATTAAGAATAAACAATATTTTAGCCAGGACAAAACGTTCGTAACGTGTTAAATATCATAAATCATTATAAAATTTAAAATTATTAACATATGAAGAAAATTAGCTTACTGATCCTTTTTACGATAATGTTGGGGACTATTCAAATTAATGCTGAAAATCCAATTCCATCGTACAACGCAGTTGTGAATCATAATGAAAACTTTCAGGAGACAAGCGGAGATCTCCAAAGTATGATCTTGGTTAAAGCGGAACGAGCGCTGAATGTAAAAATAAAAGGCTCCTCTTCAAGTATGGCTACAATTTGGGCTTATAGTCTGGACGGACTTGACAGACTTGGACCATATTACGCCTTCGGAGGAGAAACTGTTTCTATTCCCATTGACGATCGACCTTGGGGAGTCACTGTGCAGTCTGACGACCCAATCGTTGTGGATGTATGGATTGAGGAGGGATAGCTGCATAATGACTGACTTTTTTAATTTTTAATCATGGTATTCTGCAACCAGGCTTTCAATTAACATTGATCTGTACTGCATTTCCTATAACTTTATGTAACTTTGATATTTTTAAACAAGGCATCCTGTCTGGTTATAAAAATAATAACCATGAGAATACTCCATACATTCTTGCTGCTAATGCTTGCATCCGGTATCTCACTTGGCCAGGATTGGCAATGGCAAAACCCCTTGCCTACCGGAAATAATCTCGAATTTGCTTTCTTTACCGATTCTCTTACTGGCTATGCCGTGGGTTTATATGGCACCATTGTCAAAACAAACGACGGAGGAATTAACTGGTCATCACAAAATTCTAAAACATTTGACAATCTGTATTCCGTTCATTTCACCAATTCCGACAAGGGATACGCAGTTGGTGAATCGGGCACCATTCTTAAAACCACCGACGGCGGATCAAACTGGATTAGTATCTCCGGCGTAACCGGTAAAACACTCTTTTCCGTTTATTTTATCAATGCCGATACTGGATATGTCGCAGGCGAAAGCGGGGTGATTTTTAATACCGCCAACGGCGGCTTGAGCTGGACAGATCAGACTCCCATATCACCGGGTGTTTCATTGTTCTCAATTTTCTTCCTGGATAAAAATATAGGATTTGCTTCAGGTTTTTTAGGTATGATCCTGAAAACAACAAACGGGGGGTTGTCATGGTCGGTGAAAAGCTCCGGAACTGATGTGTTATTGCGTTCAATTCACTTTTGTACAACAACTATCGGATACGCGGTCGGTTCGTTTGGAGAAATAATCAAAACTACCGATGGAGGTAATCACTGGACAAATCAGATATCCGGAACCACTTTAAATCTATACTCCGTCGCTTTTCTGAATGAAAATAACGGATATGCGGCAGGCGAAAATATCATCCTTCATACATCGGACGGAGGAAATACCTGGACAAGTCAGACCTTAGTGAACTTTCATGTTTTACGGTCTGTCCAATTCCCTGAACCAAATATCGGATATGCCGTAGGCTATACCGGCGTGATCTTGAAAACAACGGATGGAGGGAACCAATGGACCGAACAATCGTCGGGCATAACAGACAGGTTATCTGCTGTTTTTTTCCTCGACCAGAATACCGGTTATGCTGTGGGCGGTCATAGCGGACAAATCGGTCAGATTGTTAAAACCATCAACGGAGGAGAAGATTGGATCCCCCTTTCATCAGGTACAATCAACTATTTAGTATCCGTTTACTTCTCCTCGCCGGATATTGGCTTTGCGGTTGGTGATTCAGGTACAATCCTGAAAACAATGGATGGCGGAGAAAACTGGATCATGATTCCTTCCGGGACATCAAACTGCCTTAATTCGGTGTTTTTCCCCGATAATAATATCGGATATATTACGGGATACGGCGGAACAATCCTGAAATCAACCGACGGAGGAATGACCTGGACAAGCCAGGTATCAGGCACTTCCTATCCTTTATTGGATGTGTTTTTCACAGATGCAAATAACGGCGTTGCAGTCGGGGGAGAACAAGGACTTAATCATTTTGCGATTATTTTAAAGACAACCGACGGAGGGACGAACTGGACGGTTCAATTCAGTGGATACGGCTACGCTCAAATCAGATCGGTATTTTTTGTCGACAGTAATATCGGATATACCGCAGGCGAGAACGGACAACTGTTCAAAACAACCGATGGCGGGACCACATGGACTTTACAAACCCCGGAACATCCACAGAGTCTTCATTCTGTATATTTCACTGATGCCAATACCGGATATGCGGTTGGTGTTCTTGGTTGCATTTTAAAGACTACAGATGGAGGAGCCTGCTGGGCCGACCTGAACAGGTTCACCGATAAGGAACTTATGTCGGTGTTTTTTACAGATGCAAATACAGGTTATGTTGCCGGTGAAGATGGTTCCATCCTGAAGACCACAGACGGCGGTGGATTCCCCGTGTTTACCGGTAATAACAGCGAAACCTCGAAACAACTGAAAATATCTCCGAACCCCGCCGGCAACATGGTCACAATAGAAACACCCACCAAGGGTGATTTGGTCATCATGGATCTCACTGGTCATAAACTGATCCGGAAAGAGATCACCGGTAGTGTCATAACTATGGATATCAGCAGCCTGTCAACCGGGATATATATGGTGAAGTTGATTGCCGATCCGGGAGTATGGGTTTCAAAACTAATTAAAAAATGAAGCAAATTCTCATCTCACCATTTTAGCATCTCATAGTAAAAGACTATCACACGACGACCTGGTCCCACTTCTGGAGTTGAATGAAGATTCCAACTTAACCGACTCACTTTGTTTTGTTATAATGCTTTTTCAGATGCTCTTCAATATCGGAGGCAAGGAAGTATATTTTTCCACCAATCTTGCTGTAATGGAGGATCCCCTTATCCCGGTAAAACTGGAGGGTTCGTTTGGAGATTTTTAGTTGTTGGCATGTCTCTTGCAGATCAAGCCATTGCCGATTCAAAGGGATAGGATTTGATTGTGCATCCAGCTTCTGCTCCATATGGTCAAGCTTATCTATCATCTTTTGAACAGCCCCGCTGATGTCGTTCAATTCCATAAATCAGAAATTATAAGATTGAAGAACCTTACGTTTTAACGCGAGGTTCTTCAATTCCTCAGGGGTACAACAATCATTAACGGAAGCAATATCTATCTTAACAAAATGCCCGCTGCCGATTTTGTCAGTGCAAAAAAGGTAATGAATCACGATATTCCTGCCCTGGTCTATAAGAGGATTGAAATTTTGTTCGAACAACTGAAGTGGTGATCTGTGAAGTTTATGCCTGGGCTGAAGTGCCATAAGATCTTGAAATTCTGATACTATTGATTAATCATTCAATTGTTTTAGACAAATTTTTCAAATTAACGAACAAACCAACATTACAATGACAATACAATTATCAATTTGGTTGTATGAGTATATGATTGTTTTGAAAATATTTCCGGAATATTGTAGCTATTGGAAAATAATCCGACTTTTAAATCAACCTCCGGAAGAGTGCTGAATCAACTTCAGACACTTTACTTTATCCGCCTTTGGAAATTTACGTTAAGAAAATCAAGGAATGAGCGTTAAAAACTGCGGACTGTCTGAGGAGTGAAGCGACGAGTTTCCGCAGTTTAGCGAATGACGAAGATTTTTAGTAAATTTCCTCAAGCGGTGACTTTCTCCTGTAAATCCACTAAAAAAACCAATTTTTAAAGCCTTTGGATTGCTAGTTTCTCCTGCGAGTTTATCCGTTATTTTGACGGCATCAGCTCATGTCTGTATTCTTAAAGTCCTTTTCAGGACTAAATGCATGGATCAATTTTCTTACGGGGTATTAATCCACCAAAAAGTCACCCGACCTTTACGCTAATGCTTTATTGTCTGGATAGTCCCTGAAGACGTAAAACTTCCTTTTGATGGTACGTTATTTTTGCATGAAGTTTTCCAGGATCGTAGATGATTAATCGGGAAGGATCATAGGGTTGTCCGTAATATAGCACATTCCAAATCAAGACACCAAGTTTTCGTGCAATAGCAATTAATGCTTTCTTTCTGGACTTTCTCATCGCCAGACGATTGAACTTCTCTTTGAAATATGTTCCTTTTGTGTTTGTGGCAGCCCAGGCAATTTGTACCAATACTGATCGCAGAAAGCCATTCCCTTTTGTTGTTGCGGTACTCTTAAACTTTCCGGCACTTTCGTCATTTCTTGGACGCAATCCCGTCCAGCCGGAAAATTTGCCGCTGTTCTCAAAAGCTTTCATGTCTGCACCACTTTCTGCTATGACGATCATGGCAGAGATCAGACTGATACCCGGGATGGTTAAAAGCAGCTTTAACTGGTCAGCATAATGCTCACGACAAAGCTTTTCCATTCTCTCTAAACACAGGTTGCTCTGTTCAACATATAAATCATATTCCTCAAGCAGCATTTCCAGCATAAACCGATGATGTTCCGTAATGTATCCTGTTAAAGATTCTTTTACTTTCTCTTTTTTATGCGTATTCAAAATTCGGACATGAACAGAATTCACTAATACTTCAGCAGATGTTTCTCCATTAACAATTTGTTGAATCACTCGGTAAACACTTTTCCCTGATATATTGCTGACAAGGCTTGTAAGGCGAATACTGCACATCTCCAAGACCCTTTCCATCTCCTGTAGTACAGAGGTCTGTCGTTGCTGAAGTTTAACATATTTTCTGCTGTAGGTTCGTAATTGCCGAATATGGTGGCAAGGCACCAAACTACTTCGCAGTAACCCTTTATGTAAAAGCGTCGCAATCCATTGAGCATCTTTCACGTCGCTTTTTCTCCCTGGCATTTGCTTGATAAGATAAGGGTTCACCAGGATCAACGAAAATCCCATCTCTTCCAAAATGTTCCATATAGGAATCCAAAAGATCCCTGTGCTTTCCATGGCGATCGTAGTTATTTTATCATTGCGTAAGACCTGCCCCATCTCCATTATGGAAGGGGTCAACGTTGAATATTCCATTACTGGGCTTTGTTTTGAACCCTTGATAGTCGCACAGAAGATGGTATCTTTGTGGATATCCAGTCCGCATACTCGTTTCATAATCTTTAAGTTTTATTGGTTAATCCTTAAAGTTACGACAATGATCATGGCAGTAAGGCATGATCAGCGGACTGGATTTTCATTCGCCTGTGTGAAAGACGAAGGCTTTTATGGATATTTTCTTTGCTGCTTTCTTTTGGTGGTAGCAAAAGATCGTATGTTTGAAAAGGCATAGGTCTTCGAAAAATGAGTAAGTTTAATTTGACAAGAATGAACTAACCCAAAAATCGAAGACCTATGCAAACACAAAGTAAACAAATCGAGTTCAATGGCCAAAACTTTTATTGTGGCATTGATATCCACCAAAAAAGTTGGACAGTGACCATCCAAACAGATTCACTGGTATTGAGAACTTTTACCCAGGACCCTGAACCAAAGGTTTTGTTCAAACATTTAACGAAGCATTATCCTGGAGGCAATTACATCGCCGGCTATGAAGCCGGATACTTTGGTTATAGTGTTCAGAGGAATTTTGAATCACTTGGGATGAAGTGTCTTGTTCTTCATCCGGCGGATGTTCCGACGACTCACAAAGACAAGGAGCAGAAACGAGATCCAAGGGATAGCAGAAAAATTGCCAAAGCATTAAAAAATGATGAAGTGGTTCCAATATGGGTACCACCGCTAGGTCTTGAACAGGATCGTCAATTGCTGAGAGCACGGGAGAAACTGACTGCCGATCAATCAAGGGTAAAAAATCAGATTAAAGCTGCCCTTCAATTCAATGGTATTGAATACCCGGAAACTTTCTCCGTAAAAGGAACGCACTGGTCAGCACGGTTTATCCGCTGGTTAGACGAGATCCAGTTAAATGAACCATCCGCTACAGAAGCTATGAAAAGCAAGATCAGACATCTTTTATTTATTCGCGGAGAGCTGCTGAATCTGTTAAGAAAAATCCGGGAACTCTCCAGAAATGATCGCTATAGCAGATTGTATATTGAGCTGATAAAAATACACGGCATAGGAATGATCACTGCAATGACGTTATTGACAGAGACCGGAGACATACATCGATTCAAACGACCGGATAATTTTAAAGCATTTTTAGGATTGATCCCCCGGGCGCATGATTCGGGTGATAAAGAAAGAGCAGGGAGGATAACAAAGAGAGCAAACTCACATCTGCGATATCTTTTGGTTGAAGCCACCTGGATTGCCATCCGGTTCAACCCATATTATCTTAAGATTTATCAGGAATACAGAAAACGAATGCGGGCAAATGTGGCACTTGTGAGAACGGCCGGGAAATTTGCAAACCAGATTTATTTCTGCCTGAAAAAGATATCATAGTTGATAAAATAAAAAACCTGATTTTACATGTTTTTGATATTGAGAATGATCGCTGGTGGTTTCTGCAGTTCCTTTATAGGATGACTGCTTCATGCAAAAGATTGCGGCATTCTCCTTTTTTTTGTTAAATGTGATCTTGCAGCTCTCTTTCTGAGAATTGGGATGACTGCTGATAGAAGTATACAGAAAATTGGGATAAGGTCTTATTGAAATATTGATAACTGGCCAACACACTTGGGCATCTAGCAGTTATCAACATTCCAACAAGACATGAAAAATAATACTTGTTTTTCAACATAGAAGAAAGCAGAGATATTGAAAAGCAAACTTTTCAGATTCCATCAACTACACAAGATGTTCGTTTCAATTTTTTACTAATTTTAACTGACCTAAATACCGGGAGGCTTACAGAGGTATATAGTTGCGACTAACTCTCCTGATAATTCTATCAGCATACTTGATTTGACACATGTTGGAATAGAGGATGGAAACAACTCTTCTGCTATTGAAATATATCCAAATCCGACCTCAGATATAGCGAATATCCGTCTAAAGAATATGCCTCCGGATAAATATACTTATGAGGTTTATAATGAAATGGGGTTGCTGCTTGAACGAGGAGTAATTTCTTTAATGGACATAAACTTTGCGATAAATCTAAGAAACTTTGCGATGGGTCAGTACTTAATACGGGTTTATTCTAATAGTATTGTTATGGTGTCAAAACTCATAAAGATCTAATTGTTTTGTAAAATTGGATAACCTTAGTTTACCTGAGAAAAGATTTCTTAGTGGAAAAAGTCAACTTACGGTCATCTCCCCTTTTTGCCTATAACTACCTGTTATGTTAAATTTACCCAGGACTCGTGGGGCTGTCTTAGCCTTCCCTCCCTGGGTTCAGTTCCACCCTGAGAGTTAAATTCTTTAGAAAAACTGGCTAAAATGTCTTTATTATGTCGGAAACAATTGTTTTCCCGGTTGATAAAATATAAGTAAAAGAAAAATCAATCAAAGTATTATGAAAATTATTAATGGTTAATCAGCATTGTTGAGTGAATTTTAACAGAAAATTCGTTGAAAACATTAGTAGTTACAATTGGATTAACTAAGACGAAAGTGATGCCAAAGTATCCAACTTTATCATTGACTGATTTTTTTTTGAAAGAATATTATCTCACTTACAAATGCGGTCCATTCACTTCTGTCGATTTTAAATGGTTTATCTAAGAAAATTCTCGAATTATCGTTTTGATTGATCATTTCTTTAGTCTTATTGATCACGGTTTTTTGCAATGAGAAGGTAATTGTTGCAACTCCGTCACTGGTTTTAAAAAGTAAAGGATCAGGTGATACCGATCTGATTTCCGTATATTTTTCAGATATATTATCAAATCCGACTATTGTTATACTTTTCGGCTCCCCTATAATATTCTCAGTCATATCATCATAGGAAAAAGATGTTTCCCCATTTCTTGTAATCCATATGGGATTATCATATTCATACGTCAGAGTAAAAGACCACTCAATTATGATATTTTTAATGTCTTTAAATTTTATTTGCTCTGTACCCGATTGATGAGTAATATCAAGGTAATCTTGATCAAAAGTTATCGATCCGGTTAATAGTGAATCCAGCATGCATTTGAAAGAAAAACCTTCAATTGCAGATTTTGCGAGTTTTTTTAATGAATCGTCAGGACATTTGTCAAAGAATTCTTGATAATAGGGTCTTTTGTCTATTATTTCTGCTTTTTTCCAGAGTGTTATCCATGAAAGTTCGTTCAAATAATAAATTGATAAATTTGCTACTTTCATCTCGCACATTACGCATGGAGAAAAACCCACAGAAGAACCTTTTATATACAGTTTTTGAGTCGTGTATACACGATCCTCATTAATATAAAAATAATATGTGTGATTATATTTTCGTACTGTCAATTTGTTATTTCCACGGCTGATTAGGTTGTAATTCTGCTTGGTCAGTACATCAACGCGTGAAGAATCTTTTGAAATGATAAAGAACTTATTGTTGAATGAAAATCTGTATCCATATTCGGTTTGTTGATCGCATCCAAAACGAAGGGATGAAACATATTTGTCATTTTCAGAGAGACTGATATTAGCTTCTATTTCGAAATTTTTTTGAAAATCGAGTTTTGAATTTAATAATAATGGCTTTGTATCGTGTTTGCGAGTACTTTTTACCTCTAAAAATCCATCTTGAATGGATGCTGTAATGGGCCCATTTTTTCCAATTTCCCAATTATTTTCATTGTTTATAAAATCATCATAGAAAATGAGTTGCTTTTCTCCTGATTGAAAATCATTATAAAAATCCTGTGCGGAAACAAATTTCACAGCAAATAATAAAAATCCTGATGTCAATATGCATACATATGATTTCACAAATACCTCCCTTTTTATACATCAACTTTAATAGGGGTGCTCAGCTTCTTTAAAATATACCCTCATTCTGTTCATTAAAGTCATCATTGATTATTTCGGACAAACAGTGCCAGTGATTTCGGAGTAAAACGTGCCATAATTTCAAAGGGCAAATGGGATTATAAAAGTACTATTTTTTATCAAGTGATTTTTTTCTTAACGATTCTCCTTTCAGTTCAAATCGGTATGCAGAACCTGACAATCTGTCCATAAGAGCATCAGCCAGGGTCGGTTCGTATATATTTGTAGATGGCCCTAAAAATCCTACAGGTTAAAATTAGGCATAAAACCCTAATTTTACACTTGTAGTATGAAAAAGACAAGATTTACAGAGAGCCAGATTACACAAGCCCTGAAGGAGCATGAAGCTGGCAAAAACGTTTTGGACATTTGTCGTGAACTACAGATCAACCGCAACACCTTTTACAACTGGAAGAAGAAGTACTCCGGGATGGATGCTGAGCTTCTGAGGAAGTATAAAGAGCTTGAGCGTGAAAACGCCGAGCTTAAGCGGATGTATGCGGATCTGAGTCTGGATCACAGGATTTTAAAGAACGTTATCGAAAAAAAACTTTAACGCCCTGCCAAAAGAAGGAAATCGTCAAGGAAATCCATGATGAGGCCAAAATTTCAATTGCCAGGGCGTGTAAAATCGTCTCTCTTGACCGATCGATGTATTACTATGAACAGGTCAAAGATGATAGTGATGTAGAGGAAAAGCTGAGGATGTATGGTGAAAAATTGCCCGCCAGAGGCTTTTCCGAGTATTATAAACGCATTCGAAGAGAAGGCTTAAAGTGGAACCATAAACGAGTACGAAGGGTCTATAGAAAACTGGGAATGGCCAAAAGAAGAAAGATCAAACGCCGAATACCGAATCCGGAGAAAACGACGCTATTACAACCTCTTCGGCATAATCTCACCTGGAGTCTGGACTTTATGGAAGATCGTTTAGAAAATGGCAGAAAATTCAGAACCTTGAACATTCTTGATGACTTTAACCGGGAAGCACTTACCATTGAAGTTGATTACTCTTTCCCTGCATATAAAGTGGTTAAACTCGTGAAACGTGTCATTGAATGGCGGGGAAAACCCGAAGAGATCAGAAGCGATAACGGCTCTGAGTTTATCGCAAAAGATTTTGAGGTCTTTTGCGAAAACTCAGGCATCGCGCATATTAGGATCCAAAAAGGCAAGCCCACTCAGAACAGCTATGTCGAACGGTTTAACCGCACCTTCCGAGAAGATGTCCTAGACATGAATATTTTTGAAAACATCCATCAAGTAAGAGAAAAGACTGAAGAATTCTTAGAAGATTATAACAATGAACATCCTCATGAAAGCTTAGGAAACATGAGCCCAATTGAGTTTATGAATAACAGAAATCAAAAGAAAACTGCCTAAATTTGATCTGTAGGAGAAATGGGGTATCTACAACCTCATGTTAGCAACTGTATTTATTTACATTCAGTCTGTTTTAATTTTGAAATCCTACCTATTGCACTATTTTCAGTAATCTCGTTAAAGTAGGTTTTGCTCCATATAGAATTGGTTTCAAGTACAACTGATAAATAGTACTTTTTATCTGGTTCAATATTAATTTGAGTCTTTTCAGTATTTTCCTTTAATTCCGTTCCATCCATTTGTACCGCAAATGAATGTAAGCCTGATTGTACAGAAATATTAATAAAACAATCATTAACTATTTTGCAAACCATGGTTCCGTCCACGAAAATTTTAAACTGTCGTGCAGATCCAGTGAACCCAGTTGATCGCATAATGCAAAGTGTACTTATGGTTGTACTATCAGTCTGTCCATGTAGATTTACTATAAATCCTAAAGAAAATAGTATTAAGATAAATTTTTTCATTGAGAATTTATTTTTAATATGGTTGCTGACGTCTCTTGCGATCCTTTTTGGCTTCTTGTAAAACCGTTATGTTCTGGCCAATCGTTACATCTACCAAATTTAAAAAAAATATCATATGTAAAAGAAAAAGATCATAAAAATGTGAAGTTTATTTTATAGTTCTGGATTATCTAACGGACTCCTTAGCTGATTTAACCCTTTTGTTGTGATATGTACTTATGTTTTTCATTTCAATTCAACCGGGATTCTTTTATCTTAATGTATTGCGGTGACTTTTCTTTGCTGATTTCTTTTTGGTGGTAGCAAAATAAAATAGGCATATCTATAAACAATAACCAATAAAAAATAAAGGACCCGCCTTTGGAAATTTACGTTAAGAAAATCGAGGAATGAGCGTTAAAAACTGCGGACTGTCTGAGGAGCGAAGCGACGAGTTTCCGCAGTTTAGCGAATGACGAAGATTTTTAGTAAATTTCCTCAAGCGGTGACTTTCTCCTGTAAATCCACTAAAAAAACCAATTTTTAAAGCCTTTGGATTGCTAGTTTCTCCTGCGAGTTTATCCGTTATTTTGACGGCATCAGCTCATGTCTGTATTCTTAAAGTCCTTTTCAGGACTAAATGCATGGATCAATTTTCTTACGGGGTATTAATCCACCAAAAAGTCACCCGACCTTTACGCTAATGCTTTATTGTCTGGATAGTCCCTGAAGACGTAAAACTTCCTTTTGATGGTACGTTATTTTTGCATGAAGTTTTCCAGGATCGTAGATGATTAATCGGGAAGGATCATAGGGTTGTCCGTAATATAGCACATTCCAAATCAAGACACCAAGTTTTCGTGCAATAGCAATTAATGCTTTCTTTCTGGACTTTCTCATCGCCAGACGATTGAACTTCTCTTTGAAATATGTTCCTTTTGTGTTTGTGGCAGCCCAGGCAATTTGTACCAATACTGATCGCAGAAAGCCATTCCCTTTTGTTGTTGCGGTACTCTTAAACTTTCCGGCACTTTCGTCATTTCTTGGACGCAATCCCGTCCAGCCGGAAAATTTGCCGCTGTTCTCAAAAGCTTTCATGTCTGCACCACTTTCTGCTATGACGATCATGGCAGAGATCAGACTGATACCCGGGATGGTTAAAAGCAGCTTTAACTGGTCAGCATAATGCTCACGACAAAGCTTTTCCATTCTCTCTAAACACAGGTTGCTCTGTTCAACATATAAATCATATTCCTCAAGCAGCATTTCCAGCATAAACCGATGATGTTCCGTAATGTATCCTGTTAAAGATTCTTTTACTTTCTCTTTTTTATGCGTATTCAAAATTCGGACATGAACAGAATTCACTAATACTTCAGCAGATGTTTCTCCATTAACAATTTGTTGAATCACTCGGTAAACACTTTTCCCTGATATATTGCTGACAAGGCTTGTAAGGCGAATACTGCACATCTCCAAGACCCTTTCCATCTCCTGTAGTACAGAGGTCTGTCGTTGCTGAAGTTTAACATATTTTCTGCTGTAGGTTCGTAATTGCCGAATATGGTGGCAAGGCACCAAACTACTTCGCAGTAACCCTTTATGTAAAAGCGTCGCAATCCATTGAGCATCTTTCACGTCGCTTTTTCTCCCTGGCATTTGCTTGATAAGATAAGGGTTCACCAGGATCAACGAAAATCCCATCTCTTCCAAAATGTTCCATATAGGAATCCAAAAGATCCCTGTGCTTTCCATGGCGATCGTAGTTATTTTATCATTGCGTAAGACCTGCCCCATCTCCATTATGGAAGGGGTCAACGTTGAATATTCCATTACTGGGCTTTGTTTTGAACCCTTGATAGTCGCACAGAAGATGGTATCTTTGTGGATATCCAGTCCGCATACTCGTTTCATAATCTTTAAGTTTTATTGGTTAATCCTTAAAGTTACGACAATGATCATGGCAGTAAGGCATGATCAGCGGACTGGATTTTCATTCGCCTGTGTGAAAGACGAAGGCTTTTATGGATATTTTCTTTGCTGCTTTCTTTTGGTGGTAGCAAAAGATCGTATGTTTGAAAAGGCATAGGTCTTCGAAAAATGAGTAAGTTTAATTTGACAAGAATGAACTAACCCAAAAATCGAAGACCTATGCAAACACAAAGTAAACAAATCGAGTTCAATGGCCAAAACTTTTATTGTGGCATTGATATCCACCAAAAAAGTTGGACAGTGACCATCCAAACAGATTCACTGGTATTGAGAACTTTTACCCAGGACCCTGAACCAAAGGTTTTGTTCAAACATTTAACGAAGCATTATCCTGGAGGCAATTACATCGCCGGCTATGAAGCCGGATACTTTGGTTATAGTGTTCAGAGGAATTTTGAATCACTTGGGATGAAGTGTCTTGTTCTTCATCCGGCGGATGTTCCGACGACTCACAAAGACAAGGAGCAGAAACGAGATCCAAGGGATAGCAGAAAAATTGCCAAAGCATTAAAAAATGATGAAGTGGTTCCAATATGGGTACCACCGCTAGGTCTTGAACAGGATCGTCAATTGCTGAGAGCACGGGAGAAACTGACTGCCGATCAATCAAGGGTAAAAAATCAGATTAAAGCTGCCCTTCAATTCAATGGTATTGAATACCCGGAAACTTTCTCCGTAAAAGGAACGCACTGGTCAGCACGGTTTATCCGCTGGTTAGACGAGATCCAGTTAAATGAACCATCCGCTACAGAAGCTATGAAAAGCAAGATCAGACATCTTTTATTTATTCGCGGAGAGCTGCTGAATCTGTTAAGAAAAATCCGGGAACTCTCCAGAAATGATCGCTATAGCAGATTGTATATTGAGCTGATAAAAATACACGGCATAGGAATGATCACTGCAATGACGTTATTGACAGAGACCGGAGACATACATCGATTCAAACGACCGGATAATTTTAAAGCATTTTTAGGATTGATCCCCCGGGCGCATGATTCGGGTGATAAAGAAAGAGCAGGGAGGATAACAAAGAGAGCAAACTCACATCTGCGATATCTTTTGGTTGAAGCCACCTGGATTGCCATCCGGTTCAACCCATATTATCTTAAGATTTATCAGGAATACAGAAAACGAATGCGGGCAAATGTGGCACTTGTGAGAACGGCCGGGAAATTTGCAAACCAGATTTATTTCTGCCTGAAAAAGATATCATAGTTGATAAAATAAAAAACCTGATTTTACATGTTTTTGATATTGAGAATGATCGCTGGTGGTTTCTGCAGTTCCTTTATAGGATGACTGCTTCATGCAAAAGATTGCGGCATTCTCCTTTTTTTTGTTAAATGTGATCTTGCAGCTCTCTTTCTGAGAATTGGGATGACTGCTGATAGAAGTATACAGAAAATTGGGATAAGGTCTTATTGAAATATTGATAACTGGCCAACACACTTGGGCATCTAGCAGTTATCAACATTCCAACAAGACATGAAAAATAATACTTGTTTTTCAACATAGAAGAAAGCAGGGATATCGAAAAGCAAGCTTTTCAAGGCATCTTGAAGAGAGCGGAAAACGGGATTCGAACCCGCGACCCTCAGCTTGGGAAGCTGATGCTCTACCAACTGAGCTACTTCCGCGAAAAATTCTGCGTGTGGGTGTGGCTGAAGTGTAAGTGTGAAATGCAAAATTAGTAAATTCCTGTTAAATGAATAATACCGGCATGGTTAAAATAAAGGAGTTTTCTTAACTTTACGCTTTTAAACGAACCATGCATATACATTCCTATATTGTCCTGGCCCTGTTTGTAATACTTGGAACTACCTTTTTCTTAAGGATCATGTCTTTGAGAAAAATAAAAGCCGACCTCCTGGGCAAGCCCCCTATCGATAAGTACCTCTTTGTCGCCGGAAAAATAACCCTGGCTACCAACTGGGGCTTCTTCATCTATAAGGGTATCTCCCCCGCTACAGGCTATATAAGTGTTCCGGCTTATTTATCATGGCTGGCCACAATACTCCTGTTGCTGGGAACCCTGATTCTGATATTTGCTATTTATGATATTGGCGCTTCGCTTAAGGTCGGCCTCCCGGTAGAAGTACCACAACTTAAAACAAGCGGCATCTATGCTTTCAGCCGTAACCCTCTTTACCTGGGCGGTTATCTTATCACTATCGGATCTTGTATTTACTTCCCCGACTTGATCAATATCTCGTTCGGACTCTTTACTATTATTATTCATCACCTGATAATCCATGCTGAAGAAAAATGCCTTAATGAAAAATTAGGAGACCAGTGGCGATACTACCGTGAAAAGACCAGAAGATATTTCTGAAACAAAGAAGAACCTTTTTCATCCATAAATGAAGTTACTCAATCAATATCACACTAATCGATTCCTAGAATGGAAGACACAAACCGTAAAGCCGCCTCTGAAAAGCTGAAATCCGCTTCAACAAACAAATTAAAATCCATGCTCACCTCAAACGATGAACAGGATAATTCACTCGGAAGAAACGAAGCATGCGCAAACGATTTTCTGAAGGAACAATATAGTAACCTGGGATCCATCTTCAACGCAATTCCGTTTGGTCTGGTCATGGTAGGACCTGACAAAAAGATCCGTAAAATTAACCAAGCCGCATTGCAGATGATGAAGTTCGACTCGCTGGATGAGATTTCCCAAATCCCTTATGAGGATTTCTTTTACTACAAAAACGAAACTGACCATCCGCCCATGGATCAGCAAAACAACAACCAACGCTTCGAATGTGTCCTGCGCGACAGACACAAAAAAGATATCCCGGTGTTGAGGTTGTCCAAAACTGTTCCATTTAATAATGAAGAAGTTATTCTGGAAACCATCGTCGATATCTCAGTAAGGAAATCGGTTGAAGCTAAATTGATCGAAAGCCAGCGGTTCCTGAAAACACTGCAGGACAACCTGCCGGGTTTTCTCTTCCGCTGCCAGAATGATCCAAACCTGACCATGAAATTCATCAGCGACGTTTTCAATAAATTGACGGGTTATCAGGTCGACGACTTTATTGATAACAAAAAAATGTCTTTCATTGAATTAATAGTCGAAGAAGACAGAACAAGGATCTTAGAGGAGATACGTGAAAAAATCTCCCATCACAAACCATTCCTGGTGGAATACAGGATCAGAACTGCCGATGGAAAAATAAAATGGGTATGGGAACAAGCAAGGGGAGTTTTTAATCAGGAAGATCAACTGCAATTCATAGAAGGGTATATTACAGATATCTCGGAAGAGAAGCGGTTGGAAACTGTCCGTCAATGTATCTTCGAGATCTCTCAGGCAGCCTATCTTTCAAGAACCCTGGAAAAATTCCTTGCCTCGGTCCATCATTACCTGGGAAACATCATGGATGTCAGCAACTTCTTTGTTGCCATGTACGATAAAAAAACCGATTCCATCTCCTTACCATACGCCGTTGATGCAAAGGATGAACATTCTTCCTTGCCGGCAGGAAAAACCTGTACGGGATACGTGATCAAAACCCGGAAGCCGTTGCTTGCCGATGAGCATCAGATCCGTGAACTGGTCAGAATGGGATATATCGATTATGTGGGAACTCCCGCTAAAGTCTGGCTGGGCGTTCCGTTGATCGTGTCGGATGAAGTGATCGGAGTCATCGTGGTTCAGAGTTATACCGATCCAAACCAGTATACCATCAGGGAACTGGAATTATTAATGTTCGTAGCCGACCAGATAGGAATCCTTATCTCCAGGAAAAAAGCCGAAGAATCATTCCTTGAAAAGAGAGCTTACCTCGACCAGCTTTTTGAAGGAAGCCCTGAAGCTATAGTCAGTATTGATAAAGAAGGAATAGTCAGACTGATCAATTCGGAATTCACCAGGATGTTCGGATTTACCCGTGAAGAGATCCTAAGTAAAAATATTGATGATTTTATTACCGATGATGAAAGCTATTTCGAAGCAAAAAAAGTTACCAGTAAAATAGGTCAGGGTGAAATTTCTGAGATGGAAACACACCGGAAACATAAAGACGGACATCTCATTGATGTTTCCCTCCTGGTCATGCCTGTCAGGATCGAAGAGAAAATCGTCGGGGCTTATGGCATCTACCGCGATATAACCAACCGGAAACGAATTGAAAAAAGCCTCATCCGGGCAAAAGAAAAGGCCGAAGAATCAGATAGACTGAAATCTGCCTTCCTCTCCAATATGTCGCATGAGATACGAACCCCTATGAACGCGATCCTTGGATTTTCAACACTTCTCTCGGATACCAGCCTGACAGAAATTGAAAAAACGGAATACCTCCAGATCATCAAAGAACGCGGAAATGACCTGCTGCACATCATCGACGATATCATCGACGTGGCAAAGATCGAATCGGGACATATCCGGGTAGATATCAGGAAATGCTATGTAAACGAACTGCTTAATAATATCCTCCTCAGTCTTACTGAAGTTAAAAATAAACATTCGAAACATAAAATCACCCTCAACTGCATCCCGGGTAATAAAAGCCAGGGATTCAGTATTATGACCGATAGCAACCGGCTGAAGCAAATCCTGACCAATCTTATTGACAACTCGTTGAAATTCACCGAAGAAGGAACGGTCAACTTTGGATATGTCATAAAATATGAAGGAACCGCCTCAATGATCGAATTCTTTGTCCATGATACCGGCATTGGGATCCCGCCTGAAATGCATGAAGTGATCTTTGAGCGGTTCAGACAAGTGGATGACACGAATACACGCAGGTATGGTGGAACCGGACTTGGTTTGACCATCACCAGGAATCTTGTTAAACTCCTTGGTGGAAGGATCCGCGTCGGATCGGAAAAAGGAAAGGGAACCAGCTTCTACATCACATTTCCTCTTGAAAAACCTCCTGCCGAAAAAGAGGTTCTAGCTCCGAAACCCATTAATGTTCCTGAGGAGACCGACTGGTCGGGAAAAGTGTTGCTGATAGTCGAAGATGAGGAATCAAATTATTTTCTGCTTTTCCGGCTGCTTAAAAGATCCGGCATTCTGACAATCTGGGCTAAGAACGGTAAAGAGGCAGTTGAGATCTGCAAAACGAAGAAAGTGGATGTCGTTCTGATGGATATACGCATGCCGGTTATGGACGGTTATGAAGCTACCCGGCTGATAAAAATGGAAAAGAAAGACCTCCCTGTTATAGCCCAGACCGCTTACGCTTTAACAGGTGAAAGGGAAAAAAGTATTGCGGCAGGTTGCGATGCATATTTATCGAAACCGATTGATTCACGTGAACTTCGCACAATCCTGAGCAGGTATCTCAAATAAATCTTTAACCATGGATCCGGTTGATCGTAACAAATTTTCCCTGGGAGACCGCTTGCTCAGTTTCCGGCATGCCTTCCGTGGAATCTTTTTTGTGATCCGGTCGCAGCATAATTTCCGTATTCACCTGGTTTTTGTGGTACTGGTTGTGCTGGCAGGCTTTTTATTCTCCATCTCACTATCTGAATGGTTGGTCCTGATGTTGACCATCGCCCTGGTACTCTCCCTCGAAATGATCAATTCAGCCATTGAATACCTGGTCGACCTGGTGACAAAAGAACACCATCCTCTTGCAGGGAAAGTCAAGGATATCGCCGCCGGTGCTGTCCTGGTCGCTGCAATAATTTCTGTTATAATCGGTTTAATAATATTCATACCTAAAATTTGCTCCCTATGAAGAATATTTCTTTGTTTTTAATAGTCGGTATTATTGCCGGATTTCTTTCCTGTTCCCGGGAAGGAAAAGATAAATCGGAAAAAAATGCTCCGCTCATAGAGCAGCAAAAGCTGACACTGAAAAGCAATATCATGTCGCCCGAAGTGCTCTGGAGTTTTGGCCGGGTAAGCGAACCCGAAGTATCTCCCGATAGCCAATGGGTGCTTTATGGCGTTACCTTTTACGACATCAGCCAGAATAAAGGTAACCGCGAATTATTTCTTATGAAAGTTGATGGAACGGATTCAAAAAGGATTACCACAACCAAATTCAGCGAATACCAGGCTATGTGGCGCCCGGATGGTAAGAAGATCTCCTTCCTTTGCAGCAAATCAGGTTCTATGCAGCTCTGGGAAATGGATCCGGATGGAAAAAACTGGAAACAGATCACCAATATAGAAAATGGGATCGGCGGGTATAAGTACTCCCCCGATATGAAAACACTTGCATACACAACAGAGGTCTTCCCTGAAAAACAATTGAAGGAACTCTATACGGATTTGCCCAAGACAAGCGGTAAAATATATACCGACCATATGTATCGCCACTGGGATACCTGGGTGACCTCTTACAGTCATGTATTTATCGCCGGCCTGACAAAGGAAATGATCACTGGCGGAAAAGATATTATGAAGGATGAACCCTACGAATCTCCGGTGATGCCATTCGGTGGAATGGAGCAAATCAACTGGAGTCCCGACAGTAAGGTGATTGCTTACACCTGCCGCAAGAAAAAGGGAGTGGAATATACGGTCTCGACAAACTCCGACATATACCTTTACGAAGTTGGATCAGGGTCAACAACCAATCTTACGGATGGCATGATGGGTTACGATATTAACCCGGTGTTCTCCCCCGACGGGAGAAAAATCGCCTGGCAAAGTATGGAGAGAGATGGATATGAATCCGACAAAAACCGTTTGTTCGTCTACGACAGAGTGGTCCATTCAAAAACCGATTATACCTGGGATTTCGACCAGAATGCCGAAAATATAACCTGGAGCACGAACAGCGGACTGATCTGGTTTATCAGCGACTGGCATGCTACCGATGAGATTTACAAACTCGACCTGTCGTGCGGGGAAATAACAAAGATCACCGATGGCATCCATAACTATACTTGTGTCGTTCCGGCCGGAAATAAGTTGATAGCAACCCGTGTCTCTATGTCAAAACCGGCTGAGATCTATGCCGTCGATCCGGTAACGGGAAAAGATACCCAACTAACCAATATCAATACTGACTTGTTGAATCAGTTATCGATGGGGAAAGTTGAAAAACGATGGATCAAAACCACCGATAATAAAGAGATGCTCACCTGGATCATCTACCCTCCCAACTTTGATTCGACCAAAAAATATCCGACCCTACTCTATTGCGAAGGGGGACCCCAAAGTACGGTCAGCCAGTTCTGGTCATATCGCTGGAACTTCCAGATGATGGCCGCAAACGGATACATCGTTGTAGCTCCCAACCGGAGAGGACTGCCCGGTTTCGGTAAAGCATGGAACGAACAGATCAGTGGCGATTACAGCGGACAGAACATGAAGGACTACCTCTCGGCCATCGATGAGATGAGCAAAAAACCTTATGTCAATAAAGATAAGCTGGGTTGCGTGGGAGCAAGCTATGGCGGATTCTCTGTTTTCTGGCTCGCCGGGAACCACGAAAAACGTTTCAAGGCTTTTATCGCCCACGATGGTATGTTTAACCTGGAATCACAATATCTTGAAACCGATGAGATGTGGTTTGTCAACTGGGACCTGGGGGGACCTTTCTGGGATGAGAAAAACCCGGTCGCCCGGAAAAGCTTCGCAACATCTCCTCACAGGTATGTCCAGAACTGGGATACCCCCATTCTTGTAATCCATAGTGAACTGGATTACAGGATCTGTGCAACTCAGGGTATGCAAGCCTTCAACGCGGCCCTCTTAAAAGGAATACCCGCCGAGTTTCTTTATTTTCCTGATGAGAACCATTGGGTGCTGAAACCGCAGAACGGGATCTTGTGGCAACGCACATTCTTTAACTGGCTGGATAAATGGCTGAAATAAATCGCCGGATGTAATGAACCGGCGAAACAAATACGATGAGGCAGCAGAGATCCTGAGAAATTCGAGATTCACTACTGCCTTTACCGGGGCCGGGATATCTGTCGATAGCGGAATTCCCCCCTTCAGGGGAGAGAGCGGTATCTGGAGTAAATACGACCCCGCTGTTCTCGGGATCGATTATTTCATGGAACATCCTTCCGGATCCTGGGTCGTCATCAAAGAGATTTTCTACGATTTTTTCGGACGGGCCAAACCGAACAAAGCACACCTTGTTCTTGCACGTATGGAATCGGAAGGACTGCTGGGTTCAACGATTACCCAGAATATAGATAATCTTCACCAGGAAGCCGGTTCACGTTTGATCTATGAATTTCATGGGAACTCAAAGAAGCTGATCTGCCTTTCATGCCGGCGTACTTACCGGATCGGTGATATCAGCCTCGATCATGTTCCACCTACCTGCCGCGAATGCGGCGGATTACTGAAACCCGATTTCATCTTTTTCGGAGAAACTATCCCCCAGTCAGCACTTGCCGCTTCTTATGAGGCCGCCTCATTATCAGATGTGTTTCTGATCATCGGTACCTCCGGTGAAGTGATGCCTGCAAACCAGTTTCCTTTCCTTGCAAAAAAAAACGGGGCAAAGATCATCGAAGTAAACCTTCATCCGTCAAACTATACTCGGCAGATCACCGACATTTTTCTTCAGGGAAAGGCAGCAGAGTCGATGGGGAAACTGGAGGAAAAACTATTTCCCGCGACCCTGAATGATAATGAGAATAGTATAGAATAATATCTTAAAGTCCATCGCCAGCGACATGTTCTCAATGTACAAGATGTCGAATTTCAGGCGCTCTATCATCTGCTCAAGGTTCTCGGCATATCCATACTTGACTTGTCCCCAGGAGGTGATCCCGGGCTTTACTTTATGGAGTAAACGGTAATGGGGAGCCTGTTGAACAATCAGGTTAATGTAATATTGCCTTTCGGGACGGGGACCTACAATACTCATGTCACCCTTTAAAACGGTGTAAAACTGGGGAACTTCGTCAATGCGGAACTGTCTCAGAAATTTTCCAAACCGGGTGATCCGGGGATCATCCTTCGAGGAAAGCTGGGGACCGTTGAATTCTGCATCCTTGTACATCGTCCTGAACTTATGCATGATGAACGGTTTGCTTCGTAAACCCAGACGCTCCTGCGAATAAAATACAGGCCCCGGAGAGGTCAATTTGATTATCAGTGCAGTGATCGCCATCACCGGCGAAAGTAAGATCAGACAGATAACAGAAACAACAATATCAAATACCCGCTTCAGCGTCATCTGCCAGTCGGGCATCAGGTCGGGATAGATTTGAATAAGTGGTGCGTGAAAGATAGAGGTAGTCTTCACGGATCCCATCAGTATATCTTGCATGGCTGGAATGATTTTTATCACAACATCAGAATCTTCAAGCTGTGTGATGATAGTTTCGATCGTATGGTTCTCTGAGTGTTCAATGGCAATGATGACTTCCTCAATTTTTTGCTCCTTCACCACCCGGTTCAGATCATTCACCCCGCCCAGATGAACCAGGTAATCAGCCAGCTTGTAACTTGTATAACCCTCCACGCTGACAAAACCGACAAACCTGTTCCCCGACGACTTTTCCTGATTCTCGATCTCCTTGTAGATCGAAACCGCATTCCCGTTGCTTCCAACCATCAGGGTATTGAACCCGATGATCTTATGCTGTATCTTATACGCCGTTATGGAGGTAAGGATGAACCGAAAAAGGGCCGTGAAAAATAAATGCAGGAAAAACAACATGAAGAAAAATTCCGCATACGTACGCTGGGTAATGATCACATCATCCAGGATCAGCACGAAAAATATGACAGTGACCCCGATAAAAGTGGTCATTAAGGTCTGTGCGAATTCCTTGAGCCTTGCCTTCCGGTATATCTTCCGGTAGGTACCGATCAGGAGATAAAAAAATAACCAGGTGAGCGGGATTAGTAACTCTCCAAGATACAGTTTTTCATCCTGAAGTACATCCTTAAAATGAGAAAAAATAGTATCGTCAACCGCATACTTCCGGTAAATAAAGAATATTGACCAGGCAATAAGCGCAGCGAAATAATCCCCGATGACATATTTTATGACTTGTAACTGCTTATTCATTTATAAGTCAATACTTTAAAATTATCAAAAAGAAGGAGGTTCTGTTCGGCGCCTTCATCCAGAAATGCCCCCATGTACACCTGGAAAGAGTTACCGTAATATGAGTTTAAGGAGGTCGTCAGATCAATATAGATCTTTTTCCAGGTATTGTTGGTCGGATTCAGATTAATGATCGGAACCTGATATAAAGTCGTGTTACCATAAATAAAAACTCCGACGGTAAGCGTCGTATTGATGTTGAAATTCATCTCAAGATATACGGGCGCGGAAGGGATCGGGTATTCGTTATGTGTCTTGCATTCAAAGAAAATACGGGCAGTATCAAGCACAACCATTCCGGAATGTATTCCTTCATCCTTAAAGGTCAATGGAGATCCGGAAGGGGTCTGCTCAATATATGCTGAACTCCCGGCTGTCGTATCCAGCGTGATAGCAACACTATTTTCAAAATTTTCCATCCACACAAACTTGGCAGCAGCCTGATAGGTTGTCTTCATGACTTTAAGTTTTGTGGTACTGTCCGGAGTTACCTTGATCTTTGCAGTGATGGGTTGATAGAATGGATAGATTACTCTGGTTGTAGCAATGCCATTCTCTTTGATCCCGGGTATGACAGTCACGGTATGGGTACCATTGTATAAAACAGGCACCCGTGCCGGCATCTGAAATGCTCCGATGATCTGATCGTCGACGTAGATCCATGCATCGGTAATATTATGCGATTTGGTTCCCTGGGTAGAATAGTTGCTGGTAATATAGATCGAGTCGATGGAGACGTATGCCGGGATCTCCTGATCACCTGAAAACTTCTCACAGGAGGTCTGTGTAAGAAGGAATAAAAACAGAAATACGATGAATGGTAGAGCTCTCCGATACATTATAGAATGAGATTTTCGAAATCTCTTATTTTTTTAACGAATGTTAACTGGCCTATATTGTTTGCACACGGTACAAAAGTAATTAACAAAATGTGAACAAGGATCAGGCAATATCTGCCGTAGCAGTATTTATCTTTTCAATAATTTTATGAGCCACTTCCAGAGCAATATATCCATCGTTGATGGTGACGGAGGGAAGGGTATTATTTATTATTGCTGCATAGAAGCTCTCCAGTTCGGTCTTGATAGCGTTTAAGGGCTTGACATCCGGTTTATCGAACATGATCTGCTTCGGTCCTTTACCTTTCCCGATATCGAGAACAAATCCCATCGGGGACTTCTTTTCCGGATCAACATCCTTGATCCGGAAAACCTCAACCTCTTTCTTTAAAAAATCGACAGAGATGTAAGCATCCTTCTGAAAAAATCTCGATTTTCTCATATTTTTCAACGAGATCCGGCTCGCGGTCAGGTTGGCGACACAACCATTGTCAAATTCAATACGCGCATTTGCTATATCCGGTGTGTCGCTTACAACAGCCACCCCACTTGCACTGATCTTTTTAATATTGCTTTTTACCACACTTAAAATGATGTCGATATCATGGATCATCAGGTCAAGGATCACTGGGACATCAGTCCCCCTCGGATTGAATTGAGCCAACCGGTGACTCTCTATGAACATCGGATGATCAAAATATGATTCAACGGCAAGAAAAGCAGGATTAAACCGTTCCACATGACCTACCTGTACCTTGACATTAGCTTCATTGGCGATCTTGATAAGCTCACGGGCCTCCTCGATACTCGTCACGATTGGCTTTTCAATAAAAACATGCCTGCATTTCTTGAGCGACTTGGCTGCGCATTCAAAATGGGAGATGGTCGGAGTGACGATATCCACAACATCAACAGAATCGATCAGCGCATCAAGCGATTCAAATCTCCTGACATTGAATTCCTTTTCAACTTTTGAAGAATTGGAGGGATCCGGATCATAAAAACCGGTGAAATTAAATTCCGGGATCTCTTTGATACATTTTATATGAATTTTGCCCAGATGCCCGGCACCTAACACTCCGATATTCAGCATAAACTAAAATTTTTACAAAGGTAGCTTTTTTACAGTGATTGATTTTAGTATTTTCGTAAAAAAATGGGTTTTTAATACGATGATTCCTAAACTTCAGGACACATACAGACATCAGGGTCTCCGCAAACAGTTGATTAACAGTATCCACCTTAAGGGAATTAACGATCAAAGGGTCCTGGATGCAATGGAAGTGGTTCCCCGGCACTATTTTTTCGACTCCTCATTCCTGGAATACGCCTATGAGGATAAACCCTTCCCGATCGGTGCTGGTCAAACCATTTCACAGCCATATACCGTCGCGTTTCAAACAGAACTCCTTCAGATCCGAAAAGGAGATAAAGTGATGGAGATCGGTACAGGCTCCGGATACCAGGCCTGCATCCTGGCTCAGATGGGCGCCAGGGTCTATACCATCGAACGCCAGAAATCCCTATATACAAAAACCAGCAGGTTCCTTCCCCTTGCCGGCTACCCGGGCATTAAAACATTCTATGGCGATGGATATAAAGGACTCCCCGCCTTCGCTCCTTTCGACAAGGTGATCATTACCGCAGCTGCACCCCAGATCCCCGAAGCAATAATCGCTCAGATGAAGATCGGGGGGATCCTCGTGATCCCTCTCGGAACAGAGGTTCAAACTATGACAACCATAATGAAAAAATCGGAGCATTCCGTCGAAAAAAAAGAACACGGCCTTTTTCGCTTCGTGCCAATGTTGGAAAACAAAGCGAAAGATAAATAAAAAAAAATAATCAACACAGAAAAGATGAAGAACGTGATATTACTGACTGTGCTTCTCGCGATCGCAGGCTGCGCAGCAAAGAAAGTCAATTATGACCAGCTTCAGAATCGGAATGGCCTGTTCTTTCTGACTAATTCCGATAAACCTTTCAGCGGCGAAGTAGTTGCCTATGTCAATGGCCGGGTTGAATTTGAAGGTGATATCAAAGAAGGTTTAAGAGACGGGGTATGGACATACTATTTCCCTTCCGGGCAGAAAAAAATGGAAGGAGCATATGCTTCCGGACTTAAGGAAGGACTCTGGACCTACTGGAAGGATAATGGCCAGCAGGATGTGATCGAAATGTATAAAATGGGTCAGCGGCTTGGGAATGATGGTCTTCCCGTTCCGGCTATCGATACCGTGATCCAAAGTCCGCCCGAAACGGTGATAGTCCAACAGGTTGAAAAGAAAAAAAAGGAACCTGAAAAACCTCAGCCGGTCAACTGGAGCAGGTTGAAAGGCGGACCGGTCAAATACCTCGACGGGATTCCGTACACCGGACCTGTCGTCAAATACTATCCAAACGGACGCCAGGAACTGGAAGGAGAATTTTACAAGGGACACAGATCAGGGAAATGGATATTCTATGATATCCATGGTAATTCCCGCATCAGGTATTACTGACACCGGAACGGCGGATCCTTCTTAAGATAGCATATCCGAACCCGGATATCATCAGGATAGCGCCTGCCCATAAAATATTGATATAGGGATTCATGATCACCCTGATAACAATATAGTCCGGTTCATGTCCCACATGAGTAATGTAGGCATAATAATCACGGCTCAGAAAATGCCGGGTTGAAGGATTATATACCACCCCCATATCCGGATGAATATTGACCGAAGGATACAGACTGAATTCCTTTTCCAGCTTTCCGTGTCCGGGTCTTAAAAAATCGATGCAGTACTGCGTTTCATTGCCCTTAACTTCTTTCGACGTGTAAACAACATGATAACCGTCCATGTACAATGTGTCGTTTTTCATCAGTACCAGGTTCTCTGCATTGCTTCTGGCATCCCCGGTATCATACCGGGAAGTGTTTGTTGAAACAGTCCTTGAATTTGAGAAGGTGACGATTATTCCCAGCAAAAAAAGCATGAATCCCAGATGGGTCACAAACGCGGCAGGGTTCCGGGGCTTTGAAGTCCGGAGAAAAAAATTGTAAAGCGACGAAGTGATGCAGAAAAGAATGAAAAACAGCAGTATAATATACGATGTCTGTCCGACGGCTCCCGATAAAATGAACGGAACAGAAAGGATTATTGAAAGTAATAAAGGAAGCAATGCCTTTTTCAGAAATGCTTTTGGCTCATTGGAACCGTAATTCATGAATTGACAGAAGGCAATAAATCCGGCAACCAGCGTAACAAAGAACGCCTGCCATTTATTATAAAATCCGGTGGCATTCGCCGGAGGGGCAAGATCCGTACCCAGGATGCTGTTCAGAACAGGAATGGAGGTAGTAAAAACAAGTTGGAAGGCTGCCAGCAAAACAAGTACCGAACCGAGAAACATCCAGAATTCACGCGATAGAAGGCCATTTATTCTCATTTCCTGTGATCTTCTGGCATGCAACACCATCATCACCGTTAAGAGGATCAGGAACGAAAAAAGAAATACAAGCAACTGCGTTGTCATCCCGTTGCCGCCGAATGAATGCACCGAAGTGTCGGCCAGCACTCCGCTGCGGGTAAGGAAACTCGCGTACAGGATAAGAATATAGGATAGCCCAACGAAAAAATAAGCGGAGAATAAAGAGTATGGTTGCCTCCGGGCAATGAGTAAAAAGTGCAATCCGGCCAACAATACCATCCAGGGAACCAGCGATGAGTTTTCCACCGGATCCCACGACCAGAATCCTCCGAATGTCAGCGAAACATAGGCCCAGGCTCCACCTAATAAAATTCCTGTCCCGAGTATGGCCAGCGTCAGTAATGTCCATGGCAGCGCTTTTTTGATCCATCCGGTGTGATCTTTCAGCAGAAAGGAAGCTATCACATAGGCAAAAGGAACCAATGCCAACGCATAACCAAGGAACAGTACCGGCGGGTGAATGGTCATCCAGATATTCTCCAGGAGTGGGTTCAGCCCGTTCCCGTCTTTCAGTATAGAGAGATAATCGGGCTGGGTAAAAATCGTCCCGGCTATCGTGTCAACCGACTCCCGCAACAGGATAAAAGGACTCGCCCCGATCCTGATCCCGGATATCTCAACCCCCAGCAACATGGAAGTCATGAATACCTGCGAAAAGGAGATGACCGCCATGACCGGTTTTTCCCAGTCTCGCGCAAAAAAAAGCAACACGCCGCCAATCAACCCCTGCCAGATTGCCCAGATAAGAAAACTACCCTCCTGCCCTGCCCAGAAACAGGAAATAAGATACCCGGTGGGAAGCGACCGGGAGGAATACTGCCAGACATAAGAATATTCAAAATAATGGTTGAAAATCAAATAATAAAGTACAATGCCGGTACCGATCAGCGTAAATATATGTAAGAGATAAAACCCCCTGGCACCATATAAAAAGGATCTGTTATTGAATTTCCTGATAAACAACGGAAGGAGAAATAATATCGTCGAAAAGAGGGCCGCTGAAAAACTGCCCCAAACAAGAAATTCCCCGACACTTCCTGGTAAAAGATGCTCTCCCGGATAATAAACAGACATAATGCAAAAGCAAATAGAGGAGAGCAAAATTACATTTTAAAATAACTTCACAAACTTCCCTGTCTGCACCCCCTTCTGCCCGACGACTTTTACAAAATAGATCCCGTCTGTAAGAGTGCTCACATCGATAGCGCTTTGTGGTTCAGTGATCTTTTGCTCTAACACCTTCTTACCATGGATATCATTTAATAATAGAAAAGCATCTCCTTGCAAATTGGAAAGATCAATGGTAAATTTATTCTGTGCCGGGTTTGGATATATTTTCAGATCCGTCAGATTACCCGGTAAGTCATTCAGCCCGGAGGGATAGCCGCCATTTAATGTTTTTAAGATGGTTCCAAAATGACCCACCGCATACCCTGTATTGGCATCGGTAAAGCAAACCGAAAGTAAATGTGCTGTTGTTCCGCTTGATAGGGCAGTCCAGTTTGTGCCCCCGTTGGTTGTCTTTTTGATGGTTCCATTATCACCCACCGCATAACCTGTATTGGCATCGGTAAAGTAAACCGAAAATAACCATTCTGTTGTTCCACTTGATAGGGCAGTCCAGTCTGTTCCCCCGTTGCTTGTCTTTAAGATGGTTCCGTTTCCACCAACCACATACCCTGTATTGGCATCGGTAAAGTAAACAGAATTTAAGGAATTCCATGTTGTTCCGCTTGATTGGGCAGTCCACTCTATACCCCCGTTGGTTGTCTTTATGATGGTTCCATTATCACCAACCACATACCCTGTATTGGCATCGGTAAAGTAAACAGAATTTAAGGAATTCCATGTTGTTCCGCTTGATTGGGCAGTCCACTCTGTACCCCCGTTGGTTGTCTTTATAATGGTTCCTAATCCACCCACCGCATACCCTGTATTGGCATTGGTAAAGTAAACCGAATTTAAACCCCATGTTGTTCCGCTTGATTGGGCAGTCCAGTCTGTTCCCCCATTGGTTGTCTTTAAGATGGTTCCATAAACACCCACCGCATAACCTGTATTGGCATCGGTAAAGCAAACCGAAAATAACCATTCTGTTGTTCCGCTTGATAGGGCAGTCCAGGCTGTACCCCCGTTGGTTGTCTTTATGATGGTTCCATAATCACCCACCGCATACCCTGTATTGGCATCGGTAAAGGAAACCGAATTTAAGGTTTGCCATGTCGTTCCGCTTGATTGGGCAGTCCACTCTGTACCCCCGTTGGTTGTCTTTATGATGGTTCCAACATTACCCACCGCATACCCTGTATTGGCATCGGTAAAGCAAACTGAATATAAGGAATTCCATGTTGTTCCGCTTGATTGGGCAGTCCAGTCTGTACCCCCGTTGGTTGTCTTTATGATGGTTCCAGATTCACCCACCGCATACCCTGTATTGGCATCTGTAAAGTAAATCGCATTTAACCACCCTGTTGTTCCGCTTGATTGGGCAGTCCAGTCTGTACCCCCGTTGGTTGTCTTTAAGATGGTTCCATGATCACCCACCGCATACCCTGTATTGGTATCGGGAAAGAAAATCGAAAGTAACCCTTTTGTTGTTCCGCTTGATTGGGCAGTCCAGTCTGTGCCCCCGTTGGTTGTCTTTATGATGGTTCCGGATAAACTCACCGCATACCCTGTATTGGCATCGGTAAAGTAAACCGAATATAACCATTTTGTTGTTCCGCTTGATAGGACAGTCCACTCTGTACCCCCGTTGGTTGTCTTTATGATGGTTCCAACATTACCCACCGCATACCCTGTATTGGCATCGGTAAAGCAAACTGAATATAAGGAATTCCATGTTGTTCCGCTTGATTGGGCAGTCCAGTCTGTACCCCCGTTGGTTGTCTTTAAGATGGTTCCATGATCACCCACCGCATACCCTATATTGGCATCGGTAAAGTAAACCGAATTTAAATATGATGTTGTTCCGCTTGATTGGGCAGTCCAGTCTGTACCCCCGTTGGTTGTCTTTAAG
>JAEAME010000418.1_pt1 | contig 44388 bp, 46 predicted proteins | sample 8958731 | NCBI WGS metagenome assembly JAEAME01 (sample SAMN16933194, study PRJNA681113) | bioreactor sludge metagenome | isolation source: anerobic bioreactor sludge (Control) | place: India:Bengaluru | collected 2018-10-24
GTTGACATGGGGTTTCTTTCTTTCAAACTTCTTCTTAGCCATATAGAACCTCCGTAATAAATTTTATGGAGCCCACGACCGGAATTGAACCGGTGACCACTTCCTTACCAAGGAAGTGCTCTGCCGACTGAGCTACGCGGGCCATGGAGCGGGAAACGGGATTCGAACCCGCGACCCTCAGCTTGGAAGGCTGATGCTCTAGCCAACTGAGCTATTCCCGCCTTCTTGTTTCAGTTCCGAGTTTTTAGTTCGGCGTTCGGAGTAAAACCTTCAAACAACCCTATCTTAACTCCTAGCCCATATCTCCGAACTCGTAACAAAATATGGTGGAGAGGGGAGGGATCGAACCTCCGAAGGACTGCGCCAACAGATTTACAGTCTGCCCCCTTTGGCCGCTCGGGAACCTCTCCATGAGCTGGTGATGGGACTCGAACCCGCAACCTGCTGATTACAAATCAGCTGCTCTGCCGATTGAGCTACACCAGCCGAATTTAACATTATAGTACAAAGTGCTTGCGAAAAGCAATAATTGTTACAATTTTTTTGCGTATATGTCAACATTATTCTTTGGAAAAATCTCATTGTATTTCGTTGTTTAAGGAAGCTCTCTGTCTTTTCTCAACCTGGTCCTTCTGTTTTGTACTTCAAACTGCTTGCTGGCAACTGATGACTGTTTTTTATTTTGGTGGAGGCGGCGGGAATCGAACCCGCGTCCAAAGAAGAAGAATACAGAAAGACTTCATGCTTAGTCAATATTTTAGTCTCAGAATCATGATCACCTACTGACAGGTTATCATGATTCCCAGCCCATTAAAGTTCATCCTTCCATATGGGCGTCTGGAAGAACTATCCCGCTTCTATGACGCCATGTTGGACTCGGAGCGGGCAGAGAGTCCAGATGACGTGGCTGCTCTAGGCAGCCAGTGCGTACTCGTGAGAGTCTGCAGTTATGTTTAGTTCCACTTGTTTACGGGTAAGTAGTAACCCCGGCATGCCTTCCTGGCCCTTAACTTCCCTGTCGAGACCTGTCGCCCCCTTTCATCGTATTCTTGCCTCTCGCTCTGCCACCCGTTTTTCATCTTTTTTCTTTATAGATTCTCTTTTGTCGTAAAGCGTTTTGCCTTTGGCAAGGGCAAGTTCCATCTTTGCCTTGTTTCGCTTGTTGAAGTAAAGGGACAAAGGCACAAGCGTAAAACCCCTTTCCTTTACTTTCCCTACAAGCCTATCGATTTCCCGTTTATGCATCAGCAGTTTCCTAGTCCTCTTCGGTTCGTGGTTGTATATGTTCCCGCATGAATAGGGACTTATATGGGCATTCACCAGAAAGAGTTCTCCATCCTTAATCTTCGCATAGCTCTCTTTCAAGTTTGCCTTCCCTTCCCTGAGAGATTTTACCTCCGTCCCGGTAAGCGCTATCCCCGCCTCGAATTTTTCATTAATATGAAAATCATGGTAAGCTTTTTTATTTGTACAAATCGTTTTCATTACTCTTTAATATAGCACATTTCATGCCAACTTTAAATGGGCTTATCATTGGGCTGTGCAGCAGATTTTTTGACCGTCTATATGGTTCAGGTCTGAACTGATCACTCCCTCCTGCCAAGGCCGCCCTTCGGGGGCGGGCAGGCTGAACTCGGAACACTTCTTACGCCTCTATAACGGGCAATTCAATTATAAATTTTGTGCCTCTCGGACTGTTGTCTTCTACACGAATCCTACCGTGATGCTCCAATATAATGGAGTGAACTATAGCAAGACCAAGCCCCATCCCATCGGTATCTTTGGTATAATATGGATCAAATATTTTACTTTTCTCTTCATTTGGGATACCCTTGCCGGTATCAGAAACTTCTATGATGCCGGTGCCTTTATCGCTATCATACCGCGTTGTAATCTTGATTGCCCCTTGATGGTCTTCTATGGCTTTTATTGAATTCGTAATTAGATTGATTATCGTCCTCTTAAGGCCGTCTCTGTCTAAAAGAAATGGAGGTACTGCATTCTTTTCACACGTAAAAGAGATATTCTGGCAAAGATGTTTGTACAATAGAACAGTCTCATCGATGATGCTGTTCAAGTCTTCCATGGTTTTGGTGTGAGATATGTGGGTCAGCTTCGTAAGCTCGTTCACGATCCTTTTTATATCATCAACAGATTGTATTATTACGGAAGTGGTGTTATCAAGAACCTCTTTTTCCTGGTCATGTGAGTTTGGGAGCAATCTCCGCCGTATCCTCTCTGCTGATAACTTGATGGGCGTTAACGGATTCTTAATTTCGTGGGTCAATTTTTTGGCGACCTCTCTCCATGTTGCCAATCGTTCTGCCCGAACAATATGGGTAATGTCGTCAAATGCAATAACAAAGCCTTCGGTTTTGCTGGCTTGATCTTTCAAAGTTGTCAGAGACGCTCTGATATATGTCACGTCATTCTTTATGTTTAACCTCATCTCACGCGTTACGCTGCCATGATCGGCTTCCCTGGCCTCCTTTAGAAAGAATTTCATATGTTTTTTAAAATCATCACCAAGAATATCCTTTAGGGACGCTCCTGTCCATGGCTTTTTTTCAATGCCAAGAATATTTCGAGCTGCTTTATTCAGGAACTGAATTGTGCCAACTTTGTCTGTGGAAATTATGCCTGTAGCGACATTATCAAGAATAATTTCCATATAACGCCTTCTCTCTTCAATCTCATCTTTGGCAATTTTTAGATCTTTTGCCATTGCGTTAAAAGCCATCACAAGGGTTCCAATCTCATCCTGGCCCTTATCCTCAAGCTTTATGACATCAAACGAGCCCTTTGCTATTGTAGATACACCTTCTTTTACTTTCTCAATCGGGTTTACAATCTCGGTCGCCATTTTGATGCCTACCCACACGGAAAAAAATACGGTCATTAATGTAACGAGGGTTAGGGGGATATAGAAACTCCATTTTAATATCTTTTTAAAGGGCCTTGATTTCTGCAATTCCCTGCTGGCAATGGCGATATCCTTCCTTCTTTTGGTTCCTTCAATTTCAATTTCTTCACCGAGAAGCAGTACAGCGCCTAATTCGCCAGCTTCGTTCATTATCTGTCTACCCGATATAATAAGTTCACCATTTTTGAGTGACTCGATGTCACGGATTTTACTACCTTTTGGTAGTGATTTAACCAGGTTGGTAAATTTCTTTTCGATTTCCGGCGTAAGCTCTCTGCTGCTCTTAAGAAATTGATTTGAAGGGCTGTAAAGAACCAAGTATTCAGGGATCTTGGAAGAGGTACTTTTTTGTACATAGTCTGCCAAGGCAGATTGATCATTCAATAATTTTCTTCTTTTAATCTCCTCTGCTATTATTGCCCCCACTCTCTCATGCCGTTGAAAAAGATCCTCGTAATAAAATCGTGAGAACTCTAGGGCATCATCAACTGTATCCTCTATTTTTTGGCCAAACCATTTGTCCATATTTATCTGAAAAAACCCGCCAGAAAGGATGTAAAGAGTAAAAGAGGGAATTATTGAAATGAGAACAAGGGTAACTGTTAGCTTTGTCTTCAGCCTTGCACCCCAGATGCCTCTTTTTTGTTCAATATATGTCTTTACCAGGGTCCTTGAGACTAAAAACAAAAGAAGAAGGATCAACAGGAGATTGATATTCAGTATAACAATGATGAGCTTGTTTTCACTTATTGGTAAAAACTTTTTAAAAAACGGCAGGTTAGTTTCAAGATAAACAAGGATCCCAAATATTAACAGAATGAAACCAGAAAAAATGAGTTCTGTTTTAAATTTTTTCATTGTGGAGACAAATGGCGCATAGCGCTTGGTTTAAGCACATTTAGTTTTGCAGTAACCTATGGTCAAGGAACTGTAAGCTAAAGTATACCCTATCCTTTAAGAGAAACAAAGTTTATCTGCCTTTTTCCTGTATCTCCCCTTCTGAAGGAATGAAATAGGGCGTCATTGCAGCGGGTACACATATTTAGACCGTATATCTCGTTTATACCACACCCGTTAAGCATCCACGTATTTGCCTGCTTCAAGTTAAGAAAAAGGGAGTTTTTTCTCTTACGGAAGACATACTCTGGAAAACCACCCTCTTTGAAAACCATGCAAACGTCCTCTTTAACCTCGTAACAGCAGGGCCCTATCGATGGCCCCAGGAGTGCAATAATATCCTTTGTTTTACTTCCAAGTTCTATCATGGAAAAAATTGCTTTTCTGACAATCTTTTTCACGGTGCCTCGCCATCCCGCGTGGATAATAGATACCATGGGGCGCACTGCATCACACAGTATAACGGGAAGGCAATCAGCCGTTCTTATGATTCCTGCAACATTTTTTTCAAGGATGATCAACCCATCGCCTGAATGCGGCCTCTGGCCTTTGCTTATCACGTGGACATCGCAACCATGCTCCTGATTCATACTTACAATGTCCTTTAGTAAGAATGCACCAAGAAAGTCCATCCTTGTTTCTTTATGTAAAAGATTCGATGGGGCACCACCCACGCAAAAACCATGGATAATCCCCTTTTCCTCAAGTTCTGGCATATGATAAAATGACCAATGAGCTACTTTTTTTACATCAAACTTCATAATTGATTAATTTTTTTCACTTTTTGCTCCTCGCACGCCCTTTACTTCTTTTCCCGCCCGTCTCGCTTTTTAACTCTTGATGTTCAGCAATAAAACGTATCATATCTTCTGGAACTGGAGCTTCTATTGCTGTAGGCAACCCTTTTATTGGGTGAGGGAAATGGATAATATGCGCATGAAGCAGAGGTCTATCCGTTAAGTGTTTTGCTTGTTTTCCATATATTTCATCACCTACCACCGGATGACCGATATAGGAACAATGAACACGGATCTGATGGGTTCTCCCTGTTCTCGGGTATGCCTCAATATATGTGTAACCGTCAAGCCTTTGGAGAACCTTATATGCTGTTTCTGATTCACGGCCGCCTTTCTGAACAACAGCCATCTTTTTTCTGTGCACTGGATGCCTTCCAATGCTTTCTTCAATAACCCCTTCATTTTTTTGTACAATGCCTTCCACAATTGCACGGTATGTCTTGTGAACGTTTCGTTCTTTAAAAAGATCAGATAATATTTCCTGCGTTCTTGAATCCTTTGCTACAAGAATTACCCCTGTTGTGTCTTTGTCAAGACGGTGAACAATACCTGGCCGCACCATGGGTGCGGAGTTTTGAGTTTTGAGTTTCGAGGTTTGAATTGAAGACATTTCCTCGATGCGCCATGACTCATGCCCTTTACTTACTCCATTCTTCCTATTTCCTATCACCCATTGCCTATCACCTGTCTTTTGGAGATATCCTAATATTGCATTCACGAGCGTTCCTTCACTGTGTCCGCAGGAAGGGTGGACAACCATCCCTTTCGGTTTGTTCACGGCAAGAATAAAGTCATCCTCAAAAAGAATATCAAGAGAAATTTCCTGTGGCATGAGCGATATGGGTTTTTCTTCGGGAATCTCCCCTTCAATTACCAAGCCTTTTTTGATCCTGAAAGAAGGCTTTGGGGTTCTTCCCTCGATCGAGATAGATCTTTCTTCAAAAATCTCTTTGACTTTATTTCTTGTTATGGAAAGTTTTTCTGCAAGGAATATATCAAGGCGCTTGTCCTGTTCATCAGACAGAAGGCGGAATCTATTCTCCATCCCGAAGTGCTTTTTCTATACCTAATAGTAAGGGGTCTTTATCGTCCTTGAGTATGGTTCTCATGTCAAGGAGAAACATATTCTTCTCAATTCTGCCGATAATTGGAATCGTGAGGTCTCGAAGTTTCTTTTCAAAATGCTCAAGAGAGATTTTGTGAGGTTTTAAACCAATTCCATACGAAGGTATAACTACATCAGGAAGAGTACCGCCACCGACTTCAGACTCCACTTCTGTCACCGTAATAGAAACATCCTTACATCGTGACCGTAAAATTTTCTCGAGTTTTTGAGCTTCCTTCTTTAAATCAGTACCATTTGCATAAATCATTTTCAGTGTGGGAATCTCCCTGATTGCGGTTTCTTTGTCAAGATAGAGAATGAGTGTGCTTTCAAGTCCTGCAAGCGTAAGTTTGTCTGGTCGTAATGCACGTGCGAGAGGATTCTTTTTCATCATATCTATGAATGGTTTCTTTCCAAGTATTATGCCTGCCTGGGGTGCACCAGGAAGCTTGTCTCCACTAAACGATATTATGTCAAGTCCTTTTGCCAGCTCTACCGAAATGCATGGCTCATCAGCAAGCACTTTTTCCCCCATTGGATATAACAGACCGCTTCCTGCATCGAAGTAGGTTGGAATATTGAATTGCCTTCCAAGGATTGCTAACTCCTCGGTGGTTGTTGAATGGGTAAAACCCTTGATTTTGAAATTACTCGTATGGGCTTTCATCAAAAGCCCGGTATTATCCTGTATGCCCTTTTCATAATCTTCCTTATACGTCCTATTTGTTGTTCCCACTTCCCGGAGCAAAGAGCCGCTCTTTTTCATAACGTCAGGTACTCTGAAAGAACCACCTATTTCTACAAGTTCCCCCCTGGAGACAATAACCTCTTTTCCTTCTGCAAGTGTATTCAGGACAAGAATGACTGCGGCAGCATTATTGTTGACCACCATGGCACTCTCGGCACCCGTTAGCTTGGTGAGAATTGTAGTCGAGTGGCCATACCTGTCGCCCCTTGCCCCCTGCTGCAAGTCGTATTCGAGGTTTGTATAATGCGAAGCTGCGTTTTTAACAGCTTCCATCGCAGTTTCTGCCAAAAGCGACCTACCAAAATTTGTATGAATGATCACACCTGTTCCGTTAATTACCCTTTTCAGGCGAGGATTCATCCAGGCAATGAGGCGGTCTTTCGCGGCGAGAATAATCTCGCCGATAGGCGGTATTGCATTTGCCTCGCCAGCCCTGATCAATTTCCTCAAGCTGTCCAGGCATTCACGAAGCACTTCCTTGGCAAGGCCTTCAGGGTAAACTGCAATGAGTTTTTTCCACTCATCATTTTTTAGGATTTCATCTACTTTCGGGATTTTTCTCAGTAAATCTTTGCTGGGCATGTGTTTATTTTCTAACACACAAATACTTATATAATCAATGTATTTGACAAGATAAATTGTAGTTGACATCAGAGAAAACCTTTGATACTATTGGAATTTATTGCTTCTTAGAAAACAGGGGGGGAAATCATGAACAAATCAATCTTCTTTGTTATCGTGGCAATCATTATTACCTTATCATCTGTCACTGCCCTTCATGCTGTCACGAGAAATAAAGGTAACGACAAAATAAATGGATGTCTTAAGGCAAAAAGCTGTAAATTTATCATAAACGGAGCGGCGACAGAAGACCCACGAATGAGTTTTCTTGTTCAGGAAAAAATCTGGAAGACCTTTACACACCTTGATAAAAACGATCTGAAGCGAATATTGAAGCTCAAGATCTCGGATGCCAATGAGAAACCAGACAAACATGTCCGCGTGTCCAAGAAAGCACCGTCATATGAAAGGCTCAGAAAGAATATCGAAAATATGCGGTCATATTCCGTATTCGTCTCCTATGGGAAAGATACCAAAGGAAATTTGCAGCTCGACGAGGAAATCCTAGTCAATTATTAAAATAAGTGAGTTTAAGGCTTTATCCACCTCTCACAGCAAGCGAGAAGGCGAGGTTCTACCAGCAAGAACACCCACCTGGAGAGTGCGCAAAGGGGGGAGCGGGTCAACACGAGCCCTAAGGACAACTGTTAATTTTTTCGCAAAATACCCGATCAAATTATTGGCAATAATATATTTATTCAAAGGATAACTTAATGGACGCAAAAAATACAAATCATGGAAAATATCATCTTAATAATAAGAGGGCAAAAAAGATTATTCATATACTCATAGGAAGTAAATTTTACTTTGATTTAAGCCTTGTTGAAAGACACGATCTCATTCGCCATATTTTAAGGAGATTCCCATTTTCGCTCTAGAATCATTTTCTACAAAGTTTGTAGCTTTCCTGCTTCTTCTGTAGCCGCCCACTTCAAGGGAGCATCCACGTATCCAAAATAATATCGAACAAATATTGAGGATAAACTTATAAATATCTAACAATATTAATGTTTTTTTGTTGTATCCCCTATTCCCTCCTGACAACTTCTCCATGATTAAATTGGTACAGAACTTGCTCTTCAGGCCGGCATGACAGAACGTAAGAAAGTTAAAAAAATAGTCCGAATACTGATTGGAAGCAGGTTTTACTTTGACCTATCCTTGCAGGAAAGATATGATCTTATAAAGTACATACTGAGAAAGTTCCCTTTTTCCATATAAGCCATTGAGGGGTTTCTCGTTAGATCATGTCTTGATGTTCCCAGCAGGCAATTCGTAGTTGCCGGGCTTTCTTTGCCCTACACCTTCAAAACTTTCGGACCTCCTTATCATGCCCGAGAATGGGCTGGTTACTTAGCATCCCTACCTTGGCATTGTATCTTTGTCCTCCCTAGCCTCTGCTTTGCACCCCGTGTTGCTTTTTCTGGAATTTGCTTCGCCCTCAGCAATTTCTTGATTTTTTTGGTATCCCATTTTACATTCTCTGAACTAGAAGTTTATAAACAGTATGCTTATTGAAAAATTCATCACCTATGTTGCCCGACAAAAGAATGCCAGCTATTTGCGATTCTCTCCTCCGGGAACATCCGCAGTACCTGAAAAGAAAGGTGATTCTCCCATGTTGCTTTATATACATGTGCCATTTTGCGAGGAACTTTGTCCCTATTGTTCCTTTAACCGAGTAGTTTTTCGCGAAGACCTTGCTCGTCAATATTTTGATGCTTTGCGTAAAGAAATAACTATGTACCGAGACTTGGGATATGCATTTAATGGCCTGTATGTGGGTGGCGGGACGCCTACGGTCCTCATAGACGAACTTGCAGAGACTATCGCCCTTATCAGGAGAGCTTACCCAGTTCATGAAATTTCTGTGGAAACAAACCCTAATCACCTGACTGAAGCGAATCTTTCTATCTTAAAGGAATCCGGCGTAAATCGTCTTTCCGTAGGGGTTCAAACCTTCAATAACAACCTCCTGAAGGCCATCGAGCGCTATCACAAATATGGAAGTGGAGAAGAGATTGTTGATCGTATCCGTGCGACTCAGGGAATTTTTCAAACCCTCAACATCGATATGATCTTCAATTTTCCCATGCAAACACTGGAAATTCTTGAAAAAGATCTTTCTACCCTTGTTGAGCTGGAAGTAGACCAGATTACCTACTATCCCCTCATGATATCAACATCGACTGAGGCGGCTATGAAACGAAAACTTGGAGTGGTAGACTACAACAGAGGGCGCTCTTTCTATGAGAAAATTGTTGACAAGCTTTTACCTCGTTACCGACCCAGCACTGCATGGTGCTTTTCGCGTACTCGAGCCCCTATTGATGAATATGTGGTAAACTACGAAGAATATGCCGGTTTGGGAAGTGGATCCATTGGATATCTCGCTGGAAGCGCTTACGCAAACACGTTCGATATCCTCGAGTACGTGGCAAAAATTAATCATGGCATCATGCCAATAGCTGGAAAGAAAGATTTTTCCCTCAAGGAAAGACTGCGTTATGACTTCCTCATGAAACTTTTTGGCATGAAGCTTGATCTTGGATATCTGGACGCACGGTATGGATTGAAAATTTATAAACATCTGTGGCCAGAAATCATTTTTTTCAGACTTATCGGTGGGCTTAAGAAGAGCGGAAACATGCTTACCTTGACTGAAAAGGGACAGTACTACTGGGTTCTCATGATGAGAGAATTTTTTATAGGAGTAAACAACTTCAGGGACTTCTGCAGAGCGGAACTTCAGGGCAAAACTGAAATCACTTGACTTCACAGCTATTTTTTACTAAGCTTTATGACTTTTTTGGAGGTGGAAGAAAATGGGACTTGGACTCCTTGGAAAAAAACTCGGCATGACACAGATTTTTGATGACCACGGAAATGCCGTGCCGGTTACCGTAATAAAAACTGGACCATGCAAGGTTATTCAAAAAAAGACCTCGGATAAAGAGGGGTATGATGCACTCCAGGTTGGCTTTGATGAAGTTCAGAAGGTTACTCGTGTCAATAAGCCCCTGACGGGACATTTCAAAAAAGCTTCTGCAGCTCCCGTAAGGTTTCTCAAAGAGTTTCGGGTAACCCCGGAAGATGTCAATGGAACTGAGATAGGGTCTGAGATTACGGTTGAGATCTTTGAGCCTGGAGAATTTGTTGATGTTACAGGCACATCGAAAGGAAAGGGATTTGCCGGTGTTATAAAAAGATATGGTTTCAAGGGTCAGCCAGCGTCTCGCGGTACTCACGAGTATTTCAGGCATGGCGGCTCAATCGGTCAGAATATGACACCTGGCAGGACATACAAAGGTACAAAAATGCCTGGACACATGGGCAACAAGAAGGTCACTGTTCAGAGCCTCAAGGTTGTGGACGTAAGAGGGGATACGAATATCCTTCTTGTCGAGGGAGCTATCCCCGGCCCGACAAACGGATACGTAATCATTAAAAAAGCCGTAAAGAAGTCATAAAAAACCCGGCGTTTATAAGATATCGGGCTGTTTCTTTTCTTCCATTTCCCCTATGTGGAAAGTTTTTTCATTCCCAACCGTGAATGAGAAGATTGACATTCTCTACCCTAAAACATAGACTATCATCATGTTTACCCTTTGTGTGAAAGACTCCTTTTCTGCTGCCCATAGGCTCGAAGATTATCATGGGAAGTGCGAGGAACTCCATGGTCATAATTTTATGGTCGAGGCCCTCTTTGATGGTGAGCAACTTGGCACGAGCGGTATGGTAATCGATTTCAAGATCCTTAAAAACTACCTCAAGGATATTCTTAAAAACCTGGATCATGTATACATCAATGATATCGACTTCTTTAAACAAAGGGCCAGTTCTTCAGAATATATAGCTATGTACATTTATCACGAACTGAAAAAAATGATAGACACCGGACCGGTTCGCCTGACCGAAATTAAAGTATGGGAATCTGAGACAGCATGGGCATCCTATCATGAGTAATTCAGAAATTGCAGATGTCCAAAACATGAGCGACGACCGGATGATAGAGATAGACAAGGTCGGGGTTAAGAATATAAAATATCCCATCATCGTTCTGGATAAAGCAAACGGTCTCCAGCATACAATTGCCACCATAGATATGTATGTTAACCTTCCTCACCATTATAAAGGCACACACATGAGTCGTTTCGTAGAAATCCTACATACCAACAAAAGCATGATCAACATGAAGGATTTTCCGAACATTTTGAGGGAGATGAAAGATCGACTGAATGCGGAAGCTGCACATCTTAGCATTCATTTCCCGTATTTCATAAAGAAAAAAGCCCCTGTTTCAAAAACTGAAAGCTATATGGAATACGTATGTGGTTTATCCGGTTCTATGGACATCTCAAACAAAATGAAAGAGTTCATCGTCTCAGTGGCTGTTCCAGTCAATACCCTTTGCCCTTGCTCAAAAGAGATAAGCGAATTTGGAGCCCATAACCAGAGGGGAATCACTAAAGTGAGCGTGCGCTTCAAAAAGTTTTTCTGGATCGAGGACCTTATCTCTGTCGTGGAAAAGTGTGCGAGTAGCGATATTTATTCCATTCTAAAAAGAGAAGACGAAAAATTTGTTACCGAGCAGGCATTTGAAAACCCAAAGTTTGTTGAGGATGTTGTCCGAGATATTGCTGAAACTTTATCAAAAGACACGAACATAACATGGTTTACGATTGAGGCGGAGAACTTTGAAAGCATACACAATCATAGTGCGTACGCTTTTCTTGAACGTGATAACACCTCGAGGGAAACAGGATACAACAGATAAGCGATAAGAAATGAGCAATGAAAAGTGGAAAAAAGTCCATGTCATTGAGAATATTTTTGAAATGGATATGATCAAAGACGCTCTTGACAAAGAAGGTCTTGAATATAGCATAAAAGAGTATAAAGACACTGCCTATGATGGCCTTTTTGTTTTGCAAAAGGGTTATGCAAGCTTGTTCGTGAGAGAAAATGACGAAGAACTCGCCAAGTCTATTGTCAAACACATCCGTTCCATTCCCTATGTGGTATTTTCAAAGGATTGATCCTGTACAGGATGTTATTCCTTTAAAATTTATTGCCTTTGTCGGGGCAGGAGGGAAGACAAGCCTCATTGAATATCTTGCATCCAACCTTGTGAACAAAGGAAAAACGGTCGCCATCACAACAACAACAAAGATTTTTGTTAGAGAACCATATCAGCTATTGAATGACAAAAAAGATCTACGGAATATTATATCCTTAAACAGGTTTGGGAAAACTCTTGAAAATGGAAAGTTGACAGCTGTAGATACCGAAGATATTCTGCGTATAGGGGCATTGTATGACACCGTCCTCATTGAGGCAGATGGTGCCAAACATAAACCGCTAAAATTTCCGGCCTCCTATGAGCCTGTAATCCCGGCTATAGCTGAAAAAATTTTCGTTGTAAGTGGCCTTGATGCACTCTTTCATAAGGTACGTGAAATGGTTTTTCGTTGGGAACTATTCAGTAATGCAACTGGGATTGATGGTGAAGCCATCGTAACAAAAGATGTTTTCTTGAGTTTCTTTTCGTCGCCTATCCTTCTCAAAGGAGTCGACACAAAAAAATGTACTATAATACTTAACAAGTATGATGTCCTGAAACAAAAGCGTTACGGTAGTATAATTGCTCGTGAACTGACAGAGAACATTAAAAGGTTGGATGTCATCATCTCAAGCGTCAAGCATCATGCCTTTTATAAAGTTTCCCATTGATTCTCTTGCAAAAAAATAACCTTCGATTTTATAATAAGGGCACATGAAATTTGAGGATGGGCTCAAGAAACTCGAAGAAATTGTCAATACCCTTGGCGAAGGGAAGATTTCACTTGATGAGGCTCTGAGCCTTTTTAAAGAAGGCCTTTCTCTTACTAAAGAGCTCTCTAAGAGACTCGAAGAAATTGAAAAAAAGGTCGAGATATTGATCAAAAAGGAAGACGGATCATATGAAAGGACAAAATTCCCGCAGGAAGAAACATAGTGGATCTAAACAAATACCTGCTTGATAAAAAAATACTTGTTGAAAATACCCTGAAAGACATTGCACTATCCTTTCACGATTGTCCTGCTTCGCTAAGAGATGCCATGGAATACACGCTTTTTTCCAACGGAAAAAGGATAAGGCCGATCCTTGCGATCACCGCGTGCGAGGTGATGGGAAAGAGTTGTGACGATATCTTGCCTTTTGCTTGTGCTATTGAAATGATTCACTCCTATTCCCTCATCCACGATGACTTGCCAAGCATAGATAATGATGATATACGAAGGGGAAAGCCCACGTGCCATAAAATTTTTGGTGAGGCTACTGCGCTTCTAGCCGGTGATGGACTCCTCACAGAGGCCTTCCGTGTAATGTCTGATAATCGATATACGGAAAGGACTAATCCGCGAATCATAAAACAACTCATCTTCGAAATATCTTCAGCAGCCGGGGCCATGGGGATGGTTGGCGGTCAAGTCATGGATGTTCTCTCCGATGGAAAAGAAGGGACGAAGGATATTCTTCATTACATCCATACTCATAAAACAACGGCGCTGCTCAGTGCGTCTGTCAGGATTGGAGCAATCTTTGGCGGCGCAAAAACTCGTGAGCTTAAAAAGTTTACGAAATATGGAGAGGCAATTGGTCTTGCTTTTCAGATAAAAGATGATCTTTTAGACGCAGAAGGCGACGAAACAAAAGTGGGAAAGCGTTTAAAAAAGGATACCACAAAACAGACCTATGTTAAACACTATGGCTCGATTGCTTCCAAGATCAAGCTTGAACAACTTGTCGAAGATGCTGTGCAGGCAATCCAGTTCTTAGGAGAGGATTCAATAATTCTCGCAGAGATTGCACGATTTATCGGCAACAGGGTTGTCTGATGTTCCTTGAAAGAATAAATACTTTAAATGATTTACGAAGCATGGACGTCTCAGAGCTCAGTCAGCTTGCGGATGAGATACGCCCATATATCACGGGTGTGGTATCCAGGACGGGAGGTCACCTTTCTTCTAACCTCGGAGTCGTTGAACTGACCATCGCCCTTCACTATGTTTTTAATACTCCTGAAGACAAGATTATCTGGGATGTGGGGCATCAGTGCTATACCCATAAAATCTTGACTGAGAGAAGAAAAAAGTTTGACACCCTCAGACAGGATGGAGGTATCAGCGGCTTTCCTTCACGTAAGGAAAGCCCTTATGATGTTTTCGATACGGGCCATGCAAGCAATTCAATATCTATTGCAGTAGGTTTGGCAGAGGCGAAAAGAAAATCGCACAATACCAACAAGATTATTGCCGTCATCGGTGATGGTTCCCTGACAGGCGGTATGGCCTTCGAAGCCCTAAATCACGCAGGTCATTTAAAGAGTGGGATTATAGTCGTGCTTAATGACAATGAGATGTCTATCTCTAAGAATATTGGTGCCCTTTCAGCACATCTTAATAAGGTTATGACTGGTGAATTCGTGAGCAACATAAGAGAGGAAATTAAGGGCAGGATCAAGAACCTCCCTGGCTTTGGAGACAAAGTCTATAAAGTTGCACGGCATGTTGAGGAAGCCATTAAAGGACTTGTCACACCAGGTATGCTTTTTGAAGCCCTCGGATTTACCTATGTTGGTCCCGTGGATGGCCACAACCTGAACCACCTTTTAGATAATCTGAGAAACATTAAGAGATTGAAAGGTCCCGTCTTGATCCATGTTATTACAAAAAAAGGAAGAGGGTATAACCACGCAGAAGACGATCCGGCAAGATTTCATGGTATCTCCACCTTTGAAGTGACAACGGGGGAATGCAAAGGAACCGGTGCATGCACGTATACTGACGTTTTTGGCGACACAATTGTAGAGCTCGCAACGAATGATGAAAAGATCATAGCAATTACTGCTGCCATGGGCCTCGGTACAGGCCTTGATCGGTTCTCGAACCTCTTTCCGGACAGGTTTTACGACATAGGGATTGCCGAACAGCATGGGGTGACATTTGCTGCCGCCCTGGCCCTCGGTGGTTACCGGCCCTTTGTTGCCATCTATTCAACCTTCCTGCAGAGGGCATATGACCAGATTATTCTTGATGTTTGTCTTCAAAACCTTCCTGTGATATTTGCTGTTGACAGGAGCGGTATTGTGGGACAAGACGGTCCGACGCACCATGGCGTCTTTGATATCTCATATTTCAGACATATACCGAATATGACTGTGATGAGTCCTAAGGATGAGAACGAGCTGAGACACATGCTCTATTCTGCATATCTCTCCAAAAGACCTGCTGTTGTTCGATATCCAAGGGGAGAGGCGCGGGGAGTTATCATGGATGAGACGCTCAGAGAAATTCCTCTTGGTGCGTGGGAGCGCTTAAAAGATGGAAAAGACATTGCCATAATAGCATGCGGCAATACAGTCTATCCAGCACTTCACGCTGCCTCCGAGTTAGAGAATAAAGGTATTCGTTGCAGCGTTGTAAACGGCAGATTTATCAAACCCATGGACGAGAAAATGCTCTTATCTTTGGCAAACGAAGTACCCCGGATACTAACAGTAGAAGAAAATGTCCTCATTGGCGGTTTCGGAAGCGGAGTAATGGAATTTTTTTCAGAAAAAGGCATCACCATTCCAGTCAAAAGACTGGGCATACCTGATACTTTTCTGCCTCATGGCTCTCAGAGCAACTTAAGAAAATCAATAGGCATAGACGGGGAAGGTATCATGCAATTCATACAGCAGTGGTTAAAGACCGCCTAGACGTCATCCTCACAAAAAAAGGCATTGCCTCTTCGAGAGAGAAGGCAAAAGCGCTTATCATGGCAGGACAGATATATGTCAACAAAGAGCAGGCTTCGAAGCCTGATAAGCTTGTTTCTGAGGAGGCCCAGATAGAAGTAAAAGGAGATTCTATACCGTACGTAAGCTACGGTGGAATTAAGCTGGAGCACGCCCTCTCGACCTTCGGGATAGACGTGACAGATAAAAACACTCTTGATATCGGATCTTCAACAGGAGGGTTTGTTGACTGTCTTTTACAGCACGGTGCCTCTCAAGTATATGCAATTGATGTGGGAACCCATCAGTTGCATGAGCGGTTGCGTAAGGATGGGCGAGTCTTCTTGCGAGAAAACTTGAATGCACGCTATATGACTTTTGAAGACATTGGCAAACAATTTGATATAATCACTGTCGATGTATCGTTCATATCGCTTAAAAAGATCTTGCCTGCTATTATTCCCCTTATGCAAAACAGCGCCTGCATCATCTCTCTGGTGAAACCACAGTTTGAAGTTGGGAGATACGAAGTTGGGAAAGGCGGCATTGTTAGAGATGAACGAAAAATACAAAGGGTTATCAATGAAATCAAGGAATTCGGTAAAAATATCGGATTAATATCTAAAAACGAGACCGAGGCGCCGAGGGAAAAGGAAAAAAAGAATCGAGAATATTTTGTGTTATGGGAACTCCAGTCGACCTAAGACCAGTAAGGTTCTTCGTGAGTATCATCTACCAGGAGAATGGGCAGATGCCTGAAATTGAGAACAATCTTATCTCTCTTTTTGGAGAAATTTTATCAAGAACAGACATTGCGCCTTTCTTGCACACAAGCTATTACGAAAGAGAGATGGGGTCCGGGCTTTTACGATATTTCCTTCTTTTTAAGCCTTTGATGAGCAGAGAAAAACTTCCTTCTCTAAAACTGAAAACGAATGAATTTGAGAAAAAGATGTCAGTGGGGGGTAAGCGTATAATCAATATTGATCCTGGATACATCGCACTAGAGCAGGTTATCCTGGCCACAACAAAGGGTTACACCCATCGTATTTATCTCGGTCAAGGAATTTATGCTGACCTCACCCTCATATATACAGGTGGATCCTTTGGACCTCTCCCGTGGACGTATCCGGACTATGGCGGTCCTGAAATAATATCCATGCTAAACCGCTGGAGAGAAGAATATAAAGCAGATCTGAGAGGTGGATTCTTGCATGAAAAATCACCTCGTGTTAAATAAGGAGAAAGGTGCTACAATGCCAAAAAGTATGACAGGTTTTGCAAAAGTGGAGATGGAGTGTGCCGATGGCAGATTTTATGGTGAGGCAAGGTCTTTAAATAACCGTTATCTTGAAATCAATGTAAGGCTTCCGAAGATTGACTATACAAGCGAACAAAAGCTAAGGGATTTAGTCAAGACATACGTGAAAAGAGGCAAGGTAGATATTACAATAAAATGGGACAAGCCTTTCAATAATGCCGGCACACCCAAAATCAACGATACTATTGTAAAGCATTACATTGCCATTATTGAGGGCTTAAAACAGGATTATGGCCTAAAGGGCGACCTTACCATTGAAAACATATTGGCATTTAAAGATATCATAGCATATGAGGAGAACAACAATCTTCCTGAAGATCTGCTCTTCACTTCCTTTGAGAATCTATTAAAAAGACTTGACGAGGAAAGATTGAAAGAAGGATTAATGATCAGTGATGACCTGTTCAAAAGGCTGGAAGAAATCGATTCGAATATCCAAGCAATTGAAATGAGACGCCCTTTTACCGCAAAGACTCATGAAGAAAAACTGAGAGATAAGATGCTTGAGGTTACTCAATGCTCTTCGATCGATGAAGTGAGGGTTCTGCAGGAACTTGCCATATATATGGAACGGCTTGACATAACTGAAGAGATCGTCAGATTAAAAGGCCATCTTTCAAATTTCAGAGAAACTCTTGTCTCGACTGACTCAATAGGAAGAAAACTCGATTTTATCATCCAGGAGATGGTTCGGGAAACAAACACAATTGGAAGCAAATCAAATGATCTTTCTATTAATGAACGGGTCATTAAGATAAAAGTTGAGATTGAAAAAATGAGGGAACAGGTACAGAATGTGGAATAAGACAAAAGTAAGGAGTTCGGAGTTGGGAGTTCGGAGTAACAGTATAAGAGTACCACAAATCAATATCGGCGTAGGGAGATGTTGGAGGCAATAGACAAAAAAAACAAGAAGGGTCATTTGTTCGTGGTATCGGGGCCTTCGGGCGTAGGAAAAACTACGCTAATTGAAAGATTTCTGAAAGAGGATTCGTCCAGCAGGTTTTCTGTATCCTATACGACACGGCAGCGAAGAACAAACGAGGTGAACGGAAAAGATTACTTTTTTGTAGACAAAGAAACTTTTGAACGGATGATAGAAAAGGGTCACTTTCTGGAATGGGAAAAGGTTCATGGCAACCTCTATGGTACACCTCAAAAAGAGGTTCTCGATGCGCTTCAAGAAGGCATTGATCTGTTTCTTGATATAGATGTCAATGGCGCCTTAAGGGTTAAAGAGCATTTTGAGAATGCTTGTCTTATTTTTATAGAACCTCGATCGCCTGCGGATTTAATGAAACGGCTTACCTTAAGGGGGGAACGGGATGTTTCCCTGAGGATGAAAAGGGTGAATCAAGAGATGGAAAAAAAATATCTCTTCCAATATTGCATAATTAATGATAAACTTGAAGAAGCTTATCTTGATTTTATTAAGATCATTGAGGATGTGAGGAGGAAAGGTAATGGCAAGAATCACAGTTGAAGATTGTATGGACAAAGTAGAAAACCGCTTCGAACTTGTCCATCTTGCCGCGAAGAGGGCCAAACAGTTGATAAAAGGAACAAAACCGCTCACAAAATCATCGAATAAGGACATTGTCACCGCATTACGAGAAATTGCTGACGATCTTGTGTATTTTGAAAAGAAAGAGCTTCTAGATAAAAAGGAGACGCCATACCAGCTTTCCAGCTTCACACCATAACTAACCTATTTATCATTCTTTCCAGCACGAAACGAACGATAGATCATTCATTCGTACCCCGATAAGGGTTCGGATATAAGGAGATTGATGCAGCCTCATATTCACCTTCCATCGCTTACTATTAAAGGTAAGACTATTAGAGTACCAATTATCCAAGGAGGTATGGGTGTTGGTGTTTCCCTCCACCCGTTGGCAGGCGCTGTAGCGAGGGAGGGAGGTATCGGCATTGTGTCGAGCGCTGCTCTTGATAGGCTTGTCTCGAAGAGAACCGGCAAAAAATTGAAAACCTACGAAGCGGTTTACGAAGAAATCTCTCTTGCAAAGGCAAATGGTGGTATAGCAGGCATAAATATTATGGTTGCCCTTGTCCAGGATTATGATGATTCTGTGAGAGGAGCTATTGATGCGAAAGCCGACATTATAATTTCAGGGGGTGGTCTTCCCATGAATCTCCCCTCCATCCATCCGCCAGGTGATACGGCTCTTGTGCCAATAGTTTCGTCCCCGAGGGCCCTCGAACTGATCTGCAAGAAATGGGAACGATGGAGTTACAGACCAGACGCCGTTGTGTTGGAAGGCCCATTAGCTGGAGGACACCTCGGTTTCCGATTCGACGAACTGGAACTGGAATCAAACAAGCTTGAGAACTTGCTGCCAAAGGTTAAGGATGTGGCCGCAAAGTATGGCGATTTTCCCGTTATTGTTGCAGGTGGTATTTTTGATCATCCGGACATTCTCAGATTTTTAACCCTTGGCGCAGATGGCGTACAGATGGGAACACGGTTCCTTGCAACAGAGGAGTGCAGTGCCACCGCCTCCTATAAGAATGCAGTTATAAGCGCGGGCAAGGAGGACATCATTGTGGCGGAAAAACCTGGGTCGCCATGTGGAATGCCTTTCCGTGTTATCAAGCAATCCCCAATGTTCATTTCTGCCTTGCAGGGTAAAAGAGAGCCAAAATGTAACAAAGGATATGTCCTCCTCAAGGACAGAGATGGCGCGTTTAACCGTTGCTCAGCAAAGACAGGCAATCAGGAAAGCTTCTGCATATGCAACGGTCTTCTGAGTTCGGCCGGATATAACCCCGATGATGAAGAACCCCTCTACACAGTAGGAACCAATGCATGGCGGCTCGACAGGATCTTATCTGTCAAGGACCTTATGGAGGAGCTCGCCGGCCAGACTTCATCTGTTGCTGTAAATTACTGATTCGCCTCCAATTATTCTTCAACCCCCGATTTTCCAGGATGAGAAACATCTATAACGGGTATTCCCTCTAAAAATCCGAAAAATAAATTTCTTTTTTTGATTTAAGTCAAACATATAACCCTTGAGGATGGTTATATTTCATTCATGATTCAGAATAAAACCAAAAAGGAGGAGAACATGTTTTGTTATCAGTGTGAGCAGACTGCAAAAGGCGAAGGATGTATTAAATCTGGTGTTTGTGGGAAACAACCTGATGTAGCAGCGTTGCAGGATTTACTGGTCCATACTCTTGCAGAACTTTCCCATTGCGCAGTTGAGGGACGAAAGGTTGGCGTTGATATTGATCGGGCTACAAACGTTTTCACTGTTGAGGCACTTTTCTCAACCCTGACAAACGTGGATTTTGATCCGGCACGATTTGTGGAGCTTATCGATAAATGTGTTACCCTGAGAGACGCGTTAAAAGATAAGGTTATAGCTGCAGGAGGAAAGGTTTCATTCGCTGACGGAGCCGCCACGATACCAGAGAAAACTCTGGAAGGCCTTGTGAAACAGGGGGAATCTGTATCTCTCGATGCAAAACAGGGCGAGGATCCAGATATTCGCTCCCTGCAACACACCCTCCTCTTCGGTTTGAAAGGAGTTGCAGCATATGCCGACCATGCCCAGATACTTGGGCAGGAGGATCAAAAGGTCTATGATTTTGTCTACGATGCATTAAACGCCTTGTTAACTGCGAACATGCCTCTTGGCGACTGGCTGGCCATGGTTCTCAAGTGCGGTGAGATAAATCTGCGGGCAATGGAGTTGCTGGACGCTGCAAATACAGGTGCTTATGGTCATCCAGTGCCCACACCAGTCCCCCTTGGCGCTAAAAAAGGAAAGGCAATCCTCGTATCAGGCCATGACCTGAAGGACCTCGAAGAATTGCTCAAACAAACTGAAGGAAAAGGTATCTATGTTTATACCCATGGGGAGATGCTGCCTTGCCACGGATATCCGGGACTGAAAAAATACCCTCACTTTTATGGCCATTATGGAACAGCCTGGCAGAATCAACATAAAGAATTTGCCGCATTCCCTGGCGCAATACTCATGACCACGAACTGTATCCAGAAACCACAGGATAGTTACAAGGATAACATCTTCACCGCCGGGACCGTCGGCTGGCCTGGTGTCACCCATATAAACGGTAGAGACTTCGCTCCTGTCATTAACAGAGCGCTTGCGCTCCCGGGATTCCCGGCAGATTCTAACGGTAAATCCGTTATGGTTGGTTTTGCCCGAGAGACCGTTATGGGAGTTGCAGGAAAGGTTATTGATGCGGTAAAAGCCGGTCAGATAAAACACTTTTTCCTCGTAGCCGGATGTGATGGCGCTAAACCGGGGCGTAACTACTATACGGAATTTGTCGAGAAACTCCCAGAGGACACGGTTGTCCTTACCCTCGCTTGTGGTAAGTTCCGATTCTTCGACAAAGATCTTGGCAATATCGGGGGCATTCCACGGCTCCTGGATATAGGTCAGTGCAACGATGCATACTCCGCAATACAGGTAGCAGTTGCCCTCTCAAAGGCTTTCAATGTAGGCGTGAATGAACTGCCTCTCTCAATGATCCTATCCTGGTATGAACAAAAGGCTGTGGCAATCCTTTTGACCCTTCTCTATCTTGGTATCAAAAATATGAGGCTCGGCCCATCACTACCGGCGTTTGTTACACCAAACGTTCTGAAGGTGCTGGTTGATAACTACGGTATTAAACCCATCACCACGCCCGAAGAGGATATAAAGGCGATATTGGGCTGATAGCTCATAGTTCTTGGTGGATAAAACATGATTCTACCATGAGCTATGCGCTAAAGGTTGTCAACTCATGAAGTAAAAGGAGAAGGGACATAATGAAAATCAAAAGAAAGATTATTGAGATAGATGAAAGCAAATGTAACGGCTGCGGACAGTGTGTAGAAGCCTGTGCAGAAGGAGCAATACAACTTGTCAATGGCAAAGCAAAACTTGTAGCAGACAATTACTGCGATGGTCTTGCTGCCTGTGTAGGTGAATGTCCTGTCGATGCGTTAAAGATTGTTGAGCGGGAAGCTGAAGAATTCGATCCGGAGGCTGTTGAACGCTACCTCGCGCAGCCCCGAACCCCTAACTCCTCCACCCTCCGCAGTAGCAGAGCAACTGCTACGGAGGAAGGGGAACTCCGAACTGAAGGTTCATTGCCATGTGGCTGTCCCTCAGCAAAACTGGAAATGTTCGGTTCTCCGTGTGAGGCTGCCAATCAGCCAGTTATTCAATCAGGCTCTGACTCAGCCCTGACCCACTGGCCGGTCCAGATCAGGCTTGTGCCAGCCTTTGCGCCTTTTCTCCAGAAAGCCCATCTTCTCGTTGCCTCTGATTGTGCGCCAGTGGCCTACCCTAACTTTCACAAGGATTTTCTGAAAGGACGTGTGGTTTTAGTTGGTTGCCCGAAATTTGATGACACGGCTGATTATATAAATAAATTCTCCGAAATTTTCCGAATAGCCGATATTCAGAGCGTTACCATCCTCATTATGGAGGTCCCTTGCTGCTCAAAAATGCCCATGATTATACAGGAGGGCATGACCCTAGCGGGCAAGAATATCCCGACAGAAATTGTTGTCGTCGGTGGGAAGGGCACTATCATCAAAAGAGATAAGCTTGCAGCATAAAATTCAAGATAAATAATCGGATACACATGAAAAAAGGGGCAGAGCCGGAAACGGCAATGCCCCTTTTTTCATCTTCTAAACGCCTGTGGCTCTTTGATCATCGCTTAAGGTTTCAGTCACAAACCTCTTGGGGCTCATCACATTGAGATCCAAGTTTGCGATCTTAAGATACTTCTTCAGAGCTGCTCTTTGATCATCGAAATCTTGTATCAAGCGGTGATTGACCGTGACATAAAAATTGATATTTTGCTCTATACAGTTCAGGAGATGGTTGATACCGCTCGATAACTGGTTATGGCAATATTTCTGAAGCACCATGCTAATTACGAAATCGATGTGGCTATCAGGTACGGGCAGTTTTCCACAGCTTTTTTTTGTCAGCCCTACTGCCCTGTTCAGCAATCCAAAAAGATAACGGTTACGATCTCCTTCCGATCCTTGAAAGACAGGTGCTATCCCCTGCCTGGCAAGGACTGTCTCTAGGATTTGCCAGTTCAATTGATAATCTGTTCGCTTCAAATCTCTCCAGCGGTCTTCAGTATACCAATCGCCAAGCCCAGAGAGGCATTTTTGCAGCAGGCTGCGGTCATCTTCAGAGGCATTCTCTCTATCAGGCTCGCCGGCCCTCAGCATTAAGACCCTTGTAATCTCGTCAGCCGTTGGATGTCCCTCAAAACCTCCTGTCGGAATGCGGAGCAACTCCAGTTCCTCAAAATGAGCGAGTATTTGCTTGTACTGCTGAATATAGCTCTTTTCAACTTTGTTCCAGGCCTCAAACTCATTGATGGCTTCTATGGCTCTCAGAGTATCGGTAATACAACATCCCTGTCTGTTGAACCAGAGAATGATATCCATCTCTGTATCCTTTCCGTTGGTTACAAGCCTTATCCTTTCTTCCCTGAATTTTCTCCAGAGCGTCCTGGATGCGCTCCAATCGTCAAAGGCCGGATCAGAATCGTTAAAGTGCCTGGGTAGTAAATTCAGCACAGTGTGGTCAATGTAAACTACAAAGCCCTTTTTGTTGGTCACAATATATCTCCCAACTCCGCCGTTACCGAAACGGATACTCTGACTCCGGACTGTTTTTCGTGGGTCCCTTGGCCCCTTAATCACTAAAACTAGCGCACGCCGATCAGGAGATTCATGAGGTAATTGATAATTGATAGCATGATTGAGAACAGGACTGCAATCCAGAAACCGCTAACCTGAAAACCCTTCACTATCGATGAGGCAAGAAGGATGATAACGCCATTGATTACAAATGTAAAAAGTCCCAGGGTGAGGATATTTATGGGAAGCGTGATAAGGAGAAGAAATGGTCTTAGGAGCATATTAACAATGCCGAGGAACAATGCAACCCACAACGCAGAAAAGAAACTGCGCACGGTAATCCCCGGTATCACATAGGCGGCAATCATTACAGAAGCGGTCATTATTAACCACTTTATAATCAACGCCATCCGTTTCCTCGCCCTAGAGCCCTATAAATCCTTGGCGTTTTCTTCAATCCTTTGTTGTAATGACTGAATTTTGAAAGAATGAAAAACTCAATTACAAGACAATATTTATCTGCTTTTTTACTCGCGATAAAACTTTTCACTTGGCATCAATCTCAGATGGAGGGTGTCAGTTGCATCAAGTAACCCTTGTAAAGCCTTATTCAGAATGAATGTCCTCTCTTCCATGGTCTGTAATGCCTGGGAAAGTCTGTTGAAATTTGCCTTCATTTGTTCGGCATATTCCCGAATCTTTCTTTCGTTCGTTCTTGCAACCTCAATGATATCTTTGAGAAGTTCGCGCTCCTCAGGTGTTACATTCTTCGCCTTGAGAAGATCGTCGACCGTCTTAATTTCGTCTATCATAGCATTCTCCATGCAGAGTCGTATTAAAAATGTAACAATACTATTGTACCCTTCTTCTTGAATTCTTGCAAGCCTATTTTTTGGGGCTGACGTTGTCCCTCTTACCCGAGAATGGATTCGTTAATTCTTTTCCCTTTAATCTTTTAATCCTGCTCTCAGCCCCCTCCTGCAACATCGGGTTGAATTGGAAAGATTTTCGTTATATCTTTAATTGTATTTAACATGAAGCTGCAATATCACTGTCATGGGTGCCTCAGGGGTCTTGTTGAAAAAGCTGTTGCCTTATCCAATGGCGATGGAGAGATACTTTTCCAAGCCTATTCTATGATGGACAGCCTATGGGATGAAGGCAGGACGCCGCCAGCAATAGCAAACAAACTCCATAGTTTTATCAGGGACAAAACAGGTGTCCATGATCCTTATTTACCAATCAAAACAAAAGAGGTCGAAGAAGCTCGAAAAGCAATTGAAGGTTTCCACACAGTCTTTCCCGAAACCTTGGAGGGCGTGATCAAACATTCCGCCTTGGGCAATTCAATGGATTTTTTCTGTCACGATGGCTTCACGGCTGAAGGTTTTGATTTTTCTGGAAATATGGATAAAATCGCGGAGGAGATTTATACTAAAGGTAAAACTGTGCTCATGTTTGCTGACAATGTTGGTGAGTTTTTGTTTGATATAAGGCTCATAAGGTTTCTCGAAGATTTGGGAAAAACAGTCTTTTATGCTGTAAAGGAAGGCCCTATACAGAATGATCTTTCAATGCCAGATGTTGAACGGTTCGGCTTCAGGAATATTTTTTCAGATATTATCTCTACTGGCACTGATGAGGTGGGCATTCGGAAAGAAACATTGAGAGGAAAAATTAAGGAATTATGGGAGGATGACGGGATCGTCATTGCCAAGGGCATGGGAAACTATGAGACCATATCAGAGTTCAATGACATAAGATCTGTCATTCATATCATGAAAGTGAAGTGTCCGACTGTAGCCCATGCGGTGGACAGGAAAATTGGACAATACATTGCTATCATAGGTGGTGGAGAATATGGCAACGAAAAAAGATTATTATGAAATACTTGGAGTAGCAAAAGGGGCATCGGAAGATGATATTAAAAAGGCTTATAGGAGGCTGGCAAAAAAGTATCACCCCGACAAAAACCCTGGGAATAAGGAAGCAGAAGAACAATTCAAGCTTATCAGTGAGGCTTATGCCGTATTAAGCGATACGTCGAAACGGAAGGAATACGACGCATACGGTATGGGTGGTTTCCAACAGCGGTATTCTGAGGAAGATATTTTCAAGGGTGCAAATTTTGGAGATCTTTTCAGGGATCTTGGATTCGGTGGCGGCGACATTTTCAGCATGATCTTTGGAAGACAAGCCGGCAGGGCAGGCAGACAACGATCCCAGTCCTATGATTTCGGTGATTACATCACAAGAGAACAGCAAGCACCGCGGGACCTTGATCTCAATTATGAACTTGAAATCCCATTTATGGATGCCATCAGGGGTACTGAAAAAAGGATCTCCTTTGCTACCCATCATGGCACAGAAGAAGTGAATATAAAAATACCCCAGGGAATCTCAACCGGCAAAAAACTAAGGTTACAGGGAAAGGGCAATAGGGATCCGAGAACAGGAAGATTCGGTGATCTTTACATAACGGTGAAAGTTGGCGATCACCCCGTTTTCAAGAGGATAGGCAACGATATCCATATGAAGAAAGGACTTGGTCTCACAGACGCGCTGTTGGGTACAACGGTGGAAGTGTCTACTATAGATGGCCCAAAGGTAGTCAAGATCCCTGCAGGTGCTAAAAAAGTAAGGCTACGGGGCCTAGGAATTTCCGACATAAAGGGAAACAGAGGAGACCATTACGTAGAAACTGAAATTGAGATTCCTAAAAAACTGACCGACAAGCAAAAAATGCTGATTGAGGAGTTGCGAAAAGAAGGCTTGTAATGCTTCCACGGCGACATATCCTTGATATCTGGGAATTTGTCAAGGATGAAGATGATCTTCTAGCTATGTCCGCAATAACTCTTGCCATAGATGCAATAAAATACCTGGACATGGAGTCAAAAAAAGATCATCTTGTTGAAGCCCTTGAACTCAACGAATTTATATGCTTTATGTATCCGACAAAGAGACCAAAAAACAGATCTCTGCTCTTTCATGTTGTCTCAGATCTTTTGGGCCTCCTTATGTTTGGCGTTCCAAGAACAAGGAAACATGCCATAGATAGTATCGAAATTGTGAACTATTCGGAAGAGGGTATGGAGATATATCCAGTTATTGAAGTCTGGAATGACCTTAAGAAAAAAGTGTATACAAAAAAACACGGGCCAAAAAGCATAATAGATGGTTTTGAGAGGAAAATACGGGTTGAAATGGACGTAATGGAGCGATTCTCCTTTGTTGAAGATATTTTGTTTGAATCGCAAGAAAGGATCAAGGAATGGCTTCCCACTCTGGCCCGTTACTATGACAAGAAAAGCAAAGCGATAAGCGATGTTTACAAAAAGTGGTGGAATCTCTGGGGATGTAAAAAAGGGCATCAAGAAGCGCTAACGGGAATGATAGAGCGCCTTTCTGCCCAGGCGCTGCGGGAATATGGCATCACTATCGACCGGAGTCGTTTAATGGCCGTAATACTCCAGGAAAAAGATAGGAACAAAAAAGAAAATGAAGAATTTTCAAAATGGTACAAAGAAGGTATAAATTTATTGTTAAAAATTTAACTTGCCCCTCTTGACAAAAACTACCCTTTATCATTATAGTAATTTTAGCATTCTGATTTAACAATTGCTAAATTTAATTTTTTTGAAAGGAGTGTGATACGATGAAGATTAAACCATTACAGGACAGGATCATCGTCAAACGACTTGAGGAGGAGGAAAAGACAAAGGGTGGAATCATTATTCCCGATGCGGCAAAAGAAAAACCTCAAGAAGGCAAGGTTATTGCTGTAGGTGACGGAAAGGTTCTCGAGAACGGACAGAAATTTGCTATGACAGTGAAGGCAGGGGATAAGATCCTCTTCGGAAAGTATTCCGGCACTGAGATCAAGATTGACGGCGAGGAACATCTTATTCTGAGAGAAGATGATGTTCTCGGTATTGTAGAAGACTAAGAAAGGAGGGCCAAAGGATGGCTAAAGAAATCAAGTATGATCAGGCTGTCAGGGAGTCACTGTTAAAGGGGGTTAATACCCTTGCTGATGCAGTGAGAGTGACTCTCGGACCTAAGGGAAGAAATGTAATCTTGGAGAAGTCTTTCGGTTCGCCAACGGTTACAAAGGACGGCGTAACCGTTGCAAAAGAGATAGAAATTGAGGATAAGTTTGAAAACATGGGCGCCCAGATGGTAAAGGAAGTGGCATCCAAAACAAGCGACGTTGCAGGTGACGGAACAACAACCGCTACGGTGCTTGCACAGTCAATTTATCGTGAAGGTGCGAAACTTGTGGCTGCCGGTCACAACCCTATGGAGCTCAAAAGAGGTATTGAGAAGGCAGTAGAAGTTGTCATTGATGAGCTTAAGAAGCTTTCAAAACCGACAAAAGATCAGAAAGAGATAGCACAGGTAGGAACGATTTCTGCAAACAACGATGAAACTATCGGAAATATTATAGCGGAAGCAATGGGGAAAGTTGGCAAAGAGGGTGTAATTACTGTAGAGGAAGCAAAAAGCATGGAAACATCCCTCGAGATCGTTGAGGGCATGCAGTTTGATAAAGGGTACATCTCTCCGTATTTTGTTACAAACCCTGAGAAAATGGAAGCGGTGATGGAAGAGCCCCTGATCCTCATTAACGAAAAAAAGATCAGCAGCATGAAGGACCTGCTCCCCGTCCTCGAACAGGTGGCAAAGATGGGAAAACCCCTCTTGATCATTGCCGAGGATGTTGAAGGAGAAGCTCTGGCAACACTTGTTGTCAATAAACTGAGAGGCACCCTGAAGGTAGCTGCAGTGAAGGCCCCTGGTTTCGGTGACAGAAGGAAGGCTATGCTTGAGGATATTGCAATCCTTACAGGTGGACAGATGATTTCAGAGGAACTCGGCATTAAGCTCGAAACCATAAGCCTGAAAGATCTTGGCCAGGCCAAGAGGATTGTTATCGATAAAGACAATACGACCATTGTCGACGGTGCCGGCGATAAGAAGGATATCGAAGGCAGGGTCAAACAAATCCGGGCTCAGATTGATGAAACAACATCAGATTATGACAGGGAAAAACTTCAGGAAAGGCTTGCCAAGCTCGTTGGTGGTGTCGCTGTTATCAACGTCGGAGCTGCAACCGAGACTGAAATGAAAGAGAAAAAGGCCCGCGTCGAAGACGCGCTCAACGCAACAAAGGCAGCAGTTGAAGAAGGTATTATTCCCGGTGGTGGCGTGGCATTCATCAGGACAATACCAAAGCTCGACAAGCTAAGCCTTGAGGGGGAAAGGCAGTTTGGTGTCAAGATTGTTAAGAAAGCCCTGGAAGACCCGATCAGATGGATTGCCCAGAATGCAGGTCATGATGGTTCGATCGTGGTGGAGAAGGTGAAGAACGGAAAAGGTGCTTATGGATTTGATGCAGCAAAAGAACAGTATGTGGACGACATGATGGACGCTGGAATCATAGACCCAACAAAAGTCGCAAGGACTGCCCTTCAAAATGCCGCATCTGTTGCAGCAATGATGCTCACAACCGATGCAATGGTCGCGGAAAAACCGAAAGAGAAAGGCGCAGGAATGCCTATGATGCCGCCAGGTGGTATGGGTGGTATGGGAGATATGTACTAAAAAGAGGGGACTTCGGTCCCCTCTTTTTTTGTTCTTCTATAAACCTTTTTCAGTGTGATATTTGAAAGAGATATTTAATCTTACACGGTAATTTATTACTTTACCGTTTTCTACTGTTACGTCCTGCTTAACAACTTCTGCAACCCTGAGATCTTCAAGAGTCTTGGAAGCGGTTTCCAGTGCAGACTTTGCCGCATCTTCCCACGATTTTGTACTCGTTCCAACTATTTCAATAATTTTGTATACACTTCCCGTCATAGGTGCCCTCCTTATTAGTTTATTTTACATACATATACGGTATTTATAGCACAGATACACAAGTTGTCAAGCCAGTTTTGAAGTATTTCCGGTATTAGTCGGTTTGATCTTTTCCCGGGCTTGGATTTGCTTAATCAAACGCGGAATATACCTGGGGACAGATGCCATATAAGATCTGTATTCGTCGCCAAAACGTCTCAGGAGTTCTCTCTCTTCCAAAGGGATTATTATTAGACTGATAATTAGGAAGTCAATCAGGACAATAAGGCCTGTTGCCAATATGCCGCTTGATAGAAAAATCCCGAGAAAAAACAATGTATGAGATACATATGTAGGATGTCTGACATGAAGAAATGGACCGCGAAGAGCAAGAGTTGCTTTTGCATCGCTAAATATCTCCGGAACCCCTGTAATAGTTCCAAGATTCAGCACCTTCAACGTCCACAATTGGATGAGTATTCCAACACAAGCACAAAGAATGCCTCCTATCTTCATGAGTATAAAAGAATCTATGCGACATCCCAAGAGAAACGTCCTGTTGACGTAAATAGTATATGCAATAAAAATCCACAGCATTCCAATGATCGGATAAATGAAAATACCAATTCTCTTTACTACCTTGTTTGCCCCATGGACCGGGAGCCACCAGAGCGGAATAATTGGCCAAAGCATGGTAACGAGGAGGGCAATGGTGTCTACAGCGGCTAACATGACACAATAATAATCCTTTACAACCTGTGGTTAGGAATAGTTTGTCGGGTTTTGGCATGAAACTTCGCCAGCTCTACCCTCAATATGACCGTAGAATATCTTGCATCTGGGAATATCACCGTTTTCTATGACCTTACGTGCAATATCCACAAGCCTCACGTATGTAAAACCCTGATCAATCGTTACTTTGATAAAATCCCTAAGAAAACCTGACCATCGCTTACCTTCGAGTTCTGTATGAACTGTGATGATGTTTAGGTCTTTAGTCAATAAATTATTGAAATGCTTAACTAGCAGATGAGGCTCATAGCCTGCGAGACCCACAACTTCATCGAGCGTTGGAAGTGTGGTTGGTATCTGGAGTATATTAATCTCGCTTGTCCCAATAACTGGCAAGAAGGGTGATATCCCCCGTGTATCGCTTGAATAAAGAAATCCATTATTTTTAAAAAATCGAAGTGCGTGGACGTTGATCATCCAGCCCGGAGCAGCAAAGGAATGGGCTTTTGCTCCCAGAAGGTTCTCATACTGTCTGCAAGCGCGGTTCAGTATCGACGAAGTTTTCCTTTCGTCCCATTCTTTGACGTGGTCATGCCAGTAAACATGATCATAACCATGAATGCCTACTTCATGTCCTCGCGTAACGATCTCGTTGAGGATCACTTCGTTTTTCTTTGCTATTTCTGGTCCGGGCAGCAACAGACCACGCATGAGCGTCGTGATACCATACGTTTGTAGAACCCCTACCCTGTTCGCTTTTTTTAAAAATCCTTTTCTGCTAAAAACTCGTTTTACCGTCCATCCTGTATGATCTTTCCCCATGGGCACAAAAAAACTTGCCTTGATATTGAATTGTCTGAAAATATCAAGAAGCGTGGGCACCCCATTTTTCATACCTTCATGGGTATCAACATCGATTTTCAATCCAATAATCTTACGAGAACTTTGTTCCATGCGTTACGATGTTATCACTTCTTGTCCGTTTTTTCCAAGCAGATTTTGAAAAGATGGGCCTCTATCAGCAAGCCTGATGGACTCCACAGGAAAGTACCTGGAAATCCCTGCTTCTGTCTCTAAAAACAGTGACCCCCTTAAGGCCCATCCTATATGCTTTGAGGTAAATATTCAGTACAGTTTCAACACCAGCATCATGAGGAAGGTTAATGGTCTTTGAGACTGCATTGTCAACATGCTTTTGAAAGGCATCCTGAATGGCAAGGTGATCTGACGGCAAAATTTCATGAGCCCTTCTGAATAACTTTTTCAGTTTTTCTTGGCCATTATCTTTTTCCTGGATTTCTCTATAAAGAGGATCAATAACATTTACCTTGATGTCACCGAAAAGTATCCGGGAGTATTTGATATCATATATAGGCTCAATCCCGCTCGACGTTCCCGCAATCAGGCTTAACGTGCCAGTCGGGGCAACCGTAGTAGTGGTGGCATTTCTTTGTCTTAGCCCCCTTGATCCCCATATGCTGCCTTTATAGTTTGGGAATGTGCCTCGTTGTTTTGCCAGGAGATTGGAGGCAACCTTTGATTCTGTTTGGATGAACTCCATTAGTTCTTCTGCTTTTTTTACAGCCTCAGGAGAGTCATAGGCAGTCCCCATCCGTATAAGCATATGAGCAAAGCCCATTACTCCAAGGCCAATTTTTCTGTTCCTTCTGCTAATATCTTCGATTTGTGGTGCAGGGTATCTATTTATATCGATCATATTATCTAGGAACCTTACACCCAGGTGGGTCAACTCCCTCAGGTGCCTCCAATCTACTCCATCGTTTTTGACAACCTTAGTGAGATTAATTGACCCGAGACAGCACGACTCATACGGAAGGAGTGGTTGCTCACCGCATGGATTGGTTGCTTCGATAGATCCAATATGAGGGGTTGGGTTCTTCCTGTTGATCGTATCAATGAAGATCACACCTGGCTCACCAGATTCCCAAGCTGACTGAGCAATCAGCTGAAACAGCTCCCGGGAACCGATACCTTTTACCCGCTGTTCTGTCCTTGGGTTGATGAGGGAAAATTCAGCGTCTTTTTCGTATGCTGCCATGAATTCGTCTGTTATAGCAACGGAAAGATTAAAATTACTCATCGCCGCCGGATCGTTTTTAACGGTAACGAACTCCTCGATGTCAGGATGGTCTACCCTGAGAATGCCCATGTTTGCCCCTCTTCGGGTTCCACCCTGTTTAATGACATCGGTGGCCATATTAAATATTTTCATAAAGGATACAGGGCCGCTCGCAACGCCCATTGTTGACGCGACCACATCATTCTTAGGCCTTAACTTCGAAAAGGAGAATCCAGTACCTCCTCCAGATTGATGAATCTTTGCGGTCATCTTCACATTATCAAAAATGGAGTCAAGTGAGTCCTCAATGGGAAGAACAAAACAGGCGGCAAGCTGACCGAGCTCCCTCCCTGCATTCATGAGAGTGGGAGAGTTTGGAAAAAACTCAAGATTGTGAAGCATTTGGAAGAAGTCATCTTCTATCTGTCTTCGCCCCTCGCCGCTATATATGCTTTCTGCGCTCGCAACAAAACCGGCTACTCTCCGAAACATATCATCAGGCGTCTCAACAGGATTGCCACTGACATCCTTGATGAGATACCTTTTTTGTAAAACCAATAGGGCGTTGTCATCAACCATTAAATCTAGCTCAACTCTTTCCCGAGAGCATAATACCTGTTCAAATCCCATACAATGGGCATTAAGTTATCGTCAAAGGTAAAGTCCACAGCTTCCACTATATATACCGTGAAGTTGCTTGCAGGAAAAGATGTTATCACCTTGCACTCGATACTTGCGAAAGATCCCTTGATCAATGGCGCACTAACTGTTTTTGCCTTCTCAGTTTGAATCCCAAACTCCTTGAATTTGTCATCCGCTTTCTCATGGCCAAGCTTTTTTGCCAGTTTTACCTGTTCCGTAGAAGCGATGTTTAGAACGAATTGACCGGTTTCTTCGATGATTCGATGAGTTTGGATGTTTTTTTGAACACTTACGACAAAGAGCGGAGGGTCCTCAGAGATAAACATGGCTGTAGCGGTCATTGCTTCACGCTCTGTCTTTGAAGCTACCGTTAGGAGATTTACCGAACATGGCATGATACGGCTTACTTTCGTTTTTTTGCTTGACATAACTACCCCCTTACTATGTTTTTATTTCCGTGTCTTTAAAAAGACGCTTTTGTATAACATAATCAATTCCAAGCGTATGTCAATCAGACGAGCGGAAAATAATGTATCGCATGTCTTAGATAAAACATTATTGAAATACGATTGCTTAAAGACATTTAAAGGTTTTACAATGCTTTTATGACATATCCGTGGATATTGTGGTCTCTCCTGTCTGCGTTTATGACTGCATCGAATGATGCCCTCACCAAGAAGGCGCTTGCAGCCCATAACGAATATTTGATTGCATGGCTTAGACTTCTCTGGGCTCTTCCCTTTCTTTTTGCAGCCCTCGCGTTCATCCCGATACCGACAATTGACAGCGTATTTTTCCTGGCATTTTTCGCTGCACTCCCCCTTGAGATGACAGCCAGTATCCTCTATGTTAAGGCATTGAAACTATCCCCCCTGAGCCTCACTGTCCCCTTTCTTTCTCTTACGCCAATCTTCCTCATTGTTATTCCTTATTTGATCTTGGGGGAAACTATCTCTCGCCTCGGTGTAATCGGTGTTTTGATGATTGCCTTTGGAGGGTATACCCTGAATATCGGGGAAACCAAGAAAGGTTTCTGTGCTCCCTTCATAGCTATCAGGAAAGAACGGGGCTCACTTTATATGATCGCAGTGGCCGTCATCTATAGCGTAACAGCGACCCTCGGGAAGTTGGCAATCCAGCATTCGTCGCCTCCTTTTTTTGGAATCTTCTATTACAGCACCATTGCTATCGCTATGACACCCCTCGCCCTTTTCAAGAGCCGCAAAGAAATGAGGGTCTGGCCACATGAAGGTGCAATCAGAGTATCCGTACTTCCGGGTTTCTGTCATGCCATAAGTATCTTTGCCCATATGATTGCCATCAGCCTCACCCAGGTAGCGTACATGATCTCAGTGAAACGCCTAAGTCTCCTTATGGGCGTTCTGTATGGCTATATACTTTTCAAAGAAACCAATATCAAGGAGAGATTTGCCGGTACCCTCCTCATGATCATCGGCTTTGCCATGATTATTCTGTTTCAGTGATTTCATTAAAATGTAGAATCGATTAAAATTCTTGCCCGTAAGATTATGGTCGGATATACTATTCTTAACACAGATAGATTATCAGAGAATGGTGTCGGGTTTTTCTTTACCAAACCGTCGGGAGGCCAGGAAAGCAATAAATTGAGAAGCACAGAAGCTGTAAGTTGGATCACATAGATTTTGCCAATCGTCTCAATTTCTCATTTTCTATACTTCTGGTTTACGGGGAACTCCCGGCACCAATACACTACTAATGAGAAACCAATGTTTAACTAAAAGGTCGACAAAGGGGGATGCATGGTACTGACAGCAACAGAACTGGAAAAGTACGCAGACGTATTGCTCTGGGGATTGAGTACTGCACGAAAAACAAAGTTCAGGAAGGGCGATATCATCCTTATCCAGTATGAACGTCCTGCACTACAACTTGCAGAAATTCTCTTCAGAAAAATTGTCGAAATGGGCATGCACCCGGTTCAACGCATGGGGCTCACCTTCGGCATGGAAGAGGGTTTCTTTGAAAAGGCAAATGACAAACAGCTTGTCTTTATCCCACCGGGCGAAAAAGAGCTTTATGGAAACATAAATGGACGGATATTCTTGCGCGCCCCGGAATCACTCACCCACCTGAAAAATATTGATTCGTCAAGAATCGGCAAGGTCCTTGTATCACGAAAACCGCTCAAAGACGTTCTCGACAGGAGAGAAGAAGGTGGCTTTTATAGTTGGACACTGTGCACTTTTCCGACCCATGAGCTTGCCCGACAGGCGAAAACGACGATCAGGCATTACACAAACCAGATCATAAAGGCGTGCTACCTTGATAAAGAGAATCCGGTTAAGGAGTGGGAGTCGATTCTTAAAAACGTGCATGGTATAAAAAAATGGTTGAACAGTCTTGTGATCAAAACACTTCGTATACAGTCCAAGAATATTGATTTAACAATAAAACCCGGAGAAAAAAGGAAATGGTCAGGCGTCTCGGGGCATAATATCCCAAGCTTTGAGATCTTTTTTTCTCCCGATTGGAGAGGCACAGAGGGAACCTACTATGCTAATCTCCCCTCTTTTCGAAGCGGCAATTATGTAAAAGGGGTACGCCTCACTTTTCAAAAGGGCGCTGTCGTAAAGATAAAAGCCGAAGAGGGGCGGGAGTTCGCAACAAAACAGCTTGCAATGGATGCAGGAGCGTCCAGGGTTGGCGAGTTTTCATTGACTGACAGGCGTTTCTCAAGGATAGACCGCTTCATGGCCGACACCCTTTTTGATGAAAATTTTGGTGGCAACCACGGCAATTCGCACATAGCAGTGGGCTCCTCATATACGGATTCGTACACTGGTAACCAGGCCGATATGACCAAGGCACTCAAAAAGAAATTGGGTTTTAACGACTCGGCTCTTCACTGGGACTTGGTAAACACCGAACCAAAAACCGTAACAGCCCATCTCAACTCAGGCAAAAAACTGGTCATCTATGAGGATGGACAGTTTAAAGTATAGATGTTTTTCAGGTCATAATGAAGTCTTTGATCGATTCTGTGTCAGACCAATTCTTTGATTGATTGCTGCCCAAATAAAATCGATACCGTTCAGAATTTAGAAAAACCATAGCTACTTGTCAAAGTCTTCTTATAACATTCTCTCTTTTCGGGACATGGCGAGATTATACGACAAATATTAAAGCTATACATATACACGGCGACAAAATATAAAAGGACGTTTTGAGAGTATAGTGTGCATTTATAAAAAAGCAACGTCTGGGGAATGTTTTCATGGATGACAAATTAAAATCAAAAGATCAACTCATACAGGAACTCATGCAGCTTAGGGCAAAACTAAATGACATGAGCAAAAATCAGGCATTTCGCGCAGCCAGTGAAGCTGAGGAAGCACTGTGAACAAGCGAAGAAAAATATCAAAGTATATTTGAAAATGCAACTGAGGGTATTTTCCAGAGCACTCCGGAGGGACGTTTTATCAGTATTAACCCGGCATTTGCAAGAATGTGCGGATTTATCACCCCTGATGAGATGATTGCATCAATACATGATATTTCGACCCAGCATTATGCAAATCCCCAAGAACGTTTAGCTTTTGTAGAGCTCATTGAGCAAAATGGAAGCATTGAAAACTTTGTACACCAGGTGCTGCGAAAAGATGGGGAAGTGATATGGGTTTCAACAAATGCAAGGGCTGTTAAGGATAGAAGTGGGTGCACAATCTATTATGAGGGTACCCACGAAAATATTACGAAGCATAAACAGGCTGAAGAGGAATTAAGCAAGAATGAAGCAATGCTGAAAAGTATTTTTCGGACCGCCCCTATCGGAATAGGGATCGTTCACGACCGCATTCTGGGATGGACCAATGAATATCTCTCTCTTATAACTGGGTATATGCAAGATGAGCTAAGAGGGAAAAGTGCAAGAATCCTTTATCCCACTGATGAAGAATTCAAACGGGTAGGAAATGTTAAGTATCAACAGATAGAAAAACAGGGTATAGGAACAGTTGAGACTCGTTGGTTAAAAAAGGATGGCTTGATCATTGATATCTTCCTCAGCTCAGCTTATGTAAACCCATCTAATCCCACCGATGGGCTGGTTTTTACAGCCTTGGATATTACAGAACGCAAGGTGGCTGAGAACAAATTACATTACCACACGGGGCTTCTCCATCTCGTTCTTGATGTTTCCACAAGCTTTATTAATTTGTCACCAGGTGAAATTGATAGAGGCATTAACAATGCGCTGAAGATGATCGGCGAATTCCTAAGAGTTGATCGAAGCTACCTCTTTCAATTCCGTGAAGAAGGCCTCATCATGGACAATACTCACGAGTGGTGCTCCCAGGAAGCCACCACGCATATCCGGCCCCTCCAGGGAATCAGTGAAAATGATATGCCTTGGTTTATCAGTCAAATGCGGAAGCTTGATTTTCTTCATATTCCTGATGTAGAAAAGTTACCCGAGGAGGCTTGCGCTGAAAAAAATGAGTTCCGCATCGAAGATATTAAGTCACTTATTATTGTGCCTATTGCGCATGGCGGTTCATTGATAGGTTTTCTTGGCCTCGACAGCGTTCATCAACAAAAGGTATGGACTATAGATGAAATCTCCTTGCTTAAGGTTGTGGGGGAGATTTTCGCGAATGTTCTGTTCCGTAAGCGGTATGAGGAAGATAGGAAGGTTTTTGAAGAAAAGCTGATAGAATCTGAGGAGAGATATCGAACGTCAATAGAAAATTCTAATGACGGAGTCGCTATCGTAAAAAAAGACAAACATCTTTATGTAAACAAAAAATTCGTTCAGATATTCGGGTATGACAGTCCAGATGAAATAATTGGACAGCCGGTAACTATTACCGTTCATCCTGATGATAGAGAAAAAGTTACAAAAATAAATAAGAAGAGACAGGATGATGGCGGGGCCCCTCCGAGATACGAATTCAAGGGCATCAAAAAAAATGGAGATGTGGTTATTTTAGAAGTCTCTGCCACAAGGACTACCTATTCAGGTGAGCCCATATCGCTGGTCTACCTGAGAGATGTCACAGAAAGAAGAAGTTTGGAGGCACAGCTGCTCCATGCCCAGAAGATGGAGGCGGTTGGCCAACTTGCCGGTGGCGTAGCACATGACTTTAATAATATTTTAACAGCTATAATCGGATATGGCAGTCTTCTTCATATGAAGATGGGAGAGGATGAGCCGCTTCGCGTTTATGCTGAACATATCCTTACATCAGCCCAGAAAGCGACCCATCTAACCCAGGGTCTGCTCGCTTTTAGCAGAAAACAGATTATCAATCCCGAACCGGTCAACGTGAATGAGATATTGCATAACGTACATAGGTTACTTTCAAGGACTATTGGGGAAGATATTGAATTAGAAACCTCAGTGAGCGAAGAAGAATTGACGATTCTGGCAGATACAGTCCAGATAGAACAGGTGTTGATGAATCTTGCCATTAATGCGCGGGATGCCATGCCTGACGGAGGAACCCTGACCATCACCATAGAGGCAGCCACCTTGGACCAAGCATTTGTACGGAAAAACAATTTCGGAAAACAAGGGCACTATGTTCGTATTTCTGTCACTGATACCGGTATTGGCATGGACGAAACCACAAAAGAAAGAATATTTGAACCCTTCTTCACAACAAAGGAAGTAGGCAAAGGTACTGGCCTCGGTCTGTCTATGGTATATGGAATTGTCAATCAACACAATGGCTTCCTAAGGGTGTTCAGTGAACTTTATAAAGGAACAACATTCGAAATTTATCTCCCCCTTATAAAGGCCCAACCAGCTCATGAGCGCAAAAAAGATAATGCACCTTTTCTTGTCGGATCTGGTTTCATATTATTGGCCGAAGACGATAGTACAGTACGCCATTTGACAAAACAACTTCTTGAGGATGCGGGATACACGGTTATCGAAGCCTTTGATGGTGAGGATGTAATAGACAAGTTCAATAACAGTAAAGAAAAAATTGACCTGCTCCTTTTGGATACGGTGATGCCGAAAAAAGACGGAAAAGAAGCATATGAGGAGATCTCCCGCATCCGACCTGACATAAAAGCCCTTTTCATGAGTGGATACTCTGAGGACATAATCCACAAGCGAGGGATTCTTCAGGATGGGCTAAACTTCGTTACAAAGCCTGTCGCCCCCAATATATTATTCAAGAAGATCAGGGAAATACTCGACCAGTCAGCTAAGAGCTTATAGCTTTTCACCTCTAACTTTTCACTGCTTCTACCTCTTTTCCCGCCCGTCTCGCCTTTCCCGCTTTCATTTAGTGTTGACACATAAAAAAAACTTTTGATAGGATTGATAATTATAATACATAAGGAAAAAAGGAATGAATGGTGCTGAGGCTCTTTTACGAACTGCGGTGGCTGCAGGTATTGAAGTATGCTTTGCCAATGCAGGCACAACAGAACTTCCGCTTGTTGCCGCCTTTGAAACTGTTCCTGGCATACATCCCGTTTTGGCTCTTTTCGAGGGCGTTTGTACTGGTGGGGCAGACGGATATGGGCGCGTAAAAGAGAAGCCTGCTATTGCCCTTCTGCATCTCGGTCCTGGCTTTGCAAACGGCATCGCTAACCTTCACAATGCACGCCGTGCTCGCACACCCTTGATCAATATCATTGGCCAGCATTCATCATGGCATATCGCTGCTGACGCTCCTCTCACCATGGATATTGAGGCACTTGCAAAGACCGTTTCTGCCTGGACAAGAACCAACGTTTCTGCCAAAAATCTCTCCGCCGACTTTGCTGATGCATATGCTGCTTCTGCATCAGGAAAAATAGCAACCCTTATTGTACCAAACGATTATCTTTGGACTGAAGTAGAAGACACTTTTTACTTACCTGCCCATGATCAGTTCGATCCTGTTAATTTTTCTTCCATCGAAACCGCAGCGAACCTTTTAAGTGAAGGAAAAAAAACAGCGCTTATGTTGGGCGGAAAGGCCCTTCGAGGGCAAGGCCTTTTGAATGCTGGATGCATACAATCAATTACGGGTTGCGGTCTTATTACAGAAACATTTCCGGGATATGTGGAAAGAGGTGTGGGGCTTCCTAATGTAGCAAGGATTCCTTACTTCCCTGAGCCCGCGCTGGCCTTTTTACATCAATATGAAACAATCATTCTGGTTGATATCAAAGAACCTGTCACATTTTTTGGTTACCCCGGGATTGATAGTCACTTGCTGAGAAAAGATCAGCAGAAACTCTCCCTTTGTTCTGAAAGGCAAAATGTCGTTGAAGCTCTTGAATGTCTTGGGGATTATTTAAGAACGACTCGGCATGACAAAAATCTGCATCGTACGCCGCCAAAACCATTCAATCCTCAGTTACCGAGGGGTAAACTAACAGCAGAGAAAGCCTGCAGAATACTCGCAGCACTTCAACCTGAAGGTTCAATTATCATTGATGAAGGAATTACTTCAGCAATTCCCTATTATCCTCTGACCGCCGATTCTCCACCTCATTGCGTGTTAGCTATTACGGGAGGTTCAATCGGATATGGAATGCCCTGTGCCGTTGGTGCATCCCTTGCATGCCGGGACCGCCCCATCATCAATTTTCAGGCCGATGGCAGCGCCATGTACACCATACAGGCCTTGTGGACAGAGGCTCGAGAAAACTTGAACGTTAAAACCCTTATCTGTTCAAATCGAGGATATAACATCCTGAGGGTGGAGTTAGAGCGAGCCGGAATTACTAATCCCGGCCCCAAGGCGTTATCCCTCGCGGATGTCGACAAACCAGAGCTTGATTGGGTAAGTATATCATCCGGTTTGGGAGTGCCAGCGAAGTCGATCAATACAGCGGAAGATCTGAAGAAACAACTAGCGAGAATTCTCGCAGAACCTGGCCCCGCCCTAATAGAAATGGTCCTATAATAATAGTCCTGAACCTTATGAGATTTAAATATCAGCTTGATGAATGGCCACCTTTTACCGAGCTTCTGCTTCTCGGTCTTCAATGGTTCGCTATATCAATCCCAGGAATAATTATAGTAGGGAAGGTAGTTAGTATTATCCATGGAAACGGAATTACAGACCAGACCATTTATCTGCAGAAGATGTCCTTCATGGTTGCCGTTGCACTCTTTACGCAGATTTTTTGGGGTCATCGGCTTCCACTTGTCGTCGGACCCTCTACGGTTCTTCTAATAGGTATTATTGCAAGTAGCAACTTCGATTCGAGCATAATCTATTCATCAATCATGATAGGAGGGGCAATACTCGTTATACTGAGTTTTTCCGGTCTCTTTGGCTATATCCAGAGGTTATTCACACAGCGAGTGGTTGCCACGGTGCTCATCCTGATTGCCGGCACCCTTATGCCGACTATTGTGAATTTGATATCGGCACCTCACCAGGGGGTACCAGGATTATACAACACCATCTTCTCCATTATGTTAACTGCATCGATGTTTTTTATTCATCGGTTCGTTGGACAACTCTGGAAATCAACAATGATTCTGTGGGGAATGATTGTGGGAAGTATCATATACTACATTATCTCTCCCCATACCTTTAACATGAGAGCATTGTTCAATGAGAGATTAGCCGGATTATTTTTTGACAATTTGGTGACAAAATGGTCTTTTGAGGGCGGCGTTCTTGTCTCTTTCCTCTTATGTTTTTTTGCTCTCTCAATCAATGACTTAGGATCAATTCAGTCAATGAAAGAGATGCTCAATCCCTCTCATATGCCGATGCGCATAAACCGGGGAATCACGTTCACTGGCTTGGCCAATATCTTTGCTGGATTTCTCGGTATTGTTGGACCTGTCAATTTTTCATTAAGCCCAGGCGTAATAACTGTAACACGAAGCGCATCCCGTTTTACCCTGGTTCCTGCATCAATTCTGCTCTGCCTCCTCTCTTTTTCACCTTTCCTGATGAGCCTTTTGGGGAACATTCCATCCGCCGTTATTGGCAGCAGTCTGATCTATATTCTGTACTTTCAGATTGCTGCTGGCAAAAATATTGCCTTTCGCTCAAGGGAAGATCTGTCCTTTGAAAATGCTATCGTAACAGGAATTCCAGTATTTGCAGGCACAATCGTGGCATTTCTGCCAGGATCATTCCTGCATCTATTGCCCATCTCATTGCGACCGATCATCGGCAATGGTTTCGTCATGGGCGTATTACTCGTTCTTATTCTGGAGCATCTCATCTTTAAGAAAAAAATCACCAGATAATGGGAAACGAAGGTTTAGTCACAGCAACATCGCAACTGTGACCAATATCATATAAGCAATCCCAATCTTCATTGATAATAAAATGAATTCATTGTTTATTGGGAGGCTTACATGTTGCGATTAAAATTATTCCATCATATCTTCCTTGCCCTTTTTGTTTTACTTATAGGCATTTCTGTCGGAAATGCATACAATAGGGTAATCGTTGTTAAGGTTGTGGACGGTGATACCCTTCGGATCGAGATGAATGGACGAGAGGAGGCCGTAAGGCTTATTGGAATTGACACTCCTGAAAACAAAATCAATAAAAAGGCATGGAAAGACTCAATGAAAACGAACCAAGATGTAGAAACCGTTACATCCATGGGAAAAGAGGCCGCAAGGTATGTAAGAACCTTGGTGAGAAGGGGCGACACGGTAGGCATAGAATTCGATGTACAGAAAAGAGATAAATACAACAGGCTTCTTGTGTATGCTTATCTACCAGACGGAAAAATGCTCAACGAAGAGATTATCAAGGCAGGGTATGCAAATATCATGACCTACCCGCCAAACGTGAGATATCAGGACCGATTTATCAGGGCATACCGGGAGGCAAGAGGTACCAAACGCGGCTTTTATCGCGACCTATAACGTATTCATCACCCTCTACGACCAGTTTTCCGTCTGCGGCTGAGGCAACTGGTAAGACATGAGAAGTTGTATGTATTTGTTGAACCCATCCTTACCGCTTCTTTCGAGCTTTTCAACCTCAGGCACAATCTGTTTCATGAGTCTTTCGTCGTTAACTGCATCTAACGGATACTGCATGTAGGTTGACCGGCGCAGGAGAGAATAGGCTTTTTTCTGCATTTCTGTGAATGCAAGGTATCTGTCAAGCTCTTCAACCATCCAGTCTTTTTTCTCATCAAGATACCCGTCAACCTGCATAAGAAGATTGAGGCTAAAATCTGCGCAGGAAAAATAGCTATGCATTTTGTCAAGGCATGAGACAAGTAGTCGTATTTCCCCAACAATCTCTTCGTCTGTCATAGGAACAAACATGCCATCCTCAACCATTTTCTGCATAGGAGACGCAGGATGCATCGCAAAAGTCCGAACCCTGATAAAATCTGGCCCTACTGCATTTAAAAGCCTTGCCGTCTCCCGGGCATGCTCCTCGCTGAGATTCTTTCCACCGATTCCGGGCATGATATATTCCGAGAGGGAAATACCGGCATCAACAACTCTTCTGCCCCCTTCTATAATGTCAGTCTGTGTTATTCCCTTTTTGATCAGCTTGAGAACTTTTTCTGAACCGCTCTCCATGCCAACGTGAATCCTTGTTAGTCCGGCCTCTTTAAGCTCTTTCAATTCCTCAACTGTCTTCCGTTTCAATGTCTTCGCCCGGGCATATGACGTGACCCTCATGATGTCAGGAAATTTTTGTTTCAGATATCTAAGTATTTCAAGCAAATCAGGGGTTGACAGAAGGAGGCTGTCTGCATCCTGCAAGAAAACGGACTGGACAAAGGCATAACCACCATAATCAGCGGCCATATGGTCGATGTCTTTTTTTATCTCTTCCACGGTGCGCTTTGAAAATTTTACACCTTTGTAGGCAGGGCAAAAAACGCACTGGTTCCACGGGCAATTTCTTGTCACACGAACAAGAAGGCTGTTTGCCTCACTTGGGGGCCTTATCACACCTTGCTCGTACATTTAACACACTCCAAATTATTTTTTACATATAAATATATGTCAGTGTTGCATATCTTACAAGACGTAAATCCACACCAGTGGTTTTATTGCATTAAAGTTTTTAGCATGACGAGCGAGAACCTGTATATGGCAAGTGGTGTAGAAAAAACAACGTATTGTGAGTAGATCGTGAAAAACATATGAAATATGTTTTGATCACCCTTTTTATCGTCATATATTGTCTGGTCTGTGTCCCTTTCGAGTTAATTGCTGGGAATGGATGGCTTTTTTTTGCCAGAGATATCAACTCAATCAGCACAAAATACTATTATGATTTAGAAAGTGTGAAATATTACTCAGATAATCGTGT
>JAEAME010000421.1_pt1 | contig 44140 bp, 36 predicted proteins | sample 8958731 | NCBI WGS metagenome assembly JAEAME01 (sample SAMN16933194, study PRJNA681113) | bioreactor sludge metagenome | isolation source: anerobic bioreactor sludge (Control) | place: India:Bengaluru | collected 2018-10-24
TAGCGGAAGCAGCTGGGCCCAAGAGGCGAAACTTCTGCCATCAGACGGCGCAGCCATTGACACTTTTGGCGATGCTGTTTCTTTGGATGGAGACTACGCCCTCATCGGCGCAGTTTATGATGATGACCAGGGAACTGACTCGGGGTCAGCCTATGTGTTCCACCGTAGCGGAAGCAGCTGGGCCCAAGAGGCGAAACTTCTGCCATCAGACGGCGCAGCCATTGACACTTTTGGCGATGCTGTTTCTTTGGATGGAGACTACGCCCTCATCGGCGCAGTTTATGATGATGACCAGGGAACTGACTCGGGGTCAGCCTATGTGTTCCACCGTAGCGGAAGCAGCTGGGCCCAAGAGGCGAAACTTCTGCCATCAGACGGCGCAGCCTATGACCATTTTGGCGATGCTGTTTCTTTGGATGGAGACTACGCCCTCATCGGCGCATATGATGATGATGACCAGGGACCTAGCTCGGGGTCAGCCTATGTTTTTGCAAGTCCTGTAGAAGTTTTAGATGTCAACCAATCGACCTTTACCCGAGGTTTCCCTATTCGTCATGCCCTGGATGGTGATTGGGCTGGGGGACAAAACTTTACTCCCACTATCAATACGATAACGAAGGTGGACATTTACCTACGCAAAATGGGAACACCTGAGTTCGATCTGACTGTGGAACTTCGAGAGGATCATCCACAGGGGACCCTTCTTGACACGGTTGTGATTCCTATCGCAAACGTCCCAACCTCGTGGACGTGGCTGACCATTGATTTTGCTAATACGACGGTAGGAGCAGGGTCCGATGTATTCATCGTGCTCCCACCTGCACCAAGTGGTGTCACGACAAGCTACGGGTATGAGTGGGGCTATGCCTTAGGCAATCAATACGATGGTGGTAGCTTCTGGTTCACCCGTAACGGTGGTGTTTTATGGCGCGATCTCCCGACGATGTACGAGTTCTGTTTCAGGACGTATGGGTACTCGTAACCTATCTCCTTTTTCTTTTCATTTTATAATTATTATGCAATGATATGATGTAATAGCTTATTTTTACTAGTAAAATGGTGTTCAAATCCCTTCCCCTGCATAATTTTATAATCAATGTGCAATAAAATAAATTTGTGCACGTATTTACTGGTAAATTCGAGTTACCTTCATTATATGTGAGTTCTTCTTCAGGGTATATTGATACTCCTATCTTATCATCTCTTTTTTTTTATTTTTATCTATTCTCTGGTAAATATTTAAGTATACCAAGAGAGTTTTCTATAGTGGAGGCAACAATCGGGGGGCTTCTATGAATGTTAAAAATGGGATAAAATATCTATCTGTTTTAATTATTGGATTGATTATCGGAACAAGCGTTATTCCTGGTATTAGTGAATCAATCAAATAATATAACGAAAAAACAATTGATGCTAATATTTCTAGAGTATTAAGACTAACCGAATCTGTAAATTATCATGATAAAACACAATCAATAGGTTTTAGTTCATTTGACAATAGAGTTAATAGTATTGAAGTAATTAATGATAGTTATGTATCTTATAATGAAGAAAATGGTAATATAGAAGAAAGAGATGGATCTTGGCAATGGGCGAAAAGAGCCGGAGGGACGGAATGGGATGAAGGACAATGGGTTAAAGTGGATGCAGATGGGAACATCTATATCACTGGAAATTTTGAAGATACAGCAACTTTTGGCAGCATAACTCTTATCAGCCAAGGATACTGTGATGTGTTTATTGCAAAGATTGATACTAATGGGATATGGCAATGGGCACAAAAAGCAGGAGGAACAGGCGATGATAGAGGATATGGTATTGCAGTGGATTCCAACGGAAATGCTTACATCACTGGATTTTTTTCTGATACATCATATTTTGGCACCACTCTCCTAACCAGCCAAGGGATATCTGATGTGTTTGTTGCGAAGATAAATACAAATGGTGTTTGGCAATGGGCGAAAAGTGCTGGAGGGACGAACAACGATTATGGATGGAATATTGCAGTGGATGTTGCTGGGAACCCCCTCATCACTGGAGATTTTATTGGTACGGTGGTGTTTGGTAGCACCACGCTCATCAGCCAAGGCGAAGATGTATTTGTCGCAAAGCTTAATACAGATGGAATTTGGCAATGGGCAAAAAACGGAGGAGGAATATATTCTGATACAGGTTGGGGAATTATATCAGATGAAAACGGAAACATCTACATTAGTGGGGATTTCTCTGGGACTGCAACATTTGGCACAACTTTACTTACCACTCAAGGATATAGTGATGTGTTAGTTGCAAAACTTGATACAAATGGAGTGTGGCAATGGGCACAAAGGGGAGGAGGAAGTGGTTACGATTACGGCATTGGTATCGATGTTGATAATAATGGGAATGCTTACATCACTGGAATTTTTCAGGACACGGGTACCTTTGGTGCTACTACACTTAACAGTCAAGGTAATTATGATGTGTTTGTTTCCAAGATTAGCACTAATGGTGTCTGGCAATGGGCAGAAGGGGCAGGAGGAATCTCCTACGATTATGGACGGAGTATTGTCTTAGATGGAAATAAAAACTCTTACATAACTGGGGATTTCAATGAGACGGCAACGTTTGGCGATATTACACTTACAAGCCAAGGATCTACTGATGTGTTTGTTGCTAAACTCAGTTTTGATGGAGATTGGTTATGGGCAAAATCTGCAGGAGGAACCAACACAGATGGTGGGCAAGGTGTTTCTGTGGACGCTGACTGGAACATCTATATTACTGGAGAGTTCTGGTATATTGTAACATTTGGTACCACTACACTTACCAGTCAAGGAGAAGGTGATGTGTTTGTCGCTAAATTATCAGATATTGGTGGATATGAACCTTGGTATTTTGTTCATATAACTGATCCACATGTTGTGTGCAATGTTTTTGGAGATGATGAACTTTGGCATGCGGTAATTGACGATATTGCTAATAGAAATCCTCCACCGGATTTTGTTTTATGTACTGGAGATCTTGTCGATTATGGTAAAGGAGTTCTGGGTAACTTAAATTACGACGAGTTAATTGGGGCGTTATTTAAACAAAATAATGATTATTATATTGATTCTGATTGTACAATCCCAATCTATTTTTGTCCAGGGAATCACGATGCTCGGCTTATATATCAAGTACTCGGCCCGTATGGATTTGAAGGTTATCATAGTTATATCGGCCCAGATTATTATATTCATACTCATAAAAACTGTAAAATTTTTTCGTTAAATAGTGGTTGTGATATATGGCCAGGTTTTTGGGGTGATTTATTGGTTCCTGAGGGAGATGGATTAGCTGCTAAATATGATAACGAGGTGATTAAATTCACCAATGATGCATCCAATTCAAATGAAGCGTTAAAAATTGTCCTTATACATCATCCATTTATTGCACAAGGTAATGATGGTAAAGATGGTTCTTTTTGGAATGGAAGAAATCAATTCAATGATACATGTAGTAATTGTAGTATTGATTTTGTTTTTTCAGGTCACTTACATAATATGGGTGGTGTTAAACCAATTTGCACTAAAACAGAGCAGATTATTACGGATTCGATAGTAGACGAACCCAGTTATCGAATTATACATGTTGATGCTAATGGAGTATATAATTATGAGAGTCAAAGACTATTCTATTTTAATCTATTAGAGGGGTATTTAAATGGTTATATCGCCTGTCAAACAGATGTACATATCTATGATGAACAAAGCAATCATAATGGTCCAAATGAAATAGGAGAGATTGAAAGAGAAATCCCAATGTCACGCTATTCCTATTGGAAATATAATAATGATACCTATAATTTGAACGATACGACTACCAATTTTATGTTACCAAAGAATGAAAGTAAAAATTATACAATAATAATTGAAAGCGCATCAAATGATAGTAATAACATAATGAATGTAAGTTTAGGCACTTCATTAATTGATGGTAACTGGATTGTAACTTATTACTTGAATGTTCCTTTGTACAATGGATCTATAGCAACTATTTATGCAAATTATTCAGAGTATAATAATTCGATAGTCATTGAGGATTCTGATGGATCAATTCGAGTAATAACCCCTACTGAATATACAGAAAACATTCCCCCTATTTCCAATACACCGGTTGGTCCAGATTTGGCATATGCTGGTGTGGAATATAATTTCTCGTTTAATGCAACTGATGAAAATAATGATGTAGTTTATTACTTGATAGACTGGGGTGACGGATCTAATACAAGTTGGTTTGGATCTTTTGAATCTGGGGAAAGTACAGTCATGAGCTACAAATTCAATAATGCTGGAAATTACATCATTAAACTAAAAGCAAAAGATGATAAAAGTCTAGAAGGAAATTGGTCAGATTCATTAATAATAAATATTGAAGAACCGCCAATCGATGCCAACCAATCTACTTTTAACCGTGGTTTCCCCATCCGTCATACCCTCGATGGCGACTGGGGCGGCGCCCAGAATTTCACACCAACTACTGACACCATAACAAAGATAGATGTGTATATACGAAAAATGGGGACACCTGATTATAACCTCACGGTCGAACTCAGAAAAGATGGCCCAAGCGACTTGTTTGGTGGTACGCTCCTCGATACTGTTGTCATGCCTGCAGTAGATGTGCCAAGCACCTGGACGTGGTTCACCATCGATTTCGAGGATACGGCAGTCGGAGCAGGATCTGATGTATTCATCGTACTACCACAAGCACCACCTGGTCAAACAAACAGTTTTGGATACGAATGGGGATACGCGTTAGGTAACCAATACGATGGTGGTTCCTTCTGGTTTACCCGTAACGGTGGTGTATTGTGGCGTTCCCTACCGACGATGTACGAGTTCTGTTTCAGGACGTATGGGTACTAACCCATCCCCTTTTTTTTCATTCTATAGTTTTTATGCATTGATATGACGTAATAGCTAATTTTTACTAGTAAAATGGTGTTCAAATCCCTTCCCCTGCATAAATTTATGGTCAATGTGCAATAATAATAATTTGTGCTTCTACTTACTGGTAAATTCGTTTTCATTTCCTGATGTACGAGTTCTGTTTCAGGACGTATGGGTACTCGTAACCCATCTTTTTTTTCTTTCTTTTCTCCTTTTGATAAGGTTGATAATGGGTTAAAAGGGTATTTGTTACCTTATATTCCTTATGTTTGTATCTTGAGATAGGATTTTAAGGCAGTAGTTGTTTTGAAATTGTAGTTTGAGGAAGGAAAAATATGATTTCAGAAATATTATTAGGTGTTGCAGTGGTAGCAATTATTTTGTTGATAATTTTACTGCTGTATATGAGAAAAAATAAAAAAGTCGAAGATGTGAAAAAGATAGAAAAAGAAGAAAATGGAGACAAAAAAAATATGATAACCTTTAAAGATTTGAGCACGGGCTTAAAAATAGCAGTGATTTTTTCATTTATTGCAGGAATTGGGTTTTTAATCAGTTTGATAATCAGTTTAATAGCTACATTGTATGTGTATTTCTCAGGGCTTATGTATTAATTTCACCAATTAATATTAAAGCGATGCATACTACTATTTATTCAAAATAATTAATTAACATATTTTAAGATTGCAGATTTGAGGGGAGTGATGGATCCTGAAAGTACGAGATGTGATGACTAAAGACCCTATTACTATTTCTCCAGAAGATACTGTTGTTGATGCATTGTATATTATCAATACTTTTCATATCTGGTCAATACCTGTTGTATTTAATAATAAATTAATTGGAATAATAACGAAAAAAGACATAGAATTGAAGGGTGGAGCTCATGACCAAAAAATCTCTGAAATTATGTCAACAAATCCTATAACAATTTCTGCTGATGAAGAGGTAAGTGTAGCTACTGATATAATTAAACAATCTAAGATAAACGCTCTACTCGTTGTTGAGGATACTAAACTATTAGGTATTATTTTAAGAAGGGACACTTATCAAACTTCACTTCAAAGAGAAGGGATATGTTATTATTGTTCTCCAAGAGGAGATATAGAAACAAAAAAACTGTTTCAATGTAAATATTGCAAAGAATACTTTTGCGTTCTTCATATGGAGCCAAGAGAACCAATGCCCGCTCCATTTCATTCAACTAACGTTAAAGAACAAATAGAATGGAAAAAAGAGGGCGGTCATCCTTGCGTACCCTATATGGAATATCTTACAGAAAAGAAGAAAGCATCCCCACAAAAAATTATTAGTTCTAAACCAAAACAAATATACGATCGACCGGTATTGCCAATTCCTCCCAAGTTCCCACCTATAGATATACCTGGGCCACCAGAACCAAAAATATCAATAATACCAACTCCAGTAAAAAAACATATCTCGCACAGGTATGCAACCAAATTAAAGAAATGGTTTTTCAGAAAAAATCATTATGGCAGGTTCAGAAAACGATCTCTTGCAATTCATTTGGCAACGATCATCGTATTATCAATGCTGTTTTGGATCATATACACGAATTTAGACATGTTCAATAATGTTGTGCTATGGATTTTTCGGTTGGGATCTCTGATCCTGCTGATGTTGATCCTGTGTATTCTTCGCAGCATATATAAAATCTTAAAAAATGTAAGATATGGCATTAAAGGTTTAGCAAATGGATACAAACTGATTACAGCACTTGTTTTTATTTTAATTTGTTTCCAAATTTTTCAACATCCTGATGTTGTGATTCGACCCTTTACCCAATTCGAATATGATAACATCAATCCATTTGAAATAAATAGTATTTTAGTTAATAAAGATAATAACACCGATGATGCTTGGAAATCAGATACTAGGGATACTAATGATAACAATAATGAAAACACCAATGATAATGATATTCAACCACAAATTCCTGAACCAAATGATCCAAGTATAGAACAATATAAAACAGGACCAAAAAGTATCACGCTCAGCTATATTTATAATTATCAATATGGGCATATGGATTTTATCGTTTACAAAGGTCTAAATGATTATTTGGCGTCATTACCTAGATCAATGTCTTATACTTATTTGCCGCCTACAACAAGAGATTTTATATTACGGGATCTAAATAATGAGGAACAACAAGAACTCCTTGAACCGTTAGTACAAGAAATCCAAGACATCACTTCAAATAAAGATGATCAAGCACGGATTGCTATTAGCATCGTTCAAAATATACCTTATGATTGGGAAGGATTGACAACGGGACACCTAACAAGTAAATATCCTTATGAAGTGCTCTATACCCAAACAGGTGTAAGCGGTGAAAAATCTTGTTTATTAGCTTTTATTCTAAGAGAACTTGGTTTTGGAGTGGCAATTTTTGAATTTACAGAAGATAATCATAGAGCTGTTGGGGTAGAATGCCCGATTAAATATAGTTACAAAAATTCTGGGTATTGTTTTATCGAATCAACACAACCAACAATCATTACAAATAGTGAAGGTGATTATGTTGGAGCTGGTAAGTTGGATTCTTATGATTTAATTAAAATATGTGAAGGATACTCTTTAGATACCCTCTCAGAAGAATATATAGATGCGATTGAATTTAATCGAATAAATAATTTAATATCATCAGGCAGAACATTAAGTCAATATGATTACAGTAAATGGTGGGATGTAGTTAACAAATATGGAATTATTATCTCATAATTATATTCTTTGTTGAAGTAAAGTTAGAAATACAATAAAATTTTTTAAGTACTATTAAAGATAATGATAAACATCCGTCCGTTTTTTATGAGGATTGCCCAATCCTGAAAAATATTCATCATTTTTAATGGATCTCCTTTGGCTACGAATAGAGATATGCCTTCGGTAATTAATACGATGAAGGAGCGTTCTGGTTTTCACGGAACTGTGGCGGCCTTTGGCGTGACCTCCCGACTATGTACGAGTTCTGTTTCAGGACATATGGGTATTCACCCATCTCCTCTTTATTTTCATTCTATATTTATTATACAATGATATGATATAATAGAATAATTTTACTAGTAAAACAGTGTTCAAATCCCTTCCCCTGCATTTATCTTAGTACCAATCCACAGCCAGGCACAATCAATCGTTCATGGTGAATATTTATTATGTATAATGGCACTTTTTTTACAACACCCCATTAGATATACCAATGATAAATGCTAAAACCTTAAGGTTTATATTCACTCACGATATATGACCTATGGAAAAAAATAACGGGATGGTGACAAATGTCTCAATATGCTAAAGAGATTGTTAGGGTTGAAGAAAAAAAGAATAATTCCCCAAGTGAGTTTGAGGACGAGTTTTGCTTAACTGGTATTGAGCTACTGGACCAAAAATTAGGAGGAGGAATCCCAACAGGTAATTCTGTATTGATGGTCGGGAGCAGTGGTTCAGGGAAAACAACGTTAAGCATGCAGTTTTTGACCAACGGAGCAAGGAAGGGAGAACGAGGGGTGTTTTTTACAATTACAGAACCCCTCTTTAAATTGACAAAGAACATGGAGAACTTTGAATTTTATGATAAAAAGCTGATTGAGACGGGCATGGTCAATATTATTGATTTACGGATTATTAGCGATCGTCTTGGTCTTAATGTTGAAAAATATTCAGTCGAAGACGCGAGTGCCCTTCTCGAAGTATTGAAAGATATCGCAGATGAACTGAAGGTAAAACGTCTAGTGATAGATTCGATTACTGCCCTGTGCTATCGATTGGAATCAGATGAAATGATCCGTGATTTCATTTTCAAACTTGGTTCTTCATTAGCGGCGATGGGCTGTACAACACTCTTAACATCAGAGATACCTCCCTCATTGAATAGCGACATGAAATTTTCTAGATATGGGATTGAGGAATTCATTGCAGATGGTATCATTTATCTGTCAGATATTGAGAGAAAAGGCGATTTAATCAGGACATTGCAACTGGTGAAAATGAGGGGGACATCGCATAGCCGAAGCAAAGTCGCAATGAATATATCTCCTGAACGAGGAGTAGAAATAACAACATTATTGAGATCAAGAGCGTGATAGGAATGGAAAATACATTAGTTCAAGGTCTAAAGGAACGGATTATAAATGCTGCACTCATGAACAAATGGTTTGGCATTACTCTGCCGAGCAATAACTATTACGATTTAACACATGCAATGTACGAATATATTCGTGAAACCCCTAACAATAATTGGATCTATGTAACATTTTCAAAACCATTTACTGTGGTTAAAAAAGAAATGAGCACAAGTGCCGATCCATCTTCCGTGTTCTTTATCGACTGTGTTTCTCGAGCTGCAGGCATTCAGACAAATGATCCGCAGTGCTATTTCCTCGATAGCCCTTCGCAACTGGAGCAATTAATACTAGAAATAGTAAACATCATTAAAAACATCCCAAATACCAATGAAACATTTATTGTTCTTGATGCTGTCAGTTCTCTTCTCCTCTATAATGACGAACTGCTCGTTACAGAGTTCTATACGCACCTGCTCAGCAATATGAAGCTTTATGGGGCGCATACTATATCCCTATGTTTAGAAGAAGAGACGACAGATCAAATAAATAAAATACTCTATTTAAAAAACGATAAAATCATTAAAGTCAAAGAAAGTTTTATCTAAAAATAGGTTCATACGGGAATGAAAGGTATCGGAAGGGATACAGATAGGGAGTAGTTGAAATTTTATGATGGAAAAAGAGTTTGTGAGTACAGGAATTCCGAAACTTGATGATCTACTAGGCGGAGGGATTCAAGAAGGTTCCACGATGCTTCTCACTGGTGTCACTGGCAGCAATATCGAACTCATCACAAAACAATTAGCGTCAGCAGGCAATTTGTTATATGTAACAACAGACGAAACCCAAGAAGAGATTCTTGACACGATGAAACAGTTCTCATGGAACACATCAAACATTATGTTCGAAGATATCGCCAAGAAACATCTAAAATACCTCTATGAAGGTGAAACAAAGCGAGTATTAGTGCATGAACAACGATCGAAACAAAAGATAAAAGAATTGATACGAATAGGTTCAGAAGGACTTCCGTCTCTCGAACAGCGAGAAGAAGATTATCTGGCAATGGTGTCAGAGAATCTTCGTGCAAATCCATCAAAAAAAATAATTATAAGCACTCTTGATTTTTTTCTTAATACATATCGGCCAGAAGACGTGCTGCGCGTATTTAAATCAGGAAAGGTGAACATTACTGAGAACAAGGGAATCCTCATCATTGTGATGACACGAGGTATTCATGGTGATATGATAGAACGCCAGCTTGAATCGTTTGCCGATAGTGTCATCGATTTATCCGTTATCCAAAAAGGATCGAATTATGAACGAATTCTTGCTATAAAGAAAGTCAGGAATTTCGCAAAAAAGATTGGTACAGCACGTTACGATATCAACGATAGAGGATTTATCTTAGAAAACATTGAACGGATTATGTAAAGCCGATTTATTTTCAGAATACCAATAATAATAGTAGATGTAAAAATAAAATCGACTGGTTTATAAATACGAAATTGCATACATGACGTGAGATGTATGGATGGGATGCACGAGGAAATAATTGAAGGAGAGTTGGCAGATTCAAAAATGACTGTTTCTTCTGAACGGCCTCTTGTTGTAAGGGCTTTAAGAAGAAGTAGTGTTCGACGTAAAATCGCTGAATATTTATTTGATATTAGCCCGAGCGCTAGCTATACAAGCGAAATAGCGCACCATGTAAAAACCACACCAACAAATGTTCTTGGTGCATTGAGAGGGATGGAATCACGGTATAGGGTCGATGAGTCGCTTCTTTCGCTTAACATTGTTGAAATGAAAAAAAGTAGTAAAGACATCAAGTTATATGGTATCACAACATTTGGAAAGGAAATACTGGAATCATTACGAGAAGATATTTGAATCGCTATCATTGAAAATTGTTATGTGTTCTTATCATTTTTTCAACCGTAGTTCTTAATAAGGAGTTAGTCATATCACTCGTTTAATTTTCTATATCATGATATCTTTGGGGTTGGCACCATGAAGAAAATTGAACTAGAAAAGCTTAGACATGGAACTATATTGTTAAAAAAAGGATTTGCAAAGATGCAGAAGGGCGGTGTGATTATGGATGTGACCAATGCAAAACAAGCATCTATAGCCGAAGATAGTGGAGCTGTTGCAGTAATGGCATTGGAACGAGTTCCAGCCGATATTAGAAAATATGGCGGTGTCGCACGAATGGCAGATCCAGGAATTATTCAAGAAATCATAGATACCGTGAGTATTCCTGTTATGGCAAAAGCGCGTATTGGTCATTTCGCGGAAGCTCAAGCATTGCAAGCGATTGGTGTTGATATGATTGACGAATCAGAAGTGCTTACGCCTGCAGATCCATATTACCATATAAACAAACATCGATTTACTATTCCTTTTGTCTGTGGATGTAGAAATCTTGGCGAAGCAGTACGCAGAATTTGGGAGGGTGCTGCCATGATACGAACAAAGGGTGAAGCAGGTACTGGAAATATTGTTGAAGCAATCCGACATCAGCGAATGGTGACAAAAATGATCTATGAGTTAAAGACATCAACTGATGAAAGAATTAACCAGCTTTCGGATAAATACTCTCAAAGTTATGTCCAGTCATTTCAAACTTTAACCAATATGATACCGACTGATAAAACGCTAATCTTTGATAATTACACCTTGAAAACATTGAAAGAAGAGATGTTTGATATTCTAAAAGAAATACAAAAATTGCAGCGATTGCCTGTTGTCAATTTTGCAGCAGGGGGAATTGCAACACCCGCTGATGCTGCCATCATGATGCAATTAGGCAGTGATGGTGTGTTTGTCGGAAGCGGAATCTTTAAATCAAATAATCCCGATAAACGGGCAAAAGCGATTGTCGAGTCTGTTGCACATTATGATGACCCGTCAGTTATTGCTGAAGTGAGCAAGAATCTTGGAGACGCTATGACTGGGATTGACATTCAGGGCATTCCAAAAGAACAACGTCTGCAGGAGAGAGGATGGTAAAACCGATTTCTATTGGAGTTATCGGTATCCAAGGTGCAGTCTCTGAACATGTTGCTATGATGAAGCAAGCATGTGATGATGCATCAATTCATGCAACTGTCTTTGCCGTGAAGGACAAAGAGAGGCTGAAAGATCTTCAGGGGATTATTGTACCGGGTGGAGAAAGTACCACTATTTCGGGATTTCTACAGAGTCATGAATTAGCGGATGAGATACGTCAAAGAGTTGTTGATGGTTCTTCCGCTATTATGGGAACATGCGCAGGTTGCGTCCTACTGGCAAAAACAATTGTCGATAACGTTACAAAGGTTATTCCTTTAGGATTACTAGACATCGAAGTAAAACGAAACGCGTATGGTCGTCAACGTGAATCCTTTGAACAAAATGTCGTCATCAATGGATGGAAAAAACCGTTTCCTGCTGTTTTTATACGTGCACCAGTCATTTCAAAGACAAGCGGGTCCTGTCGCATCCTAGCTCAACTTGATTCGAAGAGTATTATGGTTGAACAGGGAAATATCCTGGCATTATCGTTTCATCCAGAGTTGACGGGAGACTTGCGGATTCACCAATATTTTCTTTCGATAATCCATTCTATAAAAAAACCAAAAAAAGGGTATAATCAAAAGATTTAAGGGAAAAGAGAACGTGGGAAATAAAGAATTCCCATGTTTATGCTTTCATGATTGCTAAGAGGAATATCCCCAATGCGATAAGTGCACCGACAACTGCTCCGATGACAGAAACGATTCCGACCGTAATCGTCCCAACAAGATCCATGAACGCAGGTGGTGTACCCATGAATCCTAGGATTCCGGCACCCCAGAGAAAGAGGACACCAACGATCAGTCCTATAACTATGAGAATTCCACCGACAGCTCTACTTTTTCCAGAACCAAAGTAAGCGGTAAATATTCCAGCGATTATACTTGCTATTGCAAAAACCAGCATCAACATACTTAAAAAGTATTGTAACATTTTTTTTCACCCTCTAAAATCTAGTTCCTGTTAACGTTTTTGTATCTATTACTCCTTCAATCGAACGAATGCGATTGACAACAAGGCTACCAAGTTTTTCGAAATCTTCTGCCTCAATCTTAGCGATGAGATCATATTCACCGAACAATGGATGTAGTTCTACGATTTCAGGTACTTTTGAGAGTTTATTATAGACCTCATGTTCCTTTGCCGGTGCCGCACTTATCAAGACAAACCCTATTGCCATTCTGCCTTCCTCTTCGATTGTTATCACATCATTCAATATAAACCTTTTCAAATATCGTTCTCCATCGTCTCGTATGACCAGACGATCACATCCCCATTCGAAATAGGACACTTATCACACCCACATATGGGCATGTCACCATTAACATAATATTGCCAATAATATCCTTCATTCCCATTTGTATTGCCACCAATTGAAGTAACGATGGTAGCGTCAAAGGTGTCATAATACATAATTTTAATATCTATCCCATGAGTATGCAAGATATCATAGAGTACCGATAATACGGTGGTCTCTTGGGTAACACAGAACGTATCAAAAAAATTGATGTTACCACCATTCACAATAAGAGTGACACTAGTTGTATCTGTGTGTTCTAACCAAATGTCGGTTCTTTGAGGAACCTCCATTGCAGTACCTGAAAAGGAAAGACCGATGAAGAACAATGTGACCGCAGCAAGGGGAAGATAGTGTAGTGACGTATGTTTTTTTGGATGGGCAAGGATCTGTGTGTTTTTCATGAGAACAATCAGGGGAATACCGATAACGATGAATGTTATGGCTGTTGAGATAAGATGATACATCATAAACGGAATACCTGCAACAAAGACTGATACAAATGCTTCAGGTGTATGCGGATATAAAAGATACCACCACCCGATGTTAGTCCAAATATCATAACATAAGGTACTAACAATGCCAATTCCAACAACAAGTCCAATTGTTTTCGTTTGTAGATATTGCAAATGTGGCTGAAGTTTATTCCGGACAAGAATATTTACAAAAGCAATCAACAGAAAACCTGAGTACGTGAACAAAACGATTTTATTCATCTGACTTCCGATAAACACAGGGTTCCCTAGAAGAAGATCACTACAAATCATACTGCAAAGAGGAACAAGGAATGCCAGTGTTGGTCGCAAAAAAAGTGCACCTAAAAAGGTCAATACCATGATGAGTTCAAAATTTGGAAAAGGTTGAACGTTCCATCCCACAAGAAGTGTCCTTCCAATGATTCCAATAAAAACTAAGATACCTAGAATAATAATATCCGATAAGTAAGAAAAGTGATGGGTTGTTTTTATTGTTTGATTGTTCATATTCATAAGTTTTTTCCCCGATAGAATCGATGAATATATACATCTATTTTAAATGTTTTTGTTTTATCAACTAATGGTACCTATTTTTATTTCAATCGTCTAAGAGACAAGGTGAATAGGGAAGTGTACTCGATGCTAGATCTTGAAAAGAAAAAGAACTGTTCAATAACAATTAAATATTATAATAATAACATTATGTTTATATCACTGTCTTATGTATAACTAAAAATGTTATGAGAAGTAGAAGAATAAATAAAAATCAAATTCTTACGGAGACCGTAATGCTGTCACATAAAGTAGCTATTGCTCTATTGCTTATGCTTTTTATCACATCAGGAGTCGGTATCCCCTATCAAGTTGCATCATCAAATCCCTTCATCACCATTGGTGATGAACCATCAAGAGTTTGGAATACCGAATGGGTTTTTCATCAGAAAATATCACCATTCATCCAAACGTATGCAGAAACAGCACACTATCAACCAATCGATATACTACTAGAGTTTGATTCACTGTGTTGGGCAGAAGATGAGAAAAACCATTCAATCCGTGTGTGCTGTTGGGATACGAAAACATGGCATGAATTAGAGTCACAGATATATGATTTAAATTATTCTGATAACACTCATATTTCAAGTTGTCGAATCGTATTTCTCATTCCACCCTATGCAAACGGAAAAGAATCGTATTATGTCTATTATCATGATAGCAAGAAACAAACACCAGTCTATGTTGATCATGTGTCTGTGAAAGATGCCTATTACTATTTTGAACCCATTTCAGGTCTTTCGGTTGAAGGTGATTATTATGAGATCTCTCAAGATGGTGAAATTTCCTATGGCATAGGACAAAAAGGACAAGTTATGAATCGTCGGTTATCGCAAGTCACTATCCATATGAAACCTGGCTCCACAACCTTTGATATTTTAAATTCTGATATTTTAGCATCCTTTGCCTTTTCGTATCAGGCAGGAAACGAAGATGAGGACGAGATTGCTTCAGACCAAAAGCTTATTGCAAAAAATATACTGATCGATGGCAATCTTATGACACGGTTTTTGATCATAAGTGAATCGATGAATGGCTGTTTGAGATCTTCAAATATTTACACATATTATTATAATCCTTCCGAAGAGAAACGGATAGGTGTCCATGTAAAACATGAAGTTTTGGAGGACCAAACCGTTGAAGGAATAGAAAATGGGGACGGCCGGTATGGTGCAATAATCAGTTATCATTCAAAAAGTTCATCCGTGAAAAAGATGATATTTGGGGATATTCTCCCCTATCTGCATATCTATAGTGACGAAAATCGGGTAAAAGAGTTTTTGCTAAATACAAATCCTGAGAGCGAGACTCGCGAATGGATAATCTCATACGAAGAGGATTGTGATCTCGGGGACAACGCATGGATTTCCTATGATGAAGGCATCAATGGGAAAACCCATGGAGTCGTCTTTTCCTTGAATGAAAACATAATATCGAATGCATCTGAAGAACGTGATGGCATTGAAATCAAAGTTGCAGAGAAAGAATATCTCGATGTGGTTGGTGCGGAAGTTGATTATGCTTCCATCGCATTTGGTAGAAATGCGTATGAACCATTGCAAGGTCATGATCTCAGTATACAAAAAGGACTAATTGTGGAATTTGACGCCGAATTCATTTCATTTCAAAATGCAAGTTGGGAAAGTATTGCTGACGAAAGCGTCTATTTTCAGACATTGGTAAAACATCGGGAGGTTGGATCAGGTGAGTATGCAGGAGACACTGGAATATATACTTTAACGATTATTCCTCACTTAACAGGACGATTTGCATCGTTTCCATTATTGTACAATAATGCTAGTTACCCTGTACCAATCCTGTTCGCAGAAGTCTTTCTAAACCAGTCCCTAGTGGCATCTGCAACAGTAGAAAAACCTTTCATAGGGTTTCAATTATTAAAAATACCTAAACTATCTCCAGGACTCTATACTGTGAAAGTATATAGAGTATTAGGCAATATTTCAAAAAGATTTATTGGAATTGGACAGACCTCTATCATAAATGATACAACAATACATATTTATTGCACCTGGCAGAAAACAGTTTCATTTGATGTAAAGAACCAACATAATAAATCACTCCCAGATGTAACAGTACAATTATACCAAGGTACAATGCTTACAGCTGAAATCATTACCACCAATAAAACAAATTATACGATAGCTGCACCCTTTAATCTTTTTGAATCGTATACTATTGAAAATATCAGAAACCTCACTTTTCAAGATGCGTTTAAACTCGCAAAACCCTATGAGCTTATTGCCTATTACAAGGGGTTTAAAATTTGCAATGTCACGTTATCTGTGTTTACACGAAAATCGACACTTATAATCAATGTATATGATCTTTTTGTAGAGATTACTGATCAATTAAACCTTCCAATAGGTGTAAATGTAAATCCAATCTTACGAAGTGAGGACTTTACCTCTTCAGAGATATTGACACCAAATTATGGGGGATACGGACAATATTTTTTTATTGATTTACCGGAAGCGACCTATACATTGCAGATATCCTATGGGAGTTATGAAAAGTCAAAAACTTTTAATATACCTTCATGCGGCCAAAACATATCAATGGAGTTTTCCTACACATCCCCCCTGTCGTTTCGTTTACTTTCCATTCGAGGAGAAACACTGACAGGTTCTCATGCTGACATCAGTATAAAACGTGACGGTAGGGCCATCTATTCAGAAATATCGCCAGATGACCACATCGAATTGCCACCAGGAATATATACCATAAATGTCAATGAAGGAAATCAACTTATAGGATCAAAAAAAGTTGAGTTTACTCACGAAAAAACCGTCGATATTGTCACAACAACACCTTCGCTACTAGTTCTTGGTATATCAGTCGGCTCCATGGTACTTTTTGGAGGGAGTCTTATCCTGCTCCTTATCAGAAAGATATCATTGAATATGTGTGTTAAGCTTATCGTATTGAGTGTGGTATTTCTTTCCATTATGCAACCGTGGTGGTTCATCTATGGAAAAACCTTAGATGGCACTGCAGAAAAAACAAGTGAGATGTTCTTGTATCCTCAGACAATAATCGATAAATACCAATATCAGAGTCACCAATATATCGATAGGGCAACGATTCCAGAAACATTTACCCAATTTCTTCAAGTGTTGCTTCTTATTATTTCCACGGGAGTCGGGTTGTTGGTAGTGAGTTTTATTCTGAACATCGTTCTCAGAAGACGATTTTCATCTATACTTTTTATAACGAGTTTGTTGTTTGTAATTATTGTGTCCGTTGCATTTTCTGTTGGAATGACAAGAATTGCTGAGATTAGTGTTGGAAGCTTGCAAGGATCTGGTACCTTATATGTGATGCTTCCTTCAGGAGACACAGCATATATGTCTGCCGAATGGGGACTTGGCCAAGGATTTTATTTAATAGTATTTGCTGCCATTATTGCTATATGCGGAGGGATTCATGACATCATATGTCAGTATGTGCACAAAAAAAAATAAGAAAACAAGCCATTTAAAACATATACTACTCTACTTGCTTCTGCAATTTTGTTATTCGTGAAACGGCATCAATGTCATAGAGATACGCTACAATTGATTTTGGAACCAAATGATCCCAAGGTTCATTGGCCATCATACAACGGCGTATTTCTTTTCCGGAATAGATATGTCGTTTGAATAGCTTCGTTTTTTTAACAAGATACCCTTTTTCAGTAAACAATGACGTGGTAAATGGATTATTCGATAGGATGACATTAAAATCTGGGATAAGATGTGTCACATGGTCAACCCATCTTGGTGGATCATGAATATCGGGGATGGCGACAACTTGGAGAGGGGGAATCTTTTTATTGGAACGAGCTACGAGTTGAATCATGTGTTTTCGTTCCTCAAACGTAAAAGGATTTTCTATCGTAAAGCCATATTGTGATGATCCTATACCAATATAAAAGAGAGAAACATCATCAGCATATGCTCTAAGAACTGCAAGATGCCCGTTATGGAACGGTTGAAACCGACCAATAAATAGTGCATTCATTCTTCCACCAAATGTCTCATAAACATGTCGTGTAAACAGATGAGAATGTCGCTAGTAACACCAGTTGTCATTGGACCTGTTGAGAGGAAATTTATTGATGTTCTGTTGCCGGTTGATGCTCAGCTGTGTGTTCCACTGGCCCGCTAATCTTAAGTGGCTTGAGCTCTTTCAGTTTCTTGAGAAGTTCCTCTTTTCCAGGCCCTATAAGAGCATGTTCGATAACCTCGGGCAACGTTTCAATTGGGACAATTTTGATGATATCCTTATAAGCATCCTCAACAAGGACATCTTGCATGTTTGATTGCGGCACCAACACAATTTTGATTCCAGCTTTTGCAGCAGCTTCTACCTTTGCTGATGCTCCGCCAATGGGAAGAACCGTTCCACGTATTGAAAGGGAACCTGTCATCGCAACATCCTGACGAACAGGAATTCCTTCCATTGCGGAAATCACCGCAGTAATAACTGAAACACTGGCAGAATCTCCTTCAACTCCCTCATACGTTCCAATGAATTGAATATGAATGTCATGTTTTGAAATATCTCGTCCAATGTATTTCTTGATGATTGCCGAAATGTTGAGAACTGATTCCTTTGCAATTTCCCCAAGTCGACCGGTGGCAATAACCTTTCCTTCTGATGCAGACCCTGAAGGTGTAACCTCGGCAACGATAGGCAATACAAGGCCGGCAAACTCACTCATTGAAGGATCAGCAGTATGCACTGCAAGACCATTGACAACCCCAACTTCTTTCCCAGTAGTTTTAAAGGATCGGTAATCCTTTTGCATTTCGATGGATCGTTCCACAACTTGTTGCTCAAGTGATTTTGCAATAGTTTTTGCGGTGATGACATGGTCTTTTGTCACAATAGATGCCTTAGTATCAACTGCCAAATCACCTGCGGTTCTTACAAGACCCCCAAGTTCCCTAAGCCGAAGGGAGAGTTTTCCTTTGCGGCCTGCTCGTCGTTGTGCCTCACGGATAACTTCTCCTACTGCATCTTTGTCAAAGGCAGGGATTTTTCCATCCTTTTTTATTTCCTGAGCAACAAATCGAATGAGTTTCTCTCTATTCTCATAGCTATCATCCATAACACTTCGTAGATACACCTCATACCCATACCCACGAATACGGGAACGTAATGCAGGATGCATCCCTTTCAGAGCATCAAGATTTCCGGCTGAAACAAGAATAAAATCACAAGGAACTGGTTCTGTTTTGACCATGGCACCAAAACTTCGTTCAGATTGCCCGGTAATCTGGAATTTTTTCTCCTGAATTGCAGTAAGCAAATGCTGCTGTGATGGCAGGTTCAAGGTGTTGATCTCATCAATGTAAAGCACTCCTTTATGAGCCCGATGGATAGACCCTGCCTCTACTAATTGATGAGGCGGTGTCTCAAGACCTGCAGATTGAAATGGATCATGGCGAACATCCCCAAGAAGGGCACCAGAGTGAGCTGCTGTTGCTTCAATGAAAGGTGGGCTGTCGTCTTTATCATGAGCTACTAGAATTTTTGGAACTTGTTGAAGTTCCTGTCGTTGCATGAGTGCTCCACGAGAAAACACGAGAAAGATCATCACAGCCGCAATAATACCGAAAATTGCATACTCCATATGAGCGTTTTCCCAGTTTCCCGACATAAGAGCTGGTGCAATACCTGCTAAAATTGAGAGCGCGACAATCATGAACACAATGGTTGTGATCATACTGCTTTGTTGCTCTTTTCGTTTTTTTGCTTCAGACCGTTGGGCTTTCACGATTTCTTTTCCTTTTCCACCAGGAACGACTCGGATATGGGGAGTATTTGTATCTTCAGGGTTTGGATATGAGATGATATCTTCTAGTTCTTCCTTTGGTAAAAACTCAGTCATCGCACGTGCAACCATGGATTTCCCAGTTCCAGGGTCCCCTATTAACATGACATGACGTTTTTGTTCAGCTGCCTTGCGAACAGTCTCTACAGCTTTATCCTGTCCAATCACTTGATCAAGTAATCGCTCAGGGAATTGAATATCTGCTGTCGTTGCGAATTTTTGTTTCTTAATCCATTCATCTATTGATTCCAGATTTTCAGAATGATGTGATTTTTCATTAGGATGTTGAGATGTGTTGTCTTTCATGGTTCCAACGCCTATTGATACTTCCCTATTTTAAACCATAATATACAAGAAGTGTATTTTTTATCATTGATAAACCTATGCTTTTTCAATTTTTTCATTTTAACAGATACCATAGGAAAAAAATCATGAACCCGATGACAACCATTACTACCCATAAGATATATGTTATCTTCAATCTCACAACCCATCGAGCTTTTTTCTCCGGGGTATCAAATAAGTGACCAATAATCGGATCGTCTTCGATTGCATTCATAGTCGATGTTTTTGGGATTCCATAAGTGCTTTAATACGTTTCCGTCGGAAGAAGTCCTCTCGTTCTCGTTCCTCGAGCTGCATTTCAATGTATTTTCGTGTCGCTTTTAACTGTGGGATAAGCGTGTTTTCTAGTACATTGACCCTTCGTTTCGTCTTCTCTATTTCAATAGCAAGACTTTTGATACCCCCATCTAGATCTGCCAATGAAATGATTTTCATCATGATTTCACTGAAAAGTATTTGCGCATCATCGAGTGATGCACACGTTTCTGTTAATCCATAAGGTATCGTTTCTGGGGCATGAAACGATTCTGCATTCATCTTTGGGATCTTTACGCCCATGATATTGTCCTGAGTAAATTGAATAGTGCCTGCATCAGGTATAAGATATAACGCTTGTTCGACTTGCTCTTCACCCATAACCATCTGAGCGCGTATCAATGAGGTGAACGCTTCGGAAAAAAGAGGATGGATACTTTTCAAGAGATCATTTCTCGTTTCGATGATACTAAAAAATCGTTCAACGAGGGCGTCTCGTTTCTCTTCAAGAAGTTTGTGTCCTTTTTCTGCAAGGACAAGTTTCTTTCTGATTTCAAGAAGTGCCATCCTCGTTGGTTTGACACCTTCTATCAGTTGTTCGCTCATGATTTGTCTTCCTGCTTTGTTTTTCCTTTTGGGTATTCAGGATGGTACAACGAGATGAATTTTTCATCAATCTTCTTCAATTCTACTTTCGGAAGTAGAGAGAACAAATGCCAACCTAAATCTAATGTTTCCTCAATGCTCCTATTCTCATGGTCCCCTTGTCTGACAAAAGTTTGTTCGAATCCCTCTGCAAATTGCAGAAACTTACGATCACGTTCGGAAAGAGCGTCTTCCCCTACAATGGCAACAAGGTCTCTCAGATCGCAACCTTCAGCATACGCAGCATATAATTGATTGGCAACACCAGCATGGTCTTGACGTGTCCTATCCTTACCGATCCCTCGATCCATCAATCGAGATAAACAGGGAAGAACCGCTATTGGTGGGTAAATATCCTTTTTGTACAGTCCTCGTTCAAGGACTATTTGACCTTCAGTGATGTATCCAGTGAGATCAGGAATAGGGTGAGTAATATCATCATCAGGCATTGTCAACATCGGTATTTGAGTGATAGATCCTTTTTTACCTTTAATTCGACCTGCTCGTTCATAGATCATTGCAAGGTCAGTGTACATGTACCCAGGATATCCACGGCGACCTGGCACCTCTTCACGTGCAGCAGCAATCTCTCTCAATGCTTCGGCATAATTAGTCATATCTGTTAGAATCACGAGAACTTCCATCCCTAAGTCAAAGGCGAGATACTCTGCACAGGTAAGAGCTAATCGTGGAAGAATGATTCGTTCAATGGTTGGGTCATCTGCAAGGTTCAAAAACATCGTTGTTCGCTCAAGAGCACCAGTATATTCAAAATCCCTGATAAACAAATTCGCTTCTTCAAAGGTAATGCCCATAGCGCAGAAAACAACAGCAAAAGATTCTTCTTTCCCGAGAACCTTTGCTTGCCGAGCAATTTGGGACGCCAAACGATTATGAGGAAGACCTGACCCTGAAAATATGGGAAGTTTCTGTCCGCGTACTAAGGTATTAAGCCCATCGATGGTCGAGATACCTGTTTGGATGAACTCTCGGGGATATTCACGAGCATAAGGATTTATCGGATTTCCGTTGATATCACGTCGGACTTCAGGAATGATAGATGGAGCATTATCAATTGGATTACCAGTACCATCAAAGATTCTGCCTAGAATATCTCGGCTCAAACCGAGTTGCATTGTTTCCCCGATGAACCGAACAGATGTTTTCTTTGTTTCTAGTCCTTTTGTACCTTCAAAGACTTGGATGACTGCTTTGTTTAGATATGCTTCAAGGACTTGCCCGGTTCGTTCCTCACCATCAACTGTTTTAATTTTTACAACTTCATTATAGGAAACATCTTTGATGTTTTCAACAATCATCAACGGACCAGCAACTTCTGTGACCGTAGTATATTCGATATTCCTATTGCTCATGCAGGGCTCACCTCTTTTATCAATGAATCGATTTCCTTATCCATCTCTTTTTCAATGACCCGATATCGTTTTTCGAATTCGGTATTGGATACCTTTCCCATTCGTGCGATGTCTTCGCGTGTTTTCATTTTTAGGATATCATCGATTTGGACATGTCGTTCTACCGCCTCTTGGATCCTATCAGCATATTTGGACATGAGTTGAAGCATCCCGTATTGTTTTTTACTTGGACAATACGTATCGACTTCATGAAATGCACTTTGCTGTAGGAAATCCTCACGAATCATTCGAGCACTTTCCAGAAGGGCTCGTTCCTTTGGTGGTAACGCATCAGGGCCAACAAGTTTAACGATTTCCTGTAACTCTGATTCTTTTTGTAGTAGTGTCATTGCCTGGTTTCTGAGGGTTAACCACGCTTCACCGACCTCCTTATTCCACCAGTTGCTTATTTCATCAAGGTACAACGAATATGATTTCAACCAGTTAATGGATGGAAAATGCCGTCGATCTGCAAGATCGGCATCCAGCGCCCAAAAGACCTTTACAATTCGTAGGGTGTTTTGTGCAACAGGTTCAGAGAAATCTCCACCTGGCGGCGAAACAGCTCCCATCACTGAGACACTTCCTTCCTTTTCATCTGTCCCAAGCACAAGTGCCCTTCCTGACCGTTCATAGAATTCAGCAAGTCTTGACGCAAGATAGGCAGGATACCCTTCTTCGCCAGGCATTTCCTCTAATCGACCTGAAATCTCTCTCATCGCTTCTGCGAGTCTTGAAGTGCTATCCGCCATCAATGCAACATCATATCCCATATCTCGGTAATATTCGGCGATGGTTATTCCCGTATAGACGCTAGCATCTCGAGCAGCCACGGGCATGTTTGAGGTGTTTGCAATGAGAACAGTTCGGTTCATCAGTGGTTCCCCTGTCTTTGGATCGATGAGCTCAGGAAATTCCCGTAGTACATCAGTCATTTCATTCCCTCGTTCCCCACAGCCAATATAGATAACCACTTCTGAGTTGCTCCATTTTGCAAGTTGATGAAGCATCACAGTCTTCCCAGTACCAAAACCACCGGGAATGGCTGCGGTTCCTCCTTTTGCAATCGGAAAGAACGTATCAACAACGCGCTGACCGGTGATCAACGGTACCGACGGATCGTATTTCTTTTTGACAGGCCGGGGTTTTCGCACAGGCCAACGTTGACGCAATTGGATAGGTCTCTCACCGTCAGCTGTTTTAACAACGGCAATATCTTCGATGATGGTGTAATTCCCTTCTTTGCTGAGTGTGAGAAGGGTCCCAGTAATACCAGGGGGTATCATGATATAATGAACCACAATCGATGTTTCCTGGACAGTGCCAATGACATCTCCCTCTTGAACCTCACTTCCTTTTTGTGCTGTTGGAACAAAATGCCATTTTTTCTTAGTATCAAGTGATTCGACTTCAACACCTCTCTCTATGAAATCTCCTCTTAGCCCATAGATGCTTGGAAGAGGCCGTTGAATTCCATCATAAATATTTGTCAGAAGACCTGGCCCGAGTTCGACGGAAAGAGGGGTATTGGTTGATAGGACCGTCTCACCTGGTTCCAATCCGCTGGTATCTTCATATACTTGGATCGTTGCGACATCATAATGTAATCGAATAATCTCCCCAAGAAGATTTGCTTTTCCGACTCGAACCGCGTCATACATCTTTGCCCCTCGCATGTTATCTGCTTCAATGACAGGACCAGAGACGCGGATAATTCTTCCATGTTGTTTGCTTTTAACCATTTTTTTAAAACCTCCATGACTGAGTTTTTTATCGTTCTTTTTTAATTTCCATTCCAACAGCTTTATTAATAAGATATGAGACATAATCAATATGGGTTTTTTTCCGCCCATGTTTGTCTGGTATTTCCATGATGATCGGCAGAATGTGTTTAAGACGATACTCATTGATCTGTCTGCCGAGTCTCTCAGTGATTTCTTCTGTGATGAGCACTAGACCAATGTCTTTTTCATTTTCTTCTATTGTATTCCAGAGATTTATCGCATCGGTCAAATCTTCCTTTGGAATACGAACATCATATATACCTGCAAGGCGTAATCCAACTGCCGTGTCCTTATCACATAATGCAACGATGTTCACGCTGATGCCTCCATACGCAATAATGATTTTATCGATTCAAGAGGCATACGTTCAGAGAGCCCTTTTGCGATGATTTTTAAGTTTGTGATTTCGATTTCCTTTGTAACAAGAAAACGAAGTGATGGTCCGATTGATGTATAATATTGAGTTGAAATATCTCTTATGACAGTAAGCATATGCTGGTCAAGGGCATCTTCATATGGTTGAACTGACGTTATTTTTATAGTATCCTTCACATATTTCAGAACAGAAACATATGATGTACCTTCAAGTAGAGTGATGACCTCCGACACGTCATTTGCTTTACAGAGTTCTTTGAATTTCCACTCGGGAATCTCATACCCATCATCGATGAAAAGGGGATTGCATGCTGCTTCGTTCATATGTCGATGTTTTGCTCGAAGTATCTGTTGCATACTGATAATGTCTATCAGTCGTTTCACGTAAAGATGTTTTGCTTTTTGACATTTATACGGAACCTGGACCGCATCAAGGCGATGAATGAAAAATCTGTCTATGCCTGCATCGATTTCATCATCTTGCATTAACAAGAAGAAAGATGGTGGAAAACCATAGGATTTTAAAATATCAGGTACTGTTCCTTGTTCAGTTATTGCCAACGAAGACACTATTTTTTTTATTTTTGAGGACACTGGTTGTTTGAGGAGCGTTTCATCAATATGTTTTTGTTTTCGTTTGAGATTGAGGACTGTTTTTACATATTTCCTGTCATGGTATTCTAGGTACGTATCGTAGAACGGATGCATTTTTTTTGAGTTGTCTTTTTTCATTTGTTCAATGGTTTGTATAAAAACTTTGTCAAGATGATGCTGAACCTCAGAAGCTGTCGTTCCTTGGATTTGATAGTCCTTATGGGTGTTGAGCTGCTCTACAAATGCTTGTAAAGTTCCAGACTCAAGGAGTCGTTGCAATGATGCTTGGGCGATAAAGGGATTTCCCATTGCTTCATATTTTGCAGTGGGGTAGACAAATTTCAAAAAGGATGAAAATGGTCTAGAGATAGTCGCTACAGCTCCCGCTATAAGCGTTACCACAAGAATCCACATGTATGCACTATTTGGATCCAAGAGCACTTCTATCACTATATTCATCTCCACCCTATATCGATTAGGAAAAAAGCAATTTACCAACTTGGATACGTATGATATCTTTCTTTCGTTTTAGAATACCCTCAAAGGTATTATCAACAATGATTCTGCCATCCTCAGAGTGGAGCATAATACCACCATAGGTGTCGAGTTTTTCCTTCACCGGGATGTTCAGTTTTTTAGCTATAATTGCATCTAAAGGTTTTGAGATACTAATACTCAAACTGCCAGGAATATTTGTAGATCCTTTTTTGATAAGTGTTACTATCATCTTTGAATATGAGTCGTCATCAAGATTCTTCAGTTGTTCGATGGCTTTTTGGAAACATGTTTCGATGATTTGTTCCTTTATTTGCATCAGCTGCCTTTTTGCTTCCTGCTGTGCTTGCGATATTTGGATTCGCTTGATATTTTCCTTTTCTATAGCGCCCTGATGGAGTATTCCGTCTGCTTGTTTGTGAACTTCATCCTTTGCTTGCTTTATCATTTGCTGACTTTGTTTTTTTGCCTCACGAAGGATATCTTTTACTTCCTTTTCAGTATCTTCCTTTATTTTGGCTATTATCGTTTCTGCTGACATAGGTGCCACGTATATATCTTTCTAAAGGAGTCCAACTCCAGTCATAAGTAGAATGCCTGCTAGCAGACCAAAGATAGCCATTGTTTCTGTCATAGCTGTATAAATAATACCTTTAACCGCAACATCAGGGTTTCGTCCAACAGCACTAATGGATGATGAAGCAACCATCCCTTGATTGATTGCAGAAATTCCTGTCAACCCAACAGTTAATCCTATCCAGATCGCACCAACACCTGCAAGAGTCCCTACAGTCATATCTGCACCACCACCAAGAAGACCAGCCCCCATCATAAGGAGAATAGCTGTGAGCAATCCGTATACAGATTGGGTCATTGGAAGTACTTCCAAGACAAGAATTTTTCCAAAGAGATCTGGTTTCTCTGCTGTCACTGCAACAGCTGACGAACCAGAAAGTGCAAGACCAGTAGCTGAAGAAATCCCTGTGATAGTAACAGCAAGGGCACATCCTAAAATGACAAATGTTTTATTTTGATTACTTTCTTCTATTGTTATCTCTGCAGCAGCTGCTAATCCAGTACCAATCATTAGCAGTAAGATGATGCCAAACAATATTAGGCTTATTTTTCTTTTATTCATATGCTTTTGTCTCCTTTTTAATTATTACCTCTTATTTTCAACTATCGTATATACTCGTTTCATTTTGAATGGTGAGAATTCATGACCCCCACCTTCATAGAACCTATTAAAGAACTCAACATATTGTAAACGTAATGAATGAACCACTGAACCTAACACCTGTAAAATTAAATTTACAATATGGGCAAACACAAGAAATATTGGAACAAGAACAACACCTATATATGGTAACAGGTCTGGCAAAAGACCTGCAATAATATTGAATCCAAGGGCCATACCAGCTGAAGATAAACCAAGGGCAAGCAATCGTGCATATGATAACCAATCTCCAATATATCCAGTTATTCCAAAAAATCCCATTGGGCCATCACTAATAAAAAGTTGTATGATTCCAAAAACAACAAGAACCATGGCAAGATAAAATAAAGATGAACTCAAGTACCAATCAAGAATATAGTATCCAATGAGCATTCCCCCACCGATTTGTAAAGGGATCCAACAGAGTCGTTTCGTAAGCAACATTTTGTATTCTCGTTGTTTGAATGCTTGATAGATACCTAGAATGATTCCGACATTCAATTGGATAAGACCAAGGATAAGCGCAACAATAAGAATTGTTAAAGGGTCACCTAATGGTTCAATTGGAAAATGTATTCCAGCGATAGTTGCCTGAAATATTGGTTGAGAAGGATTGCCAAAGAAAAATCGTGGGATGAGATCTCCAAAGAAGCTATTAGTAAGAACACCTACGATGATTGTGACAAGCCCAAGCCAGATGCCTGTGAAGGACAAAGATTTTATCATCGGACTATAGTGCTTGAATTTCATATAACCAACGAGAGATAAAATTAACAGAACCAACCCATACCCAGCATCACCAAGCATAAAACCGAAAAAAAGAATGAAGAAAATCCCCAAAATTATTGAAGGATTCACCTCATTATATTTTGGTATGGCGAAGATGCCTACAATGGTTTTAAACGTTTGAGCCCATTCAGGTGTCTTGATATATGTTGGGGGGTTGTCTGGATTTGATGAAGGTGTGTGGAAATCAAAAACAACATGGTCCTCTGTAACAGCACTGACAGTTTTTTGCAACTCGTCTCTAGATTCTTCGAGGACCCATCCTTGAATGATGATTGTCTCATCGGTTTTTGCAAAGTGTTCTGGGAGTTCTTTTTGAATCCGTTCGAGTTGAACCTGCTCCCGAATCGAAAGTAGCAAAGAGAGGTTCTTTTTCGAAAGTGTTTCTAATGTTTTTTGTTTCTCTTCTTGTTGCTTTACTATTGTTTTCAGTTGTTCTTCCAAATGGTCGATTGCTTCCTTTGGTGTTGCATCCAGAAGTGGGAGATGCGTTTCACTAAAATGTTCAGCAATTGTTCGTTCAACATCCTTCTGATGACATTTATGTGAAACGATGATAACAGCCCATTCGGGATACTTTCTGTTGCCGATAGATTGGGAGAACAGGGCAGTTTCTTCAAACGGCTGTAATGTATCTTGTATGGCATCAAGTTTTTTAGTTTTTCCAGCTTTTATCACAAGGAACTCTGATGTACCGACATCCGACAATGTGAGGTCAAACTGCGCAAAATGATGTAATTCATTGAGATACGTAGTGAGTTGCGTATGTTGCTCTCTTAGTATCTGAAGGTTTTGATCAGACTCGTAAATATCTTTTTCTACTGAATTTAAAATTCCTTCAGCGTAGGAAAAGAGTTCTTCGTTAGGGAGGTCTTCGGCTTCATATGTTATTGGGAGTTGTGGATATAATAATCTTTTGATGCTGCTGGATTTTCTCTCTGCATTTTTTAATATATTTATGAGTGAAGTGAGACGAGCTTCATATTCTTGGTATACAAGGACTTCAGGTTCACAGGTTGCTTTTTGGATACCTTCAAGTTGTTCGGCTTGTTCTTTTGTGATTGTATTGATCTCCATAAGCCCTGTTTCATGAAGGCTTCGTATGACGTCATCTAGATATCGACGATGTACAATGAGTGTGCTTTTTGTCATCCTAGCAGGAAAAAGTATACGTCATTCCTCCAATAAGATATTGTCAATGATGAGGGCAACTGCCTTTTCAATATTTTTTCGTGCTTTTTGTTGAATGGTCTTGATATCCTTTTTCATTTGGGTAGTAATTGCCTTACTATCAGCCGCTGATTCATGTGCTGCCTCTTGTTTTATTGTTTCGACACGTTGTCTTGCTTCTAAAAGTATTTCCGCTTGTTGTTCTTGTATTGATTTTTTCGCTTGTTCGATAAAATGCTCTGCTTGTTGTTTTGCCTGATCCCTTTTACTCTGTGCGTCTTTTTCCGCTTGTTTGATTATTTGTATTGATTCGGCTGACATCAGCCACCGATAATAATAAGAGATATATTAGAGTTTTTATGAAGACAATCAAATTTTTTAATAAAGTAACAAAGTTGATTTGAACTATTGATTCCTTTTCTTACTTTTATATAAAAGTTTATCGAAAGGAACCTTATCACATAGTGAGTAATCAATAGGATGTTAGAATTATAAGATGCATGGTCAACTTTTGTATTTGAACTTACGAACTATCATTCTTGTAAAAAGAGATTCCGAAAACAAATTATTGAGAGAAAACGTATCAATTTTTTAAGGATACCAACTTTATTATTATGAGAAGTATTCACATTCCCCAGAATTTTTCTGTTTTTCTTTTAATCTCAATGATCTTATCGAGCAGATCCCTCTCATCGATATTAAGAACATCCATATCACGGAGTTTCTTTGCATCGGCCTCCGGTATATCTGTAAAAAGAACATCTCCTACTTTCACCTGACGTCCAATAGTGACTCCTTCAATAGATATTGCCACCTCTTCCCCTTGTTTTGCTTCATCTACTGTTTTGTTCTGCGATTGGATTCCTTTGATGTGTCCAATAACGCATCCATCTTCTCGTAGAAGTTTCATGTCCTGATGTATACGACCAGAGAGAACTCTGACTCCCACGATGGCAGGATGACTAATTCTAAATACATATTCTGGAAGAAGTTTTATCATCCCAGGGTGAACAAATTTCTGCCGTCGTGCCTGTTCCAATCGCTCTTTAGCTAGTTGATGCCATTCATCATATTGCTCCATGATCGTATAAATCACATCATGTTTGAAAATGGTAACTTGCGTTTTCTCAAGTTCTTCTTGTGCTTCTGGAAGTATTTTTACATTGAAGGCAAAAATGACTTTGTTGAGAACATCTTGTGTCGCATCTGCATCAGTAACATCTCTTTTAGAAACATTACCGATATCTGCTTTTAAGATTTCAATACCTTTCTGCCTTGATTCCTTGATGAATGCTTCAAGACTACCGATGGTATCTGCTTTGATGATAATTCCTTTTTCATCGAGATCAAATTTGACTTGTGTTTGTTTTCTAATTTCCTCAATGATTTCCTCTTTCTGTTCGTTACATGCACGTAAGGGGGCACCTGGAACAACATCATCAAGATTTGGACATGAAATTTTTATTCCAGAGGCAGCGTGGACTTCCCTTACGCTATCAAACCGCTCTCGAGGATCACGTATTTCATCAAGAGGCTTTGGTTTCAATAGGCATTTTATTGTCGTAACGATTGGTTCGCCTTTTGTACCAACGACAATCATATCACTACTCTTCAACACACCATTGTATATAATAGCATCAATAGTGGTACCAAGACCCATTTCCTCTTTTACTTCAAGAACTGTCCCTTTTGCAGCTCCTTTTTCAATATGTAATTTTTCTTCAAGGAATCGCTGAGCTAATCCAACAAGCGTCATAAGAAGTTCAGGGACCCCTTCTCCTGTTTTAGATGAAATCGGAACAATTCCTAAGGTTTTTCTAAAATCATTTATCTGATAGTATAAATCAGCTTGAAATCCTTGGTCATACAATACTCCTATGAGTTCATACAAGTACTGATCAAATAATTTTTTTGTTTGGACATTCTGGGATTCGATACGTTTTTTTCCAGTTTCATCGTTTTTTTTCCAACCAGAGATTCGATCGATTTTGTTTGCAGCAATGAGAAACGGAGTTCGGTATTGTTTTAGAATGCTAACTGATTCGAATGTCTGTGGCTTAAATCCCTCAGTGATATCGATAATGAGAATTGCAATATCGGCAAGTGACCCTCCTCGTGTACGTAATGTTGTAAATGCATGATGACCGGGTGTATCGATAAACAATAATCCAGGTAGCGAAAAGTCTTTTCCTTTGAGAAGAGTTCCACAAATTGTTTGCAATGCATTAAGGGGAACCTCAGTTGCACCGATGTGTTGGGTGATAGCACCGGATTCACGGGCAACAACCGTACTTCCACGTATAAAATCCAATAGTGATGTTTTCCCGTGATCGACATGACCAAGTACACTGACAATTGGTTGGCGAATATATTTTGAAGACATCAGTCAACACCGTTTCGATTGTAACAATATATTCTATTTAAGAGTTATTAAGAAGAGTATTTATAGAATATATGAAATTTGGCTTTGCACAAAAAATTAGGCATACTATTGAACGGAATACAAATTTACATAACTGTAATGTAACAAAAAGTATTACACTTGAATGTAGCTAATTCTTTCTTTCTAATGCTAATGTCATTGATACTTTGAATGTCATAAAGACACCCGCACTTCGTAGGTACATATCTATAGAAGGTTAGGTAAATCTATGTTTCTACTCCATATACAACCTAATTCGTTTGCTTCTTTTATAACATTGTTATCCATTTTAATCAACATTAACATTAAAGATAAGAATATGATATGAAGAAAGGGTTGAGTAAACAGTATTAAAGAAATAACAATAGCAAATGTTAAAAAAATATCAGCAAAAAGTAATATCAAAAACTTTGGACTCCACATATCTTCTCCACAAGAAAAACAGATGCCATCAAGTTTATTAGTTATTTCATTAAGAGCATAATGAACCTTTTCAATCTTTGTCAGTTTGTTTGAAGTAATTATTTGATATTTCTCATTATCAACTAGGTGTATCTCATCTGCTATAGTATTTTCAACTTGATAATATTCAATAGAATTCACATGTGGTATCATCAGCATTAAAAAGACTACTAACAACTTCACAAACACTATGATTATTCTCATATGATTCCCTTTTTATATCTCCCGTTATACGATTAATATTATAACGTACATCTTATTAAAATATTTTCTTAAGATTATACATAACAGTATAAAAGAAAAAAAATTGTTGGTTACTGTACACCCATCAAAAAAAAATACAGAATACAAAAGAATGAAAAACATCTTTTGAAAGCAAGTCGATAAGTGCAAAGGTTGCAACGTTGTTTTACAACTTTCATCAAAAACACTAAAATCATTATCAAATCTAAGTATAGGGTAATATAAGAACTATAATTGCTACCAATAAATACTATTATTAATTTTTACAAATCGATATAAATAATATCAATATTTTTTATATGATAGAGACGTGATATGAATTTTCTTATCATTTTCCCCCTAATCTTCACAGCACTTCCCTACAGACCCAATATAGGTTTAATACCATCTCTGTTAAGAGTTTTTGAAGAAAAAATTTTGAAGCAGAAGATTTCTTTAATGGGAACATTTGTAGACATTTGTTGTTCGTTTGCAATGCACACAACATCCAAGTCTACTTTTCATTTCTGCAAAATCAGGGTCTGTCGTAGTCAGAACAAATCCTTTTGCAGTTTTAATCGTATATGTCCATATAGTCATATGTTCTTCGCACACCCATATATCAATTTATAACAGAGGCAGATCGTGATTATATAGGAATGAACAAGATAACTGAAAGTATTTTAAAAAACGAAGAGTTATCGATAGCGCTACAATGAAAAGGAAGATATAAGAATGAGTGGAAAAGATGAATCAACAAAGGAGAATAACATCTATCTTTGGGGCGGGGATTTCACCATTGGCACTTATAATAGTTGCGTTGCTGTCGTTTTATTGAACACAGACTATTTACCTCCAAAAACTGTCGCTCTGTATGGCTCATTGAAAACAGAAAACATTGGCATTGAAAAAATTGTTGCTAATGTGATATCAAATCCACATATTCGATTTCTTATCCTTTGCGGAGAAGACATTCGTGGTCATCGTTCCGGCGAAAGCCTTCTCGCGTTACATCGTAACGGTATCGATGGAAACCATCGAATCATCAATGCACCAGGGGCGATACCGTATATCGAAAATATTGATAGTAAAAGTATATCACGATTCCAAAAACAAATTGAAATCATTAATCTTCTTGGAGAAACAAACCATGAGGTTCTCGATAAAATTATCAGTTCCCACCTTATAAGAAACCCTGGATCATTTGGAAAACCGTATATAGCAATTCGGTTGATGTCTCAACAAAGAACATCCGTTGATGATACACGAGCATTGCACTCAAAAATTATTGTATCATATTTGGGAAAAATAAAAAAAAGATTGTGATAATATGTTTTCGTTCACAAAAGAGCAGAAGTCTTTTACACTTGGAGATATCACATTCGGCGGCCAACCAGGTAAATTTCCGACGGTACTTTTCGGTGGTCTTTTTTTTCACAGCCCCCCAGACTTTCTTAAAGGAAAGGAATCCCTACAGTTGATGTATGTGTTAAGTAGGAAAACAGGGGTACCTGCTGTACCAGATTTTTTTATTAAAAACGTAGAATACATTGACCCAGTTCTAACTCTTATCAATCAAAGTGTTCCGACAGGCGCACCTTTTTCGGTTGATTTCACTGATCCAACTGTGAAAATCCGAACCCTTCAAACTCTCTCAGAGGTTGGACTACTACATCGAACCATTTATAATTCCATTCATGTGGGGATAACACATGAGGAATACCAAGCATTAAGAACATGGAAACCTGCAATGGCTCTTCTTGTCGCCTTTAATCCAAAGGATACATCCCCCGATGGAAAAATTGAGGTGTTAGAGAATGGTGCCCACCTTACGGAAAAAGGATTGCTACAGATGGCACAGGATATTGGTATCACACAAGTACTTATTGATACTGCAGCCCTTGCCCCTGGCCAAAAAAGTGGCGCGGCAATCGCAGCGATTCCCATAGTGAAAGAAGAATATGGACTTCCTGCAGGATGCGCCATCCATAATGTCGTTGAAAAATCAACATGGCTTTCTTCGTTTCAAAGGGAGAAAATGGTTGTTGATGTCGCATCAAATGTGAACATTCCAGTATTTGGTGGTGATTTTGCTTTATTTGGCCCTATCGAACATTCACCGTATGTGTTTCCATTGATAGCATGGCAGGACATTCTTGTTTCCGAATATGTTGAATCTTTTTTTGGCATCGCTCCATCAGAGAGACATCCTCGGAGGATATTACAGAAATGACTCATGCTCCAACAATAACCGTGATTGGTTCATACCCAAATAATATCAAAACTAATATGCTAATGCAATCCTATTGGGACAGACAGATGATCCCCTCATGGCAACCATTCATAAACGAAGCGGTCAATGACATGGTACAAGCAGGAGTTCAGCTTGTTTCCGATGGACAAACTCGAGATCCTTTTGTCACTATTTTTGCACGAGGGTTGCAAGGGTGCAGGATACGCGATAGACCAGAGATTATCGATAAAATTGGATATAGCCATCCGATAACTCTCGCAGATTTACAATATGTCCGAACGTTACTTCCAAAAACCATAAAACTATTAGGTCTTCTCGTTGGACCATATACATTCTCTGAAACTGTCGTAGATTCCTATTATCATGACAAAGAGAAGCTTGCCTTTGACGCTGCTAAAGCATTAAATCAAGAAGCGCGAACTATTGAACCGTTTGTTGATATGGTAAGTGTCGATGAACCTTATTTTTCAACATCATTACCAACATATGCTGCAGAGCTTCTGGGCGCTGTCACAGATAGAATTACCATTCCCCTTCGGCTTCATGTTTGTGGTGATGTTTCTTCTATTGTTCCACAATTACTCGATATGCCAGTTGACATACTATCCCATGAATTCAAAGCAACCCCTAAAATTCTTGATGCATATTCACAATATCCTGATAATAAAAAAAAATTCTGTATCGGCTGCGTTCGATCTGACAATGAAACTGTTGAATCAGTTACTGAGATTTCCCATCATATTGAAAAGGCAATTAATATATTCGGCAAGCAGATTGACCAACTTTCGCCGGATTGTGGACTGCGACTGCTAAATCGAATCTCTGCATTCGAAAAATTAAAGAACCTTACCGCTGCATGGGAGAAGGTAGTATATGATTAAGGAAATCCCCGTGATTTATGCCGATTCGTCGTACGACATAAAAAAAAAACTGGATAAAAACGGATTTTTTATAATTAGCCTGAGAGAGGAGATGATTTCTGTGGAGTATTACAAAAATGTAATACGAGAGCGGGCGATTGTTACCGGAAAGCTACAAATGATTTTTAACGGTACCAATGCAGAAAGGATATCGAACGCGATTGGAAAGCATGTCCCGGGGTTACAAAAAGATCACTATATGTATCTGGGAAGGGAACTTATGAAAGCCGAACTCTGCTTAAAGACACACACCGCATATGAACAAGACAGTTAGGTTTTTTTGATGGTGGTTTTTTCGTTGACATGATACTCGGTGACACCATCTTTTGTTCTTGTATCAACTTGTGACAATGAGATGCAATCCCCTGTTTTATACCCTTGAACATGTTTCACTTGATCATCCCACACAGTAAGTTGTTTAGTTCCTTCCGATGTTTCGATGAAGATGGTTGTCACAAAACCATACAATCCATCATCTTTAAAAAAGACCCTTGTCGGTTCAATACTTTGAATTCGACCGCTTATATCGACTTCTGGGTTAGGATTTATTGAACGTTGTGTCTTCTTCTCGCAATATCCTGGATTAGCAAGAAGTTCAATAACACTCCATTGGCCAACGTGTATCTCCACACCGAGATATCCTTTTTTTGTATATCCATTGATGATTTTTACCTTCGCACCTTCAGTTATAACTTGTGATTCAATTAGCGTAGTATCCTCATTCCAAAGAATCAGAATCCCGCTACCAGTCTCATCAGCAATGGTAAGGCGAACGTAACGACCGTTGCTACCGTTTTTTCGGATAAATGTTCGGAGTGGCTCAATAGAAGAGATAGTGCCAATAATACTACATTCCAACCCTGGGTGAAGGTCTGAGATAGCTAGAGCGTGTTGAGTGTTTCTCCCAAGTTCATCGACAATGAGCAATGCTATAGTATCTTCATCAAATAATTCTCCATACTGTATATACTGGCTCCGAATTCGTTCTTCAAAACCATCCCAAGTGATACAATCAGAAACCATCGCATAAAGTTCTTGTTTCGATTGAACCATTATTCCTCACCATATAGAATACATAGTCGTATATTCCTGCACTACATTGATAAAAGACCCATTACACTATTCATCTGTAAAGGTTGTATGTTTGTTCTGGAGGATATTCTCAGAGAGTTTTTCCATGAGAAATGTACGGATTTCGTCAGGTTTTGTTACATCTATACCAAAATATTCTGGGAATAATTTTGATAAGGTGATCATCTCAGTTTGCCTATGTTTCTTTGTGTGAATCAGTTTCATTTCATTGAGCCTGTCAACATGCTCGTATATCTTTTCACCTGCAAGTCTTCTAAGATTCGATTGTTTTATAGGTTGATGAAATGCGATGAGTGACAATGTTTTCAATAAATCCGCATCTAATTCTGGTTCTGAAATAGACCCGGATGCCTCTGAAAAAGCAGCTTTTACCTGCATAACATATTTTTCACCAGCTTTGACGATTTCCATAGCAGTATCTCGTTCAATTTCATAGTCGCTCATCAGTTGTTTTAAAATCTTTTGTATGTGAGGTGAAGATAATCCAGTTACCTCCCCAATCTCTTTACAACTCACGGGATGCCCTGCAGAAAACAATACAGATTCAACAAGTTTTTTCTCGTCCATTCCCACAGATATCACCATCCTTATGTACAACCAAGTGACTTAATAAATATCTTTCCATAGGGGAATCTTCTTTGGAATACTTTGATCTTATTCTCATACGCAAGAAAAAGGAGTGATACAAAGGTCTTCATGAGTTCTTCCCTGTCTGATGAATCACACAAGTCAAAAAGGGAGATTGGATCAATCTTTGATTGTTGGATTTTTTCCCATACCGCTGTGATGTCGGATTCAAGGTTATCTTCGTGGGCAGTGCCAATCATTCGCCTCCTTGAAGCAAAAAACAGTTGTTCACGGGCTTCCTTTCTAGATTTTTCCATGAGTTGGAATGCTTCAGATTCCACACGTGCCTCATTAAACGCATTCAATAGCTCGATAAGGGTGACTTTCCGTTTTGATTGTCGTCGAAGTGGTTCATCAAGAGGCGGATCGGGTAACGTTAATAAGAGATTCGTATAGGAATAATCATCATCGGTTGAAAGCCACATGTGGGTTTGCATATCATCCGAATCGATACTCTGTTCGGATTCTTGTCGCTCATGCTGTAAAGTTATAACAAGGTCATCGCTTTGTAATTTCAACACTACCCATGCCATATGGATGATACGACCAGCGGTAATCAAATCGATATGAGCCTCCTTTGCTCGTTTGATGTACATCGTTGAAAACCGTATCAGATCGAGATTCCACGGGTTTAAATGTTGTTGCATTACCAGTTCAAATGCAATTGCGATGGATCGGTCAATTGGATCAGCCATGTTGACATGGTCGCCTTCATGTGTCTTCTGTAACAAGTCGACATAATAGTTGATACGGCTAGCGTCATCCTGGTCATCTATGAGAGATTTATGAAATAACAAATGATGTATCACATCATTGTCTATGCTTGTGTCATACATGATTCTCTTATCCTCCAACCGTTACTAACTGCCCTAAAGGTCCCACCTTTTCAGGATCAACATTGCCAATCATGTCGGAAACACCAGTATCCTGAATAGTGACTCCATAGACATGGTCTGCTTCTTTTAATGCGATTTTTCGTAACGACACCATGATGAACTGTGTGTCTCTTGCATTGTCTTTTATCATCCGTGATACATTCTCGGCATTTACTCCATCAAGGAACATATCAACTTCATCGAGCACATAAAAAGGACTGGGATCGTACTGTTGAATGGCAAAAATAAATGCAAGTGACGCTATACTTTTTTCTCCCCCAGATAGCGCTGAAAGAAGAAGGACTTTTTTCCCCCTAGGTCGTGCTTTAATGGTAAGGCCTGAATCAAAGAGATGATCCTGATCCTCAAGTAATAACTCAGCCTCTCCTCCCTCTGAGAGCTTCGCATAAATTTCCTGAAAATTTTTATTAATCTCATGATAGACCGTAAAGAACCTGTCCGATTTTTTACCTGTTATCTCATTTACTAATTTTACGAGGTTTTTCCGTTGCTCTTTCAGATGATCTACATCTTCATCGAGTTTTTCTTTTCGCTGAGATTGATGTTCGTATTCCTCTAAAGCACGCATGTTAACTGGCTCCAATTCCTGCATTGTCTCCTGAATGACCCGTAATGATTGTTTTAATGATTCTACAGGTGGTATTTTCTGTGAACTTACTGTTATTCCATATAGTTTCAACTCTTCCTCAAGTTCTTTCATGGCATCATCTAAGGTTGGCAATCGGAATTTTGCCCGAGAGATCAGGTCATAATACGATTCGACTCGAGTATTGATCGCATCGAGATCATGTTCAATGGCAATCGTTTCTTTGTAAATCTGGTCTCGCTCAACGGTGAAGCTTTTTATCGTGTCAGTTATTTTTCCCTGCACATGCGCAAGGGTTTGAATGTTGTTTTCATGCTCATCTCGTTTCTTCTGTAACTCTTTGATTTGCTGTTTTGAGTTCTCGATTGTCGTTGTAATGGTCTTGATCTTTCCGGAGAGCTCCTCTTTTCGATCAGTAAGTAGTTCAATTTTTTTTACCAATCCTTCTTTTTCAGACGCATGTTTGAGGACTGTATCTTTTTCTTTTGAGAGTTCGTCTTGTAGAGTGCGTATTTGCTGAGCAATCTCTTTGTTTGATCCTTGAAGAAGTCTGCTACCAATGGTTTCTTTTTGTTTTTCAAGTTGATCTAAGGTGAGTGTGAGTTCCTGTATCTGATGATCGAGTTCGTCGTATTGTTTTTGTACAGTGTCTTTTTCGTGCATTTTATCGGCAATTTGTTTTATAAGATTCTCAAGTTTTGTTGTGAATTCTTTCTTATTCATCAGAAGGTCTTGTAATTGTTTATCAGACGATTCATTAATAACTGTTGAAGAAAGTTTTTGTTCGTTTTCAGAACAGGAGAGTTTGACCGATTTCAATTCTGCTTCGATTTGTTCTTGTTGCGAATAAAGTGCTTGTAATTGTGATGCTAACTCATCAAGTTTTGTTCGATCTGCCTCTCCGAACATCAATGTTGTTTTTGTGGTACTTCCCCCATTCATTGCACCGCTTGCTTCTATGAGGCTCCCATCTAAATCAACAAGTCGAACGCCACCCATCAATCGTCTGGCATCCTCTAAAGAATCGACTACAATTGTATCTCCAAACACATACCAAAATGCTCCCTGATATTCGTTTTGGAATTGCACAAGATCTATCGCAAAACCATGGGCATGGGAATCTTTGACTGTCAGGAGTGCTTTTCCCCGAGGTTTACCAGAAATCATCTTATTCAGGGGTAAAAAGGTTGCCCGACCGAGTTTCTTCTGTCGGAGGAATCGAATTGCTTGTGCTGCTGATTCATCATCATCAACGATGATGCTTTGCATTCTATTTCCTGCGGCAATAGCCATAGCACTCTTATATTTGTCTTCAACATGTGCTAGTTCAGCAATTGTTCCATGTATGCCCTTGATTGACCCTTTGTCTCGGGCTTTTAGCAGCTCAGAGACTGCAGGATTGTATTTATGTTGAACTGCCGAAACAGCATCATACTCTGCTTGCAGTTTTGCCTGTTGTTGTTGCAAACGACGTATTCCTTGATCAACATCATTGAGTTGTTCAGTCAATTCACTTACATGTCTTTTTTGTTCAAAAAGAGTCACCTCTAATGTTTTTTGCTGTTTCTTTCCTTCTTGTTGTGTTGTTTTTTGTTCTTTTATCTGCCAGTCTATATCTTTTAATTCGAATTCATATGTGCTTTTCGTTTCTTCAAGTTCAGCACTAGTAGCATTTATGGTTTCTCTTTGGTCATTGAGACGTTGCATCGACAGTTTCTTTTCATGAAGTTGACTATGTGCGGCATCATATTCTTTTTTAAGTTTTGTCAGTTGTAGAGATAAGTCGATGGATGTGTTATCTGAGGTGGCAAGGATATCTTTTAACGCTTGAACAGACTCCTCTTTCGTTTTGACTGTTTCTGATGTCTGTGCAATGATAGTTTCTAGAGTTTCATTCTGTTCAGATAGCTCAATTAATTCCTTGTCAATGGCTTCAAGTCTTCTTGCGTCTTTCTCAAGTTCTTGCGAAAGATCCTTGATTTCCTCTGTGTTATAATTGATACGTTCTTCTGTTTTAATTGTTTCAGAACGAAGTGTATCAATCTGGTTTTTTATTTCAGCAACTTCATCGCCTCCGACGTCGGCGATTTGTTGTTCTAACTCTGTAAGTTTGTGTTGTTTTTCTTGATACTGTGTTTTCAAAATAGCGACTTGTTCGTTTAATTTCTTTTGTTCGTTTTCATACGTTTGAATTTGATGTGTTGCCTCTGAGACCTGCTGTTCAATCTCATATTTCTTTTTTGTAGCAATGTGTGCTTTGATGTCGTAGAGTTGTTGTTTGAGTTCATTATATCGAACTGCTTCATCCCTATCATTTTTTAATTGATTTATCTGATGGTCGATTTCTTTGAGAATAATATGAATCCGTTCCAGATTAGTGTCAACGTCTACTTTTTCTTTTTCAGCCTTTTTAATATCTTCATCAAAAATGTTTATTCCGGCGATTTCATCAATGATTCTCCTCCGATCAACACTTCCCATTTCAATAATAGAAGTGATATCCCCCTGTTTGACGATATTGTAACTATCCCCAGATATTCTTGCATGTAGTAAGGTATTCATAAATTCGGTATAATTGGAAGCGTTCCCGTTGATATAATAATATGAATAATAGTTCTCTGGGTCGTCTTTCAGGGGAGCCCGTTTTATCATTCTTGTGAAAATGACTTCATCATTATCGATTGATAATTTTCTTTCTGTGTTATCAAAGACAAGACTGACTTTGCAGTATTTTGCAGGGTTTTTCGTTTTTTTTCCACCGTTGAAAATTAAATCTGTCAATCTACCCGCTCGTATCGTTTTACTACTTTTAGGGCCAAGTACAAAGAGGATAGCATCTGCAATATTGCTCTTTCCAGAACCATTCGGACCAGTTATCGCCGTAAATCCGGGAAAAAATGGAACAACTGTTTTGTTCCCAAAGGATTTAAAATTTTCCATGTCTACTTCTTTAAGATGCAGGTCCATCCCACCCAAAGATGCATAGTATCACTTACAGTTTCTTGTCATTCTTGCATCCCAGGGTACCTTAATCTTACGACAGTATATAAAATTTTTTGATTTTTAATATTCGCCGGCCAGAAATCCAAAACAGTAAACGTGCTGTTTCTCATGTTTCTGAGTTTTATTTACTGCACGTGATTTTTGTTTTACTTTATTGGATTTTTTCACAATAGATCACTAATGTTGCTTGTTTGTAAAACGCAGTATTTAAATGTGTGTTGATATTTTGACATTTTTTAAAAAAAATATTTGAATTAGTTTAATTTAAAAAAATAAATGATTTTATCTATATTTCACTTGAATGAGAGATTATTTCATACATATTATAATAAGGTATAAATATTAGTTAATACCATTCTGTTTCTATAGAATGGGGAAAATAATTATTTTTAATCCATCTTTCCTCACCATCCCATCCACCCTTTCCCCATTCTCTCACTTATACCAAAGCATGTTCATTATGTTAAGTTTTACAAAAAAAGAGTCTATTGATAAGCATCACATATATTCATGAACAGCAGACACATGATATCATTTGACAAGGTAGAAGAGAACCTCACAATCAATGTTCAATACGGGCAAGGAACTATGATTGGTTACCTGGGCGAATTGATTTTCTCTATGAGTGAGTTCCAATCCCAGAGTTCAACACCAAGTCTAGCGGCAAGGTCCGCAGCAGGATTGCTAAATCTAGTAGCTGTAATAACAATTGCGCGATTGGCACCGCAATAGCCACGGGCAGCATGGACTTCTTGGACGGCTTTATTGCCTGTGGTTTTTTTGCGTTTCTTTGCTTGTACAACAATGCGTTCGCCGGAGCGTTCGAGAAGAAGGTCTGCGCCTTGATCATGTGATTTTGCCATCATATGCACTGTGTATCCCTGCTGTTCGAAGAACCATTTGAGGAAGAGTTCAAACTGTTGCCAGGTGAGTTTTGTCACGGGTTTTTTCTGGAGAAGCCCTATAGACAGAGGAGATGCTTGTGGCTGTAGGAGTTGAGCGACATCAAGAAGTGTCTTAGCGGCAGGTATCTTAAGCAATTTCAAAATCAGACCTAGGCACGGCTTCCAAGACAATGAGTGGCTTGCGGTCGTCGTGGATTGGTTCATCTGATCTAGCACTTCGTGCGCTACGTGATAAACGATCTGCATAAGTCCTTCAGGAATGATATCGAGGTGATACTGGGTCGACAAGGCAGCCTGCAGCCACCACAGATTTGCCTCAAGGGCATGTACGTGTTCTACGACATACTCGTAGACGAGTATCACGGCATTACTGTGGTGTAATGCTTCAGCGTAGGAAAGATCTGCTGCCTCATACTGCTGGAGTTGATAGAGGGTATTGCCTTTCTTTGACAATAAGACGGGATCATAAGGATGTATCTGTAGCTCGTTGGTATAGGCAGAGAGGGCCTCGCAATAGCGCCCTTCTTGGAAATAATAATCACCAGGCTGTACCTGAACAGACCCTTTCTCTTCCTTCCTCATTACTCTCTCCTCATGTTAGTATGAGTATTTGGTAATATGTGATCATTTTAGTCAAACTATTTATAGTTTCACTTTTTAGAGATTGTGTGGGTTGAATATGTTGTTTTAAACTTACCGATTCGCACTGTATGCGCGTCATGGACGTTATTTTTAGAAGCAGTATGGAAGGAGCAGGGAGAAAAGCTTTATAAAACGTTCAATAAAGCTTATATATTGAATTTCTCAGCATGTCTGTTCTTTATGAAAAAATCGTATGGAGAAGCTAAGGAGAAAAACGCTGTTGCTTTCTTTATAAAGGGTTGCTGAGCCGACGGCGTTAAACAATCCAATACAAAACAGGAATAAAAACTTAAATAAAATACTCCATATTTATTATAAATTTATTTACTGGGGAGATTTTTTAATGCCGATGCAATGCTGAAACATTCGCCTGTTCTCTTGCTCTTCTAAATCTTTATAAAGATAGAGAGCTTAAACGATAAAGTTAAAGCAAATACCGATGGACAAACGCAATAAAACCATAGGGTCCTTCACAGTTCGTATTCTTGTTTATTCCAGTAGATAAGAGGATTACAAGCCCCGAATAAGTAATGATGATGACTTATGAAAAAGGACATACCGTGCAGTTAGCACCGTTTCCAAGACATGCTACGAGTGCGAATCGGTGCTCATTATTCAAAGTGTTTATCACTTTGTAAAGTCTAAAACATTTTTAATAAAAAGTATCTTTATACCTATTTGGAAAATTAAAATACAAAAATGAATTGCACTAAATATCATAGCCGAAACAGAGTTCGTACATCACTAGTTAATTACTCATTTTTTCGTTTCCAATAAAACACAAAAAACAATCCGGTCAGTAGAATG
>JAEAME010000422.1_pt1 | contig 44072 bp, 35 predicted proteins | sample 8958731 | NCBI WGS metagenome assembly JAEAME01 (sample SAMN16933194, study PRJNA681113) | bioreactor sludge metagenome | isolation source: anerobic bioreactor sludge (Control) | place: India:Bengaluru | collected 2018-10-24
ATCATCATTGGTTTTATCCTTACCCGGAGAGCGTCGAAGGGATTGGATTCCTATTTTCTGGCGGACAAGGGATTGCCGTTCTGGGTGCTCGGCGTGTCCAACGCTTCGGGCATGTTCGACATCACAGGCACGATGTGGCTGGTGTATCTGACTTTTGTTTATGGACTTAAAGGCGTTTGGATTCCCTGGCTCTGGCCGGTGTTCAACCAGATTTTCTTGATGGTTTTTCTGGCAAAGTGGATGCGGCGATCTAATGTGCTTACCGGCGCAGAGTGGATCAATACCCGATTCGGTTTCGGCAGAGGAGCGGTCCTAGCCCACATCAGCGTCGTCGTGTTTGCATTGGTGAGCGTTATCGGATTCATCGCTTATGACTTTGCCGGGGTCGGCAAGTTTGCCACCATGTTCCTGCCGTGGCAGTTTTCGCCTGATCCAGTTACCAATGCCAACTGGTACGCCACCATCCTGATGCTTATCACAGCCATCTATGTAGTGGCGGGTGGAATGTACAGCGTGGTTTTAACCGAGCTGCTCCAGTTCGTGGTGATGACCGTGTCTTGTATCGGAGTGGCAATTGTAGCAATTTCTAAAACCACGCCAGCCCAGATCACTGCCGCTATCCCCGAGGGCTGGAAAAATTTATTCTTTGGCTGGCATCTCAATTTCGATTGGTCAGGGCTAATTCACGCGGTGAATACTAAGATTGCGGAGGATGGATATTCGTTATTCTCCATTTTTTTCATGCTGGTTTTATTCAAGGGGATTTTGGTGAGTTTAGCTGGCCCAGCGCCGAATTATGATATGCAACGCGTCCTTGCCACGCGGAATTCCAAAGACGCCTCCAAAATGAGCTGGTTCGTTTCGATCTGTTTGTTTCCGACCCGATACCTGATGATCACTGGCATCTCCGTTCTGGGTCTCGTTTTTTTTAGCGGCTCGCTCAATGCTATGGGGTCAGGCATCGATTTCGAGCAGATCCTTCCTTACGTGCTATCTAATTTTATCCCGGTCGGAATTCTGGGATTGGTTCTGGCGGGACTGTTAGCCGCCTTCATGTCCACGTTCGCAGCCACTGTTAATGCTGCGCCGGCTTATGTGGTAAATGATATTTACAAGCGCTACATCAATCCGAATGCTCCACGAAAAATCCTGATCACAATGAGTTATGTTGTTTCGTTTGCCTTTGTGGTCATCGGCATCTTTTTCGGCCTGCAAGCCAAAGACATCAACCAGGTTACGCAGTGGATCGTATCCGCTTTGTGGGGCGGGTACACGGCGGCTAATATCCTGAAATGGTACTGGTGGCGGTTCAACGGCTATGGCTATTTCTGGGGCATGGCAGCAGGTATCCTATCGGCTCTAATCCTGTCTAAGTTTCCATCGCTTTATCTCTGGATTTACCCGGACATTGTGCCTAATCTGTATGCGCTGTATTCATTCCCGGTCATTCTGGTGCTATCACTTTTGGGATGCCTGTTAGGGACGTTTCTTTCCAAGCCAGAAGATGATGAAATTCTCATTAAATTCTACAAACAGGTCAGGCCCTGGGGATTCTGGAAGCCTATTCACAATAAAGTTGTAGCCCAGGATCCCAGCTTCAAATCCGATGCCAACTTCAAGCTGGATATGTTCAATGTCGTGGTGGGCATTATCTGGCAGACTTCGCTGATTGTGATACCGATCTACATTGTGCTCCGCGAGAAGCTGCCGTTCTTCGAGGCAATTGTGGTACTCATCATCACATCGCTGATTTTAAAAAAGACCTGGTGGAATAAGCTGACAGAATGAGACTGGTGATTGGGTAATCAGGTAATTGTGGATTGGGTAATTGGGGAAACATATTGGAGTAACCCTTGCGAAGGCTTCAAATCTTCGCAAGGATTACAGTGTAAAACCATTTCGTTAATAGGATGCACAATAGAGGTAATTAAACTGATTTAATGAATATCGTCAACACAAGGAGTGACAATGAACCTTCAAAATCAAAGGCTTTCGTTTCGAGAAAAATTCTGTTACGGTTTCGGTGACCTGGCTTCGGTGCTTTACTGGCAGACTTTTATGTTATATTTCACATTTTTTTACACCGATGTCTTTTTGATTCCAGCCAGTGTGGCAGCTACTCTTTTTCTCGTGAGCCGAATCTGGGATGGCGTCAATGATCCGATCATGGGAATGATCGCTGATCGCACCAAAACTCGCTGGGGTAAATTCCGACCCTATTTGCTCTGGCTTTGCGTGCCATTTGCCGTCGTCGGTGTGCTGACTTTTACTGTGCCGAACTTTGGATCGACAGGAAAACTGATCTGGGCGTATGTCACCTTTAATGCGATGATGATGCTTTATACCGCAATCAATATTCCTTACACTGCGCTGCTGGGCGTGATCTCTGCTGACTCAAATGAACGCACCACGGTTTCGTCAGTCAAATTTATTTTTGCGTATGCGGCCGGAATTATTGTTTCCGCTACGCTGCTGCCAATGGCAAAAGCACTTGGCGGTGGAAATGAGGCTCGCGGTTGGCAAACCTCGTTTATCATTTACGGGATTGCTGCAATTATTTTCTTTCTGATTGCTTTTAGTGGCACGCGAGAGCGGGTACAACCGCCTAAAAATCAGCAGCCATCTGTTAAAAAAGATCTGCAAGAACTGCTGACCAATAAGCCCTGGCTGATCCTGCTTGCTACCACAATCACCTTTATCCTTTTTGTCGCAGTGCGAAGCAGTGTTACAGTCCACTATTTTAAATACTTCATCGGGACACAACAGCTTTCGTTACCATTCTTCAAAACCGGTAAGCTTGGATTTGAGTGGTTAACTTCAGCATTCAATGTGGTAGGGCAAATTTCTTCACTGATTGGTGTTTTGTTGGTAAGCTGGTTTGCAAAAGTGGTTGGTAAGAAAAAGGCTTTCATTGTCCTGTTTATTGTCGCATTGATCAGCACAGCTTCATATTATTTTTTGAGCGCTGCACAGCTTGGTTTAATTTTTCTTTTTCAGATCTTAGGTTCTATGACCGGCGGACCGCTCAGTGTATTGCTCTGGGCAATGTACGCTGATACGGCTGACTATGGAGAATGGAAGAACGGTCGCCGTACAACGGGTCTGGTATTTTCTGCCTCCACGATGACACAGAAAATCGGCTGGGCGTTTGGCGCGTTCGTGGCGCTGAACTTGATGTCTCAGGTTGGATTCGCTCCCAATCAGGCACAATCCGCTGAAAGTCTGAAAGGCTTGATTCTGCTATTTAGTTTGATCCCCGCTATTCTTGGTCTCATCGCGCTGGGCGTTATTCAATTCTACAAATTGGATGAGCAAAAGATGAAGGAAATTACGGCTGATCTGTTGGAGCGACGAAAAGCGAGTGGGGAGTAAGGGGCAGTTGCTTAATGTGAATCGGCTGTATGTTCTACTGGACGTAGCTCAGCCTTAGCGCTATTTAGAAAAATATAAGCCATATCAATTAAAGTGTATTGAGAGAAATGGAGAGCTATATGGATTTTTCTTCTGAGGAAAAAATAACAATAATGCTAAATCGTTTGGATTACCACATGCAAGAAATTAAAAGTAGAGTGGAGAAAGAAACCAAACTGTTTGAATGGTCAAGCACCCTGCTTTTGGGCATATTTGCCGTGGTAATAGCTCTTTCTAATGGCTCTACTCGAATACCAAATGATTTAGTAGTTAAGATAATAGCGACTTTGCTTATAGGTATCCCTGCAGGAGTATTTGCATTTCGCATATTGGATGAAAGAAAGACTATATCGAGACAAGCTGAAGTCGTGGAGAAAATACAAGAAGAATTAAAGTTCTTTGATAAAGGATATTACATGGAGGCATCTCCGCTTTATCCTAATAGATGGAAGGGAAATCTATCAAAGAATATGCTGAAAAGGAAGACTCCTATAATCTTTGCTTGGATTTTGATTTTTATGACAATTTGCGTTATCGGTACCATCTGGTTAATGCTGTGAGATAAAATATAGGGTGGAAGCGGTATAGAAATTCTTATGGACATAAAGACGCTATCCAACTTAAAGATGATTTCTTTAAAGATATTGTTTAAGATTTATCCCAGAAGTTTGAATTAACCAAAGTGTTGAAGGAAGATATTATGGCTACTTGCCAGAAAATAATTACATCATTCCTCGTTGGGCTCTTGCTTGCTTCATGCTGCCAGCCAGCAAAGTGGTATCGAAAAATTAGGATTTCTGATTATGTGAACAAAATGAAGGCTGGCTGGGTGGGACAGATGGTCGGCGTGGGCTGGGGCGGACCGACTGAATTTCGTTGGAAAGGGGAGATCATCCCTGAGCAAGAGATGCCAGTTTGGTCACCTGAAATGGTCAATCAATTTAACCAGGACGATCTTTATGTGGAAATGACTTTTCTGCGCACGCTGGAGCTGTATGGTTTTGATGTGAGCATACGCCAGGCGGGAATTGATTTTGCCAATAGTCAGTACCAATTATGGCATGCGAATAAAGCGGGTCGGGACAATCTGCGCTCTGGTTTTGCTCCGCCCTGGTCGGGCTTTCCGCAATATAATTCCCATGCCGACGATATCGACTATCAGATCGAAGCCGATTATGCGGGGCTCATCTCGCCAGGAATGCCGCAGATGGCAATCGATCTCGGCGAGAAATTTGGTCGGCTGATGAATTATGGGGATGGCTTGTACGGTGGCCAATTTGTGGCTGGCATGTATGCCGAAGCATTTTTTGAAAACGACATTAAAAAGATTATTCGCGCTGGATTGGCATATATTCCAGAAGAGAGCCAGTATTATGAATGTATCAGCGATGTTCTCAAATGGTATCATGAAAATCCAGATGACTGGAAAAAGCCCTGGCAATTCATTCAAGCCAAATATCAGGACAATCCCGACTACCGAAAATTTTCCTGCTCGCCTGTTGGAGATCTCTTTAATATCGATGCCAAAATCAATGGCGCCTATATCGTGATGGGATTATTATACGGCAAATGCGATCCAGATTCTACAATCATCATTTCTACCCGTTGCGGTCAGGATTCGGACTGCAATCCCTCGAATGCGGCGGGCGTTTTGTTTACGACGATTGGTTATGAAAATTTGCCAGCGCGATTTAAAAGCGCCATCGATTTAACCACAAAATTTTCTTTTACCGATTACAATTTTCCAGGGCTGATTCAAGTCTGTGAAAAGTTAGCGCGACAGGCGGTTTTGAAATCGGGTGGAAAATGTGAAAAGGATAAAGATGGTGAGGAATGGTTTTATATTCCAGTTGCCAAACCCAAGCCTGGCAAATTAGAACAATGCTGGCAGCCAGCAATGATTACAGCAGACGTGAATTTTTCTGCCGAGGAAATGGCAAAGATTAAAATCCGTTCTCGAAAGCCCTATGAATTTGTGCGCCACTGGCAGGTGGCAGGTCCGTTTGAAAAACAGGGCGCCGATTACGCGGCTCTTTTCGATATCCCTTTTCCGCCTGAAACAGGCAAGGGCGAGGTTGCCTGGCAGAAAGCGCGGATTGGCGATACGGGCTTTAGCGCCTTCTCGGTTCAGTTTGATCGAATTTATGGCGGCGAAAACCGTGTCGCCTACATGAAAACTCGATTTCGCTCCGATTCAGCGCGAGCCGTTATTCTGGAAATCGGCAGCGATGATGGGGTGAAAGCCTGGCTCAATGGCGAGCTGATTCACGGCCGAAATGTGGCGCGCGCCTTCAATCCTGGGGAGGACGAAGTTTCCGTTAAAATTAAAAAAGGATGGAATGATCTCTTGCTCAAAATTACGCAAGGTGCAGGTGGCTGGGAAGCCAGTGTTGCTATTGTTGATGAAAACGGCAAAGCGATTACTGATTTCTTATTTGAGTGATCGTTGGATTTGAGGAGACAAATCATGAAAATACTAAGATCAATTCAACATACCGCTTTTATATTACTCATATTTGTAGCGCTCATTTATGCTCAAGATTTTAAGATTGCACCCAATACACCTCTTCCCGAAGGGAGCAATTTCTTTAATGTGAGCGTGGCATCTGATACAAGCATTGGCTTTCTGGTCACATGGATTAATACTTATATAATAGGTTCTACTCGTTATTTTCACAATTATGCTTGTCGATTATCAAAAACAGGAGAGATGTTGGACTCGACAGCTATTTTTTTAGGCGCGTCTTATTGGCCGTATTATTGTCCAACGGCTGTTTTTGCAGAAGGCAACTGGATTGTTTCCGTCAACCAGGGAGGTTTGCTCGAATATGTTGGAGCAGTTAGATTGACCCCATCTGGTAAAGTCTTAGATGATCCACCCGTTAATATATGCAATTCAATTGGCCTGGCTACACGTGAATCTCCTGGGATCGCCACTAATCATCAAGAAGTTTTCTGGGTGGGACACTCTGATACGGGGCTCGATGGGTGCATATTTAATTCTGATGTGAAAATTGTCGCGGCTAGATTCTTGATTTCGAGTGGCTATCCATTCATTGTATGGATCAAACCCAGAATTGCCGTTAACGGGAATAACTTTTTAGTAACTTTTGATCATCTGGTTATGGGTATCCATACTATTAAACTAGCAACAATAAATCCTGAAGGACAAATCCTGTCGATTCAGAATGTCAAAAAGATAGAAGCATGGGATACAAATGATTATTGGGGTGGCCTTACGATAACGACTTCAAATGGCATTACTCACCTTACTTATTTTAAAACTTCTGATCTGTACTTAAATAGGTATTCTTCCGACAGTCAGCCGATAGATCCAAACTCGGTTAAAATTTACAAATCCCAAGACTTTGGACTCGTACTGAAAGAATATTTTTTTTCTAAAGAAATCATGCAGTATATTGACATGGTATGCACAACCAATGGTTTTTGCTTTTTTTGGCCAAGGGTTTCACATCAAGGAATATCGATGATCCATTTTCAATCCGATTTCTTAACAAGCGAAATTGACACTTTGAATAGTCAATGCCAATTTTATCCTGGCAATTACACCTGGGAAAATTCATATTCATTAATACGGGCATCAGCTCTTGGTGATAATGTTCTGACCGCCTGGATAGATGGGAGGGACGGAGATAGTGCGAGAGTTTATGGAAATTTTTTCGATGTCAATATTTATACCGGGGTAGAGCAGAAAGCGGATCAGATAATGACACCTGAGGATTTTTCAATTTTCCAGAATTTTCCCAATCCATTTAATTCAAATACAGTAATCAATTGGCAGTCACCGGTTGGCACTCAGACAACATTAAAAGTATATGATATGATGGGCAAAGAGATTGTAACTCTGGTCAACGAATGCAAACCTGCAGGGAAGCATGAGATAGAATTTAATGCAGCATCCCTTTCAGGCGTATTACCAAGTGGAGTTTATTTCTATAGATTGCAGGCTGGTAACTTTGTCGAAACGAAGAAAATGATATTGTTAAAATGACCAGCAAGAGGAAGACTTGCCGCCGACCTCTTGCTAAGGATTAAATCCTGATGTTTTGGGAAGGAGAAAGACAATGAAAAAGTTAGCATCTATTCAATTCCTGGTTTTAGTACCTCTTTTATTTGTAACAAACATCTGTGCCCAGGATTTTAAAATTGCACCAGCTACACCTCTTCCCGAAGGGAGCAATTTCTATAATGTAAGTATCGCATCCGATACAAACAACGGTTTTCTTGTCACCTGGATGAATCAACGTGGTGTGGCACCCATTATTGATATTGATAATTATGCTTGTCGTGTTTCAAAAACCGGAGAGGTGCTGGACTCAACAGCAATTTTTCTGTGTTCACCTGTCTGGGCGAATTATTGTCCAAGTGCTGTTTTTGCCGGAGGCAATTGGATTATTGCGACGAATCGAGGTTGGTTAGATGAGTATATCGGGGTCCAGAGATTGACTCCTTCCGGAACGCTATTAGATAACGAGCCGGTTAACGTTTTGACATCTACAGGTGGGGCTACTATAATTGACCCAATTCTGGCTACGAATGGCCAAGAAATTTTATGTATCGCGGGCGTTGCTGACGATAGTCTTTTCGCCTCCATATTTGATCCTGATTTGCATATATTAGTAGACAGATTTGGCTTATTTCCCAAGACAGGCACTTCAACAAGATGCTACAGGGCGATTTCAGATGGAGAAAACTTCTATGTCACTTTTATGAGTACAAATCCTTATGATCCAGGTAACAAGTTGATTATCATTAATCCTAAAGGAGAGATTTTGTCTGTTCAGACGGAATACAGTGGTTCTTTTCCAACTCTTACGGAAGTAGATAATACTATTTATGTCACCAGTTTCATAACCGTCGGTACCACGAAATTGTACTTAAAAAGATACAATTCTGAAGGTGTTCCTTTAGATTCAAGCCCATTTATAATCTCTGAATTTCAGGACTTTGGGCCTATTGTTGAAAAAATGTATCAATTCAGATATGGGTATGTTGATTTTGTTTCTACGGATAAATCTTTTTTTCTCTTTTGGCCGATAGCTGCAAATCCTGGGATGTCGATGATACATTTTCAATCAGATTTTTTGGCAAGCGAAATTCATGCTATAGATAGTCAGTGCCAAATCGTATTTACACTGCCCGTCCTTTATAAATCATCATTTTCATTAATCCGGGCGTCATCAATTGGCGGTAATGTTCTCACCGCCTGGATAGATGGAAGAGAAGGAGATACGAGAGTTTATGGAAATTTTGTCAATGTCGGTAAATACACAGGAGTAGAGTCTAAAGAAGATCGAAAGAAAGGTCCTGAAGATTTCTCGATTTCCCAGAATTATCCCAATCCCTTCAATTTTTCAACAACTATTCAATTTGAGATACGAGAGCGAGCCACTGTCAGGCTCTTTATTTATGATGTGGCTGGCAGGTTAATTAACACGCTGGTCAATGAGGCAAGAGAACCAGCCTGCTACACAGTTGGTTGGGATGGCATAGACCTTATGGGAAAACCAGTCGCCAGTGGAGTCTATTTCAGCAGATTTGATGTAATAACTCAGGATAAGAGGCTTCATGAGAAAGTCATAAAAATGATATTAATCAGATAATCTACAAGATTCAGTTGAAGTTGTTAAAAATAAAAAATGAAAAAGGTGTATGAAAAAATTAAATATCTCCCAGGTTGATGTGATTTTTGCCAATGGCAGTTATCCTATCGAGTTTCTGCTTTATTACAAAAACAGCTTGAAGACGAAAAAAATCCGATCAGCTTTAAAGAAGCTTTCTTCCGCGTTCTGTCCCATGTTTGGAGAATATGAGGGAGGCATAATCCATTTCGATAACTATGCGGAACAGGACTGTTTTGTTGAAAAGGTGATCGATCAGGGATTCGATAGTCTGGCAAATCATCAGTCAATTTATGAGAAGTTCTGTCAGATCAATCCAGTCGAAATGAAAAAGCTATTTTTCCTGACCGTAATTCAATATCGCAATGGCATGGTGCTGATTCCGAAAATGAACCATCTGGCTGGAGATGGCTACAGCTACTTTTATTTTCTATTGGCGCTGGCGGCGATGTGCCAGAAAAGCTACGTCCCGTTCAAGAAGCATCTGGTTCGAGCGTTTTATAAACCGCATCACCAGCGAACGGTGTTGAAGCAATTTCAACTGGAAAAAATTGAATTGAAACCTTTGAAGCCGCCAGCAAATTTGGCCATCGAATTCGAAGAGATTCCAAAGAAGACAGTCAAAAATGCCATTCAAAATATTGCCTCAGAATTCAAGCAAACGGTTTCGACCAATGATTATCTCTCGGCGATGATCATAAAAAAGTCAGTCGAGATTCAAAAGGATTATTTTGGCGATGATTTTAAACTTACCATTCCCATTGATGTGCGCAGATATGTGAAAGCTTATGGGCCAAGATTTTTTGGCAATGGGATCATGTTTCACAGCGTGGATTTTAAAACTGAAGATGTCGAAAAATCCAGCCTCGAAGAAATAGCCATTCAAATCAGAGGATCCATGCCTAAGGTAACGAACGAAAGCTACCTAAAATTTTTAAACAATCTGGAAGCCATGATAACCGAACGACAAATAAATAAATTGAGACCCTATGATCCTGAACGGGGCTGTTTGATAACGAATTTATCCAAGCTGCCAGCGAATAAACTAAATTTTGGAACTGGCAATCCTGATTTCATTTTTCCGTTGACGATTGAGAAAAACTCGGCGGTAATACTGGGAGATCAGGATAAATTTATTTTGAGGTTGGTTTATTGAGTCCAATATTCATCACGCTAAGACGCAAAGTCGCAAAGCTCTTGGCGCCTCAGCGAATCCGCCTCTGGCGTGACTTGGCGTGATCATTTTAATAGCGAAAAGGTAACTCTCGATGAAAGTTATGATCATCTACGATTCGATTTTTGGAAATACTGAACAGATCGCCCAGGCGATTAGCAAGGCTTGTGGCTCCCAACCAGATGTCGAAATGCTCAAGGTGAGCAATGTGAAGCCTGAACAAATAACGGGAGTGAAGCTGCTAATCGTCGGTTCTCCGACTCGTGGATTTAGACCCACGCCAGCTATAAAAAATCTGCTGACGAAAATTCCGGAGAGTGGTCTAAAAGGTGTTAAGGTCGCTGCATTCGATACCAGAATTTCAGTGGAAGACATTGAATCACGCATCGGGCGCTTTTTTGTAAATCGCTTTGGCTATGCTGCTCAGCCGATCGCAGATCAGCTCAAGAAAAAAGGTGGCGAGCTGATAATTGCTCCTGAAGGATTTTTTGTAAAAGGGACTGAAGGTCCATTGAAAGAAAGTGAACTGGAACGAGCGGCGAATTGGGCAAAGCAATTCATGGCGGCACAATAGACGGTCTTCATCGCTCAAAGCAATTGGAATCATTAATAGGATTAATCTTCATTAAAAGGAAATTCGGAAGATGACTGTTAGAAATGTTATATTGTGGCTATTATTAGGAGTGTTCAATCTGAGCGCATCGGCACTCATTGGATCTGATAATAAAGAAATTCAGCCGGTGACGCCTAAGTCTTCACCTGAAGCAGTGAGCTTGCTTCAATATATTTATAGCATTTCCGGCAAGCGCACCCTTACCGGTCAGCACTGCGTCCCACTGGTTGGCTCGACGCGATTGGTGGTGATGCAGCGATTTGCGGGACATTACCCGGCGGTCTTTGGGCAGGATTTTGGATTCGATGCGCCAGGGAGTTGGGATGGTATCAACTTTCGCCAGCAGATCGTGGACGAGGCGATCCGACGGCATGAACAGGGATTTATCATCACGCTGATGTGGCATGCGGTGCGTCCTATCGAAGATGAGCCAGTCATTTTTCGGGAATCGATTCAGGGCGATCTCACAGATAAAGAATGGCAGGATTTGATCACGTCAGGTACTCAAATCAATGAGCGCTGGAAATCCCAGGTGGACGTGATCGCCTATTTTCTGAAGCAATTGCAGTATGCTGGCGTACCCGTACTGTGGCGACCTTATCATGAAATGAACGGCGAATGGTTCTGGTGGGGCAAAAAAGCAGGTGAGGATGGTTATAAAAAACTGTATCGGATGCTGTTTGAGCGGCTGGTGAATTTTCATAAGTTGAATAATCTGATCTGGGTGTACAATGCCAATGAAGTGAAAGCGGGCGTGGACACTTATGAGATTTATTACCCGGGCGACGATGTAGTGGATATATTAGCGACGGATGTTTACACCGAAGGATTTAATCAAGCAAACTATGATCAACTGCTGAAGTTGGCTGGTGATAGGCCTATCGCGCTGGGTGAAGTAGGTGCGATGCCTTCTCTGGAAATTCTACGCCAGCAGCCACGTTGGACCTGGTTTATGAGTTGGGGTGATCCATCGGGCGCCTGGGGACAGTTCAAAGCGATCCGGGAGATTTATGGAGCAGACGAAACACTGGTGCTGGAGGAGCTGCCCTGGGTGAAAATATCGAATCCGAAAATACATTACCCGGTTTTAAAATAGCGTTTTGATGAATTGTGATTAAAGTTGAAAGTACTTGAAGTGACATAAAGTTGTTGGCAAAGCGCATACCAGTCAAACTTCTTAACTTCTGGCTTAAAATAATAATGCACCTTTAAAAACAAGGAACGGAGATGGAACAAGAAACATCCATAAGCAAAAAATTTGATAGCCAACGTGATCGAATCCCGGTTCTGACAAAAATTTCTTATGGCCTGGGGACAGCGCTGGATATGTGGGGATTCTGGCTGTATCCCGGTGTTGCTTTTGCTGTGTTTAATATTTATTTGGGAGTTCCACCCTGGCAGGTTGGTTTAGCCCTTACTCTGATTCGGATCTGGGATGCGTTTACTGATCCGATCGCGGGCTGGCTCTCCGATAATTTGAGATCGAAATATGGTCGTCGGCGACCGTTTATTTTGATCGCTGGCGTTTTGAGCGGACTGGGGCTTCCTTTCTTATTTGCTGTTTCGCCATCCTGGGCGCAGAGCAATTTTCTTGGAGCTTCGGCAGTTTTCTGGTACATGATCGGTTCGTCGCTGATTTTTATTCCAATCATCAGCAGTTATTCGGTGCCCTATAATAGCTTAGGGGCAGAAATGAGTCCCGATTATGAGGAACGGACTTCGGTCATGACCTATCGCAGCGCCATGCAGAAAATTTTTGAAGTCGGCAATTTCTATGCGCTGCGGTTCACTAATTTAGCCTGGTTCCTTCTCCCCGGCACTGGCAAGAAAAACACTTTATTGGGAATACAAGTCTATACTTCGATTCTCGGTGTCATTATGGCACTCTTTGCTATCATCATTTTTTTTAGGGTAAAGGAACGGTATTATGAAAAAGTCGTTGTAAAAATCAAGGAGCGTATTTCACTGAAAAGCGCTTTTTATGAAACACTCAAATGCCAGCCATTCCGTATGATGCTGGGTTACGGCGCCGCTTTTACCTTAGGCACCAGCATGGTCGGTTCATTGGGCTACTACGCGACAGTTTATTATGTATGCGCTGGAAATACGATAAATGGTGACAATTGGAACTTCTGGATGGGAGTCGCTTTTATGATCGGGGGTTTTATTGGTGCCCCGCTATTAAATCGAATCGCCCATTTCATAGAAAAAAGAAAAGCGGTGATTGTTGCCGCCGTCATCGGCATTCTCGGCTACGGCGGCTCCTGGTTTCTTTATACACCGCTCATCCCCTGGCTGCAGACTATCGCTTCTGGAATTATGGGACTCGCTGCCGCTGGCTTATGGATGCTGCATAGCTCTATTGGTGCCGATGTCATCGATTATGATGAGCTTCATACTGGTAAACGTCGCGAAGGCTCTTTTACTGCTTGTGGCTCATATATTCTCAAGCTTGGTAATTCGGCTGGTTATTTCGTCTCCGGACTGATTTTGGAATGGGCCGGCTTTAACTCTGCTAACGCAATCCAATCGCCTGAAACAATTTTCTGGATCCGGGCGATGCTTGCCAGCATTCCGATTATCGGACTGGCGTTTGTCATTTTCTTTATTTTGCGTGTACCACTCACAAAGCAAAAATGTGAGGCAATTCGGAAGGAACTTGAACAACGGCGGGGGAAAGTATAGCACAATTTTGGACTGTCGGGAATAATTAAAACAAATCAGAGATTTTTAAAACTATTTTCATTTCGGACGATTTCGAATAGTTGGCGGATAGGGGAGAAATCTTCATTGAATTTTGCATATCAATTTTATATTGGCAACATAAACATCAAAAACAGAAGGGTACAACAATGAGAGAAAGAACAATTATCGGTAAGCCTTTACCTAACATGCCCTGGCAAGATAAGCCCAAAGGCAGTTCAGAAATTGTATGGCGCTATGAAAAAAATCCCGTCGTTGACAAAAAGCCGTTAAAGGATGCCGATCGGATTTTTAATAGTGCGGTGATTCCATATCAGGGCGAATTTATCGGAGTGTTTCGGGCCGATCATAAAAACGGTTATCCCAACCTGCATTTGGGGACAAGCAAAGATGCGATCCATTGGCAGATTAATGAAGAAATCATTCGATTTCAGAATGAAGATGGCGCGCCTGCTGAACCGATCCGTTACGGGTATGACCCTCGGCTGGTGGAAATCGAAGGCGAATATTACATTACCTGGTGCAATTATTTTAATGGACCGACGATTGGGGTTGCTCGAACCAAAGATTTCAAAACTTTCGTGCAACTGGAAAATGCCTTTCTGCCCTTCAACCGTAATGGAGTTTTATTTCCCAGAAAGATAAACGGCAATTACGTGATGCTCAGTCGTCCCAGCGATAACGGCCATACGCCGTTTGGCGATATCTACTTGAGCCAGAGCCCTGATATGACCTATTGGGGCAAGCATCGCCTGGTGATGAAATCGGGACATCAGTGGTGGAAGGGGTTGAAGGTCGGTGCGGGACCGATACCGATTGAAACGACCGAAGGCTGGCTGATGATCTATCACGGCGTTTGTCTGACCTGCACGGGCTATATTTATAGCATGGGTGCGGCGCTGCTGGACATCGATGATCCGAGCAAGGTGATCCGGGATTGTGATAATTATCTTTTGACGCCCGAAGAACCTTATGAAACTATTGGCTTTGTTCCCAGCGTTACTTTCCCCTGTGCCACATTGCATGATTCGGCTACGGGCAGAATTGCGATTTTTTATGGTGCCGCCGATACCTATTGTGCGCTGGCGTTTACGCAGGTGGATGAACTGATAAATTATATGAAGGCTCATCCCAGCAAACCGATGTAGTTACGATGTGGAATTGGAGTAATGGAGTATTGGATGATTGGAGTTAGCATTACTCCAGCACTCCATTACTCCCCTCATCCTTTATCAGGAGAAAAGAACGCCATGTCCAGTAGTATTTTCAATGACAAGTCGAATAAACCAGATTCAAAAACTTTACAGGAAGCGCTTGGCGAAACCTATCTCTTCTGGGAAGAAATAAAAAAGCACATCGCAGCGACTTATGGCGAAGTTGTTGAAGAATGGAAATTTTATAACCAGAAATCAGGCTGGATCATGAAGGTGCTGCTCAAAAAAGAAATTTGTTCTTTTTTATTCCTCTGAAGAATTATTTTCGGTTATCTTTTGTCTTTGGAGACAAAGCCGTCGCTGCGGTTGAAACCAGCGATTTGCCTGAACCGATCAAACGAGCCTGAGAACTGCTCGGAAATATGCGGAGGGACGAGGTATCCAGATGGAAGTGAAATCGGCTGACGACATCAGCCATATCAAAAAGTTGGTGGAAATTAAGATTAATAATTAACGGAGCATAAAATGATGAAACGGATTTATCATTTATTGGCAATCCTCTTAATGCAGCTTTTGACATCTGGAAGCTTACTCTATTCGGCTCATGAGATTCCAGCCGATCATCCTTATATCCAGTATTTTGGGCGATGGGATTTTTCCAATCCTTTGGCGCCGTCGCATTCCTGGCCAGGAGTCTATATTTATGCCGAATTTGAGGGCACGAGCATCGGCGTGAAGCTGGCTGATAATTATGCCTATTACAACGTTTTTATCGATGGCTCCTTGACCAAAATTTTTAAAGGCGATAAGTCGGGCGTTGCATCCTATACGCTGGCTGCTGGCCTGGTTGATGGAAACCATAGCATTTTATTTTCCAAAAGATGCGAGACGACCTGGACCAGGTTTTCTTTTCATGGCTTTATTCTGGATGATGGCAAGAATCTGCTACCTCCGCCAGAACGACCAGCGCGAAAAATTGAGTTCATTGGTGATTCCTTTACCAGCGCCTCTGGCAATGAATATACCGAACCAGGCAAACCGCCGGACGTCGCAGTCTGTACGAACATTTATGAAGGATTCGGACCGATTATCGCTCGCCATTATCAAGCACAATACCATGCGACCAGTATTTCTGGCTGGGGCATGGTGCTGGATTGGCTCGGCGACCGTACGAAAAATATTCCCGATTCCTTTGATCAAACGCATTTATTTACCGTGTTGCCCCAATGGGATTTTGAAAGCTGGATACCCAATCTGGTGGTGATCGGGCTGGGATTGAACGATTATTCTGGCTTCGGTGGCTGGAGTGGAGGGCTTACACAGGATGAAACAGATTTATATAAATCAAGATATCATGAATTTCTGCAGACCATCAGAGATGTCTATCCCGGCGCTAAAATTCTTGCCGTTGCTGCCCATGTCCCCTGGATGCAGGAAACAATTTCGAAAATCGTCGAAGAAGAAAACGCCAGCGGGCATGAGGATGTGTTTTATGCGTTCTATCCCTATTATGAGGGCGGTTACGTCAATGAAGGACATCCCAATGTCGCCACCCACTATAAAATTGCTGATGAGCTCATTGCCGCCATCGATGGTATGAATGCTTGGGAGCCTTATGATGATAAAGTGCCTCCCGCTTTCACCAGATTGCCGGAGTGTCCTTTCACGGTTTATGGTACTTCTTATGCTTTAGAAGTCGAGACCGATACTTATGCCTCGGTTCGATTTAGCTCCGAAGATAAGCCATACCCAGAAATGGAGCATGAATTCACCACGACTGGCAAGCGCAAGCACAGCGTCACAATTCCCTGTAGTCACAATCAACACTATACTTATTATCTGCGAGCGGCCGACCGAGCTGGCAATATGATGGACACCTCCGCCGTTATTTCCTTTGATGTTGATACCACCAAAAGCCTGCATAACTGGCGGGAATTAAAATTCAATGATGCAGATTGGAAAAAAGGAGTGGCGCCGCTGGGATTTGGAAGCGGTGGTGCTGAAGCCACGATCATCGCGCCAGTGCCGACCGCTTATTTCAGACATGAATTTGAAGTCACCGATGCCAGCTCCATCACGTACCTGGCTGTTATTCTCAGATATGATAACGGCGCTGTAATCTATCTCAATGGTGAAGAGGTTGGTCGTGTCAATCTGCCCGACGGAGAAATCAACTATGAAACTTCGGCAACAGATGCAACGAGTGGTTTTAAAGCCGTCAATCTGGATGCGAAGGCAATCGGTCTGATTCGCAATGGCAGGAATATGCTGGCCGTCGATGTTCATCAGCATCCAGCGGATTCATTGGATTTACTTTTTGATTTGAAACTCATTAATCCAGGTATTTTGATTGATTTGGGTTCGACCTGGAGTTATGATGATGCTGGCAAGCAGCCTGAAGATAAGCTAATCAGCACCCATATTGAGAGGGCTCGATTTGATTTGCCCAATGAGTTTGTGCTTTATCAAAACTATCCCAATCCATTTAATCCGATCACAACTATTTCATTTCGTATCTCTGAAAAGAGCTACACGACGCTTGCAGTCTTCGATCTGCTGGGAAGAAAAGTCAAAACGCTGATCCAGGGCGAGCTAAATGGTGGAGCTTATCAGTTAAAATTTGATGGCTCGAGTTTACCCAGCGGAGAATATTTCTGCCGTTTGCATTCTGGTAATTTTATGGAAGCAAAGAAACTGATTCTTTTAAGATAAATTCAAGTATGAATAGCTCTGAACTCCCTAATGTAAAATAAAAATTTGGAGTAATCATGCAATACGGACATTTTGATGACGATAATAAAGAATATGTGATCGATCGGCCTGATACACCGAAATCATGGAGTAATTACCTGGGATCAACGGAGTACGGTGCGATCATCACCAACAATGCTGGAGGCTATAGCTTTTATCAGTCAGCCGTGCAGGGGCGTTTTATGCGCCTTCGTTTCAACGCCATTCCTATGGATCAACCCGGTCGCTATTTTTATCTTCATGATCGAGATAAGAAGGACTACTGGTCTGCCTCGTGGCAGCCGGTGGGAAAGCCGCTGGAAAAATATAAATCCACCTGCCGGCACGGAACTGCCTACACCATTATCGAATCGGACTATGATCGCATCAAGACTGAGACCACCTATTTCGTCCCGCTGGGCAGATATTTTGAATGCTGGCTTTTAAAAGTCACCAATCAGGATAAAATGAAACGGCGGTTGCGGATCTTCACTTTTGTGGAGTATGCCAATAATTGGTATTTGTTTCAGGACTTTTTCAATCTGCAATACACTCAACATATTTTGTGCATGAGTGTGGTGGATAATATTATCGACCACGGGATCAATGTGCAGTTGCCAGATGGCTCTGGCGATTTCCAGCATCACGATGGCAATCGGCATACCTTTTTAGGAGTGGTCGGGGCTGATATTTCTGGTTACGATACCGATCGGGATATCTTTTTGGGCAATTATCGCTCCTATCACAATCCTGAAGTTGTCGAAAAAGGGCAATGCACCAATTCTTTGGCAGTGGGCGATAATGGCTGCGGCGTGTTGCAGATGGATATTGATTTGCAGCCAGGCGAATCGAAAGAGCTGGCCGTGCTGATGGGGATTGGAAAAGCCGCGGTGGAAGGCAAAAAAATTGTACAGGAGTTTCAGAATTTAGAAACGGTGCATGAGGAATTTCAGAAAGTAAAAAAGTATTGGCATTCCCGACTGCAAGAAATGGAAGTTGAAACGCCTGACGCTGAATTCAACAGCATGACCAATATGTGGAGCCCGTTCAATTGTCTCATGACGTATGCCTGGTCTCGCTCCGCCAGCTTGATTTATAGCGGCGAGCGTGACGGTCTGGGCTATCGGGATACGGTTCAGGATTTGCTCGGCGTTTTGCATATCATTCCTGAAGAAGCCGGGAAACGCCTGGAGTTGATGATTACAGGCCAGGTCTCCACTGGCGGCGCTATGCCAGTGGTAAGACCGTTTGCCCACCAGCCAGGGAAAGAGACTCCTCCGAAGGAAGAGGAATATCGGTCCGATGATTGTCTGTGGCTATTCAATACCATACCCGCTTATGTCAAGGAAACTGGCGATCTGGCGTTTTATGAAAAAGTTTTACCGTATGCCGATAGGGGAGAGGCGACGGTACTCGGGCATCTAAAACGTGCCATCGAATTCAGTCTGGAACGAAGTGGCGCGCATGGCTTGCCCTGTGGATTGTATGCGGATTGGAACGACTGCCTATCGCTGGGTCATCGTGGTGAAAGTGTATTCGTTGCGTTCCAGCTTCGCTACGCTTTGAAAATCTACATTGAAATTTGTGAGCATTTAAATAAGACCGAAGAAAAAGACTGGGCGAAAAAACATTTAGCAACGCTGGATAAAAACATCGGGCAACATGCCTGGGATGGCGGATGGTTTATGCGCGCCTGTCGCTACGATGGCATGAAAATCGGCAGCAAGGAATGTGATGAGGGTAGCCTCTGGCTCAATCCGCAATCGTGGTCGGTGCTCAGTGGGTATGCTTCACCAGAGCAGGCAACAATGGTGATGAAAGCTGTGAGAGATCGTTTAGCCACAGAATATGGCATTGTCATCGTCGATCCGCCTTACGCTAAAACCGATCATCGGGTGGTCAAAGCCTCGTTATTTAACAAAGGCATGAAAGAGAACGGCTCGATTTTCTCGCACACCCAGGGCTGGGCGATCATCGCCGAGACCCTGCTGGGCAATGGCGATCAGGCGTTCACGTATTATCGAGCTTTCATGCCAGCAAGCTACAATACCAGGGGCGAAATCCGCCAGATCGAGCCTTATGTCTATTGCCAGTTTACCCATAGCAAATACAGCCCCCGCTTCGGCGCATCACGATTGCCCTGGCTGAGCGGCTCAGCTGCCTGGTCTTATTATACAGCCACTCAGTACATTCTCGGCATTCAACCCGATTATTTCGGATTAAGGATTGATCCCTGTATTCCTTCATCATGGAAGGAATTTTCTGTGACACGCCGATTCAGAAAAAAGATTTTTAATATTCAAGTGCGAAATAAGTCAGGCATACAGAAAGGGGTAAAGAAAATCATTTTTAATGGTGAAGCGATTGAAGGTAATTTGCTTCCGCTGGATAAGATGAAGGAGAAGAATGAAGTGCAGGTGGAGATGGGGTAAACAAACCTGCGGGAGGTTTATAACCTCCCGCAGGTTTGAACTTAATTTTCGCTTGCTTTGTCAAAGAGTTTATACTATATTTACTCTTGCAGTACAATAATATAATAGCTTAATACATTGCTTAACCGCACGCTAGTAGCCTGGGGTATATTAAAATGCAAAAAGACAAAAATAAAAAGAGTAGTTTTTCCTATAAAGAATTGGTGTTGGGAGCACTGATCGGTTTTGTTTCCGCATACGTGGCTTATCAAATAGATCAAATAAATAAAACGAGGCAATCATCAAAAACAATAGGTTCAGCGGTTGAATTAGAAAAGATTATTGCTAAGAATTACATATTAGATTTAGAAGAATCAATAAAATTGCCCCAAAATTCTCAAGTAGTTCCTCAGATTTTTAAATATGGTCAAGATATAAATTTCTATTTTCAGTTTGATGATGATATTGTCTATTTAGATAAAGAAACCCAAAAGGAATATTTTAAATTTCTTCTTTCAATTTATCGATGTTCATACGCAAGAGAGGTATTTTATTTTGGATTAAACAAGTCTAATAATAAAATAATAGAAAATATGGATGCTCTTGATTTTTATAAAATTCATTTATCAAAATTAATCAATACTGCAGACTCCTTAAAAATGAAATTAGATACCTTAAGCAAGAAAAGATTGCTTTTTTTATTTTAAATGAATTATAAAGCTTAACCATTTTTTACAGGTGGATGCAGCCACGTTTCATGATTTCTGGATAGAACAATCTTAGGTAGAGACAGTATCACTGAAAATTTTTTAAACAGAGGAAACTATCTAGCGTGTTTGAAACTCACTGACTGCGAAGTCTTCACATGCGATGCATGTCGCTACCTGACGTATCAATGTGTTTTACTAAATGATCTACAAGGAGTTAAGTAAATGAGTATTCCCGGTCTTACCATCATCGGCGAATCGATCAATGATTCGGTCCCAGCCACTCACGCATTATTTGAAGCCAATAACCTGGATGGCATTGTTGATCTGGCTAAATTGCAAGCTAAAAAAGGTGCGGCTTATATTGATGTCAATGTTGGTCCCCGCTCACCGGGCTTTATGGCGGATGTGGTCAAAAAAATTCAAGCGAACATTTCGCTGCCACTGGCAATTGATACCCCTGATCCAGAACTTGCGGCAGCCGGATTGGAAGCCTATAATGCTGATCTGGCTGACAATCGAAAACCGATTCTGAATTCAATTTCTGAAGCGCGCCTGGAAATGTTTGATCTTTATGCAAAACAGCCGTTCATTCCTATTTTGTTGATCACCGAAGGGAAAAATGAGTTTGGCGAAGTGGTAATGAATAAAACTGCCGAGCAAATTTATGCTACCGCAAAATCAATGGTGAGCATCGCTCGTGAACGCATCAAAAATGTGACCAATGATCAGCTCATTCTTGATCCGGGCATCATGCCAATCGGGAGCGATTCAAAAGGAGATTTGAAACGGCTACTGGCGGCGATGACGCTGATTCATCAGGACAAATATCTGGCCGGGATAAATATGTCGGTCGGATTGAGTAATTTTACCGCCATGTTGCCTTCAAAGAGGGCTGACGGTTCGCCAGTGAAAAGCCCGCTGGAAAGCGCCTTTCTGACGATGGCCATGCCATTGGGATTGAATACCATCATCGGCTCGGTGCATCGAAAATACTCGCTTTTGCCCGATGATGATCCAGCCATGCAATGTTTAAAAGACGTGTTAAAGATGGAGGGAGTAGAAGTGATCATGCGAGTGATGATGTATTTTTCGTGAAAGGAATTTGCATTGCCAGAAGATTTAGTTACCTTACATAAGCCTCCCATTACCGCCGGCGAACGGAAAATCTCGCGCTTTATGCTTCTTTTTGAAAGCATTGTAAAAGTGCCATTATTTCGTTGCCAGCACTGCGGTGAATGCCTGTTATCCTCGACCGCGTTTATCTGCTGCCAGAATTGTCCCAAACGGCTGCGCAATGGTCCCTGTGGGGGAACCGGCGAGGATGGATCGTGCGAAGTGTATGCCGAAAGAAAGTGTGTCTGGTACAGAATCTATTTTCGGTCCAAACGGTTGAGTCGTATCAGCCTATTGTACAAGATCAATAAAATCCACGACTGGAACCTGGAAGGCACATCCGCATGGCTGAATGTATTTAGAAAGCGAATCGACGGGCCTATCTGGTTGGTTCGAAATGACAAGCAAAAAGTGAAGGATATGATTGTCGATGACGTTGAAAGAGAAGATTGAATCGAATCAGTTTATTCTTTGCGGTGAAATTAGCCCGCCGCAAAGCTGTGCTGGAGAGGTGATCCGTGAAAAAGCGAAATATTTCAAAGGCTATGTCGATGCCGTGAATATCACCGACAATCAGACCGCTATCGTTCGATTGTCAAGCATTGCCGCAGCCAAAATTTTATTGGATGAGGGCATCGCTCCGGTCATCCAGATGACTTGCCGCGACCGCAACCGATTGGCGATTCAAAGTGATCTTCTGGGCGCCGCGGCCTTGGGCATTCGGAATGTGCTCTGCCTGACCGGCGACTATCAAAAATTTGGAGATCAACCTGAAGCCCGAGGCGTGTTTGACCTGGATTCCATCCAGCTCATTGCCACGGTTGCGAACATGAATCAAAGCTTTTTGCTTTCGGGTTTTGAGATGAAAAAAAAGACCGAATTTCTTATTGGCGCTGCAGCCAATCCATTTGGCGAGCCATTTGAAATGCGGTTGATCCGACTTTATAAAAAAATCAAAGCTGGGGCGCAATTCATTCAAACCCAGCCGGTATTTGATTTAGAGATTTTCACCCGATGGATGGATCGCGTCGTCCAGATGGGACTGCATGAAAAAGTCGCGATTCTGGCTGGCGTCATGCCGGTTCGATCGGCTAAAGCTTTGCTCTATATGAAAGAAGAAGTGCCTGGCATTCGGATCAATGATCAATATATTGATCGAATGAAAGGGGCAAAGGATCCCAAAGAAGAGGGCGTAAAAATAGCAGTCGAAATGATTCAAACGCTAAGAAAGATCAAAGGAGTTCGCGGCATTCATCTGATGCCAGTAATGTGGGAAAGCATCACGCCAACGATAATTCAGGAAATTTCAAGCGCCAAATAACAAAATCCAAATAAATTTAAATTACCGAAATTTCAATGACCCGAACATACTCGTATAGGCTTTCCTAATTAATATAGCAATAGCGATGTCATTGCGAGCGGAGCGAAGCAATCCCTAAGTTATTTTAAATATAAAGGATTGCTTCATCACTTCGTTCTTCGCAATGACATAATCGAGTTAACATTATTTTGGAAACGATGTACTCGTTATCGACACACTGATTCCATCGCTTGAAGCGATGGAATCACTATGAAAAAATGAAGCTCCTGTCTGTTTTGGTTTTGAATTTGGTTCTTGATCATTGAGATTTATTTGTAATTTGATGCGTGACTATTGTGATTTTTGAGTCCCATATAGAATTTTTGATTTCAAACCAAGGAGAAAGTTTATGCAAGATGTTATTGAAAAAATTGCTTTGTGTGTTGCTAAAGGAAAAGTATCCAGATCAGCCTGGTTTCCACCGGATATGAAAGATCAGGACGGCGCGGATGAGATTGCAGCCGAAGCGATAAAGAATGGCATTCGACCAGAAGTGCTATTAGAAGGCTGCATTCTGGGAATGGATAGAGTTGGCAAAGAATTTAGTGAGAATAAGGTGTTTGTGACCAATTTGATTATTTCTGGCGAAGCCATGAATGCGGTGATGAAACATATAAAACCGTTTCTTGAATCCGATCAAGTGAAACACAAGGGCACATTCGTCATCGGGACCGTGGCTGGCGATTTGCATGATATCGGAAAAAATCTGGTGTCCATGATGATTCGGGGCGGCGGATTTGAAGTGATCGATCTGGGCGTGGATGTCCCGACCAATAAATTCCTGGATGCCATAGCTCAGTACCCTGGATGTTTTGTCGGGCTTTCGGCCTTGCTAACGACGACGATGCGCACTATGGAAAACAGCGTTCGAGCCATTAAAGAAAAATATCCGAATACCAAAGTGCTCATTGGCGGCGCCCCGATCACGCAAGATTTTTGCAATCGCATTGGCGCTGATTTCTATTCACCCAATCCGCACGAGGCAGTGGAATATTTGAATAAGCAGGTGTAATTATATCAGCAAATTCAATCATTCGAATATATCCAAAATTTTTAGTTCGCGTGTTAGACAAATTATGGATACAATTTTATTTACTGTTGCTTAAAAGTTCTACAACAGGTTCAGCCAATTTTGCCGTTCAGCAGACGTGTTTGCTCTCGAGAAAGTCCGCGTGAAAAATTAAAATTAAAACAAATAAATGGACTAAAGTGACTATAACTTTAATTATCGGAGGCTAAAAATGAAAAAAAACACTTTATTAATTCTATTGTTTTCTTTGTATATCGTCTCTTCGGTGATTGCGCAAGAGGAGATCGACTATGATCTACGAAATGGAGTGTTTGCCAACTTCGACGAGGATACTTTTACCTGGTTTACCTGGGATGGCGTGAGTCCAGCCAGGGCTGAATTTTTTGTCGATGAAAATCCGGATGCAAGCGGCATTAATAAAAGTGATTCAGTTGGCTGCTTTGTAACATCAACCGGTACCTGGGAAGGTGTTGCATGTAGCGCACGATTTAAACCAATAGATTTTTCAGAGAAAAATATATTTAAAGTTAAAGTATTTCCACCCGATTCCGGATTAAGATTTTTATTCAAAGTTGAGAATTACGATAATAATTCCATTTTTCATCAAGTTGAGGCTAAAACAACCAAAATAGAAGAATGGGAAGAATTAAGCTTTGACTTCTCTGGCGCAGCTTCAAATAGCTATCAGCGAATTGCGCTTTTCCCGGATTTTGGAGCAGCGAATGAATTTGAATGGTGTTTCGATGATATTCGATTGGTTGGTGAGGAGGAATCAAAGGTTCGTATATCGAATAATACGATCAAGGATTATCAATTATTTCAAAATTATCCCAATCCGTTTAATTCCAGTACCACGATCTCTTATCGGTTGCCGAAATCATCGACTGTCAAAATAGAAATATACAATATATCCGGACAAATTGTATAAAGTTTAATACATTCGGAACAGCAAGAAGGAAGCTACTCTCTTAACTGGGATGCTTCTTCAATGGCTGCTGGAACATACATTATTAAATTCACCGCAGATAGTTTTACTATATTGAAAAAATGTCTTTTGTTAAAATAATTGACTTTATTCACATTCGGCAGAAGAAATAAAAAGCTCTACTCTTTGGCTGAGTTTCATCATCCCGGATTTTTGTAACCGTATTGACGCGGATTTCTATTTGCCCAATCCGCACGAGGCAGTGGAATTTTTGAATAAGAATGTGAAATCGTATCTGTATTTTTGAATATTCAAAAGACAAATAAATCCAAAATCTCAATGCTTTGAATTCGGATTATCGAGCATTGAAATTTATCTGCTGCAGTCGGACAGGTTTTGTTTTTTATCTGTATTTTGGAATTTGCTGTTTCCATTTTGACAGCGAGCATACTTTTTTACGACGCCAGATTTGTAAAATCAGCGTGCCGAGTTTTTGGTAGCTTGATGATGTGATTTTTGATAATTTCTTACTTTCTGCTTGCTTTATCGAAAAGTTTATTTTATATTTACTCTTGCCAGTTTGTCTTCTTTACCATTATAGCTGATTAATAATTTTGAAAAACAGCATGCTTAGTTTAACTAATAACTGCTATTCTCCGGTATGTCTTACCATTAGCCTTGGATCAGATTGTAATTTAAACTGCCTTTACTGTTATTCAAAAAAAAATAGAGGGGAAGAAAAAGATTTTTTAAATGAAAGCGAGCTCTTACTATGTATCTTAAAAGCGGCTGAAATCGTTGCATCAAATTGCATGGTAAAAAATATCCCATTTTATCTGGGTTTTCAAGGCAGCGGCGAACCCCTGATGTATTTTGAGCTAATGAAAAACATATTTGAACTTATATCGACTTTAGCTCAGAAGAACAATTTAAATTTATTTTCTTTTATCACCAGCAATGGCTGCATGGAAGCATATAAGTATGAATGGGTGGCAAACAATTTTTCGAGAATCTGCATTTCATTGGATGGAAGCCAGGAAATCAATGATCTTCAGCGGAATTCTCTTGATAAAAATGGCAGCTATAATCGGATATGTGATACAATCAATATTCTCAGGCAGAATGACAAAATACCGACCATTCGAACTACGGTAACAAAATATAATGTTGACGGTCTTGTTTCTATTGTAGCTCACTTCATAAATGATTTGGAGATATTGGAATTTCAGGCCGAGCCAGTTTATTTAGTCGGTCAAAATTGGACATTATCTCCAACTCCCGATGCGTTTGTAGAAAACTATATTGCCGCGAAAAGGCTTGCCAATAAATCAGGAGCAATGCTCAGCTATTCCGGTTATAGAAAAGATAAAAAACATGGCACTTACTGTAATATGTATAAAAATGTACTTTTTATCGGACGCAATGGCAACGCTTCGATTTGTCTTTTTAGAGACAGGGAAAAGAAAGAAAGCCCTTATGTAATTGGATATTACGATGAAAAACTTAATCATTATGCGATTGATCATGACAGGATTTTAAGATTGAAGGAAGTGGCTGATAGGGTTTATGATGACTGCAAGAATTGTGAAATAAAAAATTCGTGTGTCAAGGGTTGCCCGGATATATGTATATTTGAGAGTGAATCGAATGCAATACAGGAAAGTCTCAGGTGCAAAATAAATCGGTTACTGTACCAAAAAGAAATGCAGTATGGAAAATATTCCTGACATTTTAAAAGAGATTTATAAAAGCATACCTGTTCATCGCTCAAATATCGATGAGTTGAAAACCATCTGGAACGAATATATTTATGTATTAAAAACTCAATTTCCAGAAATTTCAATAGATCATGATGGCGATACTGTCTGCTTCGGTGAGTTATCTCCAGGATGTTTATTGTGCAAAAATGGTCAATGGGACTGCCTGTTCATCACCCCAGCCTGTAATCTGAATTGTGAATTTTGCATCAGCCCCTTTCTGCATCGCTCCAAAATCTCAATTTCTGCCTACGGGAAAACAGCAGAAGATATGATAACAAATTATAAAAAGGCTAATATTCAAGGGATCAGCTTTTCTGGAGGCGAGCCTTTTATGGATTTCCAGGCAATCATAATCCGCTTAACGGCTTTAAAACAAGCGCTGCCTGGCAACTACTACTGGCTGTACACCAACGGCTTGTTGGTCCACAAAGAACATATTGATATGTTAGCTGATTTGGGCATCAATGAGATCAGGTACAATACTGCAGCTACTGCATACAATAATAAAAAGGTTTTAAGGATCATTGAATATTCCGCCCAAAAAATTGAAAATGTGACAGTAGAGATTCCTATCATTTTAAAAGACAAAGAATTTCTTTTGTCTGCAATCCCCAATTATGTGAGCGCTGGTGTAAGATACATCAATTTACATGAGTTAATGAAGGAAGACAATACGCCGTCACAATATCTGGAAGGTGAAAATTTTAAACGATTCGTTTTTGAAGATGACCACACAACTGAGATTTCCCTGGATAGTAAATTACTGGTAAATGAAATGGTCAGCAAAATTATCGACTCGAAAATTCTAATAAATCTTCATTTTTGTTCAACTATCAACAAGCTCAGACAAATCAAAAAACGACGCAATAATATAATTAAATTGTTAAAAGCACCTCACGAAAAAATTGCAGACGAACAATACCTGGAAACGGTTTTTATTTTTCAAGATGAGGATTCATTTCAATTTATCCATCCCGATGAATGGCGGGGCGAGCAAGCAAATTATAAAAATTATTCAGCCATCAGGTTGAAAAAAATTTCCCCGTTGTCCGTCTTTAATGAAGCCCGTTACATCAGCGCTGAAAAATTATAGAGGAAGACGATGTGGTTTCATGTCCGACTGTTGGAAAAATGTAATTTGCGATGTGTTTCCTGTTATGCGAGAGCGCACGATCGATCAACAATAATGAATTTTTCATTATTTAAGAACGTTTTGAAAGCGATCAAGCATGTTAAACAGAATAAGCAAAATATGTCAGTAATTTATTTGAGTGGCGGTGAACCATTATTGCATCCGGATTTTTTTCAATTTCTGGAATATTGTTTTTCTCAGTTTGACCGGGTATCAATTCTGACTAATGGGATTTTGGTCAAAAAATATATCCGAGAGCTTCTTTCTTACCGCGAAAAACTATGCGTACAGGTTTCGCTAGATGGCGATGAAGCAATCAATGATCAAATTCGCGGCAAGGGCGTCTATGCAAAAGCGGTCGAAGCATTAGCTTTATTGAATGACAATCAATTAAAACACTGGATTAGCTATACAGTATCACAATTAAATAAAAACTGCTACAAGGACATTCTGACCGTTGCCCAGAAAACCTGCTCCTATTTTAATAATGTGACCCCCTATGTGGGCGACGCCGAGCAAATGCTCGATTATTTTGAATGGAAGGAATTCAAGTACAAATATGAAAAATATGCCTATGAATTAGGAATGAAGATGTCACACGGCCCCAATTGCTGCGGCTTTAATTATCATTGTGGGGCATTTTTCGGCGGCGTGACCATCAATCCGGATGGCACACTGGCCGGGTGTGCGCGAATAAACAATATTAAAGGGTATTATTATGAAATGAATGATAATCTATTATCCTCTTCCTTGTCCATTGCTGAAACCTGCATGAAAGCCAAATGGGGTGAGATAACTAATTTTGAATTTATAACTCGACTTGAATGAAAGCATGGCGCAGCGAAACAGCAAAAAAAGTACTCAACACAAAGTCACAAAGCGGACACAAAGGCCACAAAGATAAAAAAAATTCTCTTTGTCTTTCCTTGTGCTCTTCGTGGTTTCTTGGTGCCTTTGTGTTTGAAAATTTAAAAAAAAAGATTTTAATGGTAAAATTTTAGCTTAAAAATAATCAACAAATTCAGAGGGAATAAGAAACATGACTCAACGTCGCGACTTTTTTAAAGAACTACTTTCGAATCTGTATGTCATGAAAGAGGAAATAGCAGGGCGCCGGCATTTTCAATTGACTGATTTGTGGAAGCTGGATGATACCAAATTCAAGCAGCTAAAACTCAGAGTGCGGCAAGATATTGCCATTCAGTATGGTGAACAAGAAATAAGAGGAGTAAAAAAAGACAATGAAACTTTTTTAATATGCGCCAAAGGCACCGGCCAGGAAAAAATGTTTCACTTGATGCAGCAGCGATTGACAATGGGTGAAATTGTCGAACGATTGGCTACAGAGAGCGAGCCTGAAATAGAAACTGGATTTCAGTATGTTCGTGAGTTTATGCTGTCGCTGGTAAAACAGGCTATTTGTGTTCCAGCAAACGATGTATATTATGGACCGGAAAACAATCAAACGGAGGGTAAGCAATGAACAAGAAAACTCAAAAACAGAATATAGAAAAACCGGAAATCTTTGCCGTAAATAAAAGCAAAGATAAAAAAGGCGTATCCAGACGAGAGTTTGTGGGACTAATCGGAGCAAGCGCTGCCCTTGTGGGAATGGGCAACAAAGCATTTACCATGGATAACAAAAGCCAAACCAGCGCAAGGTTATCTGGTGATCTCTGTGGAAAAGTAATGGCACATTTTTCCGATGTATATTCTGTCGCTTTCAGTCCTGATGGTACTCTGTTAGCTTCAGGGAGTTTGGATGAGACCATTAAGCTTTGGCGTCTGCCAGAAGGCAGCCTATTAAAAGCGATAAAAGGACGTTCTTCAGAAGTCTATTCTGTCGCATTCAGCCCGAACGGTAAGCTGCTGGCTTCGGGGAGTAAAAATTGTGCCATTCAACTCTGGCGAGTTCCGAAGGGCAGTCTGTTAAAAACATTGGAGGGACATTCTTATAGCGTTTATTCAGTCGCCTTCAGTCCCGACGGTACCTTGCTGGCTTCGGGAAGTTTAGATAAGACTATAAAATTGTGGAAACTGCCGGAGGGCAGTCTGTTAAAAACATTGGAGGGACATTCTTCTTATGTTGAATCAGTCGCCTTCAATCCTGACGGCACCTTGCTGGCTTCGGGAAGTTTGGATAAGACAATAAAATTATGGGCACTACCGGAGGGGAACCTGCTAAAAACTTTGGAAGGTCATTCTATTGATGTTAAATCAGTCACATTCAGTTCCAGTGGTACCTTACTAGCTTCAGTGAGTAGCGATAAGGCCATTAAACTATGGCGGGTGCGCGAGAGAAACTTGTTAAAAACGTTGGAGGGACATACTTCTTATGTAACATCTGTTGCCTTCAGTCCTGACGATACCCTGCTAGCCTCGGGCAGTGCAGATAACACCATTAAATTGTGGCGACTACCGGAAGGTGATTTATTAAATACATTGGAAGGACAATCTTCTTTTGTCAAATCCGTCGCCTTTAATCCTAACGGAACGCTACTGGCTTCGGGAAGTGATGATAACACTATCAAGCTATGGCAGATGCCGGAGGGCGTGCCAAATTGGTGCTTGTTTGACTCGAGAGTGACAGAAGCATTCAAATGTCGACAAGTCCGTAAGACTGGACTCAAGACCATAACCCTGCCCTGTACCAGCCCGCTGCCATTGGGTGTAAGCTGTATCTGTGACTGTGTGCAGAACTCACATACTTATCCTGGTACAGAAACCATTTGTACCTGTGACACAGTTCTAATTGCAACGTCAACTACTTTATCTGAGGATCTGTCTTGTGTGTGTGATACGATTTCTATTGGCACAAAAAATATCAATAGAAATGCCGTACGAGTAACAAAAACCAGCGGTTCGGTCTGCACCTGTAATACGGTCTGTACGTGCAACACGGTGAGCACCAAGCGAAGCAAAAGCTGTTCAAGCTGTGGTTATTGGTATCCGAATTAACAGTCAGAAAAAATATGATTTCCACTCAAAACAGAAATAAAGAAGAGCGTCTTTTTTTTGATCTTTTGCAGATGGCGCCAGTTGAATTTCGATCAGAGATCATGAGTGCCTGGCGAGCGATCAAGGATATGTATCAGGTTCAATTCCATGCCATGCCCCAGCCAATCTGGAAGGAGCGGGAATATGAAGATAACGATAGTCAGGTATGGGAGCAAATTCAATCTCATCTAGCCAGGAAGCGGGATGAGAATGCTATTGCAATTTATATTCATATCCCATTTTGCAAAGATAAAAAATGTGGCTTTTGTGATTGTCTGTCCGTACCAATGAAAGGAGATTCTCCGATCAGGCAGTTTGTCGATACCCTGATAAAAGAAATCAAGCTTTGGTCGGATCTTCCCGGATTAGAGAAAAAGCCGGTGAGTGTGATCTATTTTGGAGGAGGAACTCCAAATAGCTTGCCGGATCGTATGTTTGAACAAATTATGCCGGAGTTGTTTCGAGGGTTTACTGTAAATTCTCAAACACAAATATCAGTGGAGTGCCCTGGCAATATATTGACACGAGAGAAGCTTGATTTTCTGAAATCATTACATGTCAGCCGATTAAGCATTGGCGTACAGACGTTAGAGGAACCATTACGGTTCAGAATAGGAAGAAATAGCAACTCATCTGATATATTAAAAGTGATTTGCCAGTGCAAAGAACAAGGATTTATAACCGGCTGTGATGTGATCTATGGTCTCCCCGAACAGACAATGGCCGGATACATCAAATCGATTCGACAACTGATTGATATTGGAATTGACGGTTTGTCATTGTATCGCTTTGTCGTCTCCAATCGTAATCAGGAATATGTCAACAAAAATTTTCAGGATTATCAAAAAGATGAGCTATTAAATTATATCTGTTTTCAGATTGGTCATCAGCTATTAACTGAAGCCGGTTACCGGAAGAATTTTTTTATTCATTTTGCTAAAAACGATGACAATCTGTATTACAGACATCTGTTGCGCGGTGAAGATTTGATCGCCATAGGACCCACGGCGGATGGTGTTATCGGTTCCTATCGCTACCGACATCCTCATCTAAAAGAGTATTTAGCAACGAATCATTCGGACATTCCGGCATTTGAGGGCGGCATTGCAGAATCCGAACCAGCGATTAGAATTAAGCCAGCAACAACGCAACTGATGGGCGGAGAAATCTCGCAAACAACAATTCAAGAACTGAAACTGGAGAGGCTTATCAAAAAATGGGAAGCCTGTCTGATCATCAAAAAATCAGGTTCTGATTCTTATCGGCTTCTGGCAAACGGCTCATGGCTAATTGATCAATTGCTGGATGAGGTCGATAGCGTGGTCAATGCTTAATTCGATTATTAAAAAAAAATGAATAGAGTCAACTTTAGAAAGAATACTCCTGTTGGAACGAACAATTAAAGGGAAGGAAAAGGTATGAACAAGAAAAACCAGAAACATGCGAAAGAAGTCCCGGAGGTTTTTGCTATTCACAAAAGCAAAGATAATACCGGAATCAGCCGAAGAAATTTTGTGGGACTTGGAATTGGACTGGGAACTGGGGTTCTGATAAGCGGGGTGGGAAACAAGAAAATCTTGGCGCAAACCCAGGGAGGTGGCAAACTTACCGGCGATTTATGCAATAATGTGACTGCCCATTCTTCGTCAATTTATAGCGTTGCAATTAGTCAGGACGGAAAACTTATGGCTTCAGCAGGCCTCGATAAAAAAATCAAGCTATGGAATTTGCCAGATGGAGATCTGTACAAAACGTTGGAAGGTGGAACGGTTGACATTTATTGCATCGCATTTACTCCAGATGGCAATATTCTGGCTGCTGGCGGCACAGGTTCTGTGATCAATTTGTGGCGCGTCTCTGATGGAACCGTGCTAGGAACCTTGGCAGGTCATAGCGGGGATATTTATTCAGTGGCGATAAGTCCAGATGGAACGCTGCTGGCTTCTGGTGGCACGGATCAGACAATCAAACTATGGAGCCTTCCCGATGGCAAACTGCTAAATACATTAACGGGCCACGCAGCAATTGTCACTTCCGTAGCCTTCAACCCGGATGGTACCATGCTGGCATCTGGTAGCTATGATACAACAATTAAACTGTGGAGCTTGCCAGGTGGCAAGGTTTTAACAACATTGGGCCACAGTTCAATAGTATCTTCAGTGAAATTTAGTCCGGATGGCACGTTGCTGGCTTCTGGTAGTGCAGATTTGACTGTTAAAGTGTGGAGTTTATATGGACAGGGGGCAAACCTGGCTTCAGCCAACCCGGGCAATGCTCGTACATCATCAAAACCAACGCCAGAATTTTTAACGGCGGCGCTGGCTTCATTTTTAGCGCTCCATGGAACAGGCACTCAGAACGCTAAGCAAAATGAACCCGTCAGCGATGTTTCAGAATCGGAAATTGTCAGCAGCAATTTAGAACAGATAAATAGCTCCGAATCGAAGCTGAGCGACTCAGCAGCTTTGATTGCCAGCGGTATAGCCGCGGCTTCACTTTTAGCTGGCTGCGACAAAAATCCCACTTCACCTGATAAAGAAAAAAAATTGAAAGTTAAGCTTTTATTTAATTTGGAAGGACACGGCGTTACTGTAGTTTGCGTCGCTTTTAGCCCTGATGGTAAAATGCTAGCTTCCTCGGGATGGGATGGTAGCATAAAACTGTGGCGTCTGTCAGATGGCAAGCTCTTAAAAACATTGTCGGGCGGTATCTATGTTATCATGTCCGTTACTTTCTGTCCCGATGGGAGCATGCTTGCCTCTGCCTGCGTGGCTGGTACCTTAAAATTATGGAATATGCCAGATGGCGATCCTGTCTGGTGTTTATATGACCCAGCGATTGTGAGTAAAACCGAATGCAAAACCGTGAAGCAGAGTGAGAAAATTGTAAGCAATTCCATCTGCACCTGCGACCTGGTCTGCACATGTGATACCATCACTGTTTCATCCGGCACCTCGCTGACAGGTGAGGTGACGTGCGTCTGCGATGTAGTTACGATCGGGACCTCGTGCAGTAGCTGCGCCAGTTGCGGCAGTTGTGCCAGTTGTGGCTATTGGTATCCGAATTGAGAGGCCATGAAAAAGCTACATTTGACTATTAAATTACTCAACAATGAGGAAAATCTATGAAAAAGAAGACCAAGAAAACCAATAAAGAAAAACCTGAAATCTTTGCTGTAAACAAAAACAAAGACCAACAAGGCGTGACCCGTCGGGGTTTTGTAACCCTGGGTTCAGCGTTAGCAGCCGGTGCAGTTGCTGGAGCGATTAGTTCCTGCGACGATCCGACCTCCAGCGACAAACAAAAAGAATCACAACGTAAAATGAGAATTTATCCCTCACATTATTCGGCGGTCAAATGTGTCGCCTTCAGCCCCGATGGCACGCTCCTGGCTTCAGGGAGCTCGGATAACCAGATGAAACTCTGGCGCATGCCGGATGGCAGCCTGTCAAAATCGCTTGGGCATTATCAAACTGTTTTGTCTGTGGCGTTCAGTCGGGATGGCAAATACCTGGCTTCCGGTTGCGAAGATCAAAACATCAGGCTCTACAGCCTGCCGAATGGCAGCCTGTTAAAAACATGGAACGGACAATCGGGTGGGGTGAATTCCGTTGCCTTTAGTCCTGACGGCACTATGCTGGCTTCGGCGGGCAATAGCGGATACGTTAAACTCTGGAGTCTGCCCGACGGGACTCTGTTAAAAACATCTGGATTTATTGGAAGCGTTTTTGCTGTCGACATCAGTCCTGACGGAACTATTTTAGCCTCGGTGGGTGGCGATTTCAATATCACCCTCTGGAGTTTGCCGGATCTAACCGTGATAAAAAAGCTGACGGGGCATTCTATTTATGTAAAATCTATCGCTTTCAGTCGCGACAGTACCATGCTGGTTTCTGGCGATGGCGGAGGAGCCGTGAAGCTCTGGCGTATGCCCAATGGCAGCTTGTTACAATCGTTGAGTGGACATACCTGGTCTGTCAATACAGTAGCTTTCAGTCCGGACGCTACTATGGTGGCTTCGGGAAGCGGAGTGTCGAATGAAGGCACCATCATTCTATCGCGTCTGCCAAATGGCGATCTGCTAAAAAAGATTACCGGCAAAATCTCGATCGTCAACTCCGTGGCATTCAATGCGGATAGCACCATCGTCGCGTCCGGCGGTGAGGATGGCGTCATCAGGCTCTGGAAAGTTCCCTCCGGAGAGTTGAGTAAAGCATTGGCTGATCCAGCTTGTGGGACAGTTGAAATCGATTACGATCCCATCGGCTACATAGGTACCGGCTGCACCTGCAATACGGTTTGCACGTGCGATAAAGTTTGCACGTGCGATTCGGTGGGCGGCTCCAGTTGCGGTGGAACCTATTGGTATCCGAACTAAGGAGCAACGTGTGAATTATTTCAAAACAGCATCGGTGTATTTTATTCCGGTCGAAGAAAAATTCATCATTTATCTTCCGCACAAGCCGTTGGCTTTTATCGGCAATGGCGCCATGGTAAATTTTATCAAAAATTTTCAGGCAGAGCAGAAAGTCTCTGATAAAAATGAAACTGTGAAGTTGCTGCAGCAGATCGGTTTTTTTGAAGCTGATCAAAGGATTTTGCTACGTGAAACTATAACAAAACCTTTTAAGCCAACCATTGGCGTGCTATTGCTTACCACATCATGCAATTTGAACTGTGTTTATTGTTACGCCTCGGCTGGCTCCGGGAAGGGACAGACCATGCCACTCGCGACCGGCAAATGGCTCATCGACCGCGTCTATCAAAATGCTAAGGAGCTGGGTAAGGATCAATTTTCAGTGTGTTTTCATGGCGGGGGCGAGCCGACAGCCGTCCCAAAACGAATGGGCGAGCTGGTAAAATATGCGCATGACAAAGATCTCAAATGTCGGATCTCTTTAACCACCAATGGTTGCTTTGCGGCAAAAGCGGCTGAATTTCTGCTGCACGACATTGACGAGGTATCCCTTTCATTTGATGGATTGGAAGCAATTCAAAATCAGCAGCGTCCTGTTGTTGGTGGCAAAGGGAGCTTTGCGATGGTGTTTCAAACGCTAAAAACAATCGAACGGAAAAATATTCCTTATGGCATTCGCATGAGTGTGATGGATGATTCAGTCGATCGTTTGCCGGAAAATATGGAATTTTTATGTCGGAAGACCCAATGCCGCACCTTTCAGGTGGAGCCGGTGTTCAAATCTGGCCGCGCCAGGGTGCAGGATAATTCGTTGAAAAATAATTCAAAATTTATTCACGCTTTTATGAGCGCCATGGAAATCGCCTTTGAGCATGGCCGACACATGTATTATTCCGGCGTCCGTCCCTGGCTGGTCACCCATAGTTTTTGTATGGCGCCACAAGAAGCGCTCATTATAAATCATAATAATGAACTTACCACCTGTTATGAAGTGTACGACCGCAGCCATGAGTTGGGTGAGCTATTTTTCTATGGCGCTTTGAACGGCAAGAATGAGCCAGAAATGGATTTTTTAAAACGAGACCGGCTCTTTCAAAAGATTAAATCCCGGCAGGAAATGTGTGTAAAAAAGGAATGCTTCTGCTTTCTGCATTGCGCGGGCGATTGTCCCCCCAAAGCGTTTTTATCGCAGGAAAATTGCAAATCCGGTTTTAGCGACCGGTGTGAGCTGAACCGGGAATTGACCAAAGAAATGCTGCTATTTTATATTGAAAAATCCGATGGCGTCTGGCATGGAGATAAAATTGCAAAACAATAATTCATCCCATTCGATATTCATTCTCCCGGTGCTGGATAAATTTTTATTGTATGCGCCATTGCATGAGCTCTCCGCCTTGCTCAATGAAGCGGCTGCCTTGCAATTGAAGCAAGCATTGGTAAAATCCATTCCTGATTCTTTAGCGCCAGAACTGACTGACTTGCTTTCCATACTGCATTCTCCGCCCACGCAGAATCCGGATCACACTGGTGACCTGGATCCGCAGTTCCTGGGAATCATCCCCAGTCGGCGCTGCAACATGTCCTGCGTCTATTGTGATTTTGGTGCCAATCAAGCGCCGGAGGAAGTGATCGATCCGGATATCGTTGTTTCGTCCATCGATTATTTTGCTGCATTGACGGAACAAAGAAATAAACAATTTTTCTTAATCCAATTTTTTGGCGGCGAGCCTTTCGTCGAGCAGGAAATAATTGACATTGCCGTGCATCATGCCCGGCTGGCTGGTTCAAAAACAGGACTTATTCCGCACTTCGAAGCATTGACCAATGGCTATTTTTCGGAACAACAGCGCATATTCATCAAGGACTATTTCGACCGAATCGTCATCTCGTTCGATGGATTTAAAAAATACCACGACAGAACACGGCCCATAAATTCACGACAGGGTAGCTTTGAAAAAGCAGTTGATACCATAAAATATTTATCGACCAGCAATGTCGAGCTGGCAATACGATGCTGTATCACTTCAGAATCTGTGAATGATATAGAAGAAATAGCGCAGTGGTTTTGTGCTGAATTTAATCCGGATAAGGTAAATTTTGAAACACTCACCAAAAACAATGAAACCGATAAGGCAAAGATTTATCCACCTGATCCGTACCGGTTTGCCCAGCATTGCGTGCGAAGCTGGCGGATACTGAGAGCAAACCAGGTGGAACCGGCTTACGCCCCGGTTTCACTCGACCGGGCGCAGACCACCTCGTGTCCGGTAGGCCGGGATGTCTTAATCGTGCATCCGGATGGCAACGTTGCCAGTTGTTATCTGCTCAGGAAAGATTGGGAAGATAAACAGTTGGATTTATGCGTCGGACAGGTACATAAGCACGGAAAGGTGGAACTGGATTTTGAAAAAATAAAGCAGCTTCGGAATCCGCTTTACTCGAAACCAAGATGTGAAAATTGTTTTTGCCGGTTTGGCTGTGCCGGAAACTGTCATGTCAACTGCACCTACCCCGGCTGTTCGAAGGCGTATTCCGACTTTTGCGTCCACACTCGGATCATCACCGCGTGTCGCTTATTGGAAGCAATGGGACAGCAATCAATCGCCGATGAGCTGCTGGACGATGCATCAGCTTTAAGAAATCTGGCATGGCAAAAATCAGATAATCTCTTTGATTTCAAGGAGTGATCATGAGATACCGATTCAATACGGACTTTTCATATTGTGTAGATATTCATGATATAAAACTGATTGATAAAAGAGATAAAAAGATGATCACGATCAACTACCCTGAAGCGGCGATTTTTGATCTGCTCATCAAACAGTATTCGCATAAGACCATGATTAAAATGATTTCAAAAATCGGACTCTTGACCGAAACCCATGCTGAAAATTTGATTGGCGAAACTATTGATTTTCTGGTTCAAAATAATGTGCTGATTCCGGAGTAATTACGTGGCAAATATAGCAATCACTTCTCAATGCAACCTGAATTGCAGCTACTGCTTCACTCAGGAAGAATACAGAAATCGTGCAAGTTCTGTTCAATACATGTCATCAGGCATTTATCAGCAGGCGCTGGATTTTGTTTCGCGATCGGATATCAAACAGATTCGTATTCTGGGTGGCGAACCAACGCTGCATCCTGATTTTATTCGCTATTTGGAGATGGCGCTAAAAACCGGGCGAGCAGTGCGACTGTTTTCAAACGGATTGATGCCAGAAAAAGTACAGGAGTTTTTAAAGGAAGTGCCGGATGAAAAAATCAACATTGTTCTGAATATTACGCCTCTGGTAGAAACGCAGTTTGACATCCAATCTCGTCTTGAAGCGACTTTAAAAATCTTGAATCAGAAAATTATGCTGGGTTTGAACATCTTTAAAAAGGAGATGCTACTCGATTTTTTATTCGACATCATCAGAAATTATGGTTTAAAAAAGATAGTTCGTCTGGGTCTGGCTCATCCGTGTATTGGCTATAGAAATCAATATTTGCTTCCCAAACATTATCTTTTGATTGGCAAAAAGATCGCTGATTTTTCCAGGGAGGCGCAGAATCAGTCCGTAACAATTAACCTGGATTGCGGCTTTGTCCCGTGTATGTTTAACGGCGAAGATTTAGAAGAGCTGCAATTGGATACCTCGCTGGGCACTCACTGCCAGGCGATACCGGACATTTTACCCGATGGTAGCATTGTTCCCTGTTATTGTCTTTCTGGCATAGATAGAAATAAAATCGATTCATCCCGGTCTGCTTATACGGTTCGTGCGCAATTTCAAGAAGCAATTCCTGAATATAACGGCGCTGGCATCTTTAAAATCTGTTCGACATGTGAAAACAAAAGTCGTGGCTTGTGTTCTGGCGGCTGTACCGCTCAAAAAGTATTGCGTTTTCATTCACTGCCAAAATCGGTCTTCAAAATAGAATAGAGCTGTTATGGTATCCGAAAAAATATGGTCAATCCCATATATAGATCAGCCAGTTTCATTCTGGTATGAATTATCTGATCAGTATGAAAAATACATTGATGGGGTGTATTTCCCGCTCTCTCTGGATAGTGTCTCTTCCGGACGACCGCTCCAACCAGCTCAGCACCTGAACGAATTTTTGAGAAATGCTCCGTTCCAGCTCTCTATCCTGGTGAATCCTATAATTTTGTCACGACCGGTAGCTGAAATTTCAGGAATAATTATCGAGAAGATAAAGGAACTTTATGGGGAATACAATATCCATTCCGTCACAGTAACCAACGTCATGCTGGCTGAGAAAATCAAGGAAGGCATTCCTGAAATAAAGCTTACCGCTTCGGCGCTCATGGATATCTTTTCGCCCAATCAATTAGCGATGATCAATGATGTTTTTGACGTTTTGGTGCCGTCCTCTCGTATCGTTCGAAATCTCCCAGCATTGTCTTCTTTGAAAAAATCATTTAAGGGTTCTATAAAAATTATTGTCAATGAAGGCTGTTTGCCCAATTGTGTATTTCGTATTCAGCATTTTTATGAAATGGGAGCAAAGATTGAATATCCGAAATCTTTGTGCGCCGAAATTTTAGATCAGAAGCCATGGCTGAGGCTTACTGGAAGCTGGATTCTTCCCCAGCATCTTCATTTTTATCAAGGCAGTTACGATAAACTGAAATTAGCCGGTCGGGTTACTTTGCAGAATCCTGATTATTATAAAGAGGTGCTAGATGCTTATATCTTCCGTAAAAAGAGATTTCCGAATAAAATTGGCGGTGGGCCCGCATCTATAAAAATGTCAATGCATATTGCAGATGATTTCTTTAAACAAATTCTTTACTGCAATAAGGAATGTAATCGATGCACAATATGCAAGGAAAGATATGAAGAATTGAGGAAAAGCTTATGAATACGTTCGTATTGACGCGGATTTCTATTCACCTAATCCGCATGAGGCAGTGGAATAGTTGAATAAGAATGTGTAATTATGTCCGTATTCTTGAATATTCAAATAAGCAAACAAATTCAAAATTTTTAGTTGCTTTATCAAGTAATTTATGGTATATTTTTTCTTGCCGATTTATCTTCTTTGCCGTGATGGTTAATCAATAATTTTCGTATCTGTTCAGTGAGTATATATAAAGAAATAAAAATCAATCTAAACATATGTCAAAAATCAAAAGATCAAAAAAACAGAGAATAAAAAATCAACCTTCTGGACTTATAAAATTTTCACAGAAAGATTTAAATAATACATTTTCAGATAATGGCGGTCCAGAAGGAGTAGATTTATCTTGTAAAGATCTATCCGACCTCGATTTGTCTAATCTAAACCTGAAGAAAGCTATATTTAAGGGGAGCAGGTTATGCAATACAAACTTTGTGAATTCTGATCTCAGCGACTCAATCATAGTTGATGCAAACTGTGCCAATGCAAATTTTACAGGAGCAAAATTGAGTCGAGCCGATCTTACAAACTCGTATTTCAGAAATACAAATTTTTTTAGGGCCTCATTATATCATGCTACGCTTTGTAATGCCGTTTTTCCGCAGGCAAATCTTAGGTTGACAAGCATTTACAGAGCAGATTTACAGAATGCTGAACTCAGAAGAGATAACTTTGGAAACAAAATATTACAAGATTTGAAAAAAGAGTTTGATACATATCTCAGTAAATTTCTCCGCTATTACAATACAGATATAGAAGGAGTAAAAAGGTACCAAAGAGGGAGGATACATGAAGCAATTGAAAGTTATCGAAGCCTAAAGAAGCTTTTCCTTGATTCTGGACGATACGCAGATGCAAGTTGGGCTTATATACATGAGAGAAAAGCTCGGAGGAAATCACATTTTTTTACTAATGCGAAATATTGCTATAACATGGAAGTGGAAAAAATTGATTCTCTTAGCTTCATTGCTTATCCTATTTTTTATTTAAGGCATTTTGTAAGATGGCTTTTAGATTGGCTTGCTGATTTATCTTGCGGGTTTGGTGAAAAACCTTTTCGTCCATTATTATGGGCTATAATCAGTATTCCTACTTTTGCTCTGTTATTCTATTTCTCAAAGGGAATTGTTTCTATCTCAGGTCATTTGACATGGATTGATTATCTTAATTATAGTGCCGCTTCGTTTTCTACAATTGGCTTCAATCAATACACGGCAACGACATCTTTTTCTCAAATTCTTACAAGCACAGAAGCACTGTTAGGAATCTCAATTCTTGCTTTACTAATGTATACATTAGGTAATAAAATTAGTCGTTCATAACAAGTACTATTGAAAGTTGCTCTCAGATTACTAAATCAAATGAACCTCTGAACAACCAAACAGAAAAGCATATGAAAATTTTAAATCCCCTGCTTCTCCAATCTAATACTCCCCTTCAAAAATTTACAAACAAGGAGATCTAATCATGCTGAACAAAAAGTTAAAGCTAACTTTAATGATCGCTGGTATGTTTATTTTAACCTGTACCTCAAACAAGGAACCCAATAAAACAATGGATCAGTTCACCATCAGAGCTGGCGTCAATGTCAGCCACTGGCTGTCGCAAAGCGATAAGCGGGGCGAGGAGCGAAAGAATTACATTAACCAGGCGGATTTTGATACCATCGCTGCGGTGGGATTCGATCATGTCCGAATTCCGATCGATGAAGTTCAGATGTGGGATTCGTTGGGAAATAAAGAGCCAGAAGCGTTTGAATTGCTGCACCATGCCGTCAATTGGGCGTTGGCGGCAAAATTGCGCGCCATCGTGGATTTGCATATCATTCGCTCCCACGATTTTCTTGCCGCTTCTAACCCGCTATGGACGGATCCAGCCGAACAACAAAAATTAGTTGATCTATGGCGACAGCTCTCCGCCGAATTGGGCCAATATCCAGTGGGGATGCTGGCTTATGAAATTCTTAACGAGGCGGTGGCGGATGATCCCGAGGATTGGAATAAGCTGGTGAACAAGTTGATTGCCGATATCAGGCTGAAAGAGCCCACCCGAACGATCGTGGTCGGTTCCAATCGCTGGCAAACTGCGGACACATTTCCTGATTTGAGCGTTCCAGAAAATGATCCCTATATTATTCTCAGCTATCATTTCTACACGCCGATGGCGTTGACGCATCATCAAGCGCCCTGGACTAAAATAGCCGAATATTCCGGACCTGTGAATTATCCCGGGCAAATTGTGGACACGTTAAATTATCAAAGCCTCTCGGAAGCAGCGGTTGCGATGATGAGAAGCTATGCCAACGGCTATTTTGATAAAGCCGTGCTGGAAAAGGTAATGACGCCGGCGATAACAGTGGCGCAGGAAAAAAAGCTGCCATTGTTTTGTGGTGAATTCGGCGTTTATCCGAGTATCCCGGAAGAGATCAGCCTGCGCTGGTATCAGGATGTTTGTGAGATTTTTAATGAGAACAATATAGCTTATTGTCATTGGTGTTATAAAGGCGATTTTCCCGTTGTGAATGAAAAAGGTGAGCCGAACCGCAAACTGGTGGCCGTGTTGACGGCTAAATAAAAATAGATGATGGGATTGGGGATATGGAATGTGGAATTTAGGATACCTGAGTTGGAGAATCTAAGACTAAAAAAAATTAACCACAGAACCGCCAATAAGCGGTCCGCCTTTCGGCGGAATGAAATCCCACAGAAAGAAATTTATAGTTTTTAATGAAGGAAAGGTTGTCATGATGAAATTCAGATTTTTTATTCTTGCTTTAATTTTAATGCCAGCTATTCTGCTGGCGCAAACGGCTAATCCCACTTTAAATGTGGATGATGTGGTATTGAAAATGACGCTGGAACAGAAAGCCAGGTTGGTGGTGGGCATGGGAATGCGTTTCCCTGGCGCGCCGCAAAGCTCGGCTCCTGTAGTCGGACAGACTGAAGAAAGAGTGCCTGGTGCGGCTGGCAGTACTTATGCCATTCCAGAACTTGGTGTTCCTTCTATGGTTGTTGCCGATGGTCCAGCCGGATTGAGAATCGCGCCGATCAGAGGAGACGACAGCTCAAAAACCTACTATGCCACTGCTTTTCCTATTGGCACCATGCTGGCTTCAACCTGGGATACGTCGCTCGTGAGAAAAGTTGGTCAAACTATTGGCAAAGAAGTGCTGGAATACGGCGTTGACATCATTCTCATGCCGGCGTTGAATCTCCATCGCAATCCCCTATGCGGCCGAAATTTTGAGTATTATTCAGAAGACCCTCTGATCACTGGCAGCATCGCCGCTGCAATGGTCAAGGGGCTGCAATCGAATGGCATCGGAACTTCTATCAAGCATTTTACCGCTAATAATCAGGAGGCCAACCGATTCAATGTCAATACGATTGTATCGGAACGAGCTTTGCGAGAGCTATATTTAAAAGGATTCGAGATTGCGGTGAAGCGGTCGGATCCCTGGACCGTGATGAGCTCCTATCCTAAAATAAATGGCTTTTACGCTTCTGAGAGCTATGATTTGCTCACTTTGATTTTAAGGAATGATTGGGATTTCAAGGGATTTGTGATGACAGACTGGTTTGGTGGTAAGGATCCGGTTGCCCAAATGAAGGCGGGCAACGATCTGCTCATGCCTGGCAAACCAGAGCAATCCCAGGGCATCCTCGAAGCAGTCAAAAACGGGACGCTCGATGAAAAAATTCTCGATCAAAATGTCAAGCGAATTTTGACCATTATTTCTAAATCCCCAGCCTTTAAAAAATATGCTTATTCCAATAAACCCGATCTGAAAGCCCATGCCCAGGTGGCACGGAAGACGGCGACCGCAGGCATGGTTCTATTGAAAAATGATAATCGCACATTGCCGTTAAAGAATGAAAA